>Ga0182736_1000104_pt1 | contig 160753 bp, 145 predicted proteins | sample eDN5th30CKraftBY_FD_128882 | JGI IMG/M metagenome (GOLD analysis project Ga0182736, IMG submission 128882) | Enriched backyard soil microbial communities from Emeryville, California, USA - eDNA 5th pass 30_C Kraft BY (version 2) (version 2) | ecosystem: Environmental > Terrestrial > Soil >... | reverse complement strand
CCTCGACAAGTCGCACGCGAGCCTGAGCTTCCGGGTCAACCATCTCGGCTTCTCCCGCTACACCGCGGAATTCAACGACTTCGACGCCAAGCTGCAGTTCGATCCGGCCAACCCTTCCGCCTCGTCCGTCGAGGCGACCGTGAAACCGACCTCGCTGGAGCTGCCGCATCCGCCGCCGGGGTTCACCAAGGAACTGCTCGGCCCCAACTGGCTCGACGCCGGGAAATTCGCCGAGATCACCTTCAAGAGCACCGCGGTCGAGGTGACCGGCGCCAACACCGCCAGGATCACCGGCGACTTCACACTGCACGGGGTGACCAAGCCGATCACCCTCAACGCCACCTTCAACGGCGGCTACCGCGGGCATCAGATGGACCCGCACGCCCGCATCGGCTTCTCCGCCGATGGCAAGTTCAAGCGGTCGGACTTCGGCGTCGCCTATGGCGTCCCGGCCCCCGGCACGACCCTGGGGGTCGGGGACGAGGTGGAGGTGATGATCGAGGCCGAGTTCAGCGGCCCGGCCCTGGCCGCCCCCGCCAAGCCCGCGGCCTGAGGCGGCCGGCGCGATGACCGGGGGAGGCCTTTCCACGGCGGGGCTCGCCCGCATGCGCGACGTGCTCGCGGGCCACGTGGCGCGGGGCGCCCTCCCCGGCCTCGTCGCCCTGGTGGACCGCAGGGGCGAGACCCACGTCGAGGTCATCGGGACCATGGCCATGGGTGGGACCGAACCGATGCGGCGGGACGCCATCTTCCGCATCGCCTCCATGACCAAGCCCATCGTCGCCGCGGCGGCGATGATCCTGGTGGAGGAATGCCGGCTGCGGTTGCACGACCCTGTCGACGACCTGCTGCCGGAACTGGCGGACCGACGGGTGCTGAAGCGGATCGACGGCCCCCTCGACGACACGGTTCCCGCCAAGCGGGCCATCACCGTACGCGACCTGCTGACCTTCCGCCTCGGCATCGGCGCGGTGATGGCGCCCCCGGGGAGCTATCCCATCCAGGCGGCGATGGACGAGGCGGGCCTTTCCCCCGGCCCGACCGCGGCCGCCCTCACCCCCGACCAGTGGATGCAGCGTCTGGGCGCCCTGCCGCTGCTGCATCATCCGGGGGAGAGTTGGCGCTACCATACCGGCGCCGACGTGCTGGGGGTGCTGATCGCCCGCGCCTCGGGGCAGCCGCTGGACGCCTTCCTGCGAGAACGGATCTTCGATCCTCTGGGGATGAGGGACACCGGCTTCCATGTGCCGGGAGAAAAGCTGCACCGCCTGCCCCCCGCCTATGTCCGCGATCCGGCGACGGGCAGCCTTCAGGTGTACGACGATCCGGCCGCCAGCCATTTCGCCAAGCCGCCCCTGTTCCCCTCCGGCGGGGGGGGCCTCGTCTCCACCGCCGACGACTATCTGGCCTTCAGCCGGATGATGCTGGGCAAGGGCCGGCACGGCGGCGTGCGCATCCTGTCCCGGCCCGCGGTGGAGCTGATGACCACCGACCAACTCACCCCCGAACAGAGGCTCGGATCGGAGATGTTCTTCGGCGATCACCGCAGTTGGGGCCTCGGCCTGTCGGTCGCCACCCGGCGGATCAACCTGGCGTCCAACCCCGGCCGGTTCGGCTGGGACGGCGGCATCGGCACCTCCGGCTATGCGGACCCGGCAGAGGACCTCGTCGGCGTGCTGCTGACCCAGCGCATGATGGATTCGCCCCAGCCGCCGCCGGTGTTCGCCGACTTCTGGACCGCCGCCTACGCCGCCATCGACGATTGAGGCGCGCCTAGCTCCGGGGCCGCACCTCGATATCGGCGGCCCAGGCCAGCGCCGCGGCCGCCTCGCCGGGCGCGAAGGTCTTGAGGTCGACGAAGGGGATCAGGGGGTCCGCCATCCGGGCCATCGTCTTCACCCACTGCTTGTCGGTGACGATGGCCTCGCGGGGGAAGCGGTTCCACTCCAGGATCTTCTTGAAGCTGTAGCCCAGGTCCTTCAGCCCCGCCTCGAAGGTCACGTCGTGGAAGCCGGTCAGGTCGACCATCACGCCGATCTTCTCGAAGCGGGCGAGCTTGGCCTCCACCTCGGCGATCACCTTGCCGTAGTCGTCCGCCTCCAGCGTGCCGGAGAGCCTGACGGCGACCACATGGTCAGGGGACGGCAGGATATCGAGCATCGGATCGTCTCCGCCTCAGGGCGCAGGACGCGCCTCTCTTCAATACCGGAGCGGGCGATAGGTTCACGCAAAGGCCGCCGCATACTGATCTGGCTTGAAACCCACCAGCAGCTTGTCGCCGAGGTCGAGCACCGGGCGCTTGATCATCGAGGGCTGGGCCATCATCAGCGCGATGGCCTTGTCCTGGTCGATCCCCTGCTTGTCGGCTTCGGGCAGGTTCTTGAAGGTCGTGCCGGCCCGGTTGAGCAGCACCTCCCAGCCCACAGCCTTGGCCCACGCGTCCAGGTGGCCGCGGTCGATCCCCGAGGCCTTGTAGTCGTGGAAGGCGTAGTCGACGCCCCGGCCCTCCAGCCAGGTGCGGGCCTTCTTCATCGTGTCGCAGTTCTTGATGCCGTAGATTTTCACGCTCATGCTCGCCTCCTGCGCGGTGGCCTTTGCATAGGGCGGCGGCCCGGATTCGCAAACGCCAGCGCGCGTCGGCGGTTGCGCCTTTCCCATTTCAGGTGCGGCCAGCCCCCGCCGGAGGATGCGCGCCATGACCGACCAGCCCTGCAAGTTCGTCTGGTACGAGCTGATGACCCCCGATCCGGACGCGGCGGAGCGGTTCTACAAGGCCGTGATCGGCTGGAACGCCCACGCCGCCACCGTGGGCGACGAGGGCTATCGCCAGTTCCGCATCGGCGACGTGGATGTCGCCGGCATGATGACGCTGACCGACGAGGTGCACGCCACCGGCGTCCGACCCCTGTGGCTCGGCTATGTCGGGGTTGCGGACGTGGACGCCGTCGTCGTCCAGGCGATCGAGGCCGGCGGCGACGTCTACAAGGAAGCGACCGACATCCCCGGCGTCGGCCGCTTCGCTATGATCGCCGACCCGCACGGGGGCGCCCTCATGATCATCCGCGGCATCGGCGAGGGCGACCGGAAGGACCCGCCCCTGCCGGGGTATGTCGCGTGGCGAGAGTTGATGGCCGGCCACGGGGCGGAAGACTACGACTTCTACGCCGGCCTGTTCGGCTGGACCGAGACCGGCGTGTTCGATCTCGGCGCCATGGGGCCTTACCGCATGTTCGCCACCGGGGGCGACGCGGCCATGGGGGCGGTGATGACCAAGCCCGACACCCTGCCCCGCCCGCAGTGGAACTACTATTTCCGCGTGGACAGCGTCACGGCGGCGGCGAAGCGGATCATGGAGGCCGGGGGGCTGGTCACCCTGGCTCCGCACGCCGTGCCCAACGGGAGCTGGGTTCTGCACGGCCGCGACCCGCAGGGGGCAAGCTTCGCCCTGCTCAGCGACGCGGCCTGAAGGGGGCGTCAGGCCAGCCGGCCCGCCCGGCCAAGCGCCCAGATCATCGCCAGCACCGCCGCGCCGAGGCCGAGAAGCGGCGCCGCCGCGGCGGCGTTCACCCCCGCCAGCGCCGGCCCGAGATCCGGCCGCGCCAGCACGAGCACAGCAATGGCCGCGACGCCGACGCCCACCACCGCCGCCATGCGCCGCTGCAGCCGGCGGCGGGCCAGCCGCTCCAGCACCGCCAAGCGGAAGCCGGGGTCGCGCGCGGGCGGATCATCCTGTCGCAGCAGGGCCGTCAGCCGGGCGTCCGCCTCGCTCATGATGGTTCTCCCAACGCCGACAATAGCTTCGCCCGCCCACGCTGCACATGGGATTTGACCGTGCCGAGGGGCAGCCCGAGCACCTGCGCCGCCTCCGCATGCGAGAAGTCCTGAGCGAGGCAGAGCGCGACCGCCGCCCGCTGATCCGCCGGCAGTTCGGCCATGGCTGCGGCGAGGGCCAGGCGATCCGCCGCATCCGGCCCGCCGCCGGCCTGCTCCAGCGCGCTGCGCTCGGCATAGCCCCCGTCGCGGGCGAGGCTGCGGAACCAGGCGCGGCGCGCGCCCCTGGCCTTGCGCCAGGCAATGGCGCACAGCCAGGTGCGGACGCCGGCCTCCCCCCGCCAGCCCGGCGCCTGCGCCCAGGCGGTCACGAAGGTCTCCTGCGCCAGATCGTCGGCCTCCTCGGCGTTGGAGGCCACCCGGCGCAGGAAGGCCCTCACCGCCGGCTGATGCCGGTCGATGAGGGCGGAGAAGGCGATCCTGGAGCCGGCCCGCGCGGCGGCGACCAGCTCGATGTCCGGATCAGGGGCCATCCTGGCGCTTCGAGGTCAGCGCCGTCACCAGCGTGCCGAGTCCCACGGCCACCAGGGAGAAGGCGATGATGGTGAAGCCCAGGACGAAGGCGCCGGTCTGCCGCAGGTCCCCCTGCGCCGACCACACCGCCAGGCCGGCGAACCCGGCGGCCATCACCCCGCAGAAGACCGTCGATCCCCAGGCGTTGCGGTCCCTCTGCATCCGCCCGCCCGCCATGGCGGCGCGGTTGAGCACGGCGAGCACGCTGGCGGGCGGCTCCACGCCCTTCTCGGCATAAACCTTCAGCACCTCCAGAGCCTTCTTCTGGCGGCTGAACTCGTTCCACACCGCCAGGGCCCCGATGCCCATCCCCAGGACGGGGAAGATGATCCAGAAGAACTCGCGCACCAGTTGGGCCATCGGCTCGGCCTCCCTCAGGACAGACCATGATGATCTGTCTTTGAAGCTTAGTCGCCGCCGATGGCGTGGCCGGATGCAGAGGCTATGAAATCTTTCCGTCGGCGAGCAACTGCGCCAGTTGGTCGAGGCCGGAATTCACGCCGCCCTCGAAGCCCAGCTTTGCATATTCGTCGCGCATGGCGGCCGTCTGGAACAGGGTGTGATGGGTCTGCAGGGTCCGCCCGCCCTGGTCCTCGAAGGTGACGGTGGTGATCATCCGCGGCGCCCCCGCCTCCTCGAAGCCGTTGTCGAAGACGATCTTCCGGTCCGGCTCGATGGCCAGGTATTCGCCGCCGAAGGGGGTGTTCTGCACCCCGTCCGGGCCGGTCATGGCGAAGCGGAAGCGCCCGCCCATCCGGAAGTCGACCTCGCACAGGGTCAGGGGCCACCCCACCGGGCCGAACCATTTGATGAGGTGCTCGGGCCTGCTCCAGGCCGCGAACAGCAGGCGCGCAGGGGCGTCGAAGGTGCGGGTGATGACAAGCTCGCGCCGATCCGCCGGCTGCTCGACAAAGCCCGCCAGCTTCTCCACCGTCTGCTTGCCGAGCTCCGCCGCGCCGAACTGTAGGACCGCGTTGCGGGCCTCCACCGAGGCGAACACCGAGGTCATGGCGAGGCGGGTGCGCCCGCCGGGCAGCGGGGCGAAGGTCACCGTCACCTGGAAGGCGCGCGGATCGTCGTCCACGTCCCCGTCGTGGCGGTAGAGGATGCGGCCCGCGGGCTCGATCTCCAGATAGACGATGCGGTTGGGATAGACCGTCCCGTCCGGCCCGGTCATGTCGAACCGCGCGCGGCCCCCCACCCGGAACTCCATCTCCTTGAAGGCCAGGGTGAAACCGTTCGGCCCCCACCACCTGGCCAGCGCCTCGGCGGTGGAATAGGCGTCGAACACCGCCGAGACGGGGGCGTCGAAATCCCGCTCCAGGGTGATGGTGGGACGGCCCTCGGGGGCGGTCGCCTGGACCTTCATCGTCGTCATTCGCCCGTCTCCTTGGCCTGGACGTCCTTCAGATACGTATCGAGCCTGTCGAAGCTCTGCGCCCAGAAGCGGCGGTATTCATCCAGCCAGTCGGTCGCTTCCTTGAGGGCCTTGGCCTCCAGCCGGCAGGGGCGCCACTGCGCCTCCCGCCCGCGACTGATCAGCCCCGCCCCCTCCAGCACCTTCAGATGCTGCGACACCGCCGGCAGGCTGATGTCGAAGGGCGCCGCCAGTTCGTTGACCGTCAGTTCTCCCAAGGACAGCCGCGCCAGGATCGCCCGGCGGGTCGGATCGGCCAGGGCCTTGAAGGTTGTGCTGAGACGGTCCGGAGGCATGACGCCCTCTTATTTAGTCGATCACTTAAATATAAGCCGGCGCACGCTCCCGCAAGCTCTTTCGACCGCTGTTCAAGCGCCGACGGCGGGCCTAAGGTGAGCGTCCGGGCTATCGCGGGCGCCCGGCTAGACGGGTTCACGTCCAAGACCCGCTCCTGAGTGGCCGTGCTTCGCGGCGACTGGAGCGCGCGTGGTCGGACGACAGACACCACCAGCACAACGCCCCCTTCGATCGGGAGACGGCCGCCTGGGCGGCGCGCTTTCCGCGGAGCCGACGTGCGCGCTCGCAAACAATCCAACCGATCACCGATGGAGCGAGAGATGACGTCTTCCAATATCGGCCGCCGCGACCTGCTGGCGGGAGGCGCGGCCGTGGCCGCAGCAGCCGCAGGCCCGGCGGGCGCACAACCCGCTGCTGCCGCGCGCACCTTCCAGCCCAAGCCCCTGCCCTTCAGCCCGGCCGGCGTGCCGGGGCTGTCGGAGAAGCTGCTGCGCAGCCACTACGACAACAACTACAGCGGCGCCGTCCGCCGCCTGAACGCCATCGCCGGCCAGCTCTCAGGGCTCGATCCGGCGACGGCGCCCAACTTCCTGCTCAACGGCCTCAAGCGGGAGGAGCTGGTCGCCTGGAACTCGATGATCCTGCACGAGGTCTATTTCGCCGGCCTCGGCGCGCCGACTATGCCGGCCGGCCCCCTCGCCGCCGCCATCGAACGGGACTTCGGCAGCCATCAGCGCTGGGGAGCGGAGTTCGCCGCCGCCGGCAAGGCGCTGGGCGGCGGATCGGGATGGGTGCTGCTGACCTGGAGCCCGCACGACGGGCGCCTAGTCAACACCTGGGCCGCCGATCACACCATGACCCTGGCCGGCGGGACGCCGATCCTGGCCCTCGACATGTATGAGCACGCCTATCAGATGGATTTCGGCGCGGCGGCGGGAGCCTACGTCGACGCCTTCATGAAGGCTATCTCCTGGCATAACGCCAACGAGGCCTTCGCCCGCCTTTCACGCGTTTCCGCCTGACGACTGCAATCTAGGGGGACGACCGGGCCAGCAGTGGCCACTGCTCGATCTTCACCCGGGCGACGAGGGGGGCGGCGCCCTTCCCGTCCGGCCGGAGCACCAGGGCTTCGCCATCGGCGAGGCCCTGGGCCTGATCGCCGAACACGCTGGCGATGTTCGGGAAGTGGGTGACGATGATGGTGTTGGCGCCGGCGGGCGGCGCCTCGGCGATCTTGCGACGCAGCCAGTCGGCGCTCGATGCGACAGCCCCCGCCTGCATGCTCTGTCCGCCGTCGCCCAGTTCGGCCGCCACCGTCGGCTGGCCGAGGCGGGCGAGGCGTATGGTTTCAAGCGCCCGATAGGTCGGGCTCGACAGCACCCGGCCGATGGGAATGCGCAAGCTCGCCAGGGCCTCGCCCATCGCCCGGGCCGAGGCCCGGCCGGCGTCGTCGAGCTGACGCTCGGGGGCGACGTTCGCCTTGTCGGCGGCCGCCGGATCGGGCGGGGTGCGCGGGGAGCTCGCATGTCGCATCAAGAGGACGTAGCCGCCCCCGCGCAGGGCGGCGATCAGCGCCGGCCCCGCCAGCGGCTGGGCGCCGGCCGCGGTCGCCAAAGCGAAGGCGCCGAGGGCCAGACCGGCGCTCAACAGCCAGAAATGTCGCCGGGGGGTCTGCATCATGGATCTGCTCCTGCCCCCTGGCGACTATAGCTCTGCGCACCGGCGGCGGCGCGCCGAATCGCTTATGGCCGCGCCGGGATCTGCAGGCCGCGCTGCACCGCCGGGCGGGCGAGGCCGCGTTCCAGCCACGCCGGGACATTCTTCAGGGCGCCCCATTCCACGAGGTCGCCGGCGCCGTAGAAGTCCACGAGGCCGCGCACCCAGCCGAACAGGGAGATGTCGGCGATGGTGTAGTCGTCGCCCATGATCCACTGGCGGCCTTCCAGGCGGGTCTCAAGCACCCCGAGCAGGCGCTTGGATTCCTTGACGAACCGCTCCAGCGGCCGCTTGTCCTCGATGTCCTTGCCGGCGAATTTGTAGAAGAAGCCGACCTGACCGAACATCGGCCCTACCCCGGCCATCTGGAAGAAGACCCAGGCCAGGGTCTCGTAGCGCCGCGCCGGGTCGGCGGGGATCAACTTGCCGGTCTTGTCGGCCAGATACATCAGGATGGCCCCGGACTCGAACAGGGCCAGGGGCGCCCCGCCCGGGCCGGCCGGATCGATGATCGCCGGGATCTTGCCGTTGGGATTGAGCGCCAGATACTCCGGCGTCCAGGTCTCGTTGGCCATGATATTGATCAGGTGGGCCTCGTACGGCAGCCCCAGCTCCTCCAGCGCGATCGACGCCTTCACCCCATTGGGCGTGGGGAAGGAATAGAGCTGCAGCCGGTCGGGGTGCTGCGCCGGGAAAAGGCGGGCGATCGGGAAGGCGGAAAGATCGGTCATTCAAAACTCCAGCAGGCTGCGCGCTCCAACGGATTAGAGGCGAACCGGGTCCGGCCCGACAACCTCCATTTTTATGTTAGTATGACTTGCACGAAATTGTTGCGCCCTGCATTTTTCGTGATATGACGACTAACATGAAATCGACGATCACCGCCGACAAGCGTCCCTACCGTCAAGGCGCCCGCGCCCAGGCCGCCGAGCAGACGGCCCAGCGCATCATCGAGGCGTTCAGCAAGCGGCTGAGCCAGGACTGGTACGACCAGATCACCCTGGAGACGATCGCGCGCGAGGCCCAGGTCACGGTCCCGACCATCATCCGCCGCTTCGGCGGCAAGGACGGGCTGCTGGAGGCCACCTGGGGCCGCATGGCCGAGCGCCTCCAGACGGGGCGCGCTGCGGACGTGGGCAATGTGACGGGGGCGGTGCGCGTCATCGTCGCCGAATACGAAGTCGCCGGCGATCTGGTGATGCGGGCCTTGGCGCAAGAAGAGCGATACCCCGTTTTCAAGCCGGTGAACGATATGGGCCGCAAGGACCATCGCGCCTGGATTGAGGCGACCTTCGCCCCCTGGCTGGACGGCCTTGCGGCGCCCGAACGCCTTCGCCGGGTCGACGGCCTGGTCGCCGCCCTCGATCTCTACATCTGGCGCCTGGTGCGCCGCGACATGGGCCGCCCGCGCGAACATGTCGAAGCGGTGATGCTCGACCTCGTGCGCGGCGTGCTCGGCGACGACTTTCTCCACCCCACCCACGGAGGGCAAAGATGACCAGTGCGCGTCCCAAGTCCTTTCTCCTGACCACGTTCGAGGGCGGCGGCACGATGTCGCCCCTGCTCACCGTGGCGAAGAAGCTGATCCAGCGCGGCCACCGCGTCCGCGTCCTCAGCGACGCCTGCAACCGCAGCGAGGCCGAAGCCGCCGGCGCGGCCTTCACGCCCTGGACCCGCGCGCCCGGCAAGCCCGAACGGACGCGGGAGCACGACCTGTTCCATGACTGGAACGCCCCCACCCCCGCCGAGGGGGTGAAGATGCTCATCGACACCGTGCTGGCCGGCGGCGCCGCCGGGCACGCGGCCGACGTGACGGAGGCGCTGGCCGCCGAACCGGCGGACCTCGTGGTGTCGAGCGAGATGCTGTTCGGGGTCCACGCCGCCTGCGAGGCGCTGCAGCAGCCCCTCGCGCTGCTCGCCGTCAACATCGCCCTCCTGCCCTTGCCCGGCGTCCCGCCTCTGGGGCCGGGGCTGACTCCCGCGCAGACTCCGGCGGACCACGCCCTGCACGCGGAGATCGCCGAGGCCGTTCACAGCCTGTTCGACGCAGGCCTGCCCCAGCTCAACCGAGTCCGCGCCGATCTGGGCCTCCCGCCCCTCGCACGCATAGCGGACCAGCAGCGGGCGGCGATGCGGCTCCTGCTCGGCACCAGCCGCGCCTTCGACTTCGCGCCCGAGGAACTGCCCGGCCACGTCGCCTATGTCGGGCCGCAACTGGGCGATCCGGACTGGGCCCTTCCCTGGACCCCGCCCGCGCGGTCCGGCCATGGCCGCAAGCTGGCGCTCGTTGCGTTCAGCACCACCTTCCAGAACCACACCCTGGCGGTGCAGCGCGTGCTCGATGCGATCGGGGCGCTCCCCCTCGACGGCCTCGCGACCCTGGGAGGCGCCTTGTACGCCCATGAACTCACGGCGCCGGCAGGCGTGACGGTGGTCGACAGCGCGCCTCATGGCGAGGCGATGGCCGCCGCGGACCTCATCGTCACCCACGGCGGGCACGGCACGGTGCTGAAGGCGCTTGCCGCGGGCAAGCCGCTGCTGATCCTGCCCCATGGCCGCGATCAGGCCGACAACGCCGTCCGCGTCACCGCCCGCGGGGCCGGCCTGTCGCTGCCCGCCGACGCATCGACGGCGCAGATCCGCGACGCCCTGCACCGCCTCGCCACCGAGCCCAGCTTCGCCGCGGCGGCGCAACGCCTGGGCGCCGAGGTCGCGCGGGAGGCCAGGGAGTCGCCCGCGGCCGAGATGCTGGAAGACCTTGCCTGCGCCGGACGCCGGGACACTCCGCAATACGCCGCCTAGTCGGCTAGCCCCACGGCGGGGCCTCCCCCTCGCCGCTTCCCTTCAATCGCACCCCCATGGCCCTGACGCGCCCGCGTCAGGGAAAGGAGACCCAATGCCCAGACTCCTGCCCATCATTCTGGCGCCGGCCGCGGCCGGCGCCCTGGCGCTCGCCGGATGCGCGCCCAAGACGCCGCCCCAGCACGTCGACCTCCTGGCGCGGGGAGAGTATCTCGTGAACAACATCGGCGGCTGCAACGACTGCCACACCCCGATGACGTCGAGCGGGCCGGACATGGCGCACGCCCTGCAGGGTTCGACCTTGGCTTTCGCCCCCAAGGCCGAGATGCCGTGGGCGCCGACCGCCCCGGCCATCGCCGGCATTCCGGGCCACTACACCCAGGCGGAGTTCGCCGCCTTCCTGCAGACGGGGGTCCGGCCCGACGGTTCGCGACCGCTCCCGCCCATGCCGTCGTTTCGGATGAGCCAGGAGGACGCATTGGCGATCACCACCTACGTCGCCGCGTTGAAAAAAGCGGGCTAGCCCCCGGCCATCTTCAGGATGGCCGCCCACTCGGCATCGGAGACCGGGGAGACCGAAAGGCGGCCCTGGCGCAACATGACCATGCCGGAAAGCGCAGGCTCGGCCTTCATCTCGGCCAAGGTGACGGGGCGTTTCAGCGGGCGAACGGGGGCGATCTCCACCGCCACGAACCGGCCGCTGGGGTCGCTGGCGTCGGGGAAGGCGGTGCGGATCACCTTGGCCACGCCGACCACCGCCAGCCCCTCCTGCGAGTGGTAGAACAGCACCTCGTCGCCCTCCTGCATCGACTTCAGGTGCAGGGCTGCGGCGTTGTTGCGGACCCCGTCCCAGACGGTGCGGCCGTCCCGTTCGAGATCGGCATAGGAATAGGTGTTGGGTTCGGACTTCACCAGCCAGTGGGATGCCGCCATCTCGTCGCCCCTCGCCTCCGCGGCCGCCGCATGGCCGGACCGGACGCGACGATAGTCAATTTCTTCGGGAGGGTGGAGCCCGCCCATAATCATCGCATAATTGCCGCTGCCGGCCGGCGCCGGCACAGTAAAGCGGAACGCGTTACATCCGATTTTGGATCGCCTTTCCGGAGGCGAACATTCCTGGCCTCGTCGTGACCATCCGACGAGTTTGGCCCCTCGGATCTCCATTCGCGCGTTCGACCAGACAGAAACGGGACAGAGCCACGCGGCTCTTCCTCGAACACGGAGCGGCCAGCGTTTGGAAACTGTCTCGATCGTCCTGCTGCTGCTGCTCGCCGTCGTCGTCAGCGGCGCCGTCACGCGGATGCTTCCGGTTTCGCTCCCAACCCCGCTTGTCCAGATCGCCCTCGGCGGAATCATCGGCCTCAGCACCTCCCACCGGGTCGCGCTGAACCCGGAACTCTTCCTGCTGCTGTTCCTGCCCCCCCTGCTGTTCCTCGACGGCTGGCGCATCCCCAAAGACGAGCTGCTGAAGGACGTCTCGACGGTGGTCGAGCTGGCGCTCGGCCTCGTGATCGTAACGGTGTTCGGCATGGGCCTGCTGATCCACTGGCTGATCCCGGCCGCGCCCCTGCCGGTGGCCTTCGCCCTCGCCGCCGTGGTGTCGCCGACCGATCCCATCGCGGTGTCGGCCATCGCCGCGCGGGCGCCGATCCCCAAGCGGATGATGCACATCCTGGAGGGGGAATCGCTGCTGAACGACGCGTCCGGCCTCGTCTGCCTGCGGTTCGCAGTGGCCGCGGCCCTGACCGGGACCTTCTCCATCGGCGAGGCGGCGCTGAGTTTCCTGTGGGTCGCCGGCGGCGGGCTGGCCGTCGGCGCGGCGGTCACCATCGTGGTGACAAGGACCAAGGCCTGGGTCTCCGCCCGCTTTGGCGAGGACACGGGCTCGCAGATCCTGATCAGCCTCCTGATCCCCTTCGGCTCCTATCTGCTGGCCGAGCATCTGCACTGTTCTGGCATCCTCGCCGCCGTCGCCGCGGGGGTGACGATGAGCTTCGCGGAGATCTCCCGTCAGGCCCTGCCCATCACGCGCATGCGCCGCAACTCGGTGTGGGACACCATCCAGTTCACCGCCAACGGCGTGATCTTCGTGCTGCTGGGCGAGCAGCTCCCCGCCATCCTGTCCAACGCCGACGCGACCGTGCGGATCACCGGGCACGACAATCCCTGGTGGCTCGGCGTCTATGTGCTCGCCATCACCTTCGGGCTCGGGGCGCTGCGGTTCGCGTGGGTGTGGCTGTCCTTCAAGCTCACCCTGTTCCGCCAGCGTCACAAGGGCGCGCCCTTCCGCACCCCGCCCTGGCGGCTGGTGGGGGCGATGTCGCTGGCCGGGGTGCGCGGCGCCATCACCCTGGCCGGGGTGCTCACCCTGCCCCTGGCGATGACCGATGGAACCCCCTTCCCTGCCCGGGACCTCGCCATCTTCATCGCGGCCGGCGTGATCATCGTGTCCCTGATCGGGGCCACCCTCGGCCTGCCGATCCTGCTGCGCGACCTCGCCATGCCCGCCGAACCGTCCAAGCAGGCCGAGGAGGATCGGGCGCGGGTGGCCGCGGCCGAAGCGGCGATCCGCGAGATCGAGCGCGCCCAGCACGTCCTGGCGGAGGGCCGCAGCGACGCGGACATCTACGGGGCCGCCGCCGCGCGCATCATGGACCTCTACCGCGAGCGGATCGAAAGCCGCAGCCAGCAGGGCGAAGCCGCCAAGGAGGCGCGGCTGCAGGACAAGCTGGAGCGGGACCTGCGGCTGGCCGGCCTGCGCGCCGAACGGGACGAGATCTTCCGCATCGCCCGCGAACGCCAGATCGGCAGCGAGATCGCCGGCAAGCTGGTGCGCGAGATCGACCTGCTGGAAGCCCGCTACCGGGCATAGTCTGGCGCAGGGGCGGCGACGTCGAATAGCGCTTGCGCCAGGACCGAAAGCCTAGGCACCTTTGACCCGCTTACGTTCCGCGGGGGACAACGAGGCGCATTGCTGTCGATCATCCCGGGGACTGCCGCATGCCCAAGCAAAAAGTCGCGGACATCATCATCGACGTGCTGCACGCGGCAGGCGTCAAGCGCTGCTACGGCGTCGTCGGCGATACGCTGAACCACGTCACCGACGCGATCCGCCGCAGCCCGATGGACTGGGTGCATGTCCGGCACGAGGAAGCCGGTGCGTTCGCCGCCGGGGCCGAGGCCTATATGACCGGCGCCCTGACGGCCTGCGCCGGCAGTTGCGGGCCGGGCAGCCTGCATTTCATCAACGGCCTCTATGAATCGCACCGCAACCGCGCGCCGGTGGTCCTGATCGCGAGCCAGGTGGCGACCAGGGAACTTGGCGTCGACTTCCCCCAGGAAGTCGATTTCCGGCCGATCTACGCCCAGTGCAGCGTTTTCTGCGAGACCATCGTCAACCCGGCCGAGGCGCGCCGGATGACCACCCTGGCGGCGCAGGCGGCGCTCACCCGGCGCGGGGTCGCGGTGCTGGTGGCGCCCAGCGACATCTCCGCGGCGGAAGTGGAGGACGGCCCGGCCTACGGCGTTCATCGCCCCGCGCCGGTCACCCGCCCGTCCGATGGCGAGCTCGACCGCCTGGCGGCGCTGCTCAACCAGGGCGGCCGCGTCGCCGTCTATGCCGGGGCGGGCTGCGAGACGGCGCGCGCCCAGGTGGTGCGCCTGTGCCAGACGCTGAACGCGCCGATGGCGCATACGTCGCGCGCCAAGGATTTCCTGGAAGCGGACAATCCCTTCAACGTCGGCATGACCGGCATCTTCGGATCGAAGGCCGGGTTCCACGCCGTGATGGAATGCGAAACCCTGGTGCTCCTGGGCTGCGACTTCGCCTGGCGGCAGTTTTATCCGAAGAACGCCCGGATCATCCAGATCGACATCGATCCGACCCATCTCGGCCGGCGCCATCCGGTGGAGATTGGGGTGGTGGGGGACATCGCCGCGACCCTCGACGCGCTGCAGCCGCGCCTGCATCCCGTGGCGGCGCGGGGCTTCCTGGACGACTGCCTCAAGCTGCACGTCGCAGCGCTGGCGGACCTCGACAAGCAGGCCCAGCCCGGGCGCGACGGGCTGATCCACCCGCAGCAGGTGGCGGCCCTGCTCGATCGCCACGCAGCGGAGGATGCGATCTTCACCGCCGACGGCGGCAGCGCGATGGTCTGGCTGCTGCGCTACATCCGCACAAACGGACGCCGCCGCACCCTCACCAGCCTGCTGCACGGGACGATGGCCAACGCCATGCCGCAGGCCCTGGGCGTCAAGAAGGCCCTGCCCGACCGGCAGGTGATCGCCCTGTGCGGCGACGGCGGCCTCAGCATGTTGCTCGGCGACCTTCTGACCGCGATCCAGGAACAGATCGCCCTCAAGATCGTGGTGTTCAACAACGGCGCCCTCGGCTTCGTCGAGATCGAGATGAAGGTCGAGGGCCTGCTCAACACCTATACCGATCTGCTCAACCCCGATTTCGGCAAGCTCGCCGAGGCGATCGGCTTCCGCGGCTGGACCATCACCCGCAACGAGGACCTGGAGCCGGCGCTGATCGAATTCCTCGCCCATCCCGGCCCGGCGCTGATCGACGTGCGGGTCAACCGCACCGAACTGGTGATGCCGCCGCACATCGAGGCCGACATGGTGCTGGGGACGATGCTCTACGGGGCCAAGGCGGTGCTGGGCGGCCACGCCCATGATGTCGTGGACATGATCGAGTCGAACTTCCTGCGGTGACAGCGCCGCTAAAACATCGCCGGGTTTTCGCCGCCGCCATCGCAATAATTGCGTGGATCGGCCTGACCACTCAATTCGACGCCAGTTATGCGCTCGTCAGCAGCGTTCCCGAAACCATCTGGGTGATGATCCGGTACTTCACCGTCATTGTGAACCTGCTCGTCGCCATCGTGTTCACCGCAATCGCCTTGAACATACCCGGCCTGTCATCCCCGTTCCGACTGGCGGGGGTGACGATTGCGATCATGCTCGTCGGCGTGGTCTACAATCTGCTGTTGACCGGCCTGATCGAACTCAGCGGCGGCGCCAAGCTCGCCGACCTCATCAACCACAGCATAACGCCTGCGCTCGTGCCGCTCTATTGGCTGTTCGCCGCCGAGAAGGGGCGCCTGCATCGGCGAGACCCGCTCCTCTGGGCGCTGCTGCCCCTGGCCTATTTCGGCTATGCGCTGATCCGGGGACCGTTGGAGGGCGTGTACGCCTATCCGTTCATGAACGTGGCGCGGCTCGGCTGGGGTCAGACGCTGATCAACGCAGCGGTGATGGCGGTTGGCTTCATGGCCGCGGGCTATGGGCTCGTCTGGCTCGACCGCAGATTGCCACGCTGAGCCTCACTTCGACAGCTAGAGGTGAACCCTGACGCCGTTCTCCCCGAGCACCTGCACCGCCTTCGCCAGATCCGGCGGCCCCGGCGGCATCTCTCGCGACAGCGCGCAGAACATTTCGATCGCGTTGCTGTGCCGCCCCGTGATCTCGATGATCTCGCCGCCGTCGGGTCCGTAGCTGAAGGAGTGGACGGTTCCGGCCGGAACGTGGACGAAGGCGCCTGCGACGCACATGGTCGTTTCACCGTCGCAGGTGAACCGGACGAGGCCCCCGCTCACAAAGAAGGACTCGTCCCAGGCGTGACTGTGAGGCGGCGGCCCCGTCCCCTCGGCGCCGGACTGCAGGGTGATACGCTGGTCGCTGGAATTGTCGGCGGACGCCAGAACCGTGACCTGCGTGCCGAGGACGGCGAGCGGCGGCTTACGGTCGCCGGGCTGAATGACGAATGACTTTAGGGACATGGTTCACCTCAAAGCATCCACCCGGGCAGGAGAGCACCGATCCCGCGGCTCCGCCACCGCCATCACCTGGATACCCTCACGTCATTCGATAGGCTCCCCGCAACGGAGGGAGACGCCCGATGGCCGACCTGATCCTGACCACCTTCGACTGGGTTCCCGAGGCGCCGCGGGGCTATGTGCGGGACCTGCGTGTCCGATGGGCGCTGGAAGAGGCCGACCTGCCCTACCGCGTCGAGAGCACGCCGTTCGGCGATCGCAACGCCGAGCATTTCGCCCACCAGCCCTTCGGCCAGGCGCCCTGGCTGACCGACGGGGATATCTCGATCTTCGAGAGCGGCGCGATCCTGCTGCATCTGGGCGGAATGAGCGACAAGCTGATGCCTGCCGATCCGCGCGGCCGCAGCGAGGCTGTGGAATGGCTGTTCGCCGCGCTCAATTCCGTCGAGATGGCGAGCCTGCCCTGGTCCCTGCTGATGTTTACCGGCGCCGCCCGCGACACGCCGGAATGGAAGCTTTTTGACGGGTTCCTGCAGCAGCATCGGCTCAAGCACCTGGAGCCGGTGGTGGCGAGCCGCGAATGGCTGGCCGGGGCCTTCTCGGTCGCCGACATCCTCATGGCGGATGTGCTGCGCCTGGTCGATCGGTTCGACGGGCTGGCGGACCATCCGGCCTGCCGCGCCTACATCGCGCGCGCCACCGCCCGCCCCGCTTTCACAAAGGCGCACGCGGACCAGATGGCTCATTTCGCGGCGGCGGACTGAGCAACGCCGCCGCGAAGAGCCCTGAGGCATGCGTCAGCCCCCGTGGCGATCATAGGCGATGGCGCGCAACCCCTGCGCATTCAGCGCGATCATCGTCTCGCCCTTGATCGCGACAAACGGCCCGGTCATGCCCCCCCGTCGAGAAAGCCCACGACTTCGGCGATACGCCCCTGCTGGTCCAGACGCACAAAATCGGTTCCGCGCGCCACGGGCTGGCCGTTTTCGGGGGAAAGGACCCAGGAGAAGCGGATATTGCCGCCATGCCCATCAGGCGTGCCGGAGAGGGTGAAGCCATGGCCGGGAAACTGTGACCGCGCCGCGGCTATCATGGCGGAAATTCCATCCCGGCCTTCGCCCTGCATCAACGGATCGACATAGCGGGCGTCCTCCGCCCAGTGATCGAGCAAGGCCCGCCGTTTCGCCTCGTCCGCCTCGTTCCATGTCGCCATATAGGCGCTTGCGATCTGAGTGGGGTCGGTCATCGATCGTCTCCTGATGGTGATGATGCACAGCAGGATGGCGTCTGATTTGGCCGCCGGCGATTACGTCGGAGGTAATGGCGCCGCGGAAGCAATCAGTTATCTCTCGGACATGCAGACCAATAGAGAAACCGTTGGCGATATCTTGCGCGTCTGGCGCCAGCGTCGTCGCGTCAGCCAGATGAGCTTGGCCAACGAAGCCGAAATCTCGACCCGGCATCTCAGCTTCGTGGAAAGCGGCCGATCCCGTCCAAGCCGGGAGATGCTTGGGCGGCTGGCGGAGCCGCTGCGCATGCCCTTGCGGGAGCGCAATCGGCTTTTCCTGGCGGGGGGTTATGCGCCGCCGCATGCCCAGCAGGCGCTGGATGGGCCCGACATGGCCGCCACAAAGGCCCTGGTCGAGCAGATACTGGTGGCGCAGACCCCGTTTCCGGCGCTTGCGGTAGATCGGCGCTGGACGCTCGTCTTAGCGAACGAGGCGCTCACCGGCTTGCTGAGCGGCGTCGCCGCTCACTTGCTTGAGCCGCCGGTGAACGTCCTGCGCCTGAGCCTGTCGCCGGATGGCCTCGCGCCCGCCATTGTGAACCTTGCCGAGTGGCGTCACCATCTGCTGACCCGGCTGCTCCATGATGCCGACAATGCGGGGGATAGCGCCTTGCTCAGTCTCCACGCAGATCTCAAGGCATTGCCCTGTCCGGTTTCCAGCCGATCGCCCAGCCCCCCAAACCCGGTGGCCGTCCCCCTCATCCTTCGCCATCCCGCAATGGAGGCGCCGCTCTCGCTGCTCTCAACAACGACGGTCTTCGGCACCGCGACCAGCGTGGCCCTCGCCGAACTCACGCTCGAATGCTTCTATCCCGCCGACAAAGCCACGCGCGACGCCCTGATCGGCTTGAGCTAGTCCGCGTGCGCGACGGCGCGGATCTCGGTCAGTTGGCCTGGGAAGGCGAGGCTCGTCACGCCGACAAGGGTGGCGGCGCACCGATGCTCCCCCACATAGGCCTTGAACAGCCGGCCGAAGGTCTCGAGCTGTTCGGTGGGGTTCGTCAGATAGATGGTGAACTCGGCGATGTTAGATCGGCCCACGCCGAACCCGGCCAGCACCCGATCGAGGTTCGCCAGCGCCTGCCGGACCTGCGCTTCGAAATCGCCCTCGCCGACCAGCGCCCCGTCCATGTCGTGGGCGAACTGCCCCGAGATGTAGATCACGCCGTTGACGCAGTAGCCCTGGGTCATGCCATGGCCCAGCTCCCAGGGTACGCCGTGGTCGTAGGTGGTGATCTGCGGCATGTCAGGTCTCCTCGTCGCTAGGCTACGGCCTTTGTCGCCCCATTCCCACTCAATGGCGCCGGGGCCTTGGACGTCACATCCTAGACGACGACGGCCGGCGCGCCGTGGAAGTTGGCGCCGCTGAACGGTGCGCCGGCGGAAACGCCTGACAACGCCCCTCTCTTACCCAAAAGCCGCTGGGGAAAGGTCGAGATTTGGGGTCATTCCGACAGCGCCTTTCGATGCCATTGTGCGGCGCAAAAGAAATGCCGAGACCGGCTCTAGTTTTTCTACCTCGACCTCCCCCCGCGACAACGTCTAATTGAGGTGTGAAGCGACGAGGAGCGATGATGACACAACCCACTTTGCACCCTGAAACCTTGGCCCTTCACGCCGGGTGGCGGTCCGATCCCGCGACAGGGGCAGTTGCGCCGCCCATCTACCAGACCACCTCTTTCCAGTTCCGCGACACCGAGCACGCAGCGAACCTGTTCGCTCTGAAGGAGCTTGGCAACATCTACACCCGCATCGGCAACCCGACCCTGGATGTGCTGGAGAAGCGCCTTGCCGCGCTGGAAGGCGGCGTGGCCGCCCTGGCCGTCGCCTCCGGCCAGGCCGCGTCGGCCTACGCTGTCCAGACTCTGGCCCGCGCGGGCGACAATATCGTGAGCTCCACCGCCCTCTATGGCGGCACCTGGAACCTGTTCGCCAACACCCTGAAGGACCAGGGGATCGAGGTGCGGTTCGTGGATCCGGAAGACCCCGAAGCCTTCCGTCGCGCCACCGACGATCGTACCCGCGCCTATTATGCGGAGACCCTGCCCAATCCCAAGCTGACCGTCTTCCCCATCGCCGAAGTGGCCGCCATCGGCCGCAGCCTGGGCGTTCCGCTGATCGTCGACAACACCGCCGCCCCCCTGTTGGCCCGTCCCCTGGAGCACGGCGCGGCGGTGGTGGTCTATTCGACGACCAAATACATCGGCGGCCATGGCGCCGCGATCGGCGGGGTCATCATCGACGGCGGCAACTTCGACTGGGCCGCCCACCCCGCCCGCCAACCTCTGCTGAACGCGCCGGACCCGAGCTATCACGGGGCGGTCTGGACCGAGGCGGTCAAGCCGCTGGGGCCCATCGCCTACATCATCCGCGCCCGCGTGGTGCTGTTGCGCGACCTCGGCGCCGCCCTGTCCCCCTTCAACGCCTTCCAGATCCTGCAAGGCGTAGAGACACTGCCTCTTCGCATCGCCCGGCATGTGACCAACGCCCAGGCCGTGACGGACCACCTCGTCAAGCGGCCCGAGATCACCCGGGTGATCCATCCGTCGCAACAGTCGGGGCTGCACCGGGAAAGGGCGGATAAATATCTGACCGGCGGCTACGGGGGCCTCGTCGGCTTCGAGCTGGCCGGCGGCCTCGAGGCGGGGCGGCGGTTCATCGACCAGCTGAAGCTGATCTACCATGTGGCCAACATCGGCGACGTGCGGACGCTGGCCATCCACCCCGCCACGACGACCCATTCACAGTTGCCGCTGGCGGATCAGGAAGCGTCGGGCGTCTCGCCCGGCTACGTCCGCCTCTCCGTCGGGCTGGAGCATATCGACGACATCCTCGCCGATATCGACCAAGCGCTTAGCTAGCCACAGCCTGCCGCCTTCAAGCCGGGGCCCTGGACGAAAGTCCGGGGCCCTTTTGCGTGCGTATCCGCCGCATCACAAAACACGAGCGCCACCAGGATATCACGATCAGTTATAAGCACATTTCCCAAAGTAATAATTGGCGCCTATTTTTCAATCACACCAACCAATACGGGCGCAAAATCGAAATACGAGCATATATATTTCCTCATACCCACCTTTAGACTTATTAGCGCGCATTGGGGTCGCCGCCGACCTAAAGTGATTTGCGCCGGAGGATATTCGCGGCGCGGTTCGAGGGCGCATTCACATCCTCCTGTCGAGGGGGAGCGCCATCTTTGATGAGGGACAGGATCGAATGACTGGCGGATGCGCGGCCGAAGGGCTGCTTCAGGAACGCTGTTGACGTCCCGCTGACGGTGGGGCCTTCGGCCCCTTTCGACAATCACCTCAATCACCGCCGCTCCGCCCCCGCGCGGAGCAGAGCGACGTCGCGCGCGCCGACGGAGCACGGCCGCGCACTGCCAAAACATCGGGGCGCAACGATACCTATGAAATCCAGTCTGCTTTCCACCGGCGCCCTCGCGGCGCTTCTGTCCGGTTTGCTCGGCGCAGAAGCCGCCCAGGCCCAGTCGGCGACCATCGATGCGAGCGCCGCCCTCGCCGCCGCCAACGCGCTCGACGAAGTCGTCGTCACCGCCAAGCGCAACTACATCCCCAACCTGACCGACATCGCCGGGAGCGCCAGCGTCATCACCGCCGACCAAGTGGAGAGCGGTCGGGTCGCCAACATCTCCGACGCCCTGCGCTTCCAGCCGGGCCTCCTGGCCCAGTCGCTTTCGGGGGCCGAGGCGACCCGCCTGTCCATGCGCGGTTCAGGGATCATCCGCGGCCCGGCCTCCTGGGGCACGGGCATCCAGATGCTCTACGACGGCCTGCCGCTGACGACCCCCGAAGGCAGCCCATTCGAGTACTACGAAGGCCTCGCCAATAACTATATCGAGGTCTATCGCGGCGCGAACGCCTTCGACTACGCCCCCACCACCCAGGGCGGCGCGATCAACTATGTGCCCCACACCGGCTATGACGCCTCCCCCCTGCTGGCCCGGGCCGAGGTCGGCAGCTTCGGTTACAACCGCCAGCAGATCAGCTCCGGCGCGGTGATCGGGCCGGTCGACTACTACATCTCAGCCACCCACTTCTCGCAGGACGGTTTTCGCGACCGCAACCGCTCCTACAGCCAGCGGCTGGTGGGCAACGTGACCTACAAGGTGCTGCCGAACCTGCAGGCGCGGCTGCATGTGATCCTGGCCCAACAGAACACCGCCAATGTCGGTAGCTTGACCTGGGCTCAGCTCAAGGCCGACCCGACCTTCAATCCCACCATCGAGGGTAACCGCCGCAGCCTCGGCTCGGTCGCCGTCGCCGGCACGATCACCTGGGACCTCGACGAGCATTCGCGACTGAAGTTCGGCACGCTCTACAAGAACTTCCCCCTTCGCAATCAGGGGGGCAGCTTCCCGGCGCGCTGGGACGTGAAGGACCTGTCCTCCGCCCTCCGCTTCGAGAACACCGGCAAGCTGTTCGGCCGGCCCAGCGAGACCCTGATCGCCCTGCTGCATTCCACCGTGCTGCCGGACTCCACCAACCGGGCCTACAACCGGCTGCAGACCCAACTGGTGCAGCAAGCCTACTTCCTTGGGGACGACACCACCTTCCTCGTCCGCAACGAGTTGGAAGCCCGCGACGGCCTGTGGATCACCACCGGCCTCGCCTTCATCGATCAGTTCCGCAAGAGCAACATCACCTTCCCCGTCCGGGACAGCCTGACGGAGCGCTACTCCAACATCACCCCGCGCATCGGCATCCGCTACGAGCCCAATCCCGATCTGCAGTTCTTCGCCAACGTCAGCGAGTCGGTCGAAGCGCCAATCGCCCATCAGTTGCCGCAGACCCGCAACAACCGCTACGCCTTCAACCGCTCCATCAAGGAGCAGACCCAGGTCACCTACGAGGCCGGCGGCCGCGGTCGCATCGGTCCGGTGAACTGGAGCGTCGCCGTCTATCGCGCCCGTATCCAGGGCGAGATCCTGACCGTGCAGATCGAGCCGCCCACCCCCACCACCGCGGCGGTGACCGAAACCAGCAACGCTCGCTCCCCCACCATCCACCAGGGGATCGAAGCGGCGGCGGACGCTGTCCTATGGACCGACGGCGAGAGCAAGCTGACCACCCGTCACGCCCTGACCGTGAACGACTTCTACTATCAGAACGACCCGGTCTATCGCGACAACACCCTGCCCGGGGTGCCCAAGGCCATCTACCAGGCCGGCCTCGACTTCAATCACAGCTCCGGCTTCTACGTGGGCGCGGACCTGGAGACGGTGCTCAGCAAGTATCCGGGCGACTTCGCCAACACCATCTTCGTCCGGCCGTACGTCATCGTCGGGGCCAAGGTCGGCTGGCAGAGCAAAGACAAGGGCTGGCAGGTCTTCCTGGAAGCCCGGAACCTCACCGACAAAACCTATGCGGCCGTGGTCGCCCCCACCGCCGACGCACGCGGGCTGGACAGCGCCGTGTATTCGCCGGGCCTCGGCCGCAACATCAACTTCGGCATTACCCGAGCCTTCTAAGCAAGGAAGAGACAGTGATGCGAGACATCAGCAAAGCAGCGGCGTTCGGCCTGATCGCCGTCATCGCGACCCTGACCACGCCGCCGCCGGCCTCGGCCCACCACGCCTTCGCCAGCGAGTTCGACATCAACAAGCCCATCGAACTGAAGGGCGTGCTGACCAAGCTGGAGTGGATCAATCCGCACGGCTGGGTCTACATCGACGTCAAGGACCCCAAGTCCGGCAAGGTCGACAACTGGGCCATCGAGTTCGGCGGCCCGACCGCCCTGCTCCGCCGCGGCCTGCGCAAGACCGATTTCCCCATCGGCGCCCAGGTCACCATGAAGGGCTACCTCGCCAAGAACGGCAAGAAGGTCGCCAACGCCCTCAGCGTCACCCTGCCGGACGGCCGCGCCTTCTTCGCCGGCTCCTCCGCCCCCGGCGCGCCGCAGTAGGCCCCGGCCGATGGCTCGCTCCAGCTTCTTCGGCGCCCTCGCGGCGGTCGCCCTCGCCACGTTCGCGGCGGCCGCGCCGGCCGACGCCGCCGGCCCGATCCCCCGCGCCGCCGACGGCAAGCCCGATCTATCCGGCATCTGGCAAACCTTCAGTCGGGCGGATGACGACCTCCTGCCCCACCACGCACGACCGGACGCGCCTGCCAGTCTGGGCTCGGTGGTAGGCGGCCAAATCCCCTATCTGCCCTCGGCGCTGGCGAAGCGGGACGAGAACTTCAAGAACCGCGCCAAGGACGACCCCCGTAACAAGTGCTTCCTGCCCGGCGTCCCGCGCGTGACCTACACGCCCTTCCCCTTCCAGATATTCCAGGGTCCGGACCGACTGGCGATCACCTACGAATACGCCCACGCGGTCCGCAACATCTATGTCAACGGCACGGATCACCCGCCGGGCCACATCGACTGGTGGCTGGGCGATTCCCGCGGGCGCTGGGAGGGCGACACCCTTGTCGTCAGCGTCAAGCACTTCAACGGCCTGACCTGGCTGGACCATGCCGGCAACTACTTCAGCGACAACGCCTCGGTGACCGAGCGCTACACGCCGATCGACGCCGACCACATCAAATATCAGGCCACGGTTGAGGACGACAAAGTCTTCTCCAAGCCCTGGAGCATCGAACTGGTGCTCTACCGGCGGGCCGAGCCGAACTTCCAGCTGCTCGAATACGACTGCTACATCTTCGATTTCGAGCGGCACTACCCATGAAAACGCCACAACAACGGGGCGAAGACATGAAGACCTCTCGAAACAAGCTTGTGCTCGGCGTCCTGGCCCTCGCCTGCGTCGCCGGCCCCGCCCTGGGGCAGGTCTCCAACGACGATCTGCGGGTGCTGAAGCAGGCCGCCTCGGCCTCGGAAGCGCCACGCCCGACACTGGCGGCCCCCACCGCCCCCTGGACCGGCGCCCGCCTGCCGGATGGCCAGCCCGACGTGCGCGGCTTCTACAATCCCGACAAGCAGGGCACCTACTCCCTGACCTTCCCCAGCAACGGCGGCACGGGCGAGGTGATCCGCAACCTGTCGCTCCAGGACGCCGGCCACGAGGTCCCGGCGTGGCCGAGCCGGGTGATCGATCCCGCCGATGGGCAGATCCCCTACCAGCCCTGGGCGCGCGCCAAGCAGAAGGCGGTCGAGGCCAACATCGACTGGCCCACCAAGCAGGAACACCTCGACCCGCAGGGCCGCTGCTTTCCGGACGGAATCATCCGCAACCCCCTGTGGACCGGTTTCCAGATCCAGCAGTTCCCCGGCTACGTCCTGATCACCTTCGATCAGAACCACACCTACCGGATCATCCCCCTCGACGGCCGACCGCCGATCGACGACCGCATCAAGTTGTGGATGTCGGATTCCCGCGGGCGTTGGGAGGGGAACACCCTCGTCGTCACCTCGCGCAACAACAACGCCAAGCACCGGCTGACCAATATCGGCGATTTCACCTCCGATAAGGTGACACTCACCGAGTGGTTCACCTTCAACAGCCCCGGCAGCTACGAATGGCGCGTGAGGGTCGAGGACCCGAGCGTCTTCACACGCCCCTGGACCCTCTGGGCCAAGTTCAACCGCACCAATCAGGACGATCCCAACTTCGAGCAGTGGGAGCAGGCCTGCCACGAGGGCGAGAAGAACGCCCTGGAATCCCTCCTCACCCCTGCCCAGGCCGCCGAGGCCAAGCGCCTCGCCGAGAGGGCCGCCAAGACCGACGCCGCGCAGCACCGCGCCAAGGTGCTGCAGGCGGCCCGATGATGGAGGCGCAGTCATGGCTCTGATCGACCTCTTCCAAGCCATCGAGAACGCGCCGCTCAGCGTCGCCTTCCTCGGTTCAGACTACGCCTACGCCGTGGTGGAAGGCGCGCATGTGATCGGCCTCGCCCTCTCGGTCGGCCTGCTGGTCATCGCCGACCTTAGGTTGGCGGGACTCTATCTGCGCGACGAGCCGGTCTCGGAGAGCCTGGAACAGCTCCGCCCCTGGATCATCGCGGGCTTCATCCTGATGCTGCTTACCGGCCTGCCGCTGTTCGCGGCCAAGGCGGCAGCCCTAGCGCAGAAGCCGATCTTCCTGGTCAAGCTCGCCTTCATCGTCCTGGCGGGGCTCAATATGGCCCTGTTCGAGTTCCGGCTCGGGCGGCGGGTGCGCGACTGGGGCGCCGTGGCCGCGCCGCGGTGGGACGCCCGCGTCGCCGGCGCCGTCTCCCTGGTGTCCTGGGCCGTCGTCATCCTGTGCGGGCGGCTGCTCGCCTACGGGCTGTGAGGGCCGGCATGGACTTCCAGCCCCATATCGCGCGCCTCGACGCCACGCCCATCGGGGTCATGTACCGGGAGTCCACCTACTGGTTCCCGCTGACGGAGGTGGTGCATCTGTTCGGCCTGACCCTGCTCCTCGGGGCGGTCATCGCCATGAACCTGCGCCTGCTCGGCGTCGGCCAGCGGCGCCAGCCCCCCGAACGGGTGGTCCGCGTGTCGGAGCCGCTGCTGTGGATCGGCTTCTGGGTCGCCGTGGTGACCGGCGTGCTGATGTTCCTCTCCGAAGCCACCAAGTGTTTCTACAACCCGGCCTTCGTCGTGAAGATGGGCCTGCTGATCGCCGCGGTGATCCTGCACCTCGGCCTGCACCGGGCCGCCGCGCGCCGCGCGCTGGCGCACCCCGCCCTCGCCAAGGCCGCCGCCACCCTTTCCCTCACCCTTTGGTTCGGGGTCGGCGTAGCCGGCCGCGCCATCGGCCTGCTTTGACGGCCGGAGTATTCCCATGAGCCTCGACATCTACTGGTTCCTGCCGACGTCCGGCGACAGCCGCCACCTCGGCCCCTCGAAATACGGCCGGCTGGTCGACAGCGACTACCTCGCCCAGGTGGCGGTGGCCGCCGACACTCTCGGCTATGACGGGATGCTGATCCCCACCGGCGTCGGCTGCGAAGACCCCTGGGTGACGGCCGCGGCCCTCGCGCCCATCACCAAGCGGCTGAACCTGCTGGTGGCCTTCCGTCCCGGCTTGATGCTGCCGGGTGTGGCCGCGCGCATGGCCGCCACCCTGGACCGCGCCACCGGCGGACGGCTCAAGGTCAACATCGTGCCGGGGGGCGACGCGGCGGAGCTGGCCTCCGACGGGGTCTATCTCAGCCACGACGACCGCTATCGCGCCGCCGACGAATTCCTCGACGTGTGGAAGGCCCTGCTGGCGGGCGAGACGGTCGACTACGAGGGGGAGTTCTTCAAGATCGCCGGTGGCCGGGCCCTGTTCCCCCCGGTGCAGCGCCCCTATCCGCCGGTCTACTTTGGCGGCTCCTCCAACGCGGCCCACGACCTCGCCGCCAAGCATGTCGACACCTACCTGACCTGGGGCGAGCCCCCCGCTGCGGTGGGCGAGAAGATCGCCGACGTGCAAGGCCGCGCCGCCAGGCTGGGCCGCAAGCTGAAGATCGGCGTACGCCTGCACATCATCGTGCGGGAGACCGACGCCGAAGCCTGGGCCGCCGCCGACGACCTTATCAGCCGCCTCGACGAGGTGACCATCGCCAGGGCCCAGGCCCACTACAAGACGATGGATTCGGTGGGCCAGCAGCGCATGGCCGCCCTGCACGGGGGCCAGCGCGACAAGCTGGAGATCAGCCCCAACCTGTGGGCCGGGGTCGGCCTCGTCCGCGGGGGCGCGGGCACCGCCCTGGTCGGCTCCCCCGAGACGGTGGCGGAACGGCTGAAGGAATATGCCGATCTCGGCGTCGATACCTTTGTCCTCTCCGGCTACCCGCACCTCGAAGAGGCCTATCGCGTGGCCGAGATGCTGTTCCCGCTGCTGCCCGGCAAGAGCCGTCAAAGCACCGACGGGATCAACTTCACAGGCGGCCCCTTCGACGCCGCCATCCGCAAGATTTCCGAGAGCTGATCGCCATGTCCCGCATCATCGACATGCGCAGCCGCCCGTCGTTCCTGCACGACTTCTACGGCAAGACACCGGGCTCAAAGGGCTATGAGACCGCCAGGTGGCTGAACCGCCGCACCGGCTCCAAGGACGACGAGCACTTCGCCCGCGCCGGGACCATCGACGCCTTCGTTCAGGAGGTGCGCGACAGCGGTATCGACAAGGCGGTGATCGTCGGCCGCGACACCCCGGCCCTGCGCCACGGCAACGACGAGATCCACGATCTGGTCGCCGGCCGGCCGGAGTTGATCGGCATCGGCTCAGTCGACCCGTTCAAAGGGGGCGCAGACGCGATCCACGCCGAGGTGGAGCGGGCCGTCCGCACCCTGGGCCTCGTGGGGATCAACCTGGAGCCGGGCTTCGGCGACCCGCCGCGCCACGCCGACGATCCGGCCTTCTTCCCGGTCTATGAGGCCTGCGCGGCCCTGAAGGTCCCGGTGTTCCTGATGTCGGGGCCGACCTCGCCGTCGCTGGACTGGACCAATCCGGCGCCGGTCGGCCGGGTGGCCGCCGCCTTCCCCGGTCTGCCGGTAGTCTGCTTCCACGGCTTCTGGCCCTATGTGAACGAGATCATCGGCGTCGCCTTCCGGCACGCCAACGTGTTCGTCGTGCCGGACATGTATTTGTTCCTGCCCGGCGGCGGCCTCTACGTCGAGGCGGGCAACGGCTTCCTGCGCGAACAACTGCTGTTCGGCACCTCCTATCCGTTCCGAGCCATGAAGCAGACGGTGGATGACTTCATCGCCCTCGGCTGGCGCGACGAGGTCCTCGACCTCGTCCTGCACAAGAACGCCGAGCGGGTGCTGGGCCTTCCGGAGGCCGGCCAATGACCGTGCTCGCTCCCGGCGCGCTTCAGCCCGCCTCCCATGACGCGGCCCTGGAGCCCCTCCTCGCCGACTTCGACGCCACCGCCGCCGTGCGCGATCAGGCCGGCGGCACGGCCAAGCGGGAGCGCGACCTGATCCGGCGCAGCGGCCTGCTTGCCTTGGCCATTCCGGTGGAGCTTGGCGGGCTCGGCGGGACCTTGTCGGACGTGCTGTCCATCACCCGGCGCATCGCGGCGGTGGACTCATCCCTCGCCCACCTGTTCGCCTTTCATCACTTCCAGCTTGCCACCCTGCGGTTCTACGCCCCGGAGCGCCAGTGGGCGCCGCTGCTCAGGGCCACGGCCGACAACCGCTGGTTCTGGGGCAACGCCCTCAATCCCCTCGACAAATCGACCACCATCACCCCGGGCCCCGACGCCGGTGGATATCGGATCAACGGGACCAAGACCTACTGCTCCGGCGCGAGCGATTCCGACCGGCTGGTGGTGTCGGCGCTGCGGCCAGGGCGGCCGGGGCTGGTGGTCGCGACGCTCGCCACCAACGCCCCTGGCGTCCGCGTTCATGACGACTGGGACAACATCGGCCAACGTCAGACCGACAGCGGCCGCGTCTCCTTCACCGAGGTCGCGGTGCGCGAGGAGGACCTGCTGACCGAGCCCGGCCCCCTCGGCTCGCCGTTCGCCTCCCTCCGCTCCAGCCTCGGCCAGATCATCCTGGTGCATATCTACCTCGGCCTCGCCGAGGGCGCCCTCGCCGCCGCCGTGAAGCGGCTCGATCCCGACGGGACCGCCTGGCTCGCCTCCAAGGCGCCGCGCGTCGGAGCCGATCCCTTCATCCTGCGCAACTTCGGCGACTACTGGGTGCAGGCCGCAGGCGCCGGCGCCCTCGCCGACATCGCCCGTGTGCGGTTCCAGGCGGCGTTCGACCTTGGGGACGACATCACCGACACCGAGCGCGGCGAGGCCGCCGTCGCCATCGCCACCGCCAAGGTCGCCGCGTCCCGCGCCGCTGTCGACATCGGCAGTCGCATCTTCGAGGTGCTGGGCGCCCGCGCCACCGCCGCCGACCAGCGCCTCGACCGCTTCTGGCGCAACGCCCGCACCCACACCCTGCACGACCCCCTCGATTACAAGCTGCAGGAACTTGGCGACTGGCGGCTCAACGGGCGACTGCCCACGCCCTCCTTCTATTCCTGAGATCCCCGATGGCCCTTCCCTACCGTTCCGACCGCCGCCACCTCATCCTCGGCGCCGCTGGCCTCGCCCTCGGCGCCGGGCCGCTGGCCGCCTGCGGCGGGGGTGGCGGGGGCGCCTCCGCGCAGCCGAAGGAACTGCGGCTCGACTACGCCTACTATTCGCCGCCGAGCCTCGTGCTGAAGCATTTCGGTTGGGCCGAGGAGGCGTTCAAGCCCGACAACATCCCGATCAAATGGGTGTTCAGCGCCGGCAGCAACCGGGCCCTCGAATACCTGAACGGGGGCAGCGTCGACTTCGCCTCCACCGCGGGCCTCGCCGCCGTGCTGAGCCGCGCCAACGGCAATCCGGTGAAGGCGGTCTATGTCTATTCGCGCCCCGAATGGACGGCTCTGGTCGTGCCTAAGGGCTCGTCGATCCAGTCGGTGAAGGACCTCAAGGGCAAGAAGGTCGCCGCCACCAAGGGCACCGACGCCTACCTCTTCCTGCTGCGCAGCCTGCAGCTCGAAGGGCTCTCCAAGGCGGACATCGAACACGTCAGCCTGCAGCACGCCGACGGCCGCGCCGCGATGGACCAGGGACGGGTGGACGCCTGGGCGGGCCTCGACCCGATGATGGCGTCGAGCGAACTCGAAGGCGGCGCGCGGCTGCTCTACCGCAACGTCGACTTCAACACCTACGGCTTCCTCGACACCTCCGACGGCTTCCTCGCCCGCTATCCCGAGAACGTGAAGCGGGTGATCGCCCTGTACGAGCGGGCGCGTAAGTGGATCATCGCCAACCCCGGCGAGGCCGCCGCGCTCCTGTCCCAGGAAGCGAAGATCTCATTGCCGGTGGCCAAGCTCCAACTCAGCCGCAACGATTTTAGCGCCCCCGTCCCAGGCGAGGCCCAGATCAAGGCTCTGAAGGAGGCCGCGCCGATCCTGACGGCCGAGGCGCTGGTGAAGCCAGGGGTGCAGATCGATCAGGTCGTCGACGCGCTGATCGCCCCCGACATCGCCAAAACCGTAGTGGGCTAGAATGGCCGACGCGATCCTTCCCGCCGCGCAACGCAAGTCGCAGCCCTTGCGAATCGACGGGCTGATCCTGCCCGCCAGCCTGCTGCTGTTTTGGGAGGGCGTGGTCCGCGCGGGCCTGATCGCCCCCAACCTGCTGCCGCCCCCCAGCGCCCTCGTGGCGACGGTCGGTGAGTTGGCATCGAGCGGCCAGTTTGTGGGCCACATCCTCATCAGCAGCCTGCGGGTTCTGGCCGGCTTCTCCATCGGCGCGGCGCTGGCCATCGCGGTCGGGGCCTTCGTCGGACTGTCCGCCCGCGCCGAAGCCCTGGTGGGGCCGACCTTCCAGGCCCTGCGCGCCATCCCGTCCCTCGCGTGGGTGCCGCTGCTGCTGCTGTGGCTCGGCATCGATGAAACGCCCAAGATCGTCCTGATCGCCATCGGCGCCTTCTTCCCCGTGTACGGAGCCCTTGTCGCGGGCATCCGCGACACCGACCGAAAGCTTGTCGAGCTTGGCCGCGTCTATGGTCTGCGCGGCGCCGCTCTGGTGCGCCGCATTTTCCTGCCAGCCGCCCTGCCCTTCCTGTTCACCGGCCTGCGCAGCGGTCTGTCCCTGGCCTGGATGTTCCTGGTCGCCGCCGAGTTGATCGCCGCCACCAAGGGCCTCGGCTACCTGCTGTCGGACGGGCGCGAGACCGGGCGCGCCGACGTGGTAATTGTCTCCATCGTCACCCTCGCCGTCCTCGGCAAGCTCAGCGACAGTCTGCTCGCCCTCGCAGAACGCCGTCTGCTGGCCTGGCGCGACGCCTATCGGCCGGCCGGCGCGTGATCGGCGGAGCCCCCAGATGAACCACCCCCTGATCCAGCTTTCCATCGCCGAGAAACACTTCGGCCAAACCCGCGCCATCGAGGGCGTCGCCTTCGACGTCGAGCCGGGCGAAGTAGTCTCGCTCGTCGGCACCAGCGGCTGCGGCAAGAGCACCCTCCTCAGGATCGTGGCCGGGCTCGACACCGACTATCGCGGCGAGGTGAGCGTCCTCGGCCGGCCGCCCCGGCTTCACGTCGAGGACGTCGGGCTGGTGTTCCAGGAGCCGCGACTGCTGCCCTGGCTGACCGTCGCAGAGAACGTCGGGTTCGAACTGGGTGCCGCCGGCGCCCGCCACCCGCGGGTGGCCGAACTGCTGGCGGAGGTGGGGCTGGCCGAGTTCGCAAACGCCTATCCGAAGCAGCTTTCCGGCGGCATGGCCCAGCGGGCGGCCATCGCCCGCGGCCTGTTCAGCCGCCCGCGCCTGCTTCTGCTCGACGAGCCGTTCAGCGCCGTCGACGCCTTCACCCGTATGCGCCTGCAAGACCTGCTGCTCGCGATCGCCGCCCGTCACGGGGCGACCCTGCTCCTGGTGACGCACGACATCGGGGAAGCGGTCTATCTCAGCGACCGCGTGCTCGCTCTTTCCCCGCGCCCGAGCCGCCTCACCGGCGAAGTGCGCATCCCCCTCGACCGACCGCGGCGCCGACACGATCCGGAACTCGCTCGCCTGGAAGCCCAGGCGCTTTCTCTACTTGAAGGCGATTCAACGAAGAGAACGATATTTCAAAACAATACATCAGACATTCCAAATAACCATAAGGAACTATCGCCACAATCACAGTAATAAGTGCGGCAAATCGAAGATGTCTCGACAAACCAATTGTCCAGACGCCGCGAGGGATATTACAGTGAAATTGAAGTCCAGATTGGCCGCCTCGTCCGCGGCGCTTACCATCGCCTTCGCCGGGGGCGCGCAAGCGGCGGACGCCACCAGCGCCGCCGCCACGGCGCTGGCCAGTGTCGACAGCGTGATCGTCACCGGTCAGCGGCTGGTCAACGCCATCGTCAGCGAAAACCCTGGCGGAACCAGCGTCGTCGCCATCGAGCAGGTCCAGGCCTCCCGCGTCTCCAACATCTCCGACGCCTTGCGTCAGGTCCCGGGCCTGTTCGCCCAGTCCGCCGCGGGCGGCGAGGCCACGCGCCTGTCGATCCGGGGGTCGGGCATATCCAAGGGCGGCTTCACCTACGGCAATGGCGTGCAGGTGCTGTTCGACGGCTTTCCGATCACCACCGGCTTCGGCACACCGTATGAGTCCTTCGAGCCGAACGCCTTGCAGCGGGTGGAAGTCTACAAGGGCGCCAACGCCTTCGAATACGGGCCGACCCAACTGGGCGGGGTGATCAACTTCGTCCAAAACACGGGCAAGGACACCCCCCGGCTGTTCGTCAGGGCCGAGGCCGGCAGCTACGGCTATCACCGTGAGCAGATCAGCACCGGGGGCGTTGCGGGCAAGCTCGACTACTACGCCACCGTCACCAACTTCGGGACCAACGGATACCTGCGGAACACGTCCGCCGAGAGCACGAGGGTCACCGCCAACGCGGGCTACCAGATCACGCCGAACCTCAGCACCCGCTTCTATTTCTCCTATGCTCACCAGGATCAGGAGAACGTCTCGAGCCGAACGCTGAGCCAACTCCTCAACACCCCGCGGGACAACCCCTACACCGGGAAGCGGACCAACCCCGGCGCATGGTTCATCGCCAACCGGACCAACCTGCAGATCGCCCCCAACTCCAGCCTGGAAGTGGGCGTCTCCTACAAGCGGCCTTTCCTCTACAACGGCAACCTGCCCCAGCGGACCTTCTGGCGTCTGAGCGACATCGCCGCCCAGGTGAAGTATCGCCGGACCGACACCCTGTTCGGCGACAAGGAAAGCCGCACCACGGTGGCCCTGATCCACTCCAGGGCGATCGACAACTCCTATGCGCGGGTCTTCAACGTCAACACCGGCGCCACTCTCGGGCGGGTGGACTACGATGGCTCCGACACCACCGTGTTGGTGAGCAACGACTTCGCCCTGACGCCGCGCCTATGGCTCGACACAGGCATCGCCTGGATTCGGCAGGAGCGCGAAAACTACATTCGCAATGCCGTCGCTGCGGGGGTGAACCCGCACCTCGACGTCGCTTACGAGCACGTCACGCCGCGGATCGGTCTTCGCTACGACTTGGTCCCCGCCATCCAGTTGTTCGCCAACGTCAGCAGCGTGAAGGAAGCGCCGCAGATCATCAGCTACACCACCTCGGTCAACGGGGTTTACACCGGCTATGGCGACAACGGTAAACTGACCTACCAGTCGGGAACCTCTTACGAGATCGGGACCCGCGGGTCCGCCGGCCGGCTGCGCTGGGACGTCGCCCTCTATCGGTCCCGCATCAAGAACGAGTTGCTCACCGTCTTCACCGTGCTGCCGAGCCCGGCCTTCCCCAACGGCGTGACGGCGACAACCAACGCCGCCCCAACCATCCACCAGGGGATCGAGGCCTCTGTCGAGGCCAAACTGCTCGACGTCGGCGGCCATCGCCTGAGCCTGACCCAGTCCTACACTCTCAACGACTTCCGCTTCGCCGACGAGAACCTGGCCCAGGGCCGCGGGCGGTTGCCCGGCCTGCCGCAGCACGTCTATCAGGCGGGGCTGAGGTACGACCACGAGTCCGGCCTCTACGCCATCGCCGATCTCGACGCGGTGCTGAAGGCCTATCCCATCGACTATGTGAACCAGCAGTTCGCCCCGTCCTACGCCCTGGTCGGGCTGACGCTGGGCTTCTCACCGCCGGGGGGGAAGTGGCGGGTATTCGTCCAGGGGCAGAACCTGACGGACGAGCGCTACGCCTCCTTCACCTCGGCCACCTTCCGCGCCAACGCCGCCTCGGCGGCCTACACGCCCGGCGTCGGCCGGACCGTCTCCGCCGGCGTGTCCTACGCCTTCTGATCGACCACCCAGCCAAGGAGCGCCCAATGCCCCGACTTCACAACTTCTTCGCCGTCGCGGCCTTCGCCGCCGCCGCCCTGGCCGCCCAGCCCTCCCTGGCGCGAGGGGTGATCAACACCCTCGGCTCTCCTGAGAACGTGGCCATCAGCGGTCTCGACACCGTGGCCTTCTTCACCGACCACAAGCATGTGCAGGGCGACCCCAAGTTCACCTATGAATGGAAGGGCGCCAAATGGCAGTTCGCCAGCGACGCGCACCGCCAGCTATTCGCCGCCAACCCCGAGAAATACGCACCGCAATGGGGCGGCTATTGCGCCGTCGGCATCGCCAACGGCCACGTCAGCAAGCATGAGGTGAAGGGCTCGTTCGACATCCAGGACGGCAAGCTCTACCTCTTCGCCGAAACCCGGAACGGCGACTTCGATCAGTACCGCAAGGAGTGGTACGAGAAGAACGGCGGCCCCGTCAGTCGCATCCCCACCGGCGAGAAGAACTGGTCGAGTTCGCTTCGCAAGACGGCCGAAACGGAATTTTAGATCCGCAAGGAAGGTGCGGGTTCTCCGCCCGATTGTTCTGCCGCAGGCCTCCGGGCCGGTCTGTCACACCCGTCGCGCGCTGAGGATCTTGACCGGGGGGTCGAGGATCTGGCCCTGCATGGCCGGGTTCTCCGCCAAGCCGGTGGTCGGAAGGGCCAGGATGGCGCGCGCAACATCCATGCCCTCGATCACCTGGCCGAAAGCCGCGTAACCCTGGTTGTCGCCGGACGCTTCCGGATGGGCGTCCAGATGAGGGGCCTCACCGCAGCAAATGGAGAAGTCGGCAGTCGCCGTGCCGGGCGCAAAGCGGGCCATCGACAAGGTCCCGTCGAGGTGTTTCAGCCCTGTGGTCAGCGTGCTCTCATGCGCGATAGGAGGGAACAGCTTGGCCGGATCCTTCACCCCGGCCTGCACAAAACCCACGGTCGGCGCGCCGGGCGCCCGCGTGGCCCGGAAGAACACGGCTCCGTCCATCCGGCCGGTGTCCACATAGTGCAGGAAATTGGCGACCGTGATCGGCGCCTTGTCGTCGGCCAGCTCCGCGACGATCACGCCTTTTTCGGTCTGCAACTGCACGCGCGTGCGGGCCGGCTGGGCCCAGGCCGAAGTGGCGGCCATAGCGCCGGCGGTGGCGAGCAGACGGCGGCGGGTGGCGGTTGCTGCGAGCATGGATGGGACGATGCCACTTCGTAAGAGGCGCGTGAAGGTCCACCTCCGCCCAGTCAGTCGAAGGGCGGCGATCAAGCCTGAGACCGCCGCCCCGTCCGGTCAGAGGTTGTACTCCTCCCGACCGTAGCTCCCTACGAGGTCCACCGCGAAGGGTGCGCCGTCAGCCATGTCCGTGAGGTAGGCGTTGCTGGCGTTGGCGTACATGCCGACGTCCGCCTTCATCGCCTCGGCCAGCAACCAGCCGACCATGGCCGCCTTGGTTCCCAGTTCGGTCTTGCCGTAGGCGCCGAAGTAATCGACACGCGTGTCGATCAGGGCGTGGACCTTGGCGTCGTCGGGCGCCGCGCCGAAGATCTTGGTGTAGGCGGCGCGGGTGGCCTCGAACAGCGATTTGCCCCCGTACTCGGCCTCGAACGCAGCCCGGCCCTCCCCGTCCCGGCCCAGGTTGACGGCGAAGTTGATGTAGCGGTTCTCGGCGTTGAAGCTCTGGTAGTAGGCGCTGTTGAGGTTGGCCAGGTTGGGGCCGATGGGCGACAGCAGATAGTCCATTCCGCCCTCGCTCGGGGTCCTGCCGGTGAAGAAGGCGTAGGAGGTGGTCGCCACCGCCGTCGAGGCGTCGGCGAGCTGGACGATAGTCTTCAGCGCCGCCGCCTCGGTCTGCTCGCCCGAGACAACCTTGTCAGCGAGGCCCTGCACATAGGCGCGGTCGGTGTCGCTGGCGGGGCTGTAGCGGAGGATATTGTCGAAGGCGTTAGTCAGGCGCACCACCGTGTTGGCCCCCTTCACCACCAGCCCGTTCCAGTCGGCCAGCGACAGGCCGGCGACCTTTTCCACCCGGATGGTCCCGCCGTCCCAGGTCAGGAGCGACCCTCCCGCGCCGTCGCTCGCCACCGCGGTGAAGGCCTTGCCGTCGAGGTCGAACCGGTCGCCCTCCGCGGCGGAGAAGTCGCGGATCAGGTCGGCGCCCTGGCCGGCCCCAGAGAAGGCGAAGCGGTCCGCCCCCGTGCCGCCGTAGAGCTCGTCGTTCCCCGCACCGCCGATCAGGATGTCGTTCCCGCCGTTGCCGTAGAGGGTATCGTTCCCCGCGCCGCCGTCGAGTTGGTCGTTACCGTCGGTCATGGCGGCGATGTCCTGGTCGCCGGTCAGGGTGTCGGCGCCGTCGCCGCCGAACAGCCGGTCGTGACCGCCGTCGCCGCGCAGGGTGTCCGAGCCCGCCTCGCCGCGGATCGTGTCGTTATCGGCCTGGCCGTAGATGTAGTCGCCACCTGCGCCGCCGTAGAGGGCGTCGTGGCCCGCCCCGCCATGGATGTTGTCGTCCCCGGCGCCCGCCTTGATCCGGTCTGAGGCGGAGCCCGACCAGATCTCCACCTGCTCGACATTGACGATGCTTCCGCCGCCGGCGATCGCCTGAATCCCTGCCGCATTGAGGTCGAGGATGAGCGAGGCGGCGAGCCCCGTCAGGTTCAGGTAGCCGTAGTCGCCCTGGGCGCCGTTGGCCCCCCCGTCGAAGTGGTCCCCCACCCCGCCGTACAGTCGGTCGAAGCCGTCGCCGCCGTTCAACCGGTCGCTGAAGGCGTCGGAGTCATTGGTCCCGCCGGCGTAGAGGTAGTCGTCGCCTGCGCCGCCATTGAGGGTGTCGGCCTCGGCCCCGCTGCCGCGCAGGGCGTCATTGCCGTCGGTTCCGTTCAGGATGGCCATGTCGGTATCTCCTTGGGATTGCGTCTGTTCGAGGGAAATCGCGCGCAACAGCCCGGCCCCCGCCGCCAGAGATGGCGAGGACTAGCGGCGGCTCTGGTGAAGGGCTGAGCTAGGCGGCGAGGCCGATGCGCGTCAGGTGGTCGTACTCCTCGGCTGTCAGGGCCGGCGCCGCCGCCTGGGCGATCACCGCCTGGTAGGCCTCGGGCGGGGCGTTGGCCTTCATGCCCGACAGCAGGCCGACCCGTTCGTCGGGTGACATCGCCGGCAGCATGATCCGCATGAAAGCGATCAGCTCGTGGGGCGAAAGGCCGCCGATGACCCGCATCTCGAGCGCCGCCAGCTCCTCGTCGGAGAAAGCCGCGCACAGTTGGGGCCAAGTGACAGCCTCCTCCTGCGCCATATGCTCCAGGTCGGCGGCGACAAAGGCGGCGAAGGTCAGATAGAGGGAGCGCCAGTAGGCTGGGCGCGTCTCACGGGGACAGCGCTCGACCGTCTCGATCATCCCGTGCAGTTGCTCCAGCCGATCGTGATGGCGAAGGTGCTCGGCGGCCAGGAACGCAGTCGCGCCGGGCCTCACCTGCTCCAGGGCCGGATGGATGACGTCTTCCTCATGCGCGAGGTGGCTGGCCGCGAGGGCGAGGTGAGCGCTCAGGTCCGCCAGGAGGCTTCTCTGGCCCGCCAAGGTGTCGGCCGAACCCAGGCGGATGAGGAGCTGCGCATGCGCGAGCCGAAGCCCCTTATGCACTGGGCCGTAGAGGTCCCACCGGCCTTGCGCGACGAAACTGACAAATTGTGCGTCGATCATTTGCTCTTCGGCGTGGCGCCGCGTTTGAATTGTTGACCGACGCCCTTCTATGCACGCCCACCGCGCGGCTCATCCTAAATGGTTCCTAAGGGCCACCGACTTTCCTAAAAGGGGAGCCTAAGGGACTTCGTCGGGAGCGGGGGCGGCGAATGATCGACGACCGTTTGGTCGCCTTCATCAATGAGCCGGTGATGATCATGCTGGCGGTCGCGGGCGCGCAAAATCGGCCGGCCGTCGCGCGGGGCGTCGGCGCCCTGTGCGACCCGCAGGCCGGCGTCGGCGTGTTGGTGTCGCGCCGGCAGTACCCGGACTTCACCAACGCTCTGGCGCAGGGCGGGCGGATCGCCGCGACCTTCTGCAGGCCCACCGACTACACGACCTTTCAGGTCAAGGGCGAAATCCGCCGCGTCGCCGCCGCCAGTGCGGAGGAAATGGACATCGCCCGCCGGTATGTCGGCGCTATCTCCGCCGCGCTGGGAGCGCTCGGCGTCGGACAGGCACTGATCGATCAGTGGGTTTTTCCGGAAGACCTCGTCAGCCTGCGCTTCACGCCTTCGGCGCTGTTCGCCCAGACACCGGGGCCGCACGCCGGCAAGCCGCTGGGCGGCGCCGAATGAGCGCCCCCCTGGCCGACCTCGACGACTGCTTCGAGGGCGTGATCCCGTCGGTGGTGGCGACGCTGGACGCTGCGGGCGAACCCAATGTCTCCTACCTGTCCCAGGTCTATCGCGTGGACGACAGGCACCTGGCCCTATCCAATCAGTTCTTCTCCAAGACTACGGCCAATGTGAAGGCGACCGGGAGAGCGAGCGTCCTCATCGTCAGTGGACGGACGGGGGCCCAACACCTGCTGGGCATGGTCCACGTCGGATCGTTGCACGAGGGCGAGCTCTTCGGGCGAATGGCGGCCCAGCTCAGCGCCATCGCCAGCCATCAGGGGGTCGGCGACGCCATGGCCCTGCGCAGCGCTGAAATCTACCGGGTGGAGACGCGCCAGACCATCTGGGGCCCGGGCGGGCCCGCCGTCACGGCGCGTGGCGCCAGAGACGTCTTGGCGCTCAGCGCACGGCTGAGCGCGCAGATCGCCGGCCTGTCCGACGCCAACGCCATGGTCGACCATGTGCTCGACCAGCTCGTCGACGGCTTCGGCTATTCCAACGTGATGCTACTGCTGTCGAACGAGGCCGACGGCCGCCTGACCACCCTGGCGAGCCGGGGCTACGACAGGGGCGGCGCGGGGGCCGAGCTGTTGCTGGGCGAAGGGGTAATCGGCATAGCGGCCTCGACAGGCTACGCCGTGCGTCTGTCCGACATGAGCCGTGGCGAACGCATGGCCGCAGCCGCCGTGCGGGCCACGACACAGCACGAACAGGCGCGCCATATCCCGCTGCCGGGCCTGATCGATCCCCAAAGCCAGCTGGCGGCGCCGATGATCAGCCAAGGCGTCCTGCATGGGGTGTTGTTCGCCGAAGCCTCGGAACGGTTCAGCTTCACGGCGGACGATGAGTCCGCGCTGACGCTGATCGGATCCCAGTTGGCCGCCAGCCTCCGCCTCGCGGACTCCGACGCCGAGGAGACCGCTGTGGCGGAGCCGGCCGCGGCGACGGCGCCCGACGGCCCGGAGCTTCATGTCCGCGCCTTCGACTTCGACGACAGCGTCTTCATCGGCGACGACTACATTATCAAGGGCGTCGCCGGCCGGCTGCTGCTGCACTTCATGGCCGTCTACGCGGCCACGGGGAGATGCGACTTCACCAACCGTGAAATCCGCCTGGAGCCGACGCTCAAGCTGCCCGAATACAAGGACAACCTGGAGACCCGCCTCATTCTGCTCAAACGCCGCCTTGACGAGCGCGGCGCCAAAGTTCGACTGGACCGCCCCGAACGGGGCCGCATACGCCTTGTTCTAGACGGTGCGCCAAGGATCGTCGTGACGCGGCTCGCGGAGGGCTAGGATAGCAGTAGCGGCCTCGTAGGCCCCCCAAAGGAGGTCGCCCAGCCCATAGCCCAGTTGTCTTGCCCTTCTCGGAGGTTCTGCGCGACTCAACCATAGTTTTACCGCGGCGGCCCGGTATGCCGACCGCGCCATCGGCCGAGTAGCTTCAGCGGAGCGACGTCAGATGCGCCTGTCCCTCAAGATCCAGCTCGCCGCCACCCTGGCGATCGCCGCCGCGCTAGCCGCTTCCGCCGGGCTCGCCGCCGCGCGCCGGGCGCCGGAGAGCGGCGACCTGAAGCTCTATGTCCTCGACTGCGGCGTGCTGCTCTACAACAGCCCGGAGCGCTTCGGGTACAAGCCGGGCGAGTTGAACCCGACCACGCTGACCGACGGCTGCTATCTGATCGACAATCCGGGCAAGGGGACCCTGATCTGGGACACTGGGGTGGTCCCAGACCACATGTGGACCCCGGGCGGCCCGCCGCCCAAGAAGGAATACGGCGAGGGGGTCAAACCCCTCGCGGCCCAGTTGGCTCAGACCGGACACAGGCCCGAGGACGTCACCTATGTGGCCGTGTCCCACATGCACTGGGACCACGTCGCCAACCTCTACCAGTTCGCCAAATCCATGTGGCTGACCGCGCCCTACACCCGTGAGAAGCTCCTGTCCGACGAAAAGGGCGACAAGATCGACCCGTCGATGTTCGCAGGTATGAAGACCGCCCCGTACAAGCTGGTGTCGGACACCGAGGACTATGACGTGTTCGGGGATGGCAAGGTGATCCGCATCCCGACCCCGGGCCACACGCCGGATTCCAGCGTTCTCCTGGTCCGGCTGAAGAACCATAAGCCGGTCATCCTCGCCGGCGACCTCTACCACTTCCGCAAGGACGTCGCCCGCAACGTCGCGACCCGGGGCGAGGAGCCGGTGGCGTTGGCCCAGGGCCGGGCCAAGGTCCAAGCCATCGCCCGCCGCCTCGGCGCCGAGATTTGGATCTGCCACGATTACCGTGAATTCACCGCCCTGAAGAAATCGCCGTCATTTTACGACTAAGGGCGAACGTTGCTTTGGAATTTCGAAATCTTCGCTGCACATCTTGGCGGAGATAGGGGACAGGTTGACGTGGCTAGAACAGCTTAGCCGGTCATTGGCCCCGCGCCGGGAAGAGGGCATTCAGCCAACCCGTCGCTCAGGGTCCACTCGCCATAGCGGAGATAGCGGCGACCGCGGCACCGCATGATCGTCTTACGGCGCCCAAGAACTGCTCAGATCGCCTGCGAAACGACGCGAAGCTGAGCGGATCAATCGGCGGACGGTGCTGAGCAGGGAATGGTCGATCCGTCTCGCCCCAGATAGCGCTAAAGCCGCTACAGGCCTCAGGACAACGGCGTTCGCGGCCACGGACGACTGCTCTGATGCGGTCACCTCTCGGCGACGCCGCCGCTCGACATCGAGGGCCTCTCCGTCATGTTGTTCCGCTGCCTGCTCACCGGCGCCGCCGCGTTTGCCGTTTCCGCCGCCCACGCTCAGGTCGCACCCGCCGCACCCGCCGCCCCGCCGGCGCCAAGCCTTTCCGAAGCCTTGGCAAACGGCCGCCCCATCCTGGAAACCCGTCTTCGATACGAGGGTGTCGACCAGGCCAGAACCGCCCGCCTGACCGAGGACGCCGAAGCGCTGACGCTTCGCACCCGGTTCGGCTACCGGACCGGCGCCTGGCGCGGGCTGCAAGCCCTGATCGAGGGGGCCAACGTGGCCCGGCTGGGGCCTGAGCGCTATGCCGTCAACGTTCCCGGCTCCCCCCTCCCCCCGCTGAACGGCGCCGATAAGGCCCGCTATCCGGTAGTCAACGACCCGTCGACCACCGAGCTCAATCGCGCCCAGATCACCTGGACGCCCGACAAGCGCTTCTCCACCACCTTGGGTCGGCAACGCATCGTCATCGACGATCAGCGGTTCGTCGGGAACATCGGCTGGCGGCAGGACGAGCAGACCTTCGACGCCGCCCGCGCAGACCTGAAGCTCGGCAAGGCCACGGTGGTCTATGTCTATCTCGACCGGGTGAACCGGGTGCTGGGGACCAGGCGCGACTGGCGCACCGAGGGCCACCTCGTGAACGCCCGCTACGACATCGACGGGTCGCATGCCCTGGAAGGGTTCGCCTATCTGCTGGACGCGAAGAACGCCCCCGCCAACTCGTCGCGGACCGAAGGCGTGCGCGGGACCGGCCGCGCCAAGGCGGGCGCCGTGGCCATCGCCTATGAAGCGACCTACGCCCGGCAGTCCGACTATGGGAACCAGCCGGTGCGGTTCGGGCTGAACTTCTATGACGCCGCCGTCGCCGCGACCTATGGAATCGCCACGGTGCGCCTCGACTATCAGTCCCTCGGCGGCGACGGCCGGCGGGGCTTCACCACTCCACTGGCCACCGCCCACGCCTTCAACGGCTGGTCCGACGCCTTCGCCACACCTGACGGGAACAAGGGCTTCGTCGACGGCCTGGGGGACGCCAACGCCGCCCTGGCGCTGCGCCCGAAATGGAAGGCGGGCCGGCTGGCCAAGCCGGAGATCACCATCCTGTGGCACGATTTCGAGGACCGGCGCTTCGGCTCCAGCCTCGGGCATGAGCTGGACCTGATGGCCACCGCCAACCTGACCGAACGGGTCCAGCTCCTGGTCAAGTACGCCGACTACCGGGCGCCTGGCGCGGTCCGCCCCGGCGCCGCCATCCCGCCCGCGTCGCGAACCAAGCTCTGGCTCAGCGTCGAGTTCAAGCTATGACAGGAACCCATGCGCGTCCTCGTAATCGATCCTGATCCGGCCCGGGCAGCCCTGGTCGCCGAAGGCCTGGCCGGCGTGGAGCCGCTGGAGGTGCTGCAGGCGGCCGCCTACGACGAGCGTCAGGCCGCGGCCTTCCGCCCCGACGTGGTGGTCGTCGCCTGCGACAGCCCAGATCGCGACACCCTGGAGAGCCTGCGCGAGGCCAGCGAAACCAACCCACGCCCGGTGGTGATGTTCGTCGACCGATCCGAACCTGCCCTCGCCAATGAAGCGGTGCGCGCAGGCGTGGCCGCCTATGTGGTCGACGGCCTTTCGGCCGCGCGGGTGCGCCCGGTGCTGGACGTGGCGATGACGCGGTTCCAGCTGATGCAGCAGCTTCGCGGCGATCTCGCCAAGGCCAAGGCGGACCTGGCTTCGCGCAAGACCGTCGACCGGGCCAAGGGCCTGTTGATGAAGGAGCGCGGCCTCGACGAGGAGGCGGCCTACAAGGCGCTGCGCAAGCTGGCCATGGACACCGGCCGCCCCATCGGCGCCGTGGCCCAGGACCTGCTCGCCTATTCCAACCTGTTGAAAGGAGGCGGCTCGTGAGCGCCTCGAAGAAACTGCGGCTGGGCTTCATCCCCTTGAACGACGCCGCCCCCCTGGTGGTGGCCAAGGAGAAGGGCTTCTTCGCCGCCGAGGGTCTGGAGGTCGAGCTGGCCCGCGAGCCCTCCTGGGCCAATATCCGCGACAAGCTGGCGGCCGGCGCCATCGACGGCGCCCACATGCTGGCGCCCATGACCCTCGCGGCCACCCTCGGGGTCGGCAGCGAGCCGATGGCGCTGATCACCCCCTTCGCCCTGAACCAGAACGGCAGCGCCTTCACCGTCTCCACGGCGGTGGCGCAGGCGATGGCGGGCGAAGGCCTGGCGGCGCTGGCGCACCGGCGGCGCGACGCCGGGGCGCCCCTGAGGTTTGCGGTGGTGTTCTCCTATTCGACCCACAACTTCCTGCTCAGGGACTGGCTGGCCGGCCAGGGGATCGATCCCGATCGGGACGTGCGCATCCTGGTGGTCCCGCCGCCGCGCATGGGCCAGCAGTTGTCCCAAGGCCTGATCGACGGCTTCTGCGCGGGCGAGCCTTGGAACGCCCTGGCGGTGGCCAACGGCATCGGCGTGGTCGCAATGCGGGCGTCCGGCTTCCAGCCCGGACGACCGGACAAGGTGCTGGGCGTCACCGCCGCCTGGGCCGCGGCCGAGGGCGAAAGCCTAGCCGGGCTGGTGCGCGCCCTGGCCCGCGCCGCCGAGTGGGCCGGGCGGCCTGACAACCGCCCCCACCTCGCCGCCTTGCTGGCCCAGCCGGACTATGTCGCCGCCCCCGAGGCCCTGATCGCCGTCTCCCTCGCCGACATCGTCTTCGCCGGCGCTGGCCGCCCCCAACCGGAGCACGCCCGCTGGCTGCTGGACGAGATGCAGCGATGGGGACAGGTGGAGGCGCGGCCGGACCTCGAGTCGCTGGGGTCCAGCGTCTACCGGCCGGACCTCTACGACGCCGCCCTGGGGCCTGCGGCCGCCTAAATTGCGGACACCATCCGGTGCTGCGCCGCCGCATAATTGGGCGAACGCCGTATTCCGCACGGTCTTCCGCGATCTTAGCAAGACACCCGGCGCCTGGTGCGGCCCACTGAGGTCAGGTCTAGGACAACGGCGTTCGCGACCATGGACGACTGCTCCGACGCGGTCCTTCCCGGCGACGCCGCCGCTCTCATTCAGAGGGCTTTCCCATGGCCAAACGTTCCTCGTTCCTGAAGTCCGGCGACACCCCCACCCTATTCGCGGCCTTCCTCTATTTCGACCTCAGCTTCATGGTCTGGGTCCTGCTGGGCTCGCTCGGCGTCGCCATCGCTAAGGACTTCGGCCTCAGCCCGGCCGAGAAGGGCTTCATGGTCGCGGTCCCGACCCTGGCCGGCGCCCTGCTGCGGCTGGTCAACGGCGTCCTGGTGGACCACATCGGCCCCCGCCGCACGGGGCTGATCAATCAGGTCATCGTCCTGGCAGGGCTCGGCCTCGCCTGGTTCCTGGGGATCCACAACTACGGGCAGATCCTGTTGCTGGGCGTGCTGCTCGGCGTCGCCGGCGCCTCCTTCGCCGTGGCCCTGCCGCTGGCGTCCCGCTGGTATCCGCCGGAGCATCAGGGCCTGGCCCTGGGCATCGCCGGCGCGGGCAACTCCGGGACGGCTCTGGCCTCCCTGTTCGCCCCCGGCCTCGCCATCCACTACGGCTGGAACAACGTCATCGGCCTCGCCGCCCTCCCGCTGCTGGTCGCCTTCGTCGTGTTCGTCTTCCTGGCCAAGGACGCGCCCAACCCGCCGCCGGCCAAATCGCTCAGTCAATACCTCGACGTGCTGAAGATCGGCGATGCGTGGTGGCTGATGGGCCTCTACGGCGTGACCTTCGGCGGCTTCGTCGGGCTGTCGAACTCCCTGACCATTTACTTCAACTCCGAATATGGCCTCGGCCCGGTGGTCGCCGGCTTCTTCACGGCGGCCTGCGTCTTCGCCGGCTCCTTCATCCGCCCCGTCGGGGGCGCCGTGGCCGACCGCTTCGGCGGCGTGCGCACCCTGACGGTGGTCTACGGCCTCGCCGCTCTAGGTCTGGCGGCCGCCAGCTTCACCTTCCCCAACCCCTATGTGCAGCTCGGCGTGCTGCTGTTCAGCATGATGGCGCTGGGGGCCGGCAACGGGGCGGTGTTCCAGCTCGCGCCGCAGCGCTTCTCCAAGGAGATCGGCGTGATCACCGGCCTCGTGGGCATGACCGGGGGCGTCGGCGGCTTCTACCTCGCCTCCAGCCTCGGCCTGTCGAAGCAGTTCACCGGCACCTATCAGGCGGGCTTCCTCGTCTTCGCCCTGATGGCGGTCGCGGCCCTGGTCGGCCTCGCCGGCCTGAAGCAGCGCTGGAGCCGCCCGGCCCTCTCCACCCAAGCCGCCTGAGGATCACGGTCATGAGCAAGGAACGTCTCGTCGTCATCGGCAACGGCATGGCAGGCTGCCGGGCCGTCGAAGAAATCCTGAAGCGCGATCCCGGTCGCTACGAGATCGCCATCTTCGGAGCGGAGCCGCGGGTCAACTACAACCGCATCATGCTGTCGCCGGTGCTGGCGGGCGAGAAGACCTTCGACGACATCGTCATCAACGACGCCGCCTGGTACGCCGACAATGGCGTCACCCTGCATGCGGGACGGACGGTCGCCGCCATCGACGCGGTCGCGCGCACGGTCAGCGCCGAAGGCGGCCTCGTGGTCGGCTACGATCGGCTGATCCTGGCGACCGGCTCCGACCCGGTGCGGTTGCCCCTGCCGGGCGCGGACCTGAAGGGCGTGGTCACCTTCCGCGACCTGGACGACGTGGAGGCCATGGCCGCCGCGGCGGCGAGACCGGGCGCGAGGGCGGTGGTGATCGGCGGCGGCCTGCTCGGCCTCGAGGCCGCCTACGGCCTCGCCCGCCGGGGCATGCACGCCACCGTCGTCCACCTCACGGACGTGCTGATGGAGCGCCAACTCGACGAGTCGGCAGGCCACCTGTTGGTGGAGGCCCTGGCGGCGCGCAACGTCGACACCGTGCTGGGCGCCCAGTCTGAAGAGATCCTCGGCCGCGACGGCAAGGTCGCCGGGCTGAAGCTGAAGGACGGCCGGGTGCTGGAATGCGACCTGCTGGTTATGGCCGTCGGCATCCGCCCCAACACCAACCTGGCCAAGGCGGCGGGGCTGGCGGTCGGGCGGGGCGTCCAGGTCGACGACGGGATGCGCACCTCGGAGCCCGCCATCTCGGCGGTCGGCGAATGTGTCGAGCACCGAGGCCTCTGCTACGGCCTCGTGGCGCCGATCTGGGAGATGTGCCGGGCCCTGGCCGACGACCTGACCGATGGCCAGGGCGGCTATGAGGGCTCCCTCCTCTCCACCCGGCTCAAGGTTTCCGGCGTCGACGTCTTTTCGGCCGGCAAGTTCGGCGGCGGGGAAGGTTGCGAGGACATCGTCTTCCGCGACGCCGGACGCGGGGTCTACAAACGGGTGGTGCTGGAGGGCGGCCAGGTGGTCGGCGCCGTACTGTTCGGCGACGCGGTCGACGGCGGGTGGTACTTCGACCTGATGAAGTCGGGCCGCGACGTGGCCGACATCCGCGAGACCCTGATCTTCGGCCAGGCGGTGACGGAGAGCCTGTCCGGCCTGGACCCTAGTTCGGCCGTTGCAGCCATGGCGGACACCGCCGAGATCTGCGGCTGCAACGGCGTATGCAAGGGCCAGATCACCAGCGCCGTGGTCGGCCAGTCCCTGACCAGCCTCGACGACGTGAGGGCGGTGACCAAGGCGTCCGCCTCCTGCGGCTCCTGCACCCCCCTGGTCGAGCAACTGCTCAAGCTCACCCTCGGCGACGGCTTCAAGGCCCAGACCGGCCCCAAGCCGGTGTGCAAATGCACCGACCACCCTCACGGGGTCGTGCGCGAGCGGATCGTCGAATGGGAGCTGAAGTCGATCCCGGCGGTGATGCAGGCGCTGGAGTGGACCACCCCGGACGGCTGCGCCGCCTGCCGGCCGGCGCTCAACTACTACCTCGTCTGCGCCTGGCCGGGGGAGTATCGCGACGACGCCCAGTCCCGCTTCGTCAACGAGCGGGTGCACGCCAACATCCAGAAGGACGGGACCTATTCGGTGGTGCCGCGGATGTGGGGCGGCATGACCACCCCGGACGAGCTGCGCGCCATCGCCGACGTGGCCGACAAGTTCGCTATCCCGGCGGTCAAGGTCACCGGCGGCCAGCGCATCGACCTGCTGGGGGTCCGGAAAGAGGACCTGCCCGCCGTCTGGGCCGACCTCAACGCTGCGGGCATGGTCTCGGGCCACGCCTACGCCAAGGGGCTGCGCACGGTGAAGACCTGCGTCGGCTCCGACTGGTGCCGGTTCGGCACCCAGGACTCCACCGGTCTCGGCGTCCGGCTGGAAAAGTTCATGTGGGGGTCCTGGACTCCGGCCAAGGTCAAGCTGGGCGTCTCCGGCTGTCCCCGCAACTGCGCCGAGGCGACCTGCAAGGACGTGGGCGTGATCTGCGTGGACTCCGGCTTCGAGATCCACGTCGGCGGCGCGGCGGGCCTGCACATCCGCGGGACCGAGTTGCTGACCCGCGTCGCCACCGAGCAGGAGGCGGTGTGGGTGATCTGCGCCCTGGTCCAGCTCTACCGCGAGCAGGGCTGGTATCTGGAGCGCATCTACAAATGGATGGACCGGGTCGGGCTCGACGCCATCAAGGCGGCGATGGCGGACGAGGATCGTCGCCGCGCCCTCTACGACCGGTTCGCCTACTCCCAACGCTTCTCCCGGGTCGACCCGTGGGCCGAGCGGGTCGCCGGTCGCCAGCACGAACAATTCCATCCCATGAGCCGCCGCCTGGAGTTCGCCCCCGCATGAACGCCTATGTGAAAGACGACTTCGCCTGGATCGACGTGGGGGCCGCGACCGACATCCCGCGCCGGGGATCTCGCCGCCTGCCCAGCCCCATCGGCGACATCGCGGTGTTCCGCACCGGCGACGGGGATGTGTTCGCCCTGCGCGACGCCTGCCCGCACAAGGGCGGCCCCCTCAGCCAGGGCATCGTGCACGGCCGGTCGGTGGCGTGCCCGCTGCACAACTGGAACATCGACCTCGCCTCGGGCCAGCCCACCGGCGCCGACGCCGGCAAGGGCTGCACGCCGGTCATTCCGGTGAAGGTGTGTGAAGGGCGGGTGCTGCTCGCCCTCCCCGCCCAACTGATGGCCGCGGAGTAACCGGGCCGTGGCGGACGGAACCGGCCCCCTCCCCGTGGTGAAAAGCACCTGCCCCTATTGCGGAGTGGGCTGCGGGGTCGAGGCCCCGTCCGCCAAGGGCCGCAGCCTGACCGTTGCGGGAGACCTCGCCCACCCGGCCAATGCGGGACGGCTCTGCTCCAAAGGGCTGGCGCTGGGGTCCACCGTGGGGCTGGAGGGGCGGCTGCTCAGCCCGATGATCGGCGAGCGGGAGGCGAGCTGGAACGAGGCCATCGCCCTTATCTCCCGGAAGCTGCGCGACACCATCGCCCGCCACGGGCCCGATGCGGTGGGCTTCTATGTTTCCGGCCAGCTGCTTACGGAGGACTATTACGCCGCCAACAAGCTGATGAAGGGCTTCATCGGCTCCGGCAACATCGACACCAACTCGCGGCTCTGCATGGCCTCCGCCGTCGCCGCCCACAAGCTGGCCTTCGGCGCGGACCTCGTCCCCGGCTGCTACGAGGATTTGGACCTCGCCGACCTGGTGGTGTTCAGCGGCCACAACGCGGCCTTCACCCACCCTGTTCTCATGCGGCGGATGGAGGCGGCGCGGCGGCGGGGACAACGCCATGTGGTGATCGACCCACGCCGCACCGACACGGCCGAGACCGCCGAGCTGCATCTGCCCATCGCCCCCCAGACCGACGTGCGCCTGTGGAACGGCCTGCTGGCCGAGCTCATCCGGCGGGGCGCCGTCGACCGGAGCTACCTCGACGCCCACGTGGCGGGGTTCGAAGCCGTCGTCGCGGCCTTGGGCAAGGCCGACCAGTCGGTCGCCGCGGTGGCCGCCGATTGCGGGATCGAGCCCGAGGGTTTCGACCGCTTCTGCGACCTCTTCGCCCGCACGCCCCGCACCGTCAGCCTCTTCTCCATGGGGGCCAACCAGTCGGCCCAGGGCACGGCCAAGGGCCTCGCCATCCTCAACGTACATCTGGCCACCGGGCGGATCGGCAAGCCCGGCGCCTGCCCCTTCTCGATCACCGGCCAGCCCAACGCCATGGGCGGGCGCGAAACCGGCGGCATGGCCAACACCCTGGCCGGCCACATGGATTTCGCCCCAGAGGACGTCGCCCGCGTCGCCCGCTTCTGGGGCGCACCCAACACTGCCGCAAAGCCGGGCCTCAAGGCCATCGAGATGTTCGAGGCGGTGCGGGCGGGGAAGATCAAGGCGCTATGGGTGATGGCCACCAATCCGGCCGTCAGCCTGCCGGGCTCCGCCGCCATCCGCGAGGCGTTGGCCGCCTGCCCGCTGGTGATCGTTTCCGATGTGATGGCCCGCACTGACACCAGCCGCTTCGCCCAGGTGCGCCTGCCCGCCCTGGCGTGGGGGGAAAAGGACGGCACGGTCACTAATTCGGAGCGACGCATCTCGCGCCAGCGCCCGCTGATGGCTGCGCCCGGTCAGGCCAAGGCGGACTGGCGGATCATCGCCGAGGTTGGCGCGGCGATGGGCTTCGAGGACGCCTTCGGCTGGCGCTCGCCGCATCAGGTGTTCCGCGAATACGCCCGCCTTACCGCCTATGAGAACCACGGGGCGAGCGCCCGCACCCTCGATCTCGGCCCTTTGGTCGGGCTGACCCCGGGCGAGTACGACGCCCTCGCGCCGGTGCAGTGGCCGGTGACGGAGACGGGGGGCACGGCGCGCCTGTTCCGCGACGGACGCTTCCCCACCGCGGACGGGCGGGCGCGGATGCATCCCGTCGAGCCCAAGGCGCCGGCTAACGCCGTCAGCGTCGCCTTTCCGTTGGCGCTCAACACCGGCCGCATCCGCGATCAGTGGCACACCATGACCCGCACGGGGCTGGCGCCCGAACTGTGCCGCCACACCCCCGAGCCTTTCGTCGAGATCCACCCTGAGGACGCCGCCGCCCTGGGGCTGCAGGACGGCGCCCTGACCCGCATCGAGACGCCCAGCGGCGCGGCCGTCGCCCTGGCCAGACTGACCGACCGCCAGCGGCGGGGCGGCCTGTTCATGCCGATGCACTGGACCGACGCCTTCGCCCCCTCGGGCAGGGCCAACCCCCTGGTCGGCGACGCCCGCGACCCGACCTCCGGCCAGCCGGAATTCAAGCACAGCCCGGCCCGCGTCCGCGCCTACCGCGAGACCTGGAAGGGCTTCTGCATCTCTCGCCGCCCCCTCGCCTGCCCGCCGGGCCTGGACCTGATCTGGCGGCGCATCCCGCAGATGGGCGGCCATCTGCACGAGTTCGCCGGCCGCGGCGACGGGGAGGAGCGCGCCCTCCTGCGCCGTCACCTCGCCCAGGATGCGGCGGGCGAGAAGCTGACCCTGGAGGACCGGGCGACGGGCATGGTGCGCGAGGCCTATATGCTGGGCGACGCCGTCGACCGGGTGATCTTCATGACCGCCACGGGACGCCTGCCGCCCCGGGACTGGCTGGCGGGCCTGCTGGCCGGGCCCCTGGACGACGAGGCCCGCGCCGCCTTGCTGCACGGCCGCCCCCCCGGCCCGGCGGTGGACCGGGGCGCCGTCGTCTGCGCATGCCGGGACGTGGGCGCCAGAACCATCGCCACCGCCATCGCCGCCGGCTGCGCCACGGTCGAGGCGGTCGGCGCCGCCACCGGCGCCGGGACCAACTGTGGCTCCTGCCGGATCGAGATCGGCAGGATGCTCGCCGCCGCCCCTCTCAAACAGGAGACCCGCGATGCTGCATGAGCCTGGACATGTGCTGCTGGTGGGGGCCGGGCCCGGTCCGGCCGACCTGCTGACCCTCCGCGCCCTGCGCGCCATCGAGGGGGCGCAGGCCCTGCTGTACGATGCGCTGGTCTCCGACGAGGTCCTGGCTCTGGCTCCCAGCGGCTGCCTCGCCATCCAGACCGGCAAGCGGGCCGGCCGGACCAGCATGGACCAGGCGACCATCAACCGGCTGATGCTGCGGCTCGCGAAACGGGGGCTGAAGGTCGTCCGGCTGAAGGGGGGCGACCCCTCTGTGTTCGGCCGCTCCGGGGAGGAGGTCGAGTATCTCACCGCCCACGGGATCGAAGCGGCCGTCGTCCCTGGGATCACCGCCGCCAGCGCCGCCGCCGCCCAGTTCGGCTTTCCCCTCACCCATCGTGGCGAGGCGCGCCGACTGATGTTCGCCACCGCCCGTGTACAGGACGGCGCGGTGGTGGGAGAGGGCTGGTCCGCCGATCCGGAGGCCACCCTTGCGCTCTATATGGGAAAGACAGCCCTGCCGGCAGTCGCCGCCAGACTGATCGCCGAAGGCAGGTCGCCGTCGACCCCGGCCATCGCCATCGAGAACGCGGGACGGGCCGATGCCCAGGCCTTCCATGGAACCCTGCAGAGCCTGCCGCAGCGCCTTGCCGCCGAGGCGCTTACAGGGCCCGTCGTGATCATCGTCGGGCACGTTGTCGTTCGCGGCGCGCAGCCCGCATCGTTTACAGTTGCGGCGGCCTGACGGGCGGCGGGTGCGAAGCACAATCGCAGTTCGCCGTTGACGATGAGGTTGCGATTGCCGCCTTCACAATAGGCGCCGGCGAGATAGGTCGGATTGGGCGGCGGACTGCACAGGGCGCGCGTCAACTTCCAGGCGGGTGCAGATCCCCACCGAAAAGCCTCTATTCATCTACGCCGACGATCGCGCCGCGGCCATGCAGCTCTATTTCACCTGAAGCCGACATAAGGTGGACTTCCGGCCCACCGAAGCCTCAGATGCTGGAAAGGGCGATAAAATGCCGTCGAAACATTCTCGATTAAGACTGACCGCTGCGCTTCTAATGGCCGTCGGCTCATCGGCAGGGGCCGCGGTCAACTTCCATCAGGGCGGCGCGAACACAGTCGCCGGCTATCTTCTGGTGGAGAGGACGCCCTTGGGCGCAAAGCTGACCGCCGACGACATCAAGCGTGCGCAAGCATGCAAACAGCAGGTGTTGCAAAAGGATCCCTCCCTCGACACGCCGGCCGGCGCCAAACAGGTCTCGACCCTGATCAACGAATGCCTGGGTTCCGCGGGACCGGTCTTCACCCTGCCTTGGCTGGGAAGCATGCCGATCAATACCTATCTTGACTGAGATGCGCCTAGAGCACGTCTTCCCCTTTGCATCCCTTCAGACGCGCCATCGCGGTCGCGGTTCAAGTGTGCTCTAGGACAAGTCCATTCCCAGGGTGGGGCCGATCCCGTCTTCCGGATCGCCAAATGCCGATTTTCGTTCTTGCGCCGACGCCCTGGTCAAGGCGTCGTTGAGCCTTGAAAGGCGTTCTTCGTCCCCGTTGAGGGCCCCGGAAGGGCCGCCGAAGCCGGAGTTCCGGTGAATTCGCAGCTTTTCCAGCAACCTATAGAAACGGCGGCTATCCTCGGAGCCTTCGGCTGGCGGCACGCTGAGATAAGCCGTCACTTTTTCGAGGGCTGCGTCAAACTCCTCTACAGTCATCGGAGGGGGGGACTCTTGCGGCAGAGACTCTGCGGCATGCAACGAATTGGGATTCTGCATTTTTTGGCTCCTCGGTGGAATAACGGCCGAGACGCCGTCCTGTCCCACCTCGTCGCGATTTTTTTGGGCGACAGGGAGGTTCACCCGTGAGGCGGAGACCTCTCCACGATGGGGCTGGGATGCGACCTTCTAAGCTTCTGAAAATACGCCCATTTTTTGGCCGGTTCAGAGGAGCCGGCTGAAGAACCCGCGCATGCGCTCCATCCAGTCGTCCGGCGCCGGGGGCCCGGCCAGCGCCGCATCCTGGCTCGGTCCGCCTGGAGCCAGTTCGGCCCCGACGGCGGCCGTGGCGTTGGCGGCGGCGATCCTATCCTCCACGGCGGTCTCCATGAAGCTGCGCCAGATCTGGGTGGGCAGAGCCCCTCCGCTCAAGCGGTTCATCGGCTTTTCGTCGTCGTTGCCGACCCACACCCCCACCACCATGTCTCCGGCGAAGCCGACGAACACCGCATCCCGATAGTTCTGGGTCGTTCCGGTCTTTCCGAAAACGGGGATGGGCAGGGCCGCCTCGCGGCCCGTTCCCCGCTCCGCGGCAGCCTGCAGGACCTGCAGCAACGGCCTTTGCTCCCGCGCCCAATCCATCCGCATCGCATGATCGTCGGTCGCGGGCTGCGCCAGTCCGCTTGCATGAACCGGGTAGACGCCCGATGCGACCGCCGCATAGGCGGCCGTCAGTTCAACGAGGCTGACGCCGGCGGTGCCCAGAGGCAGGCTCGCGACCGGATCGAGCGGGGTTGTCACGCCAAGATCGCGGGCGGCGCGGATCACCTCTTCGCGCCCGACCTGCTCGGAAATCCGGATGGCGGCAAGGTTCCTCGACTGGGCGAAGGCGTCCTCCAGCGTCAGCAAGCCATAAGTCCGGCCATCGGCGTTGGCCGGTGTCCAGCGGCCGATTTGCAGGGGGGCGTCGGAAACGAGGGATTCCGGAACCGCGCCGGCGCGGAAAGCTGCAAGATAGACGAACAACTTGAACGTCGACCCCGGCTGACGCCTCGCCTGACTGGCGCGGTTGAACTGGCTGGCGGCATAGTCCGCGCCGCCGACCATCGCGGCCACCGAGCCATCCGGCCGCATGGCCACCAGAGCAGCCTGCTTCACCCTCCCCTTGCCGCCCGCTCGCGCCAGCGCCGCGCGCACCACCGCTTCGGCCTTGCGCTGGAGGCGGCCGTCAAGGGATGTCCGGACCTCGACAGCGCCATATTGAAGGGGCAGATGCGCGGCCAGGGCGGGGTAGGCCCAGTCGGCGAAATAACCTCCGAATTTCTCAAGATGCGGCGGCGGCGCAGCGACCGCGGGCTTGATGTCCAGAGCCTCGGCAGGGCTCAAATACCCCGCCTCGACCATGGCCTTGAGCACCACCTTCTCCCGGGCCTGCGCCTCGACCAGATGCTGGCTGGGCGCAAGCCGGCTCGGCGCCTTCACGAGACCCGCGAGCATGGCCGCCTCGCTGAGGCTGAGCTTCTGCGGCGGCTTGTTGAAATAGGTTCGCGCCGCCGCGCCCAAGCCATAGGAGCCTTCGCCGAAATAGACGGTGCTCAGGTACTGGGAGAGGATTTCGTCCTTGCTCAGTTTCCGTTCCAGTTGGACCGCGGCGACGGCTTCCTGGAGCTTTCGGCGCAGGGTCTGCTCGGGCCCGAACATCGTGTTCTTGACGAGCTGCTGCGTAATGGTGCTGCCGCCCTGCACGACGCCACCCGCCCGCACATTGGCGACCGCCGCGCGGATCATCCCGCCGAGGTCGATGCCGTGGTGGCGATAGAACCGCCGATCCTCGATCGCGATGAAGGGTTGGACGACGTGGGAGGGCAGCGAGGCGACGTCTACCGGACGCTCCCGCCGATCGCCGCGTTGAGCGAAAGGCTCCCCGTCTCGCGTCAGCAGCACCGCAGCGGCACGGCCCGGACGAGCGCTGAAATCCGGAGCCGGCGGCAGCGTCAGAGCCGTAAAAACGACTAACGCCACCCCTGCGACCACCGGAGCAGCGAGGACGAACCCCACAGCGGTCAGATACCGCCGGCGGGAAACTCCAAACAGCCGCCGTTGCTGCGGCGAGACAGCCTGATCGTCTTGCGGCAAGGCAGATTTGCGAAACATGCCGCCTCCATTGCCGACAAAGATGGCGAGGTTCGGGCTACGCCCAAATGCACGCCGGACGGCCCCCGCCGCTTATCGGGACCGCCTCGTTGCTGCAACCCAATAGGGACGGTTTCACCTTGGCGCGAATTCACCCACGAGCGCCCTCCGCCTTGCGAACGCGCTGTTGAATGGCGCCGAACAGGCTGGCGCCTGAGGCGTCGGCGACCTCCATCCGCACCTCGTCGCCGAAGCGCATGAAGGCGGTCTGGGGAGCCCCGGTGTCGATCATCTCGATCCCCCGCCGCTCGGCGATGCAGGTGGAGCCCGTGGTCCGATAGTCGGGGTTCGACACCGTGCCCGAGCCGACGATGGTGCCGGCGCACAGGTCCCGCGTGCGGGCGGCATGGGCGACCAGTTCGTGAAAGCCGTAGGCCATGGCGTCACCGTTCGGCTGGCCAAACAGCACGCCGTTCCACCAGACCTTCAGCGGCAGGTGCACGCGCCCGTCCTTCCAGGCGCCGCCCAACTCGTCGGGGGTGACGGCCAGGGGGGCCATGCTGCAGGCCGGCTTGGCGTGGATCCAGCCGAAGCCCGTCTTCATCTCGATGGGGGCGAGGGTGCGCAGGCTCCAGTCATTGATCTGGACGATCAGCTTGATGTGGCCGAGCGCCTGCTCAGGCGTCACGCCCATCGGCGTCTCGTCGACGATCACCCCGAATTCGCCTTCGAAGTCGATGCCGTCGGCCTCATCCGGCAGAGGCGCATCTTCGGTCGGGCTGAGGAACCTGTGCGACATGCCCTGATACATCAATGGCCGCTCGTTCTCATGTGGCGGCAACTTGAAGGCCGTCTGCATCAGCGCCCCGTGAGAGAGGAAAGCCGAACCGTCGAGCCACTGCCAGGCGCGCGGCAACGGGGCCAGGGTCTGGGTGGGATCGAACGCGGTCGCGGGGACGCGGCCTGCTTCCAGATCTTCAGCGAGGGCGTGGAGCGGCGCCTCCACCTCGGACCAGCGGTCGAGGGCGTCCTGCAAGGTGGCGGCGATGGCGGCGGCGCTGGTCGCTCGGGACCCATCGCGGGAGACCACGGCGAGGGCGCCGTCGCGGCCGGCGGCGGGCAGGGTCGCAAGCTTCATGAGGGTAGGTCCTCCAGGACATTGGCCACGAGATTGGCAAGGTCGCCGTCGCTCCTCAGGCCCGCGGCCTCGGCGGCCGCGGCGGTCAGGGGCGGTTGGCGACCGAACTGGGCTTCGAGGGCGGGGTCGGGCGCATAGGCGACAAGGCCCGGGTCCTGCCCCGTCGCTGCGGCGATGGCGGCGGCGAGGTCGCGCATGCTCGCGCGGACGGCGGGCAGGGTCATCGTGGCAGGCGTATTCGGCGGTGCGTCGACGGCGGCGATGAGGTTGTCGGCGCAGCATCCTGCCGACATCAACCACGCGGTAGCGTCCGGCCCCACCGGCGCCTCAAACGGCTCGCCCGCGGCCATGGCGTGGAAGACGTCGCTCAGATATGCGGACTTGAAACCGCCCGCCGACTTCGGCCGCGCGACGATGCCGGGCAGGCGCAGGGCCGTCCCCTTGAGGCCGCCCCGCCGGACCCAGTCGGCAAGGGCGATTTCGGTCATCAGCTTGTGGGCGCCGTAGGTCATGGCCGGGCGCGGAGGCGTGTCGTCGTCCACTTGGTCCGGCAGGGGCGCGCCGAACACGGCGATGGAGCTGACGCAGATGACCCGGGACGCCCTCCCCTGCCCCGCCAGGGCCTCGAACAGCGCCAGCGAAGCCTCAAGGTTCACCCGGCGGGAGGCGGCGGGATCGGCCTCCGCCCCCCCGCCCGGCAGAGACGCGAGATGGAAGACCACATGGGGCGCGCCCCCCACCGCCTCGGCCAGGATGGCGGGCTGCGACAGGTCGCCGGAGATGCAGGCCGCGCCGGCCGGCGCATGGGACATCTTCACGTCCACCAGGGTCAGGGCGCCGGCGCCGAAGCGCGGGTCCGCTGCCAGCCGCTCCACCAAGACGCGGCCGATGAAGCCCCCGGCCCCGGTGACGAGGACGCGGGTGTCGCTCATGCCGCCGCGTCGCCGTGCTCACGCCTGAGCATGGCCTCGATCAACCGGCGCGCCCGCGTCCCGCCCTGGTCGATCCCGAGGGACACCGGCCGCTGGACCCAGAAGTCCTCGCCCTCCAGGTTGGCGAAGGCGGCCTCGATGATCGGCTTGTCCTCCTGGTCGAACGCCTGGCCGAACAACTCGCGCAGCATGGGCGCCATATCGGGCGCCCCGGGGGGCGTCCCATAGGTGGTGGCCCAGAAGTAGTGGGTGGTCGAGGGCGTTTCCGGCGTCAGGATATGAGCCTGGTGGACGATGATCCCGCCGTCCCGGGGCGCCTCCGTCGGGGTAGCGCCGATCTCCAGATACATACTGGCCGGGGCGTTCCAGCGCATCTCCAGCCAATGGTCCGTGATCATGTCCGGCGGATAGATGCCGGCCGTGTGCGACGGCGTCTTCACCTTCGGCATCCACCAGTCGGAGTGCAGGGTCTCCCCGTCCTGACGCACCTTATGCTCGCCCGCGAAGATCACGCCGGCTCCGGCGAAGGAGCCCTTGTGCACGAACTCGATGTGGCTGAGGTCCATCAGGTTATCGGTGCCGTATTCATAGCCCGCCTTCATCGCCGTGTAGCCGTGCAGGGTCTTGCTCATCGGCGTCTCGGCCAGCATGGCGAAGTCGGGCGCGGCGGCCGGGTCGGCCCGCACCGGATCCCCGGGCCAGAACCAGACGATCCCGTCGCGCTCCGCCACCGGATAGGCCTGCACCTGCGCCCCCGCCGGGATGCGCTCGGCAAAGGCGTTGCGCACGCACGCGCCGGTCCGGTCGAAGGTCAGCCCGTGGTAGGCGCACACCAGGGTGTCGCCCTCGCGGGTCCCGAGGCTGAGCGGCGCGAACCGGTGGGGGCAACGGTCGCGCAGGGCCACCACCGTACCGTCGCCGGCGCGGAACAGCACAACCTTGCCGTCGACCAGACGGCGGGAGATGGGCTGCTCCCCCACCTCCTCCGACCAGGCGGCCATGTACCAGGCGTTTTGCAGAAACTCCGTCATGGCGAGGCCTCCCAGGCCGTGCGCGATTTAGAGGCCGTCCTCGAATTTCCCGTCGATCAGGACGAAGGCGATGCGGCAGTTCTTGTCCGACCGGTTGGCCCAGCCGTGATTGGTGCCGCGCTGGATGACGATGTCCCCGGCCCGGCAGATCGCCTCGCCCTCGTCCATCACCAGCACGATCTCGCCTTCCAGCACGATGCCGTAGTCGATGGTCTCGGTGCGATGCATGTAGGCGTGGCGGGAGCTGGCGTCCCCGGTGTGCTGCGAAGCGTCCCCCGCCCCGACCTCTTCGAAGTGCTTGCGGGCGTCTTCGGCGGACATGTTCTGCAGGTGATCGCCCTCGGGTGGGATGTCGAGCACGCGGATGCGGGTGCCGTTTTTCGGCGGGGCGAGCTTGATGCCGTCCTCATGCGGCTCGCCCGACGCGCGGTCGAGCCGCGCGGGCGTCTCCCGGGTGTTCCAGATCTCGTAGAACATCGGCCCGTGCTCGCCACCGACCTGCTGGACGCGGGGCGGCGGACCCTCCTCCTGGATAATCGCGCGGCCTTGCGCGTCGTGGCCCGTGACGATGCGTTTGAACGGGGCGGCCATAGCGTTTCTCCTTGTTCTTGTTGTCAGTCTTCGGGGGCGATGACGACGCGCAGGCCATCGAGCCCCGGATGAAGCGGAATCTGGCAGGATAGGCGAGACGTGGGCTGGCGGTGGTCCGAAAAGCCCAAGAGGTCGCCCTCGAATTCTGTCGGCTCGCCCACCGCCCCGATCCAGGCCTCGTCCACATGCACATGGCAGGTGGCGCAGGAACAGCAGCCGCCGCACAAAGCCATGAGCTCGTCGTAGCCGGCGTCGCGCAACGTCTCCATCAGGGAGCGGCCGGGGGCGATGCCCAAGACCGCCTCGACGCCCTCGCGATTGACGACGGTAAGTTTCATGCGGGTTCGATCTCGACCGGCAGGCGGGCCAGCGCATGCAGGGTGTTGTTGATGCGGCGCTCGGGCGGCCCGGTCAGGCGGATGGCCTTCACGCGCGGGATAAGGGCCGCGAGCACCAGTTCAGCCTCCAGCCGCGCCACCATCTGGCCCAGGCACTGGTGGATGCCGAAGCCGAAGCCGACATGACCGCTGGCCTGGCGCTGGATGTCATAGCGGTCGGGATCGTCCCACTTGCGCGGGTCGCGGTTGGCGGCGGCGAGGAACAGCACCACCTTGGCGCCCTCAGGGATAAGCACGCCCGCCACCGTCGTGTCGGCGGTGAGGGTGCGGAAGAAGATCTGCACGGTGGAATCCCACCGCAGGCTTTCCTCGAAGGCCTTGCGAGCGAGCGACGGCTCGGCGCGAAGCCGGTCCCACTGGTCCGGGTGAGTGGCCAGCGCCAGCATCATCTGACCGATGCCGTTGACGGTGGTGTCCACCCCCGCGGTCAGGAAGGATCGGACCAGCCGCTCGGCCTCCGCCTCTGTGCAGTCGCCACGGTCGGCGGCCTCGTAGAGGGCGGCGCCCCAGCCGCCGGGGGAAAGGTTCTCCCGCTTGCAGGCCTGGGCGACCCAGGGGATGGCGTTCGCGGCGGCCGCATTGCCCCGCTCGAACACGGCGTTGCGCGGCCCGAAGGCGTTGAACGCGGCCGAGGCGTAGGGGATCAGGTTCTCGCGGCCATCCGCCGGAATGCCGATGGTGTCGGGGAAGACGCGCAGGGGGTAGGCCTCGCCCAGCTCAGCCACGGCGTCGAAGCCGCGCTTTTCCACCAGTTCGTCGGCCAGCGCCTCCGCCTTCTCCGCCCAGCCGGGGCGCAGGGCCTTCACGGCTCCGAGGTTGACCACCTTGTTCACCAGTCCCCGCGTGCGGTCGTGCACGGGCGGGTCGGTCTCCAGCAGCAGCGACGGCGGCCGCCACGGCTCCTCCTTGGAAAAGTCGGACATGCCGACGCCCCGACCGGAGCAGAAGGTGGCGTGATCCTTCAAGGCCGCCTGCACCCCGTCGAACCGGGCCATGCCGTAGCAACCGATCGGCTCCAGCCACACCACCGGTCCCGCATCCCGCAGCGCCCCGTGGTGCGCATAGGGGTCGCCGAGGAAGGCCTCGTCGAACGGGTCGATGGCGATGGCCGGCGCCGCGCTCATGCGGTGCGGCCGCCCAAGGTCTCGGCCAGCCAGTCGGCGATATAGTCGCGCCCGAAGCTCATGTTGTCGGCGCCGACGTGCTCGACCCCGCCCTCGCGATCCGTGAACAGCTTGAGCTCGCGCTTTGGACTGTTCGTCAGTTGGTCGTAGCTCTGGTGCGCGTATTTGAGCGGAATCTGCCGGTCCCTCTCCCCGTGGGTGATCAGGAACGGTACGCGGATCTTCTCCATCTGGCCGTCGAGGGTGATCTTGGGCCAGAGGGCCTGGAAGCTCTCCATGTCTGGCGATCCCCAGACCCAGCGGACGTGGTTCCAGTAGTGGGGCACCGGCAGCTCGCCCTCGCGCTTCAGCCGCGCCTCCTGCACCTCGCCCCAGTTGTGGTTGGCGCCCCAGACGAAGCCGGCGGCGAAGCGCGGCTCGTTGGCGACGGCGCGGGGGGCGTAGTAGCCGCCGAGCGAGATACCGCCCATGCCGATGCGCCCCGCGTCCACCTCGGGCTGCTTCTCCAGCCAGTCCATCACCACCGAGGCCCAGCGCTCGGTGTCATAGACCGCGTGCAGCTTGTGCAGACGCAGCGCCTCCCCCGTGCCGGGCTGGTCGATGGACAGGGTGGAGACGCCTCGCCGGGCCAGGGCCTCGGGAAGGCCTGACCAGACCAGCATCTCCTTGGTCGAATCCAGGCCGTTTATGTAGAGCACCGTCGGCGCGGGGCCGCTGACCCCCTCGGCCAGCGTCAGATAGCCGGATATGACGCCCGTCTCGTAGGGGATCTCCACCCGGCGATAGTTGCGCGACCCGGCCTTGATCGACCGGTCGAAGGCTTCGATCGCCTTGGCGTAGGTCGCTTCCCGCCCCGGCGCGCCCAACCCCTGCATCCGTTCGGCGAGCTGATAGTAGAGGCTGGCGCGGTTGAGCTTGTCGGCGGCGGAGAAGCCGCGGCCCCGCGCCAGGTCCTCATCGGCGAGGCCCGACAGCTTGTCGGCCATCTTCACCCACTGGGCCATGAACTGGGGCGTGCCGGCGTCCTCACCGCGGGCGGCGGCGTCCAGCAGGGGCCGGCTCATTTCCTCGACCTCGCCGATGCGCGCCCCGCTCTCCAGGGCGATGGCGATGGTCAGGTTCCAGACGTAGTTGTTGGGGAAGTATTGGAACAGCGCGGCCATGGGTTCAGGCCGCCGGCGCTTGGAACAGGCCCGGATCGGGCGCGGGGTGCGGCATGGTCTGCGGCCCGCCGACGCCGATGCCCCACTGATCCATGATCCGCGGCGTCGGGGTATAGACCTGCGCCGTCCAGGTGGCGTCGTCCACCCGCTCCAGTTCGGCGGTGTATTCCACCGCGAAGTCGTGAGGCGTGGTGAAGTAGCTGAAGGTGTTGTCCCCGGCTGTGTGGCGGCCCGGGCCCCAGACGATGTCGACCCCCTCCTCCTTCAGCCGGCTGACGCCGCGCAGCATCCCGTCGGCGCTGTGCATGTCATAGGCGACGTGGTTCAGGCAGGGCGGGCCGGGCAGCACCGCCACCCGGTGATGCCATTCGTTGCAGCGCAGGAAGGCCATGAAGTCGCCGAGCCAGTCGCTGAGCTTGAAACCCAGCACGTCGATGAAGAACTGGGCGGCGTCCTTGTGCTTGGGGGAGTGCAGGACGATGTGGCTGATCTTCTCCGGCACGCCCTCCCAGCGCTCCAGGGGCCGCTTTTGGCCGCGGGCCACGTCGCTGGAAATCTCGAACGTGAGGCCATCCGGGCTGAAGAAGCGGAAGCCGTAGCCGCCGCCGAAGCCATCGAGGTCGTGCGGCGCGGAGATGACCCTGCAGCCGGCGGCCGTCACCTTGGCGTGCAGGGCGTCCACGTCCGCCCGGCTGTCCGCCGCGAAGGCGATCACATCCACCCGCTTCTGGGCGTCCTGCCGCAGGCGCACGACGTAGAGTTCATCCCCGCCCTGGGCGGCGAAATAGACCATGCCGTCCTGCTCGGCGACTTCGCGCAGCCCCCACTTGTCCTTGTAGAAGGCCCTCTCCAGTGCAAGGTCGGGAACGGCGTAGCCCACGTAACGGATTTCGGTGACCCGGCTCATCTCGGCTCCTAGTGAAAGACTTGGCGCGGCGGCTTGTGGAAGGCGCCGCCCTTCATGATGGCCAGGAGGTTCTGCTTCTCCTGGAGGATGGACACATCGGCGGTGGGGTCGCCGGCGACGAGGAGGATGTCGGCCAGCTTCCCGGCGCGGATCTCGCCCACCGGCAGGCCCATCAGCCGGCCGCCCTCGCGGGTGGCGGCGACCAGCGCCTCGGCCGGGGTGAAGCCGAACAGGTCGACGAACAGCTCAAGGTCGCGGGCGTTGCGGCCGATGGGGTTGTAGGGAAAGCCATAGTCCCCGCCCGGCAGCACCGGCACGCCGCGCTTCCTCAGCTTGGGGATGATGTCGCCCATCAGTTCCAGTCCAGAGGTCGCGCCCATGGCGGCAGCCTCCGTGGGCCCGATGCCGAATTCCTGCGCCTCGTGGCAGCGGGCGTAGAGCAGGCCCGGCGCCGGGGCCATGAAGATCCGGTCCTTCGCCGCCTCCATCAGGTCCAGCGCCTCCTCGTCGGCGTAGGTGCAGTGGAAGATGGCGCGGAACCCCGCCCGCACCGCCCGCTTCACCGCCTCCGCCGCCTGGGCGTGGCAGGCGAGCCAGATGTCGTGCTCGCGCGCCGCCGCACCGATGGCCTGGGCCTCGGCTTCCGAATACATCAGGGTCTGCGAGCCGCCCGGCGCGAAGGCCTCGTCGCTGGACATCAGGAACTTGATGGTGTCGCAGCCGATGGCCTTCATCGACGCCACGTAGGCGCGAAGGCCGTCGATGCTGCGGTCGTGGGTCGGATCGTGGCCAGCGGGCACGCCCATCACCCCCTCGGCCCCCTTCTCCAGGGCCGAGGCGCGCAGGCGGGGGCCGGGCAGGAAGCCGGCGTCGATCATATTGCGCAGGGCCGGCTCGAACTTCTCGCCAAGGGAGCCCGCCGAATAGGCGCTGGTGAAGCCATGATCGAGCAGGATGCGGGCGTTCTGGGCGGTGACCAGCAGGTGCTCCTCAAGGGGCAGCTTCATGGCGTTGACCACCCGCTCCACCGAGGTCGGCCAGGTCAGGTGGGCGTGGGCCTCGACCAACCCCGGCATCAGGGTGGCGCCGCCGGCCTCGACCACCTTGGCCCCGGAGCGATCCAGGCGTTCGCCGCCGCGGGCGACGGCGGTGATCGTCTCGCCCTCGACCAGCACCTCGCCGGGGAAGCGCGCACCGCCGGAGCCGTCGAAGACCATGACGTCGGTGAACAGGGTCCGGCTCATGCGCCCGGCTCCCGGTCCATCCAGCGCTGCACCATCCGCCGGGCCTGCACCCCGGCCGCATCGGCGCGGACACTGACCTCAGGGGCCGAGGCCCCGCGGGGATCGCGCGAAATTACCTCCTGCACCGCCTCGATCATCGCCTCGTCCTCGGCGAAGCCGATCTTGGTGATGTCGGAAAGGGCCGTCATCGACGCCTGCGACGTCCCGTAGTCGCGGCCCAGGACCCAAAAGTAGTGCATATGGGTCGCGTCGATCGGCGTGGTTGCGTGAACCACGCGGAAGCGCCCCGTCACGGCGCCCCGGTCCCTGCGCGCCGGGTCCTGCAGGTCCACCGCGGCGATCTGCAACGCCGGACTGACGAAGGAGCCGTAGTTCTCGCGGTCGTAGATCGTGCCCGCCGCCACGCCGAGGGGCTCTGCGAACACTGGCGGCAAGGGGCTGCCGACGAAGCTCTGGCGATAGGTGACGGTGTCCCCCTCGGTCGTAACCTTGGGCGGGTCCTTCCAGTCGGTGATCTTGAAGGTGGAGGCGTGGACATAGCCGAAGTGGGTTAGGTCCAGCACATTCTCCTTCAGCAGCATGTAGTTGGCGGCGATATCCATCCGCCCCTGCACATGTGCGAAGTCCGGCGCGCCCCACCAGTCGAGGCGCGGCGGCCCCGCCGTGTCGACGGCCTCTGGATCGCCGAGCCAGACCCAGACGAAGGGGCCGCTCTCGACCACCGGGAAGGCGCGCACCCGGATAGCGGGCGGAACCGCCTTCAGCGACGGGACCTTCACGCAGCCGCCGTCTGGTCCGAAGGTGAAGCCGTGGTAGCCGCACTGGACGGCGTCGCCCTGGCGCGTCCCCCGCGAAAGGGGCGCCGAGCGATGCGGGCAGCGGTCCTCGATGGCCACCGCCTCCCCCGCCTCGGTGCGGTAGAGCAGCACCGGCGTGTCGAGCAACCAGCGGCCGAGCAACCCCTCCCCCACCTCGTCCGAAAACGCCGCCACCCACCAGCAGTTCAGCGGGTAGTTTCGCGCCGTCGGCGGGCTAGCTGGACGCCAGGACGTCTCGGGGATGAGGGGCCGGGGCTGCATCGCCGCGGCTCAGATCGGCGCGGACATCAGGACGAACATGTCCGCCGTCGCCTTGGCGTGGTCGACGCGAGGCCCCTTGCCGATCTGGCCGTCGCCGATGGCCTGCGAAGTGCGGGCGGTGAATTCGCAGCGCTCGAAGCGGCGGGCGCGATAGGCTTCGAACGCAGCCTCGGGCGTGTCGCCCTTCGCCAGCTCGTCGGCCAGGACGATGGCGTCCTCGATGGCCATGCCGGCGCCCTGGCCGAGGTGGGGCGTGGTGGCGTGGATGGCGTCGCCGATCAGGACCACCCGGCCCTTGTGCCAGGGCCCGTGCAGGAAGACGCATTCCATCGGCTTGTAGACCACCGCGTCGTCGTCGGTGATCAGCTCGCGCAGGGCCGCGATAGCCGGCGGGGCGTCGGCGAGCTTCTCCCGCATGGCGGCGGCGAGGCCCTCTCGCGGGTAGCGCGGGTTGCCGGGCTCGGGCGTGGTGACGAACATGTACATGAGGGTTTCGGACAGGGGCACCAGCCCCACCCCGTGTCGCCCCTCGTAGGACTGCAGGCAGTCCAGCTCCGGGGGCTTGGGCAGATTGTAGCGCCACACCGACTGGCCGGTGAACGCCGGCTCCGGCGCATCAGGGAACAGCATGGTTCGGGTGGTGGAATAGAGACCGTCCGCCCCGACCACTACGTCGTAGCGCCCCGTGGAGCCGTCGCTGAAGGTCGCGGTCACGCCCGCGCCGTCATCGTCCAGGGCGGTGGCGGTTATCCCCAGCCGGACGGTCGCGCCGGCCGCCTTGGTGGTGTCGCCCAAAACCTTGTGCAGGGCCCGGCGGCTGACGCCGAGGTTGGCGGGGTAGCCGTCCACCAGCTTGGGCGCCGGCACGCGGGCGATCCGCTGGCCGTTGGGCAGAAATATCTCGACGAAATCGAAGCCGCAGGCCGCGCCCAGATACTTTTCCAACAGGCCGAGGTCCGCCATCGCGCGAATGACGTTGGACTGTTGGATGATGCCGACGCCGTAGACCGCCCAGTCGGGGTCCTTCTCGACGACCTCGACCTCGAACCCCTTGGCGCGCAGGGCGATAGCCGCGGTGAGTCCGCCGATCCCCCCGCCGATGACCAGAACCTTCAAGCTGTCCAAAGATGCCGTCCGTGATTGGCCGCGGAGCTGATCCGACGGCGCCTCCCATGCCCTTTACCGAGCTTGAGGAAAGGCTAGCGGGCCGCGCCAATTTGTAAATTTGATTATTTTGATGAAGGTTGATCCATTTGATGGATGATTACACCACTGCCGCCAACTGGACGCGCAGCCATTGCAGCCCTTGGTCGCCGGCTTTGGCCTGATGGTGCTGCACAAGCTGGCGCATCAAAGGGAAATCAAAGGGCACGGGGGCGTAGGCCATAGGGAAATCGGCCGCCATCACCTTGGCCAGCCGCTCGTGCATCAAGGCGAGGCGCATGGTGTTGCGCAGCAGCCAGGGCACCACGGTGAAGCCGGCGGCCGTCACCTCGATCCGCCGCTGGCGGCCCATCAGGGCGAGCTGGCGGTCGGCGAAGGCCGGCACCCGGTCGCGGCCGATGGCCACCGCCACATGACCGCTCTCGAAAACGTCCTCCTCGGTCAGCCCGCGCTTGAAGACAGGATTGCCGCTCCAGCCGACCACGACGTGCCGTTCCTCGAACAGCAGCTCCGCCGGATGGTCGGGGTGAACATAGGCGTCCGGCGTGATCAACAGGTCCACCTTGCCCTCGGCGACCTGACCGATGCTCTCCTCGTTGGGAAGGACGATGTCGAGCTTCACCCCCGGCGCCCTTTCCGCCAGCCGCGCCACCAGGGGCACGATCACTGCGGTCGTCACATAGTCGGAGGCGACGATGACGAAAGTCCGCTGGGCTGTCGCCGGGTCGAACACATTGGGGCTGGAGACCAGCGACTCCAGCCCGCGCAGGCATTCCTTCAGCTGGGGCGAGAGGGCCTCGGCGAAGGCGGTGGGGTACATCCGCTTGCCGCTGACCACGAACAGCTCGTCGCCGAAATAGTCGCGCAGGCGGCTGAGGGCCGCGCTCATGGCCGGCTGGCTGAGGTGCATCCGGCGCGCCGCCGCCGATACGCTGCGCGTCTCGACCAGGGCGTCGAGGGCCACCAGAAGGTTTAGGTCCAGGCCTTTGAAGCGCATCCATCAACTCCACAGATGGATTTCGATCAAAACAAAAGATTTTCCTGATGACAACGGCGCTGCTTCATTCCCAGCCAACGAACCGCGGCCTTTAAAGCTGCGAACAAGACCTGGTCCTCAGGGAGGGAAACTATGCGTCGCACGCTTCTCGCCGGCTCGGCGATCGCCTGCATTCTGCTTCCGGCTGTCGCCATGGCGCAGGACGCCGCCCCCTCCACGGCGGGGGCCGCTGCGCTGGAAGAGGTGGTGGTCACCGCCCAGCGCCGGGAGGAAAACCTGCAGCGGGCGGCCATCGCCGTCAGCGCCGTGACCGGCGCGGCCCTGACCCAGCAGAGCATCACCCAGGCGACCGACCTGACCCGCATGGCGCCCGCCCTGCAAGTGGCGCCGGCCTCGTCCCTTACCCAGATCTATCTGCGGGGGGTGGGCACCTTCGGCGCCAACGCCTTCGCCGAACAGGGCGTCGCCTTCAACCTAGACGGGGTTTATCTGTCCCGCCCCGCGGCGCCGGCCGGCCTGTTCTACGACCTGGAACGGATTGAAGTGCTGAAGGGGCCGCAAGGCACCCTCTACGGCCGCAACGCCACCGGGGGGGCTCTCAACGTCATCACCGCCAAGCCGAAGCTCGGCCAGACGGGCGGCTTCGCCACCGCCGAGTACGGCAACTACGACGCCTTCAAGGCCCAGGCCGCTCTCAACCTGGCCCTCGGCGACAAAGCCGCCTTGCGCATCTCCGGCCAGCGGGTCCAGCGGGACGGATACTACAGCGACGGCTACGACGACGAAGACACCAGCGCGATCCGCGCGCAACTGCGGGCCGAATTCAGCCCCCGCGTCGACGTCACGGTGATGGCCGACTACGCCAAGGTCGGAGGCCAAGGCTCGGGCGGCACCATCATGCCGCTGCTGTTCGGCAAGGGCGACGAGCGCCTCGGCCCCAGCGACCCGAAAGTGATCGCCGCCTACCTCTCTCGCGCCCCGACGGCGCCGGTTCCACAGATCATCGCCAAGAACAACGGCTACCAGGACAACCATTTCGCAGGGATCAGCGCGACACTGAACGCCGACCTGGGCTTCGCCAAGCTCACCGTCATCCCGGCCTATCGCGACACCGACCTCGACTTCGTCAGCTATGCCTCCAGCTTCCTGATCGACGTCACCGAGAAGTCGAAGCAGAAATCCCTGGAGGTCCGGCTCGCCAACAGCATCGACAAGCTGAACTGGGTGATCGGCGGCTACGCCTTCGATGAGAGCGTCAAGGCGAACCAGTTCTTCGATCAGGCCAGCAACGGCACGGTGATCAACTCGGATCTCCATACCAAGAGCTTCGCGGCCTTCGGCCAGGCCACCTATTCTCTGACCGACAAGTTCCGCCTGACCGGCGGGGTCCGCTACACCACCGACAACAAGAAGCAACTGACCCAAGCCGAGACGCGGCCCTTCGTCGGCTTCGTGCCGCCCGGGCCGCCCGCCTTCATTCCGATTATTCTGTCGATCCCCAGCACAGCGACCACCGACGTCGACTTCAACAAGGTGACCTGGAAGGCGGGGGTCGAATACGATCTCGGGCCACAGTCCCTGCTCTATGCGTCGGTGGCGACCGGCTTCAAGTCGGGCATCCTCTACAGCGCCACGGGCCGGAACTATTCGGCGCCGGAGACCCTGACCGCCTACACCATCGGCTCCAAGAACCGGTTTCTCGACAACCGGCTGCAGTTGAACGTCGAGGGCTTCTACTGGGACTACAAGGACCAGCAGATCTCCCACCTCGGCGCCGTGCAGGTGGCCTCCACCCCCGCCGGCCCCATCTACGGGCCGGTCTTCCTGACGGAGAACGCGGGCGCGGCGACCATCTGGGGCGCGGAAGCAGAGCTGCTGTTCAGGCTCACTCCGAACGATCTCATCTCGGCCAACCTGCAGTACCTGAACACCAACTATGATACCCTGGTCTATCAGTTCTACTCGACCACCGGCGCACCCCCGGTAGTGGGCTGCCCCATCGCCCTGACCAACCAGACGGGGGCGGCGGCGGCGGCGCGGATCTTCAACGTCACCTGCTCCGGCCGGCCGCTGACCAACGCGCCCAAATGGGCCGCCAACCTCGGCTATGAGCACACCTTCGAGCTCGGCGAGCGGGGCCGGGTGATCCTGGCCGCCGATACGCGACTGGAGTCCTCTCGCTACGTCTCCATCGACTATGTGAACGAGGGCAAACAGGACGCCTACATGATGTCCAACGCCCGCCTGACCTACGAGACGGCCTCGGGCAAGCTGGCGCTCACCGCCTTCATCAACAACATCGAGAACGAGTTGGTATTCTCCAACTCGCTGCAGAGCCCGGCCAAGGCAGGAGTGTTCTACAACCAGCTCCGCCCGCCGCGGACCTATGGCCTGCGCGCGACGACGCGCTTCTGATCCGATGAAGCGGCTCGCCTTGATCCTCGCGGGCCTCGCCCTTGCCGGGGCCGCGCCGGCCTCGCGGGCGGAGTTCGTAACGCTTGGAACGGGCGGCGGGCCGCTGACCCGGCTGGAACGGTCCGAGCCCGCCAATGCGGTGGTGGTGGACGGCGACGTCTACCTTTTCGACGTCGGGGACGGGGTCCAGCGCCAGTTGGTCGCCGCCGGCCTTCCGCTCGGGCGGGTGAAGGCGCTCTTCCTCTCCCATCACCATCTCGACCACAACGGCGGGCTCGCGCCTCTGCTGGTCACCCGCTGGCTGCTGAACAACCACTCGCCCGTCCCGGTGATCGGACCGCCGGCCACGGAGAGGATGGTCGCCGGCATCGCCGAGGCCTACCGGCCGACCGAGCTCGCTCCCATCACCATCGGCGGACCGCCCACGCCCCCCATTCTCGCCACCGCCGCAGCGAAGGACATGCCCGCCGAACTCGACATCCCGCAGGTGGTCTACCAGGACGCCAAGATCAGGGTGCTCGCGGTGGGCGCCGACCATTACCACTACGCCCCCGGCAGCCCGGAGGCGAAGGCGTCGCGCTCCTACGCCTTCCGCATCGAGGCGGGGGGCCGGAGCTTTGTCTTCACCGGCGACACCGGCCCATCCCGCAGGGTCGAGGCCCTGGCGAATGGCGCCGATGTGCTGGTGACGGAGGTGATCGACCTCGCCGCCACAGAGCGGGCCCTTCGCGCCGCCACCGACCTGCCGCCCTCGGCGATCCCCGGCATGCTTGCTCACATGCAAGAGGATCACCTGACGCCAGAACAGATCGACCAGTTCGCCGCAAGAACCGGCGTGAAGACGGTCGTGCTCACCCACTTCTCTCCCGGCCTGGACGGCGAGCGGGATCTCAGCGGCTACACGCGCGGACTTGGCGCCGCTTTCAAAGGATCGGTGAAGCTTGCTCGGGACCTGGACCGTTTCTGACACGCGGCGCATGCAACGAGGAAGCCCGCGGCGCCAACGGGAGGTGGCCAATCTTAAGGAACGCGATTCAGGCGAGGGCGCCACTTATTTGAAAAGGTCGGCGACCTCGGGCGGCAGCGCGTTGTCGTCGGGCTTGTCCCACCCCTGCTCGAAATTCTTGGACCAGTTCTGGGCCCAGGGGCGGCCGTAATAGTCGACGAACCTCGGGTCGGCGCTGGTGAGCTGGGTCGGCCGGCCGTCGACGTTTTTGATATTGGTCAGGCATTCGACGTAGTTGAACCGCCGGTTCGGATCGTTCAACGGCCCCTGCCTGAGAAAGCGGTACTTGACGTGCACCGGCTCCACGAATGTCTCCGGGTCGTAGAACACCGCCTCGTGGTCCAGGCCGATGAATTTGCCTGAGACGTCGCGGGCCGGCTTGTAGGTCTCCACCGTCTCCATCCTGGCGCTGAACTCGAACAGCGAGTGGATGATCCAGGGCTGGACGTTGGCGGTCCAGGTGACGAGGGTGTCGCCGTCCCAGAAGCCCACCGTCTCACCGTACCACTGCGGCACCTTCTGAACATGCTGCTGGCCGATCAGCACCTGGCGCAAGAAGTTGGCGGCGATCCCCGACACGAACTGCACCTGCAGGGGGTTCATGGTCAGCTGGAAATTGCCCCCCTGCGCGGCGAGCGACCACCAGCGGATGAAGCCCTCCGGATAGCAGAAGGAGGCGGTATGCTGGGGCGCGTTGCTGACGGCCTCGTGGTAGCTGCCCTGCACCATCCGCTTTTGATACTCGGGGGTCAGTAGCGACAGGTAGGTCGAATACTGGTTGGACGTGCCCCAGAGCCACCAGCCGGAACCATCCTTGGGGCTCTCACGCATATAGTAGCCGTCCCAGTCCGGCGTGGTGGCCTTGGTGTAGACGGTGGGGCCGCCCCGCGTCTTGGCCGCCGCCAGCAACGCCTCGTAATGGGACTTGGCGGTCTTGTAGGGATAGGGGCTGACGATCTTCGCCCGCGGATAGTCGTAGCTGCAATCGCCCCAGGGCGCCGAGCGGGGGTAGCCAGGCCTCGCACCGTACAGGCGGTAGCTGTCCATGATTTGACGCGGCGACAGGCAGCGGAAATACCGCGGGTCCGACCAGAGGGCGGCGTCCTTATAGAAGTTTTTCGAGGTGAAGAGATCGATCGGCAGGGCCTGCTTTCCGGCCGGCGGCCCAGGCGAGAGCGGTACATTCTCGTCCATCGGACCACGGGCGCCTGGGCTGAGGTCCGCGGGATTGAGGATCTGCTGCGCCATCGCCGGCGGCGCGGGGCCGATCGAGGCGACGGCGATCAGCACCAGGGCGGCGAACACCCGCGGCAGCCAGCCACATCTCATCTCAATCCCTCCCCGCTTGTTATTGTTTATTCGGGACAAATCGGCCTTTAGCCGGCGGGCGTTTCAGTGCGGCCGGTCGTCGTTGTTGGGGGCGCGGTCGCCGCCGAGCCACCGCTTAAGCTCGCTGTGCGCGTCCGCCCGGCGCATGGCGGCGATCGCCTCGGCGTCGGGGGCGTCGATGACAAACTCAAGCCGCAGCCGGTCGGGGGTGAAGACATAGAGCGACAGGCAGTAGCCGTGGTCGAGCACCCAGTGGTGGACGCCGGCCGTCTTCAGCCGCTGATCGATGTCGTCGAAGGTCTTGCGGCTGACCTTGAGCGCGAGGTGCCAGCTCCCGTCCGTGTCGCCGAAGTGCGCGCGGTTCTTCTCCCAGGCCTCCTCGTCCGCCCACTGGAAGAAGGCCAGAGCGCCCCCGTCGGCCATCTCGTAGAAAGTGTGGCAGTAGTCGATCACCCGCCCCACCTCGGCCCGGTAGGTCCGCTCGCACCAGGTGGCGACCAACGGAATGCCCAGCACGTCCTCGACGAACCGGCGGTTGACCTCCTGATCGCGCACGGTGAACGCATGGTGATGCAGGCGCTGAGGCAACTCGTCCAAGAGCGCCGGCTTGTTCTCTTCGGGCTCGGCCATGGTCGGTCTCCGTCCCTGGGTCGGCGGTCAGGCGGTTTCGTCGATGATCGGGTTGCGCAACACGCCGATGCCGCTGATCTCGATTTCGACCACGTCGCCGCCCTTCATCCACACGGGCGGCTCGCGGAAGGCCCCTACCCCCCCGGTAGTGCCGGTGCTGATGACGTCGCCAGGAACAAGGGTGGTGAACTTGGAGATGTAGGCGATCAACGCGGGGATATCGAAGATCAGGTCCGAGGTCGGAGCCTGCTGCATCACCTGACCGTTCAACCGGGTTGTCAGAGTCAGCGCCGCCGGATCGGGAAGCTCGTCGGCAGTCACCAGCCAAGGCCCGAAGGCGCCAGAGGCCTCGAAATTCTTGCCCGGGGTGTACTGGACCGTGTGCCGCTGCCAGTCGCGGATGCTGCCGTCGTTGTAGCAGGCATAGCCGGCGATGTGCTCCAGGGCGCGCTCCGGCGGGATACGCCGCCCGGCCTTGCCGATCACCAGGGCCAGTTCGCCCTCGTAATCGAACCGTTCGGATTCAAGGGGGCGGGCCATCGGCTGGCCGTGCCCGACCTGACTGTTGGCGAAGCGGGTGAAGATCATTGGGTAGTCCGGCAGCGGCCGCCCCGTCTCCTTTACATGAGTGAGGTAGTTGATGCCGATGCAGAGGATCTTGTCCGGGTTAGGGATCACGGGCAGCAACTCGACCGCGTCCAGTCGATAGTCGGGCGCCGCTTCCGCCATCGGCTTGAGCTGATCAAGCCCGCCCGCGATGGCGCTCTTCAGGTCCGGTGCGCCTGCGCCCAGCCGCAGCCCCGCATCGACGATGCCGCCCCCCTTGACCACGCCGTAGGAGGCACGGCCATCGACGCGAAAGCTGACAAGCTTCATCGGCGTTCCCTATCTGCCTTGAGGCGCTCTTCTAGATGGAGCGCGTTGGCAGACGGTGGCCGCCGGCGGTCGGCGGGTCAAGCGCCCCGGTTGCAGGCGCACTTGAATCACGCGGGCAGGCGCGCCAACCTCGAAAACGGCTCGCTGGCGTCGACAGAAACGCATCGGGAGCCAGGGGGGCTCGGAATTGGCCACGTCGGAAGCGCCTGCGCGCACGCCCGGCAAAGACGCCTACAATTGGTACGTGGTCGTCGTGCTGATGGTCGTCTACGCCCTCAACCAGCTCGACCGCTCGGTCATCAATATTCTCGGGGAATCGATCAAACGAGATTTGAACATCTCCGACACTCAGCTTGGACTGCTCACCGGCACCTCGTTCGCCGTCTTCTATTCCCTGATGGGCCTGCCGATCGCGCGGCTGGCGGACCGGGTCCACCGGGTGAACCTCGTCAGCATCGCCCTGCTGGTCTGGAGCAGCCTGACCCTCGCCTGCGGCTTCGCCGGCAACTACGTGAGCCTGTTCCTCATCCGTATGGGCGTCGGCGTCGGCGAGGCCGGGGGGACGCCGCCCTCGCAGTCGATCATCGCCGACTATTTCCCGCACGAGCGGCGCTCAACCGCCATCGCCCTGTTCAATTCCGCCGTGGCGCTGGGCGCCTTCCTCGGCTTCCTGGTGGGGGGCTACGTCAACCAGTGGTGGGGTTGGCGTGCGGCCTTCCTGGTGGCGGGCGCGCCGGGGATACTGGTGGCGGTGCTGCTCAAGCTGACGGTGAAGGAGCCGGTGCGCGGGCTGGTCGACGGCCTGGAGGCCGAGGCGCAGATCATGCCGCCTCTCAGGCAGACCTTGAAGCGGCTGTTCGGCCGGCGCTCCTATGTCCTGATCGTCGTGGCGGCGACCTGTTCCATCGGCGTCATGTTCGTCGCCACCGCCTGGCTGCCGCCGCTGTTCATTCGCCTCCACGGGTTCAACTCGGGTCAGATCGGCGGCTGGCTGGCCCTCTTCACCGGACTGGGCGGAGGCCTGGGCGGCTTCGCCGGCGGCGCCTTGGCGGACGGGCTTAAGCGCCGGTCTCCCCTCGCCGAGATCTATGTCCCCGCGGCGGCGGCCTTGATGACCTTCCCCTGCCTGCTGGTCGCCGTGCTCGCGCGCGACACCGGCGTCGCCCTGGCCGGCACGGCGGGCCTGTTCGCCTTCGGCTACGTCTGGATCGGACCGACCTCGGCGATGATCCACCGGGTGGCGCCGGTCCGGTCGCGGGCGCTGGCCATCGGCTTCATGCTATTCTTCTCCAACATCACCGCCCTGGCGTTCGGGCCGCCCCTGATCGGGGCGATCAGCGACGGGTTGAAGGCGGAGCACGGGTCGGACGCCCTGCGCTACGCCATCGCCAGCGCCTCAGTCCTGTCGCTGGCCAGCACCTGCCTCTACCTCCTGGCGGCGAAACGTTACCGGGCAGATCTGGAAGCTTAAGCCAGACGCCCCCGCGCCAGGGCGGCCCCCTCGGCGAGCGCCTTCAGCTTCCCGAACGCCACCTCGCGGGGCATGTACTTCATGCCGCAATCAGGGGCGGGCACGATCCGCTCCGGCGGCACGAAGGGGAAGGCCGCCTCGATCCGCTGCGCCACTAGCTCCGGCGTTTCGATCGCCATGGCGCCCAGGTCCAGCACCCCCAGCATGATGGTCTTGTCCCCAAGGTCGCGCAGGATGCCGAGGTCGAGCTTAGGCTGGGCCGCCTCGATGGAGATCTGGGTGGCGATGCTGTCGGCGAACTGCGGCAGGAAGGCGTAGCCGGCGTTCTTGTGCTTCACGATGTGGGCGTAGCCGAAGCAGATGTGCACCACCGTGGCCCCCTCGACCCCCTCCAGCGCCCGGTTCAGCGTCTTGACCCCGAACGCCTCTGCTTCCTCGGGCCAGGCCTGCATCCACGGCTCGTCGAGTTGGACGACGTCGATGCCGGCCGCCTTGATCTCCTTCAGCTCGGCGTTGACCGCCGCGGCGACGGCCATGGCCGCCTCTTCCCGGTCGCCATAGAACTCGTCCTTCATCTGGCGGGCCAGGGTGAAGGGCCCCGGCATGGTGATCTTGGTCAGCCGATCGGTGTTGGCCCGCAGGAACTGCGCGTCCCGGACCTCCACCGCCTTCGTCCGCCGGATGGGACCGCGGATGCGCGGGGCGATCACCTGGACACCGGTGCGGCCGGTGATGTAGCCCGGATTGTCGGAATCGACCCCCTCCAGCTCCAGCCCGAAGCGGGTGCTGTAACTCTCCCGTCGCACCTCGCCGTCGGTGACGATGTCGATGCCCGCGCGCTCCATGTCCCACACTGCGAGGCGCGTTGCGTCGTCCTGGGCGGCCTGCAGGAAGCGCCCCTCCACCCGCCAGACCTCCGGCATCCGCACCCGCGCCACGGTGCGGCCGAGCATCTCACGGTCGACCAGCCAGTCCGGCGGCGGATAACTGCCCACCACCGTGGTCGGAAGTAGCTTGGTCTGTTCCGGCATTGGACCTCAGTTGGACGTTCGACGGCAGATCGCGGCCTTAGGAAGCGCGCCCACCTCCCCTCTTCGTCAACAGAGAATTTTCCGTCCTTGGCCGGAGGAGGTGAAGGCCGCCCTCCTGCTGGGAAAACTTCTCGACTCGCCGCAGGGGCGTGTCCATGGCGGGGCGCCCTCACCCGCGGACGCGCCGGAGGCCATCCGCCCCGATGTCCCGCGCTTCACCCGGCTGGCTCGCGGTGGAATTCGACGAAGAACCGGACCGGCCCGAGCGGCTCGACCGCGTGCAGGATTGTGGGCTCGACAACGCCGGGCGCCGTCTCGGCCGTCAGAATGACCTCGGAGCCGGCTCTGCGCGGATCGGTGATGCGATAGGCCAATCGGCCCGCCAGCACATGGATCAGCCCCCAGACGCCATCCTTCGTCGTATGAGCCTTTACCAGGGCCGGCGGCACGGTGGTCTCGGTGAACTCCGCCGTGCGGCCATAGGGACGGACCTTGAGCGGCAAGGTCATGAGAATTCCGGCTTTGTCTCGGGCGGACGAGTGGACTGACCGCTGGGGCTGGCGCCTGGAAGCTCGCCCCGGCTCACCGCGATCCCGAGTTGCAGGCTCTGGGCGATAATCTCGGATTTGGCGACAAAGAGCGCCGCCGCCTCCGGCGGACACATCTGGTTCGCCGTCTGTTTGAAAAGGTGCAGCCAGCGCGCGAAGTGGGTCGCGCGGATGTCGGGTATCCGCGCGTGGACGATCATCGGCGCCCCCTTGAAGCGCCCCGTCATCAACAGCACGGATGACCAGAAGTCGCACATCTTCGCCAGATGGTCGTCCCACCCCTCCCCGATCACCCGATTGAAGATGGGACCGAGCGCCGGATCGGTGCGGATCTTGCCGTAGAAACCGTGCACCAGATCGAAGATCATCTGCTCGGTGACGCCCACTGCGACGCCAGGGCCAACGCGCGAGAGTGTGTTCATGTCCGCCTCACCGGCTAAAAGGAGTATTTTCTATATACCTTTTAAGTTTGGCTAGCCCCTACTTCCGGAACAACGCTCGCGCCTGGGCTGGCGCGGCCCCGTCGATTGACCAAGGTCAAGGCCGCCGCCCCTTTTCCGTCGTCGAGTACGGCTTCGACCTGGAGACCAGTTCATGACCGACGTTCGTAGTCCCGAGACTCTCGGGGCGGGCAACATGGCGCCGGAAGACCTACTTGGCGTCGCCCCTTGGATTTGACTCTCACCAGCCTGGGGGCCGCCGGGACGGTCACCGGCTCGAAGCATCTGCTGCAGGCCGGCGACCGTAAGATCCTGCTCGATTGCGGCCTGTTCCAGGGCCTGAAGAACCTACGCGAACGCAACTGGGAGCCTTTCCCCGTGTCGCCGGCCGGGATCGACGCCGTGGTGCTGAGCCATGCCCATCTCGACCACTGCGGCTACCTGCCCAGGCTTGTGAGGGAGGGCTATCGGGGCGACATCATCTGCACCGCGGCCACCGCAGCGCTGAGCGAGATCATCTTGGAGGACAGTGGGCAACTTCAGGAGAAGGACGCCGAATACGCCAATCGCAAAGGCTTCTCCAAGCACCAGCCCGCGCTGCCCCTGTACACCCTGCACGAGGCCAAGCGGGCGCTGAAACGTTTCGTCGAGGCGCCCTTCCACCGCCCGATCGAACTTGCCGGCGGCGCCACGGCCACCTTTCGCCGGGCGGGGCACATCCTCGGCGCGGCGACGGTGGAGATCGGCTGGCGCGATCTGAAGGTCATGTTCTCGGGCGACCTCGGCCGCTACGACGACCCGGTGATGCTCGATCCCGAACCGGTGGAGCAGGCCGACTACCTCCTCGTCGAATCCACCTACGGCGACCGGTCACATGCCAAGATCGACCCGATGGAGGCGCTCGGCGACCTGATCGAGGAAACGTCGCGACGCGGCGGAAGCGTCGTCATCCCGGCATTTGCCGTCGGCCGGGCCCATCTGCTGCTCTATCATCTGTGGCGGCTGAAGATGCAGGGTCGCCTGCGACTGGTTCCCATCTATCTCGACAGCCCGATGGCGATCGCCGCAAGCGACCTGCAAGCCCGCTTTCCCGAGGATCAGCGGCTTTCGCCCGAAGTGTGCGAGCAGGTCGGCAAGGTGGCCACCTACGTGCGCGACGTGGAGCATTCGAAGGCGATCACCGCCAGCCATGGGCCCAAGATCATCGTGGCCGCCAGCGGCATGGCCACCGGTGGGCGGGTGCTGCACCACCTGAAGGCGCTGGGTCCCGACCACCGCAACACCATCCTGTTCTCGGGCTACCAAGCTGCCGGAACGCGGGGCGCAGCCTTGCTGGCCGGCGCACGCGAGATAAAGATCCATGGGCAATGGATTCCTATACGGGCGCAGATCGCCGAGTTGCCAATGCTGTCGGCCCACGCGGACGCCGACGAGATCATGCGCTGGCTGGGCGGCTTCAAGACGCCGCCGCGGCGCACCTTTATCGTGCACGGGGAGCCAAGCGCTTCGGAGGCCTTGCGCATCCGGATAAAGCGTGAGCTTGCCTGGGACGTCGTCGTCTCCGATCCGACACGGACCTATCCCCTGACATGACGGACGCCAAACGCTTGGAGTCCCTCAACGAAGGGAGCCCGGGGCCGCTGAGGGTGCGCCGGCTCGGCCTGTACACTCAGGATGAAGCGGTCGTGCTGATACGCCTCGACTGCCATGTCTGCCGCTCCGAAGGGCTTTCGCCTCGCTCGCAGGTTCTGCTCACCGCAGGTGATCGGGAGGTGATCGCGACCCTCTACCAGATCTCCGACGACATCCTGGCCCCCGACGAAGCCGGGCTGTCGGAAGCGGCCTGGCTTCGCCTTGGGGTCGAGGACGGCGACGCGCTCCAGGTGCGTCACCCGCCGGCCCTGCAGTCCCTGGCCGATGTGCGCCGGCGGATCTACGGCAACCGGCTGGATCAGACCGCCTTCGACGGCATCATCGGCGACGTGACGGCGGGGCGATATGGCGAGGTCCACCTCTCGGCCTTCCTCACCGCCTGCTCCGCCTACCCGCTCGATCTCGCCGAGATCACCGCCTTGACCCGGGCGATGACCGACGCCGGCGACCGGTTGGAATGGCCGGGCAGGCTGACGATCGACAAGCACAGCGTCGGCGGCCTGCCGGGCAACCGCACCACCCCCATCGTGGTCGCCATCGTCGCGGCGCTGGGCCTCGTCATGCCGAAGACCTCGTCGCGCGCCATCACGTCGCCCGCCGGGACCGCCGACACCATGGAAACCATGGCCCCCGTCGACCTCGACCTGGCGACCATGCGCCGTGTGGTGGAGGCGGAGGGAGGCTGCATCGCCTGGGGCGGCGCGATCCGCCTCAGCCCTGCGGACGACATCCTGATCCGTGTCGAGCGGGTGCTGGACGTGGACGCCGAGGGGCAGTTGATCGCCTCAGTGCTGTCGAAGAAGATCGCCGCCGGCTCCACTCATGTGGTTCTCGACCTGCCGGTCGGCCCGACCGCCAAGGTGCGCAACGAAGAGGCCGCCCGTCTGCTGTCGGATCGGCTGACCGAGGTGGCGGCGGCGTTCGGCCTGAAAACGCGTTGCGTGCTCACCGACGGCCTGCAGCCGGTCGGCCGCGGCATCGGCCCCGCCCTGGAAGCCCACGATGTCCTGGCCGTGCTGCAGAACCATTTCGCCGCGCCTCCGGACCTGAGGCGCCGGGCCCTGAAATTGGCAGGCGCCGCGCTGGAACTCGCGGGAGCCGCCGCCGACGGCGCCGGCGAGACGCTGGCGCAGGCGGCCCTCGACGATGGACGGGCCTGGACCAAGTTCCAGCGGATTTGCGAAGCCCAGGGGGGTATACGGACACCGCCCATCGCACCGCTCCAGCGCGCCTGGACGGCGGCGGCGTCAGGACGGCTGGAGCACATCAACAATCGCAAGCTCAGCCGACTGGCCAAGCTCGCCGGGGCGCCCGACGGCAAGGCCGCAGGCGTGGAGATGCATGTGCGGCTGGGACAGAATGTGGCGGCCGGCCAGCCGCTGCTGACCATTCACGCCGAGGCCCCGGGCGAGCTCAACTACGCGCTGGAGTACGCCAGGGCGAACGCCGACATGTTCGGAATCGAGGCCTGAGCCGTGCGGCTGATCCTTCCCCTGCCGGGCCAGGACGCCATGACCGCCGCCCTCGCCCACCGCCAAGGCGCCGAACTCGGCAGCCTTGAAATCCGTCGCTTCCCCGATGGCGAAAGCTACGTCCGCGTGACCTCGGACGTCGCCGGCAGGGACGTCGATATGGTCTGCACTCTCGCCCGCCCGGACGAGCGCTTCCTAGGGCTGATCTTCGCAGCCGACGCAGTTCGCCAGTTGGGCGCCAGGTCGGTGCGGCTGATCGCGCCCTATCTCGCCTACATGCGCCAGGACAAGCGGTTCCATCCCGGCGAGGCCGTCACCTCCGCCACTTTCGCACGGCTGGTGTCCCAGGCCTTCGACAGTCTTGTCACCGTGGATCCGCATCTGCACCGCTATCGGAGCCTTTCGGACATCTACAGCATTCCAGCCCAGGCCTTGCATGCGAGCGATCTGATCGCGGACTGGATCGCCGCGCACGTGGACCGCCCGCTGTTGATCGGCCCCGATGTTGAAAGCCGCCAATGGGTCGCCGCCGTGGCCGGCCGGGTCAGCGCCCCCTTTGTGGTGCTACGGAAGCAGAGGTTCGGCGACCGCGACGTGCGGATCACCATTCCAGATATGTCAGAGTGGCGGAATCGCCAGCCGGTGCTGGTGGACGACATCGCCGCCTCGGGTCGCACCATGATCGAAGCGGCGAGCCAGATTGCGGCGCAGGGATTGATGAAGCCGGTCTGCGTGGTCGTGCATCCCGTTTTCGCCGAGGGCGCCTATGAGGCGTTGCTGGCGGTCGCCGAGCGCGTCGCCTCGACTGACACCGTGCCACACCCTTCCAACGCCATCAGCATTGCGCCTCTGCTCTCGCCGTCACCTTAGCCCCCATGGTCAGGACCGCTGCGCCGCTGAATCGGCCGCTTCGAAGATCGTCAAGCGCCTGGTTGGCGTCCTCGAGGCGGTAGGGGACGACATGAGGGCGCACACCGGCCTTCACCGCGTGGGACAGATAGGCCGCAGCGTCGGCCCGGGTCAGGTTTGCGACCGAAACCAGTCGCCGTTCCTCCCACAGATCCGAATAGGGAAAACTCGGAATATCGCTCATGTGGATGCCGCCGCACACCACGATGCCGCCCTTGCACACCGAACGCAGGGCCAGCGGCACGAGGCCGCCCACGGGCGCGAAGAGGATCGCCGCGTCCAGCGGTTCGGGGGCGCGCTGCTCCGAGGCGCCGGCCCACACGCACCCGAGCTGAAGCGCCAACGCCTGGGCGGCCGCATCGCCCTGCCTCGTGAAGGCGTAGACCCGCTGCCCCTCCGCGATGGCGAGCTGGGCCAGCAGATGAGCCGCCGCCCCGAACCCGTAGAGGCCAAGGGCGCGAACCGGGCGACCTTCACACGCTTTGCGCCATGCCCGATAGCCGATGAGCCCCGCGCACATGAGCGGGGCGGCCTCGAGATCGCTGAACGCCTCGGGCAGGATGAAGCAGTACCGCGCGTCTGCGACCACCCGCTCGGCATAACCGCCGTCCCTGGTCCAACCGGTGAACTCGGCATGATCGCAAAGGTTCTCTGCCCCCTCCAGGCAGTATCGGCATATTCCGCAGGTGCGTCCGAGCCAGGGCACGCCCACACGATCGCCAATCTTGAAGCCGGCAACTTCCGCCCCCAGGGCCTCCACTGCCCCGACGATCTCGTGGCCGGGCGTAACTCCAGGCTTGATGGCCTCAAGCTCGCCATCGACCACATGCAGGTCGGTACGGCACACACCGCAAGCGTGCACCCGCAGCAGCAACTCCCCGGGGCCAGGGCGCGGATCGGGACGCAGCATCGCCTCCACCCTGCCCCCGCCGACAGCGACGGTCATCGCCAGCATCACGCCATCTCCTTCACCTGCGGAACCGATCGGTCCCGAGCGCGCCGCCCGGACGTCATGGCGGATCGGCGCGAGAGTGACAGGATCAAACGCCAGACGGCTATGAATATGCTGGCTCGAACCGTTTCAGGAGACGGTCCCCCCCTGCCCTGTCGGGATTGATCTCCCAAACCTCCATAACTTGCGAGATATTGAAACGCCCCGCTCTTTCAACGGCTTCGGCCGGGGATTCAGCGGAAACTTCGACCGCGGATCGTACGTACTCGTTCGCATCGATGAAGTAGGCTCGATATCGCATGTCCGTGTCCTGCGTTCTGCAGTTGGCGCCGCCAGAAAAACACAACGGGGAGGGCTGCAATTGAGGCCCGTCAATTGGCGGCCCATTCTTGGTGGGTCTCCGCCTGAGACGTCGTCCGTGATTTGACACCACCTCATCTTAAGCCGCGCGCACAACGAATGATGTTGTGCTTGATCAAGCCGCGCCTCGCGGACCTTGTTAAACGTCGTTCGATGAAGTGGATCAGGCTGCAGACCGGACTGATCGGACTTGGCGCATGCGGAGCGATCGCCGGGGCGGCTCTGCTTGCATGGAACATCGAGCGGGCAAAGACGCCGCACTACACGACCGGACAAATCTCCCTCGGCGACATCTCACGCCAGATCACGGCGAGCGGGACGGTGAACCCCGTGGTCACCGTGCAAGTGGGCGCCTTCGTCTCCGGCAATATCCAGGCGCTCTATTGCGACTATAATACCAGGGTCCGAAAGGGGCAGATCTGCGCGACGATCGATCCGCGGACCTACCAGCTGACGGTCGATCAGGATCGCGCGGCCGTAGAGACCGCAAAAGCGCAGTTGCTCAAGGACAAAGCCAGCCGTGAGTACGCCGCGCTAACCTATGCTCGCAATACTCAACTGTTTTCTCTGGATTCGGTCTCGGGCGACGCGGTCGACAATTCGCGGAGCGCGCGCGACCAGGGCGAAGCCCAAGTCGCCCTGGATATAGCTTCCATCCGCCAGAAACAGGCGGCGCTGCAGTCGTCGCAGGTCAATCTGGGCTACACGAAGATCCTGTCCCCCGTCGATGGCACGGTCGTCTCGAGGAATGTCACCGTCGGCCAGACGGTAGCGTCGAGTTTCCAGACGCCGACGCTGTTCCTGATCGCCCAGGACCTGACCAAGATGCAGGTCGATACCAATGTCAGTGAATCTGACATCGCCGGCGCCACTAACGGGGCTGCCGCGACGTTCACGGTGGACGCCTATCCCGGGCAACTGTTCAAGGGCCGCGTCACACAGGTGCGCCAGGCGCCGGTCAGCGTTCAGAACGTGATCACCTATGACGTCGTCATCGCCGCGGAGAATCCGGACCTCCAGCTAAAACCGGGCATGACCGCCACGGCCAAGATCATCTCGGCTCACCGGGACCGTGTCCTTCGGGCGCCTGTTCAGGCGCTGCAGTACACACCCAGCGCGGTCGCCAAAAGCGGGCGGCCGCCCCCCCGGTCAGGAGGCCCCTCACATCAGGTATGGCTCCTGCGCGACGGCAAGCCCGTAGCTCAAGCCGTGAGCGTCGGCCTGGACGATGACCGCTTTGTCGAGATTTCGGGCGGCGGCCTGAAAGCGGGGGACGCCCTGATCGTCTCGGAGACGCGCCAGTCGCAGAAAGCCGCGCGGCCCCCGGCGATGCGCCTGGGTCCATGACCGCGCCCGGGCCGGCCGACGTGGTGATTGAACTCACCGGCGTTCAACGCACCTTCAAATTGGGCGACGTTGAAGTTCGGGCGCTACAAGGGGTCGACCTGTCGGTGCGTCGGGGCGAGTTCGTCGCCATCATGGGCTCGTCGGGATCGGGCAAGTCGACGCTGATGAACATCATCGGCTGCCTCGACCGGCCGAGCGCCGGACGATACGCCCTCGAGGGCGTGGATGTGGCCGGCCTTGCCGAACCCGCTCTGGCGCGGATTCGGAGCCAGCGGATCGGCTTTGTATTCCAGAATTACAATCTCCTGGCGCGAACAAGCGCCCTGGAGAATGTGACGCTTCCCCTGCTCTACGGATCGGCGATGGCCATGCGCGGCAAGGAGCGTACCGAGCGCGCGCGAGCGATGCTGGCTAAGCTTGGACTCGCCGACCGAGAACGCAACACGCCCAACCAGCTTTCCGGCGGCCAGCAACAGCGGGTGGCGTTGGCGCGCGCGCTGATCAACCAGCCGGCGACCCTGCTGGCCGACGAGCCCACCGGAAACCTGGACACCGCCACCTCCCACGAGATCATGGAGTTGATCCGCACCCTCAACCGGGACCAGGGCGTTACCGTCGTGGTGGTCACCCATGAAGAGGATATCGCCGCCTACGCCGACCGGAAGATCGTCATGCGGGACGGCCAGATCCTGACCGACGCCCCAAACCCCAATCCCCGCCCGGCCAGCCTCGCGGTCGCAGTCTCCAAGGAAAGCGCCGCCGCCGACGCGCCGCTGCCACGGGGCGATGACGGCGGCATCAGTTGGCCCTTCCTGCGAATGATCGGCGCCGCCGCGGCCCAGGCCTTGGCTCGCAACCGCATGCGCTCGGCCCTCACGGCGCTGGGCGTATTCATCGGGGTGGCGGCGCTCATCGCCATGGTCGCCGTCGGCGACGGCGCCAGCCAGTCCGTAAAGGCCCAGTTGGAGCGCCTCGGCACCAACATGGTGGTCGTGCAGCCCGGCGCGGTGACGGCCGGCGGCGTCCGCGCCGGCTTTGGCAGCGCCTCCACCCTCACCGTGGCCGATGCAGAAGCCCTGCCAAGAGTGGCCCCCGCGGTACTGCGCGTCAGCTACCTCGTCCGTCAGACCGGGCAGGTTCAGAACGGGGATCAGAACTGGAGCACCAGTATCCAGGGCGTCACCGCCAGCTACCTCGACATCCTGAATTGGCAGACCGTCGCCGGACGATCGATCTCCGACGAGGACAACGTCGCGGCGGCGACCGTCTGCATGCTCGGGGACACGGTCGTGCGCAACCTGTTCGGCGCGGGGGCCAATCCCATCGGCGCCATCGTGATGATCAAGGGCGTGCCGATGCGGGTCATCGGTCTCCTGGGCGCCCGAGGCCAGACCGGCTTTGGTCAGGACCAGGACGACGTGGTGATGATCCCCTTTCAGACCGCCCAACGGAAGGTGCTTGGCGTGGCCGCTCCGTCGTCAGCGCAAAACCCGGTGAGCGCTCTCTACCCGGCGGCCCCCAGTCCGTTCGGCATCGCCCCCCGAATGACGGGCTTGGTGAACTCGATCTATGTGCAGGCCGTGGCGGCCGATCAGGTGCAAACGGCGATCGATCAGGTCAGCGCGACCCTGTCTCGTCGGCACGCCATCCAGCCGGGGCAGTCCGCCGATTTCAACGTCCGCAACCTCAGTCAGATCGCGGAAGCGCAGGCGGGAAGCAGCCAGGTGATGTCCCTGCTGCTGGCGACCGTCGCATCGATCTCGTTGCTGGTGGGGGGCGTCGGCATCATGAATATCCTGCTGCTCTCCGTCACCGAACGCACTCGGGAAATCGGCATCCGCATGGCGATCGGCGCGCGGCGCCTGCAGGTCATGCTGCAGTTTCTGGCGGAAGCCGTGATGCTCAGTGTGGCCGGCGGCGTAGCGGGGATTGTGTTCGGCGTCGCGGTGTCGAAGCTGATCTCCATCGTGGCGAAATGGCCGACCCTGCTGTCGCCCTACGCCATTGTCGGCGGCTTCCTGTTCTCTGCGGCCGTGGGGGTTTTCTTTGGCTTCTACCCTGCCCGCAAGGCCGCCAGCCTGGACCCCATCGAAGCGCTGCACTTTGAATGACAACGTCAACGGGCCGCCGGGACGCGCGGACGAGATAAGCAATCGGACACGGTCAGGCCGGATCTTGGGGGAACGCGAGCTGTTCTCGCGAGCGCCAAGCCGCGGTCACATAATTGACGATAAGAAGTCGCCGGATGCTGGCGATTGGCCGGGGCGCAAAGCCATGCCAAGTGCAATCCGAGGGAAGAAACACCAAGGCCGCGCCGCGCTCGAAGGGCAACCGTTTGGCCCAGCGCTCGTGATCCCAGTAAAGGTCGGTACCCAGGTCAACCTGTGTTTCGTTCTCGGGCAGACAATAGAGAAGGGTGAAGACCTTCACGCCAAGGTCCGTATGCGGCTCGAGCCAGAAGCCATCCAGGTCCTGCGCGTATTCGATCCTAAGGTAACAATCGCTGAGGCGCGCGCCAGTGAGGTTCTCGATCGCCTGACGAACCCGCGCCGACTGGATGGCGCGCGCGACGCTTGAGCAAATGGGAGTCGTCTTGATCGCGTCCGCGTCGAAATAGCGTCGATCGGCGTTGTGAAGTTCCCGGGCGCCCGAAGGCCCTTCGAATGGCGGGGGGCCCGGCAATGCCTCAAGCGCGCGGGCGGTCTCCTCAGGAAAGACGTCGTGCAGAATCCAATGCCGAAACGGAAGCTCTTCCAAGACGCCGCATTCAAGAGCGTGAGCGAGGTGGGAAGCGACCCGTCTGGACGACGGCGCGGGCGCCTCGAAACCAGTTGGATATCCGACGCCCAGACGCCCTCCTCCCACCCGGGAGGAGCGCCAAGGTGAATAGGCTCGCAATCCAACATCTCGCTTGGACATCGCTGGCCTCCATGGCCAATAGCGGTCTGACGGCGAAACCGCGCTCACTTGACATGCATCGACTTGCACACGAGCCGACGACGACGCGTGAGCTAAACACGCGAAACGGCGGTATCAATTTCACGGTGTGTGTCGTTCTTGATTGACGCCGCTCAAGTCACCGACGGCGGACGGCCTCAAGATCAGCTTCGCGCCGGAAACCATATGCTTCCTCACCTCTTCCTACTGGCAGGATCGGCATCAAGGAGAGCGTGACCGTGAGCCCGCCCCCCCTCGCCGTCGTCGAGGTCCGGACGCTGACACGCCGCTTCGGCGCCTTAACCGCCGTCGATGGCGTCTCGTTCCGTATCCTCGCAGGCGAAATCTTCGCGATCATCGGCCCCAATGGCGCCGGCAAGAGCACCTTGATGAAGATGCTGACGACGATGCTGCCGCCGACCTCCGGCTCGGCGATGGTCGCGGGCTTCGACGTCGCTCGCCAACCCCGGCAGGTGCGCTCGCACATCGGCTATGTGCCACAGCAGCTTTCGGCCGACGGCGAACTCACCGGCCTTGAGAATATGCGCCTCTCGGCCCGGCTCTATCTGATCCCGCCGGCGGAGCGCGAGGCGCGGATCAAAGAGGCTCTGGCCATGATGGACCTCACCGAAGCCAAGGACCGTCGTGTACAGACCTATTCTGGCGGCATGGCCAGACGGCTGGAGATTGCCCAGAGCACGTTGCATCGCCCGGCGGTCCTCTTCATGGATGAACCGACGGTCGGCCTCGATCCCGCGGGGCGCCGAGCCGTCTGGCGCCATGTGCACGCCCTTCATGATCAACTGGGCGCCGCCGTCGTCTTCTCCACCCACTACATGGATGAGGTCGAAGAGGTCGCCGATCGTCTCGCGTTGATCAGCCGCGGTCGCCTGGCCGCAATCGGCTCACCCGCCGAACTGAAGGCGCAGAGCGGCCCGAACGCCAACCTCGACGATGTTTTCACCGCCTTGACCGGCGCCCTGGTCCCTTCCTCGTGACCGCGGCCGGTGAAAGCACCGCCGCCGTCCGCTTCTGGGCGGGGCCGTCCGGCTACCTGACACAGGTTTTCGCGGTGGCCGACGCCGAAGTCCTGAAGCTCCGGCACGACCCCATGGACCTCGCCAGCCGCGCGGTTCAGCCGATCCTGTGGCTGGTCCTGTTCGGCCAGGTGATGGCCCATGTCCGCGGGCTGTCGGCGAGCGGGAGCTCCTACCTCGACTTCCTGGCCCCAGGGGTCCTGGCCCAAAGCGTGCTCTTCGTGGCGATCTTCTACGGCCTGTCCGCGATCTGGGAACGGGACCTTGGGGTGCTGCATCGCTATCTGGTCAGTCCTGCGCCGCGTAGCGCCCTGGTGATCGGCAAGGCCCTGGCGTCGAGCATCCGCGGCATTAGCCAAGCCGTGGTCATCTACGCCTGCTCCGCCCTTCTGGGGGTGAAACTCAGTCTCGACGTGAGGCACATCCTCGCGGTGGCGGGTCTCGTCATCCTCGCCTCCGCCCTGTTTTCGACCTTCTCGCTGATCATCGCCTGTCTGGTGAAGACGCGGGAGCGCTTCATGGGGGTCGGTCAGTTCCTGACCATGCCGATCTTCTTCGCCAGCAACGCCATCTATCCCGTCGAGGTCATGCCGCCGTGGCTGCAGGCGATCGCGCGGGCCAATCCCCTGAGCTACGAGGTCGATGGATTACGCGCGATGATGCTTCACGGCGGGACGAGCCAGTTCGGATTGGCTTTGGATTTCGGCCTGCTGTTCGCCGTCGTTGCGGGCCTGACAGTCATCGCCACCAGGATGTATCCCCGCCTCACCCAGTAGGCCCCATGTCCTCGGCGCTGGAAGAGCGCCAAGTGGGCTCAGCGTTCGAGAACATATTGTCCGGGCGCCGCGCCCAGAACGGCGCCGCCCCCGCCCAGGCTTGGCGGCGCGACCGGAGGGCCGCTGTGCGCCGCGAGCCAATTGAACCATACGGGCCACCAGGATCCGGCAACGGACGGCGCCTCCGACGTCCAGGTCTCAGGATCGGCGTAGGCGCCTTGGCGGGTCTGATGACGAAGCTGATGGCGCCGTCCCGGGGCGCCGGGCGGACAGACCACGCCGACGTTGTGGCCGTGGTTGGTCAAGACGAAGGTGATATCGGCGTCGCAGAGGAGCAGCAGCTTATAGACGGACCGCCAGGGCGCGATGTGATCCGTCTCCGTTCCAAGGACGAACATATCGGTGGAGATGTCCCGCAAGGCCACGGGCCTGCCGCCAAGACAGAAGCGACCTTCGGCAAGGTCGTTTTCCAGGTAGAGCTGTCGCAAATTCTGCGATTGCAGACGGAACGGCAGCCGCGTGGCGTCGCTGGACCAGGCATCGAGGGCGCTGGGCGTACGCGGCAATCCGAGGAGGTCGCTGGAGACCATGCGCGACCAAATCAGGTCGTTGGCCCGCAATATCTGGAACGCCCCGCTCATCTGCTCCGGCGTCATGAAGCCGCGGTCTCGCATGAGGTCTTCGAGGAGCGACACCTGGGACTCGTTGATGAACAAGCTCAACTCCCCTGCTTCGGTGAAGTCGGCTTGCGCGGCGAGCAGCGTCAGACTGGCGAGGCGGTCATCTCCATCCCGCGCCATGGCCGCCGCCGCCATGCTCATGAGGGTCCCCCCGAGACAGTAGCCGACCGCGTGGACCTTCGAGTTGCCCGTGATCCTGCAGGCCGCATCGAGCGCGGGGTAGACGCCCAGCCCCACATAGTCGTCGAAGCCCCGATCCTGATCGTCGGGCCCCGGGTTCTTCCACGACACGATGAACACGGTGAACCCCTGCTCGACGAGGCTCCGGACCAGGGAGTCGGCCGGTGTGAGATCCAGGATGTAGTATTTCATGATCGGCGCGGGGACGATCACCACCGGCTCAGGACGCACTGTGCTTGTCGTCGGTCGATACTGGATGACCTCGGCCAGGGGGGTGCGCGCGACGACCTCCCCGGGTGTGACCGCGACATCGCGCCCCGGCAGATAGGCCGGCGAACCGCCGCCCTCGGCCAGCCCGACGATGTCGTGCATCGCATTCAGCTCCCCTTGAAGGAGGTTTTGTCCGCCGCTTGCGAAGGTCCGCGCCAAGACTTCCGGGTTGGTCATCGGGAAGTTGGACGGGGATATGACGTCGAGGATCTGGCGCGCGGCGAAGGCGGCGACACGGCTGTGCTGGTCGGTGACGCCGTCGACGTCGCGGGTCGCCGTTCGCCACCACTGTTCCGTCGCCAAGAAGGCGGCGGCATAGACATTGAACGGCCAGGTTCGCCACCCGGCGCCGCGGAAGCGCGGATCCGCGGCGCTGCCGGACTGCTCCGGCCGCAACAGAGCGTCCGCGCCAAGGCTGATCGCGTCCTGCGCCAGCATCATCTGCTTGCCGGGCGACGCCGCCAGATGCGTCGCCCAGTCCTGCCAGGCCTGCGCCAAACCGAGAACCGAAACGCCGCCGGTCAACTGGGCGACCGACGCCCGGGCATGTCGATCCAAGGTCTCGGCGAGGGGGGCCTGCTCCAAACCCTCAGTGGAACACTTCAAAGGGGCGGTTCGCCTGGGCCGATCGCCGGGCGGAAGCCGGCCATGGCGGCTTGAATGAAACGGGCGCTCGCCGCCGTGTAAGCCTTTGAGCGCGCCATCATCCAGGCCTGCTCAACCCCGAGAACATCGATCGGCGACTTGCAGGCCTTGAGTTGTTCCAGCGCCGTCGAGCCGTCTCGGGTCATGTCGCTGAAGAAGTTGTCCGCTTCCTGAGTCCACGCCGCGATCGACGCTTGGTACATTTCCTGACCGCGCGTCGTAGCCTGCGACACGGCTGCGGAAATCGTGTCGAGAGCCTGTAGGGGCGTGGGCTGCGCGCCGCCGTTGGGGGGCGCGGTGTCGGGCGTGGCCATGGAAAGCCTCCTTGCGGCCGCACCGATGGTGTCGCGGCCGCCTCTAGTAGTAGCGGGCTCGCGCTCCATCGACTTGAGCCATGTCAAGACGCACAGGCGTCGCCGAGCCCATGACAAGAACCAAGGCATTCGGAGCCGATCGGAGACGAGCATGGGCCGTGTAGCCGTGGTGACCGGCGGAACCCGGGGTATTGGTCGGGCGATCTGCGAACGCCTGAAGAGCGATGGCTTCCAGGTCGCGGCTCTCTATGCCGGCAACGAAGAGGCCGCCGCGCGCTGCCGGCAGGACCTGGGAATCCTCGTGCTGAAGTGCGATGTCGCCCAAAGTCTCGAATGCGTCAGCGTACTGGGTGAAGTCGAGAGACTGCTGGGCCCGGTCGAGGTCCTCGTGAACAACGCCGGCGTCACTCAGGACGCCGCGCTTCACAAGATGGACGAGAACGCCTGGGACCGGGTGATCAAGGTCGACCTCTGCGGTCTCTACAACATGACACGCCCGCTGATCGGCGGCATGCGGGACCGAGGCTACGGCCGCATCGTCAACATCGCTTCGATCAACGGACAGAAGGGCCAATTCGGTCAGACCAACTATGCGGCGGCCAAGGCGGGAGTCATCGGCTTCACCAAGGCGCTGGCCCTGGAGACCGCCCGCAAAGGCGTCACCGTCAACGCCGTCGCCCCAGGCTACATCGATACCGACATGGTGGCCCACGTCGCACCGGATGTCCTCGAGGCGATCAAGGCTCAGATCCCCGTCGGCCGGCTCGGGCGCCCAGACGAAATCGCGAGCTGCGTAGCCTTCCTGGCCGCCGAGGCGCAGGGTTTCATCACCGGATCGACGCTGAGCGCCAACGGCGGCCAGTACCTGGCCTAATGTCCAGGACCCGGGGGAGCTTGAGGGCCAATCCCATGGACAGCCGTCCCGACGAATATCGAACCCATGGCTGGCGACAGGCGCTGATCGACCGCTGCAAGGGCCTGTCCCCGGTCGAAACGGCCGTGGCGCATCCCTGCGACGCCACCGCCCTCGAAGCGGCGATCTTGGCCGCCCGGCAGGGCTTGATTATTCCCATCCTCGTCGGGCCTGAGGCGAAGATCCGCGCAGCCGCCGAAGCTGCGGGTGTCGACATCTCGGGGCTCAGACTTGAGAGGACGCCGCACAGCCACGCCGCCGCGGCCCGGGCCGTGGCCCTGGTCCGCGCGGGCGAGGCGCGACTGCTGATGAAGGGCTCGCTGCACACCGACGAGCTGATGCACGAGGTCCTGGCGCGCGACACCGGCCTGCGCACTGCCCGCAGGGTCAGCCACGTCTATCTGATGGATGTTCCCAGGTATCCGCGACCGCTGATGATCACCGACGCGGCCATCAACATCGCACCGACGCTCGACGACAAGCGCGACATCGTCCAGAACGCGATCGACCTCGCGCACATCCTTGGCATCGCCCAACCACGCGTCGCCATCCTGTCCGCCGTGGAAACGGTGAGCTCCAAACTTCAGTCGACCCTGGACGCCGCCGCGCTCTGCAAGATGGCGGATCGCGGCCAGATCACCGGCGCGCTGCTCGACGGGCCGTTGGGCTTCGACAACGCGATAAGCCCGGAGGCGGCGGCGGAGAAGTGCATCGTCTCCACCGTGGCCGGCTGCGCCGATATCCTGCTGGTCCCCGACCTCGTGGCCGGAAACCTGCTGGCCAAGCAGCTGACGTTCCTGGCGGGGGCCGACGCCGCGGGCGTGGTGGTCGGCGCCCGGGCGCCGATCATCCTGACCAGCCGCGCCGACTCAGAGACCGCTCGTATCGCCTCCTGCGCCATAGCCGTCCTGATGGCCGGCGCCCGGACGACCGCCGTCCTGGGCGTCGAAGCATGACGGAAGCGATCCTGACCCTGAACGCGGGGTCGTCGAGCCTGAAGTTCGCCCTCTATCGTGCCGCCGGACAGGGCCTCGACCTGGCTTGCCGCGGCAAGATCGACGGCGTCGGGACCGAACCCCGTCTTGTTGGTCGGGATGCGGCAGGCCGGGTCCTGGTCGATCGAGGATGGCCGGACGGCGCCGGCCTGACCCACGAGGACCTGCTCGGCCCGCTCTTGGCCGTCGTCGACACCCAACTCGGCGAGGATCGGTTGTCGGCGATCGGGCACCGGATCGTGCACGGCGGAACAGCCTACGGCGCGCCGGTCGAGATCGACAGCGCGGTGCTGGAGGCGCTGGAGCGACTCTGCCCCCTGGCGCCGCTGCATCAACCCCACAATCTGGCCGCCGTGCGAGCCGCTCAGGCCCTTCGGCCCGACGCGATGCAGGTCGCCTGCTTCGACACCGCCTTCCACCATGGGCACGACGCGGTGGTCACACGCTTTGCAATTCCTCGAGCCTGGCATGAGCAGGGCGTCCGTCGGTACGGTTTCCACGGCCTCTCCTACGAGTTCATCGCGCGACGGCTTCGTCTCCTCGATCCCGACCTCGCCAAGGGACGCTGCATCGTCGCTCATCTGGGGTCCGGGGCCAGCCTCTGCGCCCTTCGCGACGGGCGCAGCCTGGACACGACGATGGGGTTCACCACCCTGGACGGCCTGATGATGGGCACCCGCTGCGGCGCGATAGACCCAGGTGTCCTGCTCTATCTGGCGCAACATGCCGGGCTGACTGCCGACGCCGTCGAAGCTCTCCTCTACACGCAATCGGGCCTGCTCGGCGTGTCGGGCCTGTCGAGCGACATGCGCGTCCTGCTGGCCAGCGATGAGACGGGGGCGCGGGAAGCCATCGACCTTTTCACCTTCCGGGTCGCGCGGGAGGCCGGCGCGATGCAATCCTCGATGGGCGGCCTGGACGGTCTCGTCTTCACCGCGGGCATTGGCGAGAACGCGCCGCAGATCCGTGAGGCGATCGCCGTACGACTGGCCTGGACCGGCCTCGAACTCGATCCGAGCGCCAACATCAAAGGGACGGGGCGGATCAGCACGGACACCAGTCGGATCGCGGCCTGGGTGATTCCCACCGACGAAGAGGCCATGATCGCGCATCATACCGCCAGCTTCGTAAATGGAGGCGGAGGCGGAGGCGGAGGGTCATGAGCGCCCCTCCCCCGCAAGTCTCCTCGTCTGCCCCCCCGTTCTGGACCCAGTCCGCCGGCGCGCTCTGCACGAAGCTCGGATGCGGCGACGGCGGCCTGAGCAACTCGGACGCCGCCGCACGCCTGGCGACGTACGGCCCCAACGCGGACGCCGCGACCCGCCGCCCCAGCCTCGCCCGCGCCCTGACCCGGCGACTGCTCGAGCCGCTGTCGCTGATCCTGCTAGTCGCTGGAATGGTCTCCGCCGGCACCGGCGATTTCACAGGCGGCGGCATCATCGTCGCCATCCTAGGCCTGTCGATCGGCCTCGACACCCTGCAGGAAGGCCACGCCAACCGTGCGGCCGAGGCGCTGCGACGCTCCGTCGCCCTCAAGGCCGAGGTCAAGCGCGACGGGAAGTTCATCAGCGTCGCCATCGACACAGTGGTCCCCGGCGACCTCGTCCGCGTGCGCGCGGGCGATATCGTTCCGGCCGACGCCCTGGTGCTCGAGAGCACAGCGTTCACGGCCAACGAAGCGGCGCTGACCGGAGAGCCCTATCCGGTGGAAAAGCGGCCGGGGGCGGTCACCGGGCTGACGGCCAGCGAAGCAACGAACGCGCTGTTCCGCGGCGCCGTCGCGCAGACCGGCGAAGCTCTGGCGCTGGTGGTCGGCACGGGAGCGGCCACACTCTTCGGCGCCGCGGCCTCCGCCCTGGCCCAGCCGACGGAGGTTTCGCCCTTCGAGCGCGACCTGCGCGCCTTCGGCCTGCTCACGGCGCGGCTGACCATCGCCCTCGTGCTCATCGTCCTGACCACGCACGTGCTTTTCGGCCGGCCCGTCCTCCAGTCGCTGCTGTTCGCCGTCGCCCTGGCCGTCGGGCTGACGCCTGAGCTGCTGCCGATGATCACCACGGTGACCCTGTCCCGGGGCGCCGTGCGGATGGCCGCGCGCAAAGTGATCGTCAAGCGGCTGGCCTCGATCCACGACCTCGGCGCCATGACCGTGCTTTGCACCGACAAGACCGGCACCCTGACCTCCGCGGAAATCACCCTGGCCCGCAGCCTGTCGCCCTCGGGCGACGACGATCCGCGCGCCGCCAAGCTGGGCGCCATCGCCGCGGTTCTGGGCGGGGACCGCGGCGCCCTCGATGCGGCCCTGGCGGCCGAGGAGCATGATGCGTCGGCGGGCTGGACCCTGGCCGCACGACACACCTTCGACTACGCCCGCCGCCTGGGATCGATCCTCGCCACGGGACCTGAAGGGCCCCTGCTGATCGTCAAGGGCGCCCCCGAGGCCCTGGCGCCTCTATGCGTGACGGCGCGCGGAAGCACGGGTTCAGCTTCATGGGGCCCAGAGGACAGGGCAGCCGTCCTGGCGCAGACCCGCGCCCTGGCCGAACAGGGCCTGCGGTCGATCGCCATCGCATCGCGGCCGATGCGGCAGGTCCAGGACACCCTCGCCGCGGCGGACGAGACCGACCTGATCTTCGAAGGCCTCTGCGCGTTCGCCGACCCGCCGAAGTCGACCGCCGCCGCCGCCATCGCCCGATTGGCGGCGGCCGGGGTCAGGCTGAAGATCCTCTCCGGCGACGATCCTGTCGTGGTGAGGCGACTTGCCGGGCTAGTCGGCCTCAAGGCCGAGAAGGTGCTCTCCGGTGCAGACGTCGCCAACCTGACCGATGAGGCTCTGGCGGTGCAGGTCCGCGAAATCGACGCCTATGGCCGCCTCGCGCCGGACCAGAAGTCACGGCTGGTCAAGGCACTGCAAGCCGGCGGCGAGGTGGTCGGCTATCTCGGCGACGGGATCAATGACGCCCCCGCCCTCAAGGCGGCGCACATAGGCTTGTCCGTCGCCGGCGCCAGCGGGGTGGCCCAGGCAGCGGCGGACATGATCCTCCTGGCGTCCGATCTGGAGGTCGTCTCGGATGGGGTCGAGGAAGGACGCCGCACCTTCGCGAACATCCTGAAGTATGTGCGCATGGGCGCCAGCTCCAACTTCGGCAACATGCTGTCGATGGCCGCGGCCTCGCTCTTCCTACCCTTCCTGCCCATGCTGCCGACACAGATCCTGCTCAACAACCTGCTCTACGATGTCTCCGAGATCGGTATCCCATTCGACTCGGTCCGGCCGGAAGCCGTCGCCCGTCCACAGGTCTGGGACATGCGCGCCCTGATCCGCTTCGCCGCTGTGATGGGCCCCCTGTCGTCGCTCTTCGACCTGCTGACCTTCGGGCTCCTTCTCGCTGTCTTCCACGCCACCGTACCGCAGTTCCAGACAGCCTGGTTCCTGGAGTCAATGGCGACGCAGATCCTGGTGATCTTCATCATCCGCACCAATGGCCGTCCCTGGCGCGATTTCCCCAGACCCCTGCTGACGATCTCTTCGCTCGGCGCTCTGGCGGTGGCCATGGCCGCGCCTTTCACACCCGTCGGCGCCTGGTTTGGATTTCAGGCGCCGCCGCTCCCGATCGTGCTCGGGCTTGGTCTCGTGGTGCTCGCCTACCTGGTTTGCGCCGAACTGCTGAAGCGCTTCGCCATCGGCCGACTTGGCCGTCTCGCGCCGCGGGCGGGCTCGCCCGCCTGACGCCCCGCGCGCTCATCCAGCGCGAACCGGAGGCCTAGATTGATCTGGGCCATCGCTGATGCGGCCTGCAAGCGGCCGCCACGCGGCGAGCACTGTACAGGCAAACGAGGAATCCATCGACGCAGGTGCAACTTCAGTAGAAATTTGCTAGATTAGCCGCACAATACAAAAAACAAGCGCTGGGGAGCAAATGCAGGGCGAGGCGTACCAATGCCTGTCCACGGCGGAGGTTCCGAATTCCGCCCGCGTCCGGCGATGGAATGAATTCGGCAGCGAAACGCTGGCCAGCATCAATGTCGACCCGGGCGACCGCGATCACTTCAACGCCTCCCTCTCCCGCGTGAAGGTCGGCAACCTTGGCCTAGGCTGGATGACCACCACCGCAGCCAAATGCAGCAGCGCCAACGGTCGCGTCGGCCCCTGGGCCGCCCCCGCCGCCGACGCCTTCCTGGTGAACATCCACGAGTCGGGCCGATGCTTCGGCCGCCATCTGGACCGCGAAATCGTCACCCGCCCAGGGGACGTTGTCCTGCTCGACGCCACCCGCCCGTGGATGCAGGAGGCCACCGAGCCCATGCGGATGACCATCCTCAAGCTGCCGGCCGAGAAGGTCCTGGGGCTGATCGGCGATCCGGACGCGATCTGCGGGGTCCGGCTCGGCGCCGAGCAGCGCAAGGTGGCGCTGGCGTCATCCCTGATCCTGTCCATCAAGGAGTCGATCGCGGAAGATCCGGCCCGCGAGTGGGACGAAAGCTATGAGGACCTGTTGCTGGACGTACTCGCCATCCTGTTCGGTGGAAGGGCCGAACCGGCCGATTGCAGCCAGAGGAGCGCCAACCTGCGCCGCGAAGCCTGCGCCTTCATCGAGCGTCACCTGGAAGACCCCGGGTTGGGCGTGACCGCGATCGCGGCGGCGCTGAGCGCCAGCACCCGCAGTATCCAGCGCCTGTTCATGGAGATCGGCCTGACGCCGCACCGCTACATCCTCGACCGCCGGCTTGACCTCGCAGCGGAGCGGCTACGGCGGGAACGGCATGAAGGACGCGCGAGCATTACCGAAGTGGCCTACGCCGTCGGCTTCAACGACCTCAGCTACTTCACGCGCACGTTCCGAAAGAAACTCGGGATGTCCCCTCGCGAATACCTGAGCAACCGGCCGCCGGCCCATTAAAGGCGGCGGCCGAGCCCCCGGCGGGGCTCAGAACGAACGTCGGACCGTGACCGAAGCGGTGCGGGGCTGCGCAGGATTGCCGGTCCTGGCGAAATAGGGCGCGTTCGACTGATCGAAGATCGAGTTGTAGTAGAAGCGGTCGCCAAGGTTCTGCACCGCCACGTCGACCGCCCAGCCGGTAGGATTGCGCCAGGTGATCTTGGCGTTGGCCAGTCCAAGGGCGCCGATGCGCGCCAGCGGCGTGTTGATCGCCTGGGTCTGGATGGCGGAGCGGTAGGTGAGATCGACGCGCGGGGTCAGCGTGCCCATCTTCCCGAGATCGAACTCGTACTGCACGCCCGCTGAAGCGGTCAGGCTGGGCGTGTAGATGTTGGTCATATCGAAACTGATGCCCGTCGCCAGGTTCACGCGGGTATATTTGAAGTCCAGGCCGCCGACCGCCGCGTCAATGGTGAGGCCCCGGACGGGACGCAACTGGACCTCGAACTCGACCCCCTTGATGTCCGCATCGCCGACGTTGGCGGTCATGGCGCACGGCGCCCCGGGGAAAGGCGAGAAGGCGTCGCAGTTCAGCAACGTGCCCTGGAAATTCTTGTACTTGTTGATGAAACCGGCCCCGTTCACGATCAGCCGGCGGTCGAAGAACTGGCTCTTGAAGCCGACCTCGTAGGCGGTGAGGGTCTCCGGATCGTACGGCAGAGCCTGCGATACGAAGAAGGGCCGCGGGTTGACCCCACCGCCCTTGTAGCCGGTGGAGATCTGAGCGTAGGCCATCAGCTCGTCGCTGAACCGGTAGTCCAGGTTGGCCCGATAGTCGAAGCGATCGCCTTTGTATTCGACCGGAAAATTGACCAGGGCGCCGAGCACCGGATGCGGCCTGCCGGCGATGTCCCACCGATTGAAGGTGAACTTCTTGGAATCCTTCGTGTAGCGCCCGCCGAAGGTCAAGGTGAGACGCTCCAGCGGATGCAGCTCCACATGGGCGAACGCGGATTCGGAACGGGTTTTCACCGGATCCCGGAACAGGATGTCCAGGTCCAACCCGCCGCCGCCGAGCGCCAGGCCGCCGGGAATGTTCACTCGCCCGCCCGACGTACCATTGGCGCTGTAGTAGAAGCCCCCGACCGTCCAGTTCGCGAACTCCCCAACCGTTCCGGAGAGGCGCAGCTCCTGGGTGAACTGCTTGTGGGCGAGACGCCAGATCTGATCGCTGATGCTCGCCGGCGTGCCTTCCGATACGGTGGAGAAGGTGACCACGGAGGTGCGATAGCCGGTGATGGATTCAAGGCGGAGAGACGGGGAAATCTCGATGTTGAGCAGGTTCGCCGCCCCCTTGGCGTCGAGCGGGGTCGTCAACGGCATCTGGAACGGAACTTCGCCGGGGCCCGTCGCCGTCGGCCTGGAGTTGTAGGTTTCATAGCTGGTGTAGCAACGGGCGCAGGTGATGTAGTTCGCGGAGCCCGCCCAGAGCGGCGACTGGGTCATCGTCTTGGCCGCCGGATTCTCCGACGTGTCCTGGGCGATATCGGCGATCAGGGTGTTCTCGATTCTGTCGTTGACGATCCACCGCAGCGACGCCCGCGCGGTCCAGATCGCCTCGCCCCCGGCGCTGCCGATCTTGCAGTCCGTCGACAGGCGCTGCGTGCCTGCGCTGATCGTTCCCGTGGCGCAGCCATAGTCCAGCCGGTCGAAGTAGCCCGAGGTCCGACGGCCGGAGACCGCGATACGCGCATACAGCCGATCCGGAACCACGGTGAAACTGCTGGCCGCCTTTCCGCCGATCAGATTGTAACTGCCGTAGGTCGCCTCTACGTAGCCGTCGGACTCCGGCCCCGGACGCTTGGAGTAGAGCTTGATCGACCCGCCGATGGAGTTCTTGCCCGAGAGCGTGCCTTGCGGTCCCCGTGAGATCTCCACCCGGTCGGTGTCCATCAACTGGAAGATCGCCCCTGGCAGGACGCCGTAATAGACATCGTCCACATAGACGCCGACGCCCGGCTCCTGGGCGAAGTGCGGATCGGCCTGGCCGACCCCGCGGATGAAGATGCTGGCGACCTGGCCGAAGCCAAGGGCGTTGCGGGAAAGCGAGACGTTGGGCGCCAGATTGCCGGCGCTCACCAGATCAACCGCGTTCTTCTGCTCGAGAGCCGCGCCGGTCAGCGCGGTGATGGCGATGGGGATGTCCTGCAGCCTCTGCTCGCGGAACTGCGCCGTGACGACCACCTCCGACACCGTGCCGCCGGGAGCCGCCGCCGGTTCAGGCGCCGTGGCGGCGCCGGCCGCGCCGGCGGAGGCCATAGCCGCAAACGCCAAAGCTGCGGCGGAAGGCCCGCCGACCTGCGTCCTCTTGGACTTCATCTTGTCCTCCCCGTCGCGCACCCCGGCTTCAGGCCGGTCGCAGGCGCAACGACGGCACTGTGGGACGCGCGCAAGGCCGCGACTTGGACATGGGCGGCGCCCACCCGGACGAGAACGACACCGCCCACGCCGGCCGGAACCGCCTGTCGCCAGGGTCCAGCCGTTGCCGCTGTGGTCCAAGACCCTGTGCGGCGGAGGGTGTGGAAAGGCCAGGCGAGCGCCGTTCAAGGACGCCGCGATCGACATCAGCAGCTTAGGGAGAGCTCACCATGAAGCGCAGCGCCGGCCGCATCCTCACCACTCACGTCGGCGCCCTGCCCGGGCCGAGCGATCTTTGGGACGGGTCGAATGTCCCCAAGGAACGGGTTCGCGCCGCGGTCCGCGATGTGGTCCAGTTCCAGCGCGACGCCGGGGTGGACATCATCAACGAGGGCGAGCTCTCGAAGGGCGGCGACTGGCTGAGCTTCATCAACGAGCGCATGTCCGGCTTCGAAGTCACCGAAGGAACCGGCAGCGGCACAGGCTTCCTGGCCCAGAGCCCGGACTGGTCCGAGTTCTCCGACTTCTACAAGGCGGCGCTGGAGGGCGGGACCCTGTTTGAACAGACCCGTAGCGGCCCCTACAACCCCGAACGGGCCATCCGCGAATGGGCCTGCACCGGCCCTATCGGCTACATCGGGCAACAGAAGCTGCAGGAAGAGATCGACGCCCTGCGCGACGCTCTCGGCGACACGGCGCCGGGCGACGCCTTCCTCACCTCCACCGCCCCCGCGAGCGTCGAGGTCGGCCGGATCAACCGCTACTACAAGACCGACGAGGAGTTCGTGTTCGGCCTCGCCGAGGCCTTGCGCGTGGAATACGAGATGATCGCCAGGGCCGGCTTCCTGGTCCAGGTCGACGACGCCTGGCTCGCCGCCCTGTGGGACCGCATCGGCATCCCGATGGGCCTGAAGGCCTACCAGAAGTACTGCATGGTCCGGGTGGAGGCGCTGAACCACGCCCTTCGCAACGTGCCCCCCGAACAGGTGCGCTACCACCTGTGCTGGGGCAGTTGGCACGGCCCGCATTCCCACGACATCCAGATGAAGGACATGGTGGACATCATGCTGGCGGTGAACGCCGGCGCCTATCTGTTCGAGGCCGCCAACGCCCGGCACGAGCACGAGTATCACGTGTGGGAGACGGTCAAGCTGCCCGAGGGCAAGATCCTGGCGCCCGGCGTGGTCAGCCACGCCACGACGCTGATCGAACATCCGGAACTGGTGGCGGAACGTATCCAGCGGTTCACGCGGATCGTGGGGCAGGAGAATGTGATCGCCTCCACCGATTGCGGCCTCGGCCTGCGCTGCCACCCTCAGATCGCCTGGGCCAAGCTGAGGGTCCTCAGCGAAGGCGCCCGGATCGCGAGCCAACGAAACTGAGGGAGAACGGCGGCGGGCTCCGCCCCGGGGAATTCAACTCTCGACGACGGGTCGGCCGCGCCCATTCGTGAGCGCCGCCGGCGTCGGCAGCTTGATCTTTTTGACAACTCCCGGAATAGACGTTGCCTTGGATGCGCACACGGCCCTCTCCTGAGGCCGGGCGTCTGGCCTAGGGGTTCAATGACGCGCTCGCCGCCACATATGACCCGTCGCGACGTGCTGCTCGCCGGCCTCGGCTGCAGCCTTGCATTGTCTGCGCCCGCTTGGGCGGCGTCCGACGCGGAGGCGACCGCCGGGCAGATCGTGGCGACGGACCTCGGCGGCGGCCTCATTCTGTACGGCGGCGCGGGCGGCAACGTCGTCGGCCTTCGGGGTGCGGATGGATTGCTGCTCGTCGATGGCGGGCTGGCGCAACACTCCAAGGCGCTGCTGCAGGCGGTGCAGGAAAAGCAGGGCAAGGGCCCGGTTCGCTACCTGCTCAACACCCACTGGCATGTCGATCACACCGGCTCGAACGCAGCGCTCGGGGCCGCAGGCGCCAAGATCATCGCGCACGAGAACACTAAGCTGTGGATGGGCCAGGAGATCGCCTGCGCCTGGGAGAACCGCACCTACCCGCCCCAGCCGGCGGGCGCCCTGCCCACCGAGACCTTCTTCTACGACTCGAAGCAGCTCGCCCTGGGCGCCGCCCAGGTGGAGTACGGCTACCTGCCCCAGGCCCATACCGACGGCGACATCTATGTGCGCTTCCCGGCGCAGAACCTGCTGGCGGCCGGAGACGTCGTCACCGACGGGCGCTACCCGGTCCTCGACTATTCGACCAACGGCTGGCTCGGCGGCATGGTGGACGCCCTCAAGATCCTGATCGACAAGTGCGACGGACAGACGCGCATCGTCCCCGGCAGCGGGGCCTTGCGCACGCGGGCCGACATGCAGGCCCAGCACGACATGTGTCTCGCCGTGCTCAAGAAAATTTCCGACAGCTACTACAAAGGTCAGACCTGGGCGGAGTTCATCGCCAGCAAACCAACGGCCGAATTCGACGGCCAATGGGGAAACCCTGAGGTTTTCCTCTCCACGGCCTACAAGGGAGCATGGTACCACATCAATGAGATCCGGCGGGTGACACGCTAGACTCATCGCATAGGGAAGAGACTTGAGCCGCAAGCTGACATTCGCCCTGACGGCCTTGCCGGTGTTGCTCGCGACAGCCGCCATCGCCTTGGCCGCCACGCCGAGCGGGCCTCTGGCGGACAAGCCTCAATCGCAGGTCGCCAAAGCCGATGCGGGCGCCAGCGCAGACACCCCCTGGCCGACGATCGATAAGTATTGCGTCAAGTGCCACAACTCGCGGCTGAAGAGCGGCGGCGTGGCGTTCAACGCCTTGGACCACAAGTCCCTCGGCCCCGACGCGGAAGTCTGGGAAGAGGCGATCCGGCGCCTGCGCGGCCACTACATGCCGCCCGCGGGGCAGGCCCAGCCCAGTCCGGCCGAGCGGCAGGCGCTGATCTCCTGGCTTGAGACCCAGCTCGATCTGGCGGCCAACAGCAGCGCCAACCCGGGCTCGGTGCCGCTGCATCGGTTGAACCGCAGCGAGTACGCCAACGCCGTCTACGACATCCTCGGCCTTAGGATCGACCCGGCGCAGCTCCTGCCCCGCGACGACAAGAGCGCCGGCTTCGACAATGTCGCCGACGTGCTGAAGGTCTCGCCGTCGTTCCTGGAGCAGTACATCTCCGCGGCCCGCCAGGTGAGCATGCAGGCGGTCGGCAACCCCTCTGCGCGCGTGCAGAGCCGCATCTACCAAGGCCCGGCGGAGGCCGTGCAATACATGCACATCGAAGGGCTGCCGCTGGGCACCCGGGGCGGCATGCTGATCACCCATGATTTCCCGGCGGATGGGGACTACGAGATCACCATCAACGGCCTCGTCGGCGCCGGATACCTCTGGGGGGTGATGGACAAGAACACCCTGGTCGTGACGCTGGATGACGCCAAGGTCTACGAGAACACCCTCGGCGGGGAGGAAGACCTGGCCGCCGTCGACGTCAAGCAGGCGGTGGGCGTCGGCGCTATCAACGAGCGCTTCAAGAACATCCGCATCCACGCCAAGGCCGGCCCGCACCGCATCGGCATCACCTTCCTGGAGAAGACCGCGGCGGAGTCCGACGAGATTCTCAGCGGCTTCGTCCCCGTCGCCGGCATGGCCGTGCCCATCAACGGCAACTCCACCGGCCCACGCATCTCTACCGTCGAGATCAAGGGACCGGCGACCGCCAAAGGGGTGAGCGACACGCCCAGCCGCCGCAAGATCTTCGTCTGCCGGCCCAAGGCGCCGTCGGAGGAACAGGCCTGCGCCGAAAAGATCCTCTCCAACGTCGCGCGCAAGGCCTTCCGCCGGCCGATCAATGCGGAAGACGTGCAAGGCGCGCTGACCCTCTACAAGCAGGGGCGCAAGAGCGGCGGCGACTTCGACAGCGGCATCCAGAAGGGGCTGCTGGCGATCCTAGCCAGCCCGAAGTTCCTTTACCGCTCGCACGCCGTGCCGGGGGATGCGCAGCCGGGCCAGACCTACCGCATCGCTGACCGCGACCTTGCCTCGCGGCTGTCCTTCTTCCTGTGGGCCAGCCTGCCCGACGATCAGTTGCTGGCCCTCGCCGGCCGCGGAGAATTGCACAAGCCCAAGGTGCTGGAGGCCCAGGTTCGCCGCATGCTGGCCGATCCCAGGGCGCACGCGCTGGTGACCAACTTCGCCTTCCAGTGGCTCAATGTGCATGGATTGGAACAGGTCGATCCCGACCCGAACATCTTCCCGGAATTCACCGCCGATCTGGTACCGGCGTTCGAGAAGGAGTTGGAGCTCTTCATCGCCAGCGTGTTCGACGGCGACCAGAGCGTCATGCAGCTCCTCGACGCCGACTATACCTTCCTCAACGAGCGGCTGGCGCTGCACTACGGGGTGAAGAATGTGCGTGGCGGCCAGTTCCGCCGGGTGAAGCTGCAGGAGACCTATCGCCGCGGCCTCCTCGGCAAGGGCGCCGTCCTCATGGTGACCTCCTACGCCAACCGCACCACCCCGGTTATCCGCGGCGCCTACATCCTGGAAAAGTTCCTCGGCACGCCGCCCTCGCCGCCGCCGCCGAATGTCGAGGCCTTCCCCGAGACCCAGGAAGGCGCCGTCGCGCTCACCGTGCGGGCGCGCCTGGCCGCCCATCGCAACTTCGCCACCTGCGCCGCCTGCCACAACGTGATCGACCCGATCGGGCTGAGCCTGGAGAACTTCGACGCCATCGGCCGGTGGCGCGACAAGGACCCGGATGCGGGTGAGGCGATCGACGCGACCGGCCAGCTCGCCAACGGCACGCCGCTGCATGGCCCTGACGATCTGCGCAAGGCGATGACCGGCGCCCCCGACGCCTTCGCCCAGACCTTCACCGAGAACCTGATGACCTTCGCGTTGGGCCGCCCGGTGCAGTACTTCGACATGCCCACCGTGCGCGGCATCGTGCGCGAGTCCGCCAAGAAGGATTACCGCTTCTCGGCGATCGTCCTCGGCATCATCAACTCGCCCGCCTTCCAGATGGAGACGGTCCCGATGCAGAAAGACAGCGCGCCCAAGCGCGAGATCGCGTCGACCGCGAGCAATAAGGGAGGCTAGGCGATGTACATCCGCAAGCTTTGCCTGTCCCGCCGCACGCTGCTGCGCGGCGTGGGCGCAGGGGTGGCGCTGCCCCTGCTGGACGCCATGGTCCCGGCCGCAACCGCCCTCGCCGCCACGCCAGCGGCCGTCAGGCCGCGCATGGCCTTCGTCTACTTCCCTCACGGCGCGGTGATGGACAAGTGGACGCCGACGGCGACCGGCTCCTCCTTCGAGCTCCCGCAGATCCTGAAGCCCCTGGAGGCCTACAAGAAGTATCTCACGGTGGTGAGCGGGCTGGAGAACAAGTCCGCCATCGCCGCCCCGGTGCACGCCATCACCCCCGGCACGTGGCTGTCATGCGTGTCGCCGCGCATCAGCCATGACCCCTACGGCGGGGTCACCGCGGACCAGCTCGCAGCTCAGCATATCGGCCAGGACACACCCCTGCCCTCCCTCGAAATGGGCACCGAGGAGCAGGGCGGCGAGGGTTCGTGCGACCGCAACTATGGCTGTAGCTACGGCAAGACCATCTCCTTCTCGACACCGTCCAACCCGCTGCCGATGGAGCACAACCCGCGCAAGCTGTTCCAGCAGTTGTTCGGCCAGGGCGACACCAAGGACGAGCGCGCGCTGCTGGCCGGCGAGAACCAGAGCGTGCTCGATCTCGTCAGGAGCGACGCCGCCTCCCTCGCCAAAACCCTCGGCCCCCGCGACAAGGCCCTGCTCGGGGACTATCTCGACACGGTGCGCGAAATCGAACGGCGGGTGCAGAAGCTGTCTTCGCGCGACCTGTCCAGCCTGGAGCTGCCGGACGCGCCCTCGGGCATCCCGAGCAATTTCGACCAGCATATGAAGCTGATGTTCGACATGATGGCGTTGGCCTTCCAGGCTAACCTCACCCGCGTCGCCAGCTACATGATGGCCGCCGAAGTGAGCAACCAGCCCTACAACTTCATCGGCGTGCCGGACGCCTTCCACCCCCTGTCGCACCACGCCAACGACCCGCGCAAGCTGGAGCGGCTGGCGAAGGTGCAGGCCTTCAACACCGAGATGTTCGCGGGCTTCATCAAGCGGTTGTCAGAACTGCCGGACGGCGACGGCGGGACGATGCTCGACACCTCGATCGTGCTGTTCGGCTCCAACATGAGCAACAGCAACCTGCACGACCACTATCCCCTGCCCACGGCGGTGCTCGGCCGCGGCGGCGGGCGGATCAAAGGCGGGCAGCACGTGAAGTACGACCAGAAGACGCCCATCGCCGACCTGCACCGAACCCTCCTCGACCGGGTCGGCGTGCCGATGGAGAAGTTCGGCGACTCGACCGGCAAGACGGTGGAGATCTGATGCGCAAGCGGACGGCCAACCTGGCGGCGGCGCTGCTGCTCGCCTCCGTGGTCCAGGCGAGCGCGGCCAGTGCGCCTGCCGACAGCACGCCCGCTGCAACGCTGCTCGACGCGGCGCGGGGCCAGCAACACGACCGGGCGGTGCAGCTCATCGCCGGCCGCGCCAATCCCAACCAGACCGGGCCGGACGGCTCCACGCCCCTGCTTTGGGCCGTCCACAACGGTGACGCCGATCTGGTGAAGCGCCTGCTGAAGGCCGGCGCGAAGGCCAAGGCGGCCAACGGATTCGGCGCCACCCCCATGTCGGAAGCCGCGGAACGGGCCGACGCGGAGATCATCGCGCTGCTGCTGGCCGCGGGCGCCGACGTGGAGTCCCCCAATCGCGAAGGCCAGACCGCCCTGATGACGGTGGCGCGCACCAGCCGCGTCGACGCCGCAGAGCTGCTGCTGGCCAAGGGCGCCAAGATCGACGCGCGCGAACAATGGCGGGGCCAGACCGCCCTGATGTGGGCCGCCGCCCAGAGCCAGCCGGAGATGGTGCGGTTCCTGGTGTCGAAGGGGGCGGACGTGAACGCCCGTTCCACCGTCCGCGAGTGGGCGCGTCAGGTCACCGCCGAGCCGCGGCCCCAGAACCGGCCCCAGGGCGGGCTCACCCCTCTGCTGCTGGCGGCGCGGGAAGGCTGCGCCGAATGCGCCCGCGCGCTGGTCGAGGGAAAGGCGGACATCAACCTCGCCGATCCCGACAACATCACCCCGCTGTTGATGGCGACGCTGAACGCCCGGTTCGATACCGCGGCCTACCTCGTCAAGGCGGGGGCCAACGTCAACAAGTGGGACACCTGGGGCCGCGCGCCGCTCTATTCGGCCATCGACTACAACACCACGCCCCGCGGCGGGCGGCCTGACCGCCCCTCGATGGACAAGACCACGGCGCTGGACGTCGCGGAGATGCTGCTCAAGGCCGGCGCCAACCCCAACATGCAGCTCAAGCTGTTCCCGCCCTACCGGTCCCTCGGCCAGGACCGCGGCGGCGACAGCATGCTGACCGTCGGCACCACCCCGCTGATCCGTGCGGCCAAGGCCGGCGACGTCCCGGCGGTCCAACTGCTCCTTGCGCACGGGGCGCTGCCGAACCTGCCCAACACCTTGCGCATCACCCCGGTCATGGCCGCGGCGGGCATGGGCTCCACCACCATCGACACCCGGGCGCGCTTCCGCAACGAGGCCCAGTGCATCGAAGCCGCGCGCCTTTTGGTCAAGGCCGGGGCGGACGTGAACGCCCCCCGTGACAACGGCCAGACGGCGCTGCACGGCGCTGCCCTGTGGGGCTGGAACGCCATGGTGCAGTTCCTCGCCGACAGCGGCGCCAACCTACGCGCCGCCGACCGCGAGGGGATAACGGCCCTCGATATCGCCAGCGGCAAGTCGGGAACGACGGGCCGCGGCGGAATTGCGCCGCCGGAGACGCACAAGGAGACGGCTGCGTTGCTGCAGAAGCTCATGGACGCCAAACCGGCGTCCACAGCCGGAGACCGACCGGTAGCCGCAGCGCGACAGGGAGCCGGATAGGGCGTTTCCCACAGGTCATCGTATCGCCGCCGACGACCTGCCCTCCGTCCGACAGAGCCTTCTGGGCTCTAGCCCAACGGTGTCAACGGCAGCGCCGTCACGTCAAGACGTCGGTTGTCCTGCTTGTAGGGGGCAGGAGCTACGGTGGCGCGGATCTCCCGCTGGGGGCCGCCGGGGGCGCCCCAGATCACCGTCACCGCCGTTCCGATCTCGGCCTGGGCCACATCGACGGTGCTGAGGGAGATCATCTGGCGAAAGTGGTAGCTGTAGCAGCGGGAGGTGGAGAGCCCGACCAGCCGCCCCTCCTGCATCACCTTGTCGATCCAGATGCAGCCGAGGAGATTGCGCGGCAGCTCCATCACCTGGAAGGGGTCGCCCTCGCGGAAAAGAGACGCATAGACGTCCATCACGTCGTCGCTGTTCCACACCAGGGTGCGTATCAATCGGCGGGGATTGGCGACCTCAGGCTCCAGGGCGCCCCGGCCAATGAAGTCGTGGTCGAACTTGATGTTGCGCATCCAGCCCAGTTCCACCGGCGAGCGGTGCAGTTCGGCCGGATCGCCGATCGGATGGCTGCCGGCGGTGGAAATGCGGGAGATGTTGACGAAGGCGGGATCACGGGCCCGCACCCACTCCACATAGTCATCCTGGCCGTGCATGGCCGGGATGTAGTCGACCGACGGCGTGGGGAAGCAGGCCTCCACGTGGTTGATCATCTTGGTGCGGCCGCCCAGGCGTCGGATGCCGAACTCGGCGCCCGCGTCGAGCAGGGCCTGATACACCGCCTGCCCGTGCTCGGCGCTGCCGTGCAGCTCGAAGCCCAGCTCCCCCGACATGCCCTGGCGCAGGGCGTAGAAGTCGCGATTGCCGATCTGCGTCTTGCGGAAGCGCATGAAGCCGAAGTCGCGCAGGCTCTCGCCGGTGGCCTTCTCCAGTACGTAGATGGAATTCGGCCCCTGCAACTGGATGATGAACTGCGACAGGCCGAGCTGAGTCCCCTCGGCGTCGTATTCGCCTTTGCGGAACTGGTATTCGGTCCAGTAGGTGGGGCCGCTGGTGAACAGCACCTCGTCCTCGGCGAGGCGCATCAGCACCCCCTCGCACACCACCTTGCCCTGGGCGTTGCACTGGATGCTGTGCTTGGCCTGGCCGACCTCGAACTTGCCGAAGCTGTTGACCGAGATGTCGGAGAAAAACCGAACCGCGTCAGGCCCCTTGACCAGGAACTTGTTGGAAAGCGGCGACCAGTCCCCCACGTAGCAGGTGGTCTTCCAGGACATGCATTCGTCCACCCAGCCGGTGAATTCGTAGGGTTCGAAACTGCCGGTGAAGCGGGTGTAGGTCTGCACCCGCGGGTCGAACGGGACCATGGGCGCGAGGGGAAGCATACGCGGTTCGGACATGGGGCTGCTCTCTAGAAGGACGCGCGCAGGGTGACGCCGTAGGTGCGAGGCGGGCGGACGTTCAGATAAGCCAGCGACGGATCGCCCCCGATCGCCGCCGGGAAGGAGAACGGGTAGCGGAAGCCGCCGGTGTAAACCGCCTCATTGGTGATGTTGCGCACCCAGCCCTGCACTGACCAGCGCCCGCCAGGGGCGAGATAGGTGAGATTGGCGTCCACCATCACGAAGCCGTCGTCCCTCGCGGACGGAATGAAGTCGGCGGTCAGATATTGGGCGCTGGCGAACTGCAGATCTGCACCGGCCCGGAGCTCCGCGCCGTTGCCGAGCTGGAACCGGTGCTCATAGCCGGCGGACCCCGACCACTTGGGCGCCCGCACCAGAGGCTGGCCAGTGCAGTCGATGGCCTGGGTCGCATCCGTCGGCACGAAGGGATCGTTGGGCTGATAAGGCAGGTTCGGCCCCCTTGAACAGCCGGTCGCCTGGGGCGCATAGCCGAAGGCGAGGCCCAGCGGCGGCGGGTTGTAGGCGCTGTAGCGGAAGTCGTCGTACTTGCTCTTCAGATACTCGGCGCTGACCCGGAAGGTGTCGTTGGGGGTTGGCTTGAACTGCACCTCGAGGTCGAAGCCGTACAAGGTGGCCGTGCCGGCGTTGGTGGTGAACAGGCCGGTGGTGCCGCTGGTGGTGGCGCCGAGGAACCGCTCCTGCTTGTTCTTATAGTCCCAATAGAACCCCTCCAGATTGACCTGCAGCCGGTTGCCGAGGAAGCGGTTGCGCGCCCCGAGGGTGTAGGCCGTCAGCTTCTCCGGCTCGAAGGAATTGGCGGGATAAGGAACCGAGGGGAAGAAGCCACCGGCCTTGTAGCCCGTGGCCGCGGTGGCGAAGAGCATGCTCTGAGGCCCGACGTCGTATTCGATCCCCGCCTTCCAGTTGGTGCTGCTGAAGGTGCGCCGGCCGAAGTTGTTGACCGTAGCGACATTGGGCAAAGAGGCGATGGAGGTCCCGTCCTGGGACTTCTTGTCCTCCGAATATCGCGCCCCGGCGATCAGCCGCAGCCTGTCGGTGACGCTGTAGGTCGCCTCCCCGAACCCGGCCCAACTGCGGGTCCCCAGGGTGGTGAACACCGAATTGCGCTGGATGGGTACGGCGTAGAGTTCGTAGTGCTGGGTCTGGTCCTCGTCGAAATAATAGAGACCCGCGACCCACTTCAGCCGGTCACTCTGCTTCGACAGCCGCAGCTCATAGCTCTGCTGGTTGGAGGTCTCCTCGGTGACGAAAAGAAACCCCGGGGTGTAGGTGCGGGTCGCCGGCTCTGTGCGGCGATAGGCCGGGATGAAGGTCAGGTTGGCGAACCCGAGGTCCCAGTTCAGCTCGGCGCTGGCGGCGAAGATGGTGGTGTCGAGATTGCCGTCCCCAGTGATGCGGGTGCCCCCGAGGGCCGCCGTCTGTGGTTGCGAGCCCGGCTCCGAAGCGCCGACCCAGGGGTCGCTGGGAGAGGCGGTCAAGGTCGAGCGCTTGACGATCCCGGCGCCCTTGCCGCCCAGCCGGGTGTATTCCCCGGTCGCCAGCAGCGAGACCTTGTCGTTCGGCCGCCACAGGCCGGTCAGGCGGACGGCCTGGGTCTTCTGGTCGTCGTAGCCGTCGGAGAGATAGCCGTCCCGATCGTTGAACTGGCCCGCCAGCCGGAACGCCAGGGTCTCGGTGATCGGCATATTGATCGAGCCGGTGAACCGCTTGAGGTCGTAGTTGCCCAGTTCGGCGCTGAGGTCGGCGCCCCAGGCCTGCGTGGGCTTGGCGGTGATCAGGTTGATGGCCCCGCCGCTGGCGTTGCGGCCGTAGAGGGTGCCTTGCGGGCCCTTCAGCACCTCGACCCGCTCCAGGTCGTAGAAGATCGGGCCGATGCCGTTCAGGCGCGAGATGTAGACGCCGTTGATGTTGTAGGCGATGGCTCCCTCGGCGTTGGCGTCGGTGCCGAAGGTGCCGACCCCACGGACGAAGGTGTTCACCGCGGCGCCGCCGAAGCTGACGCTCAGCCCCGGCACCACGTTCTGCAGATCGGTCGGCTGCGACACCCCCTTGGACGCCAGCTCGTTTCCGCCCACCACCGCGATAGCGAGGGAGGAGCGCTGCACGTCCTCGCTGCGCCGGTTAGCGGTGACGATCACCTCCTCCAGCCCCACCGCCGCGTCCTGGGCGAGGGCGGCGGTGGCAGCCCCGGACATCAGCAGAGCCAAGCTTGAGATCGCAAGAAACCGGCGTTGCATGTTGTTTTCCCCGTTCTTCGTTGGCGCCCGTCAGGCGAGCGCGGGTTCTGCTTCGAAAATGGCCATCGCCGTCGCGGTATGGAGGGTGCGCAGGAGCCGGAAGCCGGCCTGTCCCAGCAGAGCGGCGAACTCGCTGGCGGTGCGCTCGCGGCCGCCGGTCAGCACCAGCATCTCGATGTCGGTGATCTTGGCCATCGCCGGCCCCGGTCCCTCGGGCAGGAAGGCCTCCACGATGAGCAGACGCGAATGGTCCGGCGCGGCGCGGCGCAGGTTGCGCAGGATCCGCACGCAGTCGGCGTCGCCCCAGTCATGCAGGATCATCATCAGCACATAGGCGTCGCAAACAGGCATCGGGTCGTTGAAGAAGTCGCCGCCCTGGAGGGTCAGCCGATCCCCTGCCCCCGCCGCCGCGGCCACCTCCGGCACGTCGAACAGCAGCCCCTCCGCGTCAGACGCGGTGGCCAGCACGCCGCGGATCAGATGTCCCCGGCCCCCGCCAATGTCCGCGATGCGCCGGAACGGGGTGAAGTCATAGGCCTTCACCACCGCGCCGACGTCGGCCTGGGCCTTGCCCGCCATCGCCTGGTCGAAAACCCGCCCTTCGCCCGGGTGAGCCTTGAAGTAATCGAAGGAGTTGCAACCGAAGAGATGGTCGAAGGACGGCGCGCCGGTTCGTACCGAATGCTCCAGACCGCCCCACGTGGCCCAGTGGTATCCGGCGCCGGCGAAGCGCACGAGGCCCAGCATCGACTGAGGATGATCCGCCCGCAGGAACTGCGAGGCCGGCGACTGGCCGTAGCCGCCGTCCGCCTCTACGAACACGTCCAGGCTGGCCAGAGCCCGGAGCAGCCGCCCCAGGGCGCCCGGATCCGTTCCGGTCGCCTCCGCCAACACCTCGACCGAACGCACACCGTCGCCAATGCGATCGGCGAGGCCCAGTTCTACCGCGACATGCAGGCAGCGGGAGCGCCAGTAGGCCGTGGCCAATTGACGGATGGGCGAAGCCTGCGAGAGGTCCGGCGTCATTCCTGAAGTCACGCGTTTCCACCTTGGTCGGCGGCGCCTCGAGGGCCGCCTTCATTAAGCGGGAACGATAGCCGCGCGTCGCCGCCTCCGCGCGACCAGGAGTGCATGAGGCTAGCGTCTGCAGATGCAGACCATGGCTATTGCGAGGGAGCGAGCCCGACCCTGAGCCGATAGGCGGCCGGCGAAGTCTGATATTTCTCGCGGAACCGCCGGGCGAAATGACTGGGGGCGACGAAGCCGCAACGCCAGGCGATCTCCCCCACGCTCAGGTCGCGGAAGCGCTTGTCGCTCAGCATCTGCGCGCCTCGGGTGAGGCGAATCTCCATCAGTTCCGCGCCGTAGGTCGTCTCCGCGGACGCGAAGGCGGCGTGCAGATAGCGGATGGAGATGCCGGCTGCGGCGGCGACGGCCGCCGCATCGAGGTCGGTCTCATGCGCCCGCTCCTGCAGAACTCCCCGCAGTCGCAGGATCAGCCGCCTGCCGTGCTCGGTATGGCGGGCAGGTTCCGGCCCCAGCGCGAGCGCGAGGGAGCCGGCGATCTGGGTGGCCAGCAGATGGCCGGGCGCCGCCATCTCCTCCAGGTCCTCATGGGTGATCGCCTTGAGACTGCTGACCAGGGCCGCCCCCCAGGGCGTCGCGGCGTTGATCCGCCGGCCCACCCCGTCATAAGGGCTGGCGATCCAGGATTTCAGCCAGGCTTGCGGAAAGTGGACGACAAAATTCTCGTCGCGGTGCGAGCGGGGTTCGCAGGCGAAGCTGAAAGGTTCGGAGTTGTCTAGCAGAGTGCATTCGCCCCCCTGAAGATCTATCGACTTTCCATAATGCTCCAGCGACATCCGGCCCTGCCGCACATAGACGAGGTCGAACCGCGGCGAGGGGCTGCGGGCGATGGCGCGGCGGCCGCGGCTCACCGCCTGCTCGCGGGACCGGATGACGCTGATCGTCACCGGGCCGAGATCGAACTGGGAAAGATCGGCATGGAAGCCGTCGGGACGTCCGCTGTCGATCTCCATTTCGGCGATGACGTCGCAAACAACTTCGGCCCAATAGGCCAGCGCCCGCCCAGGCGGGGCGTCGGCGGTAGACCAGAATCGCGGCGCGGCGGTCATGGCGGCTCAATCTTCACGGCGGAACAGAGCCCGTTCCGCTCATGACATTGGCAGGCCGAGCCTCGCTTCGCAACGCACCGGCCCAGCCTACGCCGTATACTCGACCTGCAGGGGCGGCGACCTCACCGAGGCCGTGCGGCAGGGGTTGCGGACATGCGCCCATCCGCCTCGCAACGGCGCGACCGTCCGGCCGTCATAGTGGACGATCCCCGCGAGGGCGTTCCGACGATCATGCAGTTCCACGAGCACATCGTGCCCGAGGGTGGACAGGCATTTGGCCAAGGCACGGGCATGGGTTTCGGCGCGCCCGCCCGACAAGAACATCAACGGCTCGCAGGCGCCGCGCGAATGCACGCACCAGCCGCCATCGACCGGCTCAACCAGGATGACCGCGTCGCACCCGTCAGCGCGGATCGGCGCGTCGGCTTGCAACGACTGGACGATCTCCATGGCATGCCTCCTCTCGAGCTCGCGCCTCAGCGCCGGCGGGCGACCGGTCGCGGCGCAGTTTATATCGTTCTACGATATTCTTTCGAGCAGAAAAGTCCATCAATTATTCCCCATCGCCGCAGCCCGATCGAAACCCACCAACGGACCGGCGGGCTTCAAAGACCGTTGTCAGCCTGCGAACCGCGACGTCGCCACCAGCCCAAGCATGAGCACCGCCATGAGGAAGAGGGCGAACACGATCAAAGGTGTGCGACGGGTCTTCCGGGACCGGCTGCGCCTGGTCCGACCGCGGCGCATATAGGCGGGGGGCCGGGGCCGCCCCACCTCGTTGCCTACGATGTTGTGGCGCAAAAAACGTCTCGTCATGATTTGCCGCGGCAAAAGCTTGCGATCTCGAGGAGAAGGGCCTCAGGCGGCGGTGGGTGGGGGCGGCGCGTCGCCGACAACTGGTTTGCTGGGGAAATCAACGACATTGGAATCGCCTTCAACGGGCGCACGGCAAGGTTCGGCCGGCGCCTTTTCAGCGCCGCCCTTCTCAGTTTCAGAAACGATCATGATAAAATCTCCTGTCAGCCCCGCAGGGAGCCGATTGCTTCAAGTGAAATTGAGAGCGTGGAGAGTTCCCCCGAACCCCTAAGCTAAAAGCTTACACGGGGCCCGGGGCTAGCTGCCTGCGACGAGACGGCCAGCGTGATGGATTCGGCGGCGGAATGTCGCGGAAATACACATGGTACGCTGAACATGGCCGCGCCGGCAGACAATGTCAAACCCTGTGGAGGAGAGACCCGCCTGGCTTCATTTAGTCGCCTCTACGTTGGCGGTTCGGCGGCCTGGGGGAAGTGCGCCCGGTCGGTCACAGCGAATAGTACCAGCCGCTCAACAGATGATATCCAAAATCGGCGATGTCCTTCATGGCGCTTTCGCTGTCGATCGCCAGTCGTTGATCGTCGGGGGCCAGATCCACATCCTTGACGTATTTCCAGACCCAGCCCTCCATCGCCGGAAGGCCCTCCCCCGAACGCTTAGCCGTCACGCAATAGACCGCCGCCGAGGAAAGCTTGAACAGATGCACGATCGTGCGAGGCTCGCAGTCCAGATGCGAATTCGCGCGGCTGTCGGCAGGACTGTGTTGCATCGTCGCCTCAATGAGAAAGTATAAGCGAAGAAACGCTCCCTAGGGCCGCGGCGGCAGTCGAACCATCCGAACTCTCTCCCAATCTTGGACCGGCGCGACCGGCGCCCCCCCAGGAACTGCCTGTGGCGGCCATTATATATCGCTACACGATATATAATGGCCTGAGAGCATTTGCAATGCTGAAGCGCTTATACACCGCCGCTGGACATCAGCCTGCGCCCTCGCGTCCGCCAGCGGGGCGGCGGGGGTGTTTGGGGGGCTTGCCCGGAAGAGGAAGCGGGCCGGGCACTGCGCCGCCCTCATTCTCCCATCGACCGAGGGCGCGGGCCTTCAACTGCGCATCAGCCGGCGAAAGCGCCGCCGCGGGGCGCGACCCGGATCGCAGGTGCTCCGCCAGTACGACCGCGTTGTTATGGGCCTCGTCCTTCGCGGCGTAGAGCAGCGTCACGACACCTCCGCCGCAAAGCGCCCGCAGACGATCCGCGTCAGGGCTCCTGGCCAGTTCGGCCAGATAGCGGCTACGGAATTCCGGCCAGCGGGCCGGGCGGTGGCCGAACCACTTCCGCAACGCCGTACTCGGCGCGACCTCCTTCAGCCACAGGTCGATCCCGGCCTCCGCCTTGGCGACGCCGCGAGGCCAGATCCGATCGATCAGCACCCGCAGGCCATCGTGGCTGTCGCGCGGCGCATAGATCCGCTTCAGGTGAATGTCGCCCGTCATGTCGACCCCAGCTTTTCCAATTGCCCCAACAGCCCAGCGAAGGTGGGGGCGATGAGCCGAAGCTCACCCAGATTGTTGGCCGAAAGCGCGGCGAGCACCCCCTCCCCCGCGGGGGTCAGGGACACCAGCACCTTGCGGCGATCCTCGGCATCCACGGATCGCTGGGTGAATCCGGCTTTCGCAAGGCGGTCGACCAGTTCGACGGCGCTGTGGTGCTTAACCAGCAGTTGCGCAGCTAGATCTCCGATCGACATCGGCTTGGACAGGGTATGGGCCTTGATCGCCAACAGCGCCTGATGCTGCTGGGAGGTGAGACCGACCGACCGCGCGCCCGCCTCGGCAAAGGCGAGATAGCGCCGGACGGCATACCGGAACGAGGCCAGCGCTTCGTAGTCGCCCGCAGTCAATACACCCGGGCGGAGCGCTCGATCGATCGTCTTGGCCATGGGAACCTTTCGCCAGCCGCCTCTTGCGCCCTGATAGTCCACCTGCCCGTCCAATCGTCACGCCAATTTTTTCGCGCTTGTTTATATCGCTGTACGATATATCATGCTCCGCGAGGTGGGCGGAACCAAGCGGAATCTCGTCTCCCGGATCGTTGTCCGTCCGCACGCCCGCTCAAAGTGTCGAAGAACAGCTTCGCGAAGCGCGAATTGGACGGAAGGCGGCCCTCCTGGCCGCAGCTCCAGCCCATCCACCGTTCTGTAGTCGGAGTATCCATGTCCGCCTCGACTGAATTTTCTCCATCGTTGCCGACCGCCGCGAACAGCAACACGGTGGACCATAAACCACCCTTCTTCGTGCGCTGGTTCTGCTCCACAAACCACAAGGACATCGGGGTCCTTTATCTGATCTTCGCCGTGCTGGCCGGCGTGCTGGGCGGCGCGCTGTCGGGCCTGATGCGGTGGGAGCTCTACGAACCCGGAGTGCAGGTATTCGCCGAGGGGTCGTGGCTGTCCCACCTCGGCATTCTGCAGGGCAAGCACGGCTTCAACGTCACCGTGACCGCGCACGCTCTGATCATGATCTTTTTCACCATCATGCCGGCCCAGATGGGCGCCTTCGGCAATTACTTCACACCCCTAATGATCGGCGCGCCGGACATGGCCTTCCCGCGCATGAACAACATCTCGTTCTGGCTGCTGGTCGCGGCCTTCTTCCTGCTCATCCTGTCGTTGTTCGTCGACGGAGGCCCAGGGCGGGGAGCCGGCACGGGCTGGACGCTCTACCCGCCGCTGTCGACCAGCGGCCACACGGGGCCGTCCGTCGACCTGGTGATCTTCTCGATCCACCTTGCTGGAGCCTCCTCCATCCTGGGCGCGATCAACTTCATCACCACCATCCTCAATATGAGGGCGCCCGGAATGACGCTGGCGCGCATGCCACTGTTCGTCTGGTCGGTGCTGATCACCGCCGTCCTGCTGCTGCTCACCCTGCCCGTCCTGGCCGGCGCGATCACCATGATGCTGACCGACCGGAATTTCGGCACATCGTTCTTCAACCCTGCCGGCGGCGGGGATCCGGTGATGTACCAGCACCTGTTCTGGTTCTTCGGCCACCCGGAGGTCTACATCATGATCCTCCCGGGCTTCGGCATCATCAGTCAGGTCGTGTCGACGTTCTCGAACAAACCGGTCTTCGGATACATGGGCATGGTCTTCGCCATGGTGGCGATCGGGGTGCTCGGCTCCGTCGTCTGGGCCCACCATATGTTCACGGTCGGCATGACCGCGGGGCTGACCGCCTATTTCCAGGCCGCGTCGATGGTCATCGCCGTCCCCACCGGCATCAAGATCTTCTCCTGGATCGCCACCATGTACGGCGGCTCCGTCGAATTCAAAACGCCCATGCTTTGGGCCCTGGGCTTCATCTTCGTATTCACCGTAGGCGGCGTAACCGGGGTGGCGCTGGCCAGCGCCGCCTTCGACGTGAACGTCCACGACACCTACTATGTCGTCGCCCACTTCCACTATGTGCTGTCGCTGGGCGCGATCTTCAGCATCTTCACCGGATTCTACTATTGGTTCGAGAAGATCACTGGCGTGAAGTACAATGAGGTGCTGGGGAAAATACACTTCTGGACATTTTTCATCGGCACAAACATCATTTTCTTCCCTCAGCACTTCCTCGGCCTCCAGGGCATGCCCCGCCGTTACGTGGACTATCCGGAAGCGTTCGCCTTCTGGAACAAGGTCTCTTCGATCGGCTATCTCATCATGGCCGCGAGCATGGCGGTCTTCGCGCTTATGCTGATCGAAGCCGCACTCCGCCGCCGCAAGGGGCGGGCCAACCCGTGGGGCTTAGGCGCAACGACGCTTGAATGGACATTGCCGTCCCCGCCCCCGTTCCACGCGTACAGCGAACTCCCCAGGATTGCAGATGACGAAGCTGTGGAAGATCGACTGTAGCTCCAGGCGAGTCAGGGGCTTTAAGCGGACCCTGCCACGCGCGTGACGAACCGCCCAGGCGCCGAAGGTCGGCGCAATCGCGGCATGTCCCCCGTGAGGCCCCACCCCAACGGAAGCATCAGCGGCGGGCCTGCTCTTTCGGGCGTGAATGACCCTGGATGGACAACTCGCTGCTCAGAGGCTGAAGCAGCCGCAGGCCGGGCCCCTCGCCGAGATGGAGGTTGAACACCAACCCATAACGCTGGAAGGCCTCGGAGATGGCGATAACCGTGCGCGTATTGGCCTCCACGGGCCCACGCATTCCCTCGAGGCGCTTGATCGTCTCCAGACTCACCTGGGCCGCCTTGGCCAGATCCAGCTGTTCGAGCCTTAGGAGGGCCCTGCCCGCTCGAATTTGCTCACCCGTGAGCAGCGATCCAAACATCATCCAACACCGCCTTCAAACGCCCCTGGGGAGACGTCAACGATTCCCCGCCCCAGGGATCGACAACCGCGCCATAAACAACCACAGCATGTGCACACACGCAAATAAATCATCGTTAATTTTACCTTGCCTCGTCACACCACCCGAGCCTCCACCTTGATCATCTGCAGCGAATCCACGGGCGCCATCCCACAACAAATCGACAAAACGCATGCGGCGCCGCGCGCATCAAAACTGACAAACTTTTTGTTATCGCCAATACTTTGCACCACAGGTGTAAATATAAGCCACGTATAGAGCTGTATTTTGCGAGGTTTTGCTTACAGACAACCCGCACCCAGGGCGAGATATTAGCGTTTCGTTAGCGATGGACGGCCAAATTTCGATGAACCTTACTGACGTACTTGGACGGCAGTTTATTCAGAGGGGCCGCGAGGATGGCGTTGGATTTGAGCATGAACGTGCTGGTCGTAGACGACTACAAGACCATGGTCCGCATTGTTCGTACGCTTCTTCAACAACTTGGCTTCACAAACATCGATGACGCGCCCGACGGGTCCAGCGCGATGGAGATGGCCAGAAACAAGTCATACGGACTAATCTTGTCAGATTGGAACATGAGCCCGATGACGGGCTATGAATTGCTGAAAAATATTCGCGCAGAACCGGCGACGGCAAAGACTCCCTTCGTCCTTTTGACCGCCGAATCCAAGGCCGAGAACGTCATCGCCGCTCGCCAGGCGGGTGCAAACAACTACATTGTGAAACCCTTTACCCTGGCGATCCTGAAACAGAAGCTCACTACGGTGTTCGGGGAGTTCTAGCGTGCGCATCCCCGAGGCCCCCCGGCTCATCATCCCTGACGACGCGGGCGGCTGACGTCCGTGGGGGCCGCAGCTCAAATCGAGAAAGCGCCCGCCGCCCCCGCGCTGCTCGAGCCCGAGGACGCCGGGGCGGTGGGGATGTCGACGCCGTCACGCATCGACCTCAAGCAGGCCAGGATTCTGATTGCCGACGACAATCCCAAGGCGCTGGACATCCTGTCCCAGGTGCTGATGGGCTTTGCGGTTCGTCACGTCATCCCCTGCCACGGCGGGGCGGAAGTCATCGACCGGATATCCCGCGAATCCGCCGATCTTCTCATCATCGACGGGGAGATGCCTGAGCACGACGGCATAGACGTAACCCTGCACGTCCGATCGCACCCGGAGGGCCCGAACTTCACCGCGCCCATCCTGATCGTCAGCGGCTTCACCCCCATTCATATGGTGACCAGGGCGAGGGACGCCGGGGCCAACTGGGTCATCACCAAGCCGATTATCCCCCGCGTGCTGCTGAATCGGATCGAATGGCTGGCCAAGAGCCCCCGCCCGTTCATCACCAGCCCGAACTACTGCGGCCCCGACCGCCGCTTCCAGAATCTCGCCCTGCCCGAGGGCGTGGAGGAACGCCGGGCCGAGGCCATCCGGCTGATGGCCCAGCCAGACCGGGTCATGCGGCAGGACGAGATCGATTCCGTATTTGACTGAGGACAGCCAAGATGGGCCGCGTCAAAATCCTCCAGCCCGAGAACCGGCTGGCCAAGATCCTGGATGACGATCATGGCTCGACCGCCGAGCAACTGGCGGCCGTCGCCGACCGCCGGCTGGAAGGCCTATCATCCGGCCTGCGTTCCTATGTCTACGAGCAGTCCGCGCATGTCGTCGGCTTCTACAGCCAGGGCGAGGAAAGCCTTTTCACGAACTGCCTCGCCCTCAGCGAGACGGCCATGAATATCGCCGAGGTGGCGGGAGCCGCCGACCTGCCGGAACTGGGGGACGTCGCCCGCGGCATCCGCGCCATGATCGACGGCCTGGTCGTCTCCGGCGTCTGGCACACCGACGCCCTGAAGGTGCATATCGCCGCCCTGGCGCTGCTGACCGGCGATATGCCGCCGTCCACAGGCGAGGTGAAGCTGATGCTCCAGCGGCTGCAGCAGATGCGGGCGGCGGTGGGCGTGGTGGAGTAGCAGCCGCCCCGCCCCCGCTCCGGCGGCGTTCCGTTTACGCCGCGGACCGGGACAACACCGATTTCAGATAGAGGCCCCGGTCGGTGGGCGACGCCTTCAGCCGGTCGGTGATCCCGAGGGTGGTCTCCGCCGCGCCCAGGAACAGGGCGCCGTCATCAGACAGCAGATCCGCCGCCGCCTCCAGCACCTGGGTCTTGGTCGGCTTGTCGAAATAGATCAGCACGTTGCGCAGGAACACGACGTCGAAGCGGCCCAGCGTCCGGAAGCTGTCGAGCAGGTTCAGCCGCCGCCACACGATCGTCTGCCGGATCGCCGGCTTGACCTGGAACGAAGCGTCGACCTTGTCGAAATACTTCACCAGCATCTGCACGGGCAGGCCGCGCTGCACCTCGAACTGGGAATAGAGGCCGGTACGCGCCTTGGTGAGGCACCGGTCGGACAGGTCCGTGGCCAATATCTCGACATTCAGCTTGGGATACTTGCCGCGCTCTTCCTCCATCAGCATGCGCAAGGAATAGGGCTCCTGCCCCGTCGAACACGCCGCGCACCAAATGCGGATCGGTCGCCCGGCGCGGGCCTCGTACAGCTTGGGCAGCACCTTCTGCCGGAATTGGTCGAATGGAGTGTTGTCGCGGAAGAAAAAGGTCTCGTTGGTGGTCATGGCGTCGACCACCGACTCGATCAGAACCGCGCTGGGCGCCCGTCGCAGCGCCGCCAACAGGGCCGGCACATCGTCGAAGCCGGCCGACCCGGCCACCACCGACAGGCGGCTCTGCAGCAGATAGGCCTTGTCGGGCCCGAGATCGATGCCCGACTTCGACTTCAGCAGGGCGCAGAAGTGATCGTAGTCCAGTTGGTTCACAGTGATCCTCCGCGCGCCAGCGACTTCGCCGCCGCGACCAAATCTTCGATAGGGGCGGTCAACGACGCCAGGCCGGCGCCGGCCACCGCGCCGGGCATTCCCCACACCACGCTCGACGCCTCGTCCTGCACGATCACTGCGCCGCCCTTGGCGACGATCGCCTTCGCCCCGTCCCGGCCGTCATGACCCATGCCGGTCAACACCATGGCCAGGACCTTGGCCCCGAACACCTCCGCCGCCGACCGGAACAGGGGATCGACCGCGGGGCGGCACCAGTTCTCGGGCGGGTCCTGCGTCAACGCCAACACCGGCCGGCCGCCCGAACGACGCAGCATGAGATGGTGGTCGCCCGGCGCCACATAGATCCCCCCCGCCTGCAGCGGCTCGCCGTTGACCGCCTCGGTCACGGGCCGGCCCACCGACCGGGTCAAGTGTTCGGCCAGGATGGTGGTGAAGGTCTTGGGCATGTGCTGGGTGATCACCACCGGCATGGTCCACGATTGGCCGAGGCCGGAAAGCAGGCTGCGCAGGGCCGGCGGCCCGCCGGTGGACGATCCGATCACCAGCACTTCGGGCCGCATCGCTACCACGCCACGGGGCGGAGCCGACGGAGCCGACGAGATCGGCGGACGTGCGGGTGCAGGCGCTGATGCGGCGGCCGACAGGCGGCGACGGCGCGCAGCGGATTGGCCAAGATAGCGGATCTTCTCCACGAGCTCCCGGCGGAAGGCCTCCGCCCCGCCCAGTTGGGCCGACTCCGGCTTGGGGATGTAGTCGGCGGCGCCCAGGTCCAAGGCGCGCAGGGTGATGTCGGCCCCCCGGGTGGTCAGGGTCGAGGCCATGATCACCTTCATGTGCGGGCGCGCGGCCAGGAGCTGAGGCAGGGCCTCCAGCCCGGACATGTTGGGCATCTCGATATCGAGGACACAGACATCCGCGTCGCTGCCAGCGACCAGCTTGACCGCCTGGGCGCCGTCGACGGCGACGGTGGCGACCTCCATCTCCGGCGCGGCGGCCCTGACCCACATCGACACCAGCCCGCGCACCACCGCGGAATCGTCGACGATCATCACGCGGATCGGATCGGACTTGGCGGCGTAGGCCGTCAGCACACTCAAGACAGCAGTCCCGCGCTCGTCAGCTTGGCCTGCACGATGTCGAGGTCGAACGGCTTGAACATATATTCGATGGCGCCGGCTTCGAGAGCCGCGGTGATGTGATCGAAATCGTTCTCGGTGGTGCAGAACACCACCTTGGGCGCGTCGCCGCCCGGTTCCTTGCGCAACTGGCGAAGGAAGGAGATGCCGTCCATCACCGGCATGTTCCAGTCGAGCAGGATGGCGTCGGGCATGGCCTCCCCGCACCTCAACAGGGCCTGGGCCCCGTCCTCGGCCTCGCTCACCTCGAAGTCGAGGTTTTCCAGGATCCGGCGCGCGACCTTGCGGATCACGCGGCTGTCGTCGACGACGAGACAGGTCTTCATGCGGCTGCACCCAGGGATGACGTATTGAGTTCGGCGATCAGCAGGCGGCCGACGTCGAACACCACGAGGAGTTCGCTCTCAAGGCGGGAGACGGCCGAGATGATCTCGGCCCAGCGTTGCGGCAGGGCGCCGGGGGGCGAGATCAATTCGTCGGTCTCGAGCTTGATCACCGCCTCCACCGCGTCGACCACCAGGCCATAGCTGTCGCCGCGGATCTCGATGCCCACGGCCTTGGGCTCGGGCGCGCCCGCGGGCAGGGCTGCAAGCCCAAGGCGTCGGCGCGCGCAGACGGCGGTGACGATCCGGCCGCGCAGGTTCAGCACGCCGACGATCTCGGGGTTGGCCAGGGGCACCGGCGTCACCGCCCGCGGCAGGAACACGTCCTGCACCGCGGCCGCGTCGATGCCGAACAACTGGCCCGCCACCCGCACGGTCACATAGTCGCGCACGCTCATGCGGCGGCCCTTTCCTGGGCTGGGTCCTGGGCCGAGGCGCCCTTGGTGCGGGCGTGCTCGGCCACCGCCGAGACGATGTAGTGGTCGATATCGAGCACTTCGGTCGCCCGGCCGGCGATCACCGCCGTGCCCATCACGCCGGGGCGGTCGGCGCACAGCTCGATGTTAAGGTGATCCTCCACCACATCGACGATCTCATCGACGGCCAGGCCCATGGCGAACAAAGCGCCGGTGAACACCAGCAACGGCTGGGTGCCTTCGGTGGCCAGCACCTGATCCGGTCGGATCGACAGCACCGGCATCAGCCGCCCGCGATACTGCAGCGTCGGCCGGCCGTTGACCCGCTCCAGGCTGTCGGCGCGGGCGTGCTCCAGTCTTGTGATCTTCGACAGCTCCACGGCTTTGGGCGCACCGGCGCCGGCGCGGACGATGAGCAGGCTCTTGCGCTCACCCCCCTGGGTGGCCGCGATGAGCCGGGCGTGGCTGACCGCCGTCTCCGCCGCCTGGGGCAACTCGCCCACCCGCTCGGTGAGACCGTTGGGGTCGATGATCAGCACCACCGAGCCGTCGCCGAGGATGGTGGCGCCGGAGAACAGCGGCACATTACGCAGGGCGCCGGCCAGCGGCTTGACCACGATTTCCTCGGTGTCGATCACCTCGTCGACCACCACGCCGAAGCGGCGGTCGCCGACCTGCATGATCATGATGAAGACGTGGTCGCGGGAGCGGCTTTCCAGGTTCAGCTCCGGCGCCAGTTCGACCAGCGGCAAAAGCTGTTCGCGCAGGCGAACCAGGCGGACGCTCTCGATGGTCTCGATCCGGTGTTCGGCGCCCTCGCCCGCCCGCACGAGCTCCAGCACAGAGGCCTGCGGCAAGGCGAACTGCTGGCCGCCGACGCCGACGATCAGGGCCGATATGATGGCCAGGGTCAGGGGGATCTTGATGGTGAAGGCCGTGCCCACCCCCGGGGTCGAACTGAGCTCGATCTGGCCGCCGATCTGCTCGATGTTGGTGCGCACCACGTCCATGCCGACGCCACGACCGGACAGGTTGGTGACCGCTTCGGCGGTGGAGAAGCCGGGCGCGAACACCAGCCGGTGCACCTGAGCGTCGCTCAGCGCGTCGGCCTCGGGGCGGCCCAGCACGCCCTTTTCCACCGCCTTGGCGCGGATGCGGGCGGTGTCCAGGCCTTTGCCGTCGTCGGAGATGCGGATGACGATCGAGCCGCCCTCGTGGAAGGCCGACAGGCGGATCTGACCCGCCTCCGGCTTGCCGATGGCGAGCCGGTCCGCAGTGCTCTCCAGCCCGTGGTCGGCGGAGTTGCGAACCATGTGGGTCAGGGGGTCGCGGATCAGCTCCAGCACCTGACGGTCGAGTTCGGTGCCCTCCCCGTCCAGCACAAGGTCGATCTTCTTGCCGAGTTCCCGGGACAGGTCCCGGACCAGCCGGGGTAGCTTTTTCCAAGCCGCACCAATGGGCTGCATGCGCGTCTTCATCACGCTTTCCTGCAGCTCGCCCGTGATGGTGGAGAGGCGCTGCAGCGGCGTGGAGAAGGCGCCGTCCTCACGGCGGCGGTTGACCTGGAGGAGCTGATTGCGGGTCAACACCAGCTCAGACACCAGAGTCATCATGTCTTCCAGCACGTCGACGCCGACGCGGATCGACTGGGCGGCGCCGCCATCGCCGCGCTCCTCGTCGCTGGCGCGGAGGGCCTCGGGCGGTGGCGGCGGCGCGGCGGCGACCGGCAAAGCCGGCGGCGGCTCGGCCTTGGCCGAGGCGGCCGGGACGTCGAGGTCCGGGCCGACGGCCGACAGAAACGCCGCCTCCAGCTCAGCTTCCGACACCTCGCCGGGTTTGAGTTCGCGCGGCGGCGGCTCGGGCGCGGCCTCCTCCGCAACCACGCCCCCTTCGGCCAGGGTCTCCATCGCCGCGATCAGGTCGGCGTCATTTCCCGCCGGCTCCGCGCCATGGGCGCCGAGTTCGCCGAGAATGTATTTGATGCGATCGATCGACTGCAGGACGATGGTCACCGCTTCGGCGCTGACCGCCAGCCGGCCGTCGCGGAACCGCCCGAGCAGGGTCTCGCCGGCGTGGGCCACCGCCTCCAGCCTGGGCAGGCCGAGGAAACCGCAGGTGCCCTTGATGGTGTGCACCAGCCGGAAGATGTTGTTCAGCGTCGCCTGATCGGAGGGCTCGGCCTCGAACTTCACCAGCTCGACGTCGACAATCTCCAGGTTCTCGTTGGCCTCGATCAGGAATTCTTGGACCAGATCGTCCATGGGCGCGCCCTCCTCTTAAGCGGCCAGGAGATCAGGCGGCGCGCACGGTCTTCAGGAACTTCTCTACTTCCTGGCGAAGGGTGTCGGCCTGGCGCCCAAGCTGCTGGGAAGCCTGCACCACTTCCTGGGAGGCTTCCCCGGTCTGCTGGGCCCCTTCGAGCACATGGGAGATGTTGCGCGAGACGTCCTGGGCGCCGCCGGCGGCCTCGGCCGTGTTGCGGGCGATTTCCTGGGTCGCAGCCGACTGCTGCTCGACAGCCGCATTGATCGCCACCGAGACCGAGTTGATCTCGTCGATGATGCGCTGGATCTCGGCGATGGCGTTGACGGACTCTCGGGTAATCCCCTGAATCTCCTGGATCTGCACGGCGATGTCGTCGGTCGCCTTGGCGGTCTGGGTGGCGAGGCTCTTCACCTCTGAGGCCACCACGGCGAAGCCACGACCCGCCTCCCCTGCCCTGGCGCTCTCGATGGTGGCGTTGAGGGCCAGCAAATTGGTCTGGGCGGCAATGTCGGAAATCAGGCTGACCACCTCGCCGATCTTTTCGGCGGAGCGGGACATCTTCTCGATGGTGTCGTTGGTGGCCTGGGCCTTGTGCACCGCCTGACTGGCGATAGCGGTGGAGTGGCTGACCTGATGGGCGATTTCCGACACCGACTTGCCCATCTCATCGGCGGAGGCGGCAACGATGGAAACGTTGGCCGTGGCCTCTTCCGCCGCCGCCGCCACCGTGGTGGAGCGTTCGGTGGTCTGGGCGGCGGTGGAGGTCATCGAACGGGCGGTGCCTTCGAGCTGCGAGGCGGCGTCGCCGACGCTGGTGACCAGACCCTGCACCGTGCTGTTGAACTCGTCGGCGAGGCCGTCGAGCAGGCGGCGACGGGCGTTGTTGTCCGCTAGGTTGTAGGTCTCCATCAGCACTTCGACGTCGAGCCACACCGCCTTCTGGACCGCCTGGATCAGCTTGGCGGTGTTGTTTTCGACCGGACGGCTCCGCCCGCCGAAGAGGCCGATCCGTTCGGCGGGCTGATCGCCCGCGCCGGCCAGGGTCTTGGCGGCGATCTCCAGCACCGAATAGTGGCAGAGCACGATGGCGTAGGCCGGGATGCCCTTCTCACAGAAGGAGGCGGAGAATTCGGTGGCCGAACGGATGAATTCAGGTCCGAAGTCGCCGGTGGCCGCGCGCATCCAGTGGGCGTAGCGGGCCCGATGGACGTCGGGCTGGGCGAGCGCCGAGACGATCTCCGGCCAGGCCGCGAACTTGTCGCGGCTGCGGACCAGGATGTCCTCCAGCGCCCGCTCCAAGGTCGGGCGCAGGCCGCGAAGCAACTGCAGATCCGCAGGATGTAGGTCGAAGGCGTTGAGCTGCTTGGCGATATCGATATTGAACATCCGCGTCGGCCCCTTGCTGGCGGCGCCGTGCGGGCGTCCGCCGATCCATTTCGTGCTGGAACGTGGAGGGCAGGTAATTCCCCGGATGATTAATGCGAAATTACCGGCAAAGCTTACACTTAGGCCGCCAGTGGTAAATAATGCACCTGAGGCGTTATTATCCTCGCCGTTTGACTCACCACGCAAAGTCATGGCGTGTATCCGCTGCGTCATCCCGCCACACCCGTGCAGCCAATTTAGGCCGATCACTTCGCGTTAAGCCGAGATTAGCAATGACAAGGCAAATATTGGACCATCATCCAATATGGACACTGTATATGTCCCCTCGCTCCGCTATTCGCAGCTCAGACAAGGCCACGACCCCACTAGAGGGCGATTTCAACGTTCTGCTGCGCAACTCCGAGATGTTGGTCAGCTCGATGCAGACCTTCTTCAAGCGGCTCGACCGCTCCGCGGCCTCCGAGTTCGAGGCGATCAACGGCTACATCGAGAAGACCCGCGACGAGATCGCCGCCCTGTCGCCGATGAGCCTGACGCAGAAGCGGCTGCCCTCCGCCGGCGCCGAACTGGACGCCGTAGTGAAGGATACCGAAGCGGCCACCTTCCGCATCATGAGCGCCGCAGAGACGCTGCTGGATTACGCAGGCGCCGATCCAAACCGGGCCGTCGTGGCCGAGCAGGCCATGGCCATCCTGGAGGCCTGCAGCTTCCAGGACCTCGCTGGCCAGCGCCTGTCCAAGGTGACCTCGCTGCTCGCCCTGATCGAAACCCGGGTGACCCGGCTCATCACCGAACTCAAAGTCACCAACGAAGCCCCGGATGAAGGGGACGCAGATCTGCGCGCCGCAGACCCCCTGCTGAACGGCCCGGCCATCGGCGGCCCTGAAACCAGCCAGGACGAGATCGACGCCCTGTTCGATTGAGGACCGGGCGTCGACGGGCGCTCGTTCGGCCGGGGCCCGCCCCAATCACATTCCCTCGCAGTTGTCGGGCGCTTCATCTACGCAAACCGCTCCTCCCCAGGTTCGTCCGCCGCTACCCCCGGGGCGCCACGCGCGATAGGCTTCCCCCAAGGGGCAGCCGACGGCCGAAACCAGCCGGAGGCGGGGGAGGCGAAGAATGCAAACATCGAGATCGATAGTGCTGGCCGCGGGCGCGGCAATGACTCTGGTCGCAACCCAGGCCTTCGCGCAGCAGGCCGATCAGAAGAGCGCCGTCTATGAACTGAAGTGCGAGCGGTCGTGCCTGCTCGGCGTACTGGGCCAGTATATGGACGCCCTGCGCGCACGCTCCCCGTCGTCAGCGCCCCTGGCCGACACCTACCGGTTCACCGAAAACAACGTGACCCTGCCGATCGGCAAGGGGCTTTGGGGAACGGTGGACAAGGTGGATGCGGTGGGCATGGAAGTCGCCGACACCCAGACCCAGAACGCCGCCTGGTTCGGTTCCGCCATCGAAAACGGCCAGCCGGTGCTCTACGCCGTGCGTATCCATGTGCAGAAGGGCCGGATCGACGAGGTGGAGAGCGTCGTCCACCGCAAGACCACCCTGCCCGCCCCCTTCGGCGACACCACCAACCTGAGGCACGATCCCGAGTTCAACGCCGTCCTGCCCCCCGAACAGCGCCGCCCTCGCGAGCGCCTGAAGGCTATCGCCGACGCCTATTTCGACACCGTCGAACTCAACGACGGGCAGGTGTTCGCCCCCTTCTCCGACGATTGCGCCCGGCTGGAGAACGGCATGGCCACCACGGCCGGCGATCGCGAGCCCGGCAAGAAGAGCGAGTTCGTCGACGGCTGCGAGGCCCAGTTCAAGCTGGGCTCGTTCAAGATCAACAAACGCCTGCGCGAACGCCGCTTCCCGATCATCGACGAGGAGCGCGGGGTGGTGGTGGCCTCGGCCTTCTTCGATCACGCCAACGAGTGGGACAGCTTCAAGCTCACCGACGGCACGGTGATGAAGACCTGGCTGAAGTGGCCCAACTCCATCACCCTGCTGGAAGCCTTCCGCATCAAGGATGCGAAGATCAGCCGGGTCGAGGTGGTGTTCACCTACGTCCCCTACGGCATGCACAATCCCTGGTTCGGCGAGGCGTCGCGCCCGCCCACGCCTACGTCCTCGGCTCAGGCCTGCAACGGCCGGTGCCTGTCCGGCCTGACCGGAAAGCTGATGAACACCTACGTCGCCAAGAGCGAGTGGAAGACCCTGCCCTGGGCCGAGACCGTGGGCTACGAGGAGAACAGCGTCGGCATGCAGGTGGGCGAAGGGACCTTCGGCTCGGCCACCGCCATCGACAAATCCCCGCTGGTGATCGCCGACGACAAGCTGGGCCGCGCCCTCTGGGTCGGCCGGATCGAGGAACACGGGGCGCCGGCCTGGGCGGCGGTGACCGTCAGCGCCAACGACGCCAGCATCGGCCGGGTCGAGGCCGTGATCCACCGCAAAGACTACGCCGGCCCCTACGCCGACGCGGCGACCGCCCCATCCTTCTCCGCCCTTCCGTCCGCGCGGCGCGCCCCGCGCACCGAGATGGTGGCCGCCGTCGACCGTGTCTATCAGGCCATCGCCGCCTCGAACGGGACGACGCCGACGGATTTCTCGGCGGACTGCCAATGGGCGATCAACGGTCAGCAGGTCTCCGGCTGCGCGGCGCCCTTGACCGGCCGGCTGCTGCAGAACCTGGAACAGATCCGTGACCGCAAGGTGATCGCGGTGGACGAGGCGCGCGGCCTGGTGGCGATTTCCGCCTACGAGGACTTTCCGGCCACCGTCCAGACCTTCACCGACGCGTCGGGCAAGGCCTTCAAGGACAGCCTGCCCTACCCCCGCACCCTGCAGATCGTCGCCGTCTTCCGTTTCGACGCCGGCAAGATCGCCCAGGTTCAGGCCTATACCGCCGAACTCGGCTACGGCATGACGCCGCGCTGAACCCTACTGGAACATGCCCGAGGCCATCATCTTCGCCCACAGCTCCGGGGTGGGGATCAAAGTAATGTCGTTGCGATGCAGGATCTTCCATTCGCCGTTCTGGCGGACGAATTCGTCCTCATACATTCCGCTCAGCACCGGCGTCGGCATGCCGTCCCTGCCACGGATGACCGACAACTGGCGCGAAGAGGCCTTGGCGTGGTCGCCCTGCAGGTCGACCCGGATGTTCGAGACGATCATATAGCTGTCTTTGTTGACATAGTTCGGCGGCGTGTTGGGGAACATGGCGACCAGCATCGCCTTGATCTCGGCCCGTCCCTTCTTCAGGGTTTCGCCATTCCGCCAAGTCCCGTCCGGCGCGAACAGCGCGACATAGCCGTCGTAGTCACGTGACGTGAGCCGCACCGCATAGTCCTGGATGATGCGGCTGATCGCGTCCTTATCCTCAAGCTGTTGGACACGCTGCTCCAGCGTCAGCCCTCCGGACGCCGCGTGTGCAGCCATAGGCGCGAGCAGCAAGGCCCCCGCAAAGATGAGGCGAAACAATAGACTTCTCCTCTCTGGCAGATGTGTGGACGCAGGTGTTGTCAGGCCAAACACCGCGTCACACCAGCCCTTCCGGCAACCCCAAAAGGCCAAGCCGCCATTTTGCGGAACGCCGCTGAAATCCATTGCCGAGGGAGAAGCAGGGCCAGCCGCTCAGCCGGCGAGGCTGAGCGGCGGCTTGTCATGGTGTAAGGCTATGGGCCGTCAGGCCGCGCTGGGCATCCACTTGCCGATGGCCTCCTGGTAGCTCGGGCGCTGCTTCCAGCGGTTCACCCAGCTCATGAAGTTGGGAAACTGTTCGAACGGGAAGTCGTTACGCTGAAGCAGGGCGTATTGCGGAATCCAGGCGATGTCCGCGAGCGTCGGCTTGTCGCCCTGCATGAACGGCTTATCAGCGACCATGGCGTCGATGCGGGTGAAGCAGTCGAGCAGGACCGCCTCGGCCTTCAGGATTTTCTCTTCCGGAATATAGTCTTCACTCATGGTCATCCGGTGGAATTCGAGCAGCTCCACATCATTCTGCAGTTGCTCGAACACCGCCATCGACTCCTTGGTCTTGGTCGGCTTCCTGTTGCGCCCATAGGCCCAGGTCTTGATCGCGGAGACGTGCTGGGTCCGAGTAAACTCCAGCCACGCGTCCATTTCCGCCCGCGCCTCGGCGCCCTCGGGGATCAGCGAGGGGCCGGGAAGATTTTCTTCAATGTAGAGGAGGATATCGGCGGACTCATAGACGATGACGCCATCGTGGATGATCGCCGGCACCAGACCTTGCGGGTGGATATCGAAATACTCCGGCGTCAGATTCTTCTGGGAGCGGATGTCCATATAGCGGTCGACCCACTCGATGCCCTTCTCCTCAAGCTGCAAGCGCACGCGCATGGAGCAGTTGGACGTGGAGAAGTGGAAGAGATGCAGACCCTTGCACGCCAATATCTCAGGCTTGTCGCTGGTTCTGATCGGCATGACGCATCCTCGCTTATGGTCTGGTTCAGGTTCGGGCCGGCGATCGGCCCCCGCCCCGCCGCCTCGGGTGCAGGCCCAAGACCGGAGTGGGAAGGTCCGCGAACCTCTCCCGGCGCCTTCCATTCGGCAAGCAGATGAAGTGGATTGCACCGATCGAGAAATTCGATGATGTAGCAGCGGCCGCCAGCCGGCCTGAACGGCCTCCTTGGGTGACCGCATGCTCCCAAACGATATCGACCTGAGCGACCTCAGGATCGTGAAACTCGTGCACTACCATCGTTCGTTCACCCGCGCGGCGGAGGCGCTCGACCAGAACCAATCGACCATCAGCTATCGGATCGAGAAACTGCGCCGAGCCTTCGGCGATCCTCTGTTCGTGCGCGTCGGCGGCAAACTGTCCACCACACAACGCTGCAACGAGATCGTTCAGTTCGCCAGTGCGACGCTCGACCGGTTGGAGGCCCTGGTCTCCGGTTCGGAGTTCACCCCCCTCGAAGCCGACGACACCCTCTGCATCTCATGCAACCACTACCAGCGCGCCCTGATCCTGCCGATCGTCTTCCGGCTCGTCCGCAGCAAGGCCCCGAAGCTCAAGTTGCGGATCATCACCGCGTCGACAAACGGGGCCGGGCACCTCAGGAGCGACGAGGCGGACCTGCTGATCTGCCCGCTCAAGCTCAGCGGCGAAGGCTTCTTTCAGCGCCAACTCCTCAGCGAGCAATATGTCTGCGTCCTGCATCAGGACAATGCGCTCGCCCAAAGCCCTTTTGGCGCCGACACCTATCTCAATGCGGAGCATGCGACGGTCAATTACGGCGACGGCTGGGAGTCCGGGTATGAGAAGGCGCTGGAGGAGAACGGCATTCGGCTGAAGACGGTCATTACGGTGCCGAGCCCGGCGGATCTGGTGAACATCCTGCCCGGAACGGACCTCCTCTCGACCTTGCCGCGCCGTTTGGCGCTGGCCCTCGGCCCGACCTTCCGCATCCGTCCCTGCCCGTTTCCCGCCCCCTTCGACATCAACCTGTATTGGACGTCGCGGACGCACCACGCGCCGGTTCACGCCTGGCTGCGCGATCTGATCGTCGCGGCGTCCGCCGAATGCGATGCCGCCCCGGGGGCGCTCATTCAGGTGAACTCCGCTCCCGAGGAGCCCTAACGCCGCGCGCCTGACCGGCGGGCATGAAGGGCTGGGCCTGGGAAGGGATGGCCTGGACGGAGGGCGCGTAGGTCGGCGCCTGCCGCGCCTGCGTGGCCTGCTCGAAGGCGAACCCCAGGGCCAGGAGCCTGCCCTCGGACCAGGCGGGGCCGATCAGCGACAGCCCCACCGGCAAACCCCTGACCTGTCCCATGGGTACGGTAAGGTGCGGATACCCCGCCACCGCGGCCCAGGTGGTGGCGGAACCGCCCATCGCCGGCGGCCTCAGCAGGTCGATCACGGCGGCGGGCCCCCCGCTGGGCATGACCAAAGCCTCCACCCCATAGGCTTTCAGGAGCCGGTCGATGCCCTCGGGCCCGGCCATCCTGCGAGCCTCGGCCACAAGCTGTCGGCGCGCGGACCCGTCAGGGTCTTTCACCGCCACGGCCTTCTCCCACAGGTCCTGGCCGCTCAGGGCGGTCTCTCGCGGCTCGCCCTTGTTGAAGGCGATGAGATCACTGAGCGTCCGCGCCTTCACGGAAGGCGGCAGGGTGGCGAGATAGGCGTCCATCGCCGGCCCGAACTCGGCCAGGAAGATCGGTAGCTGCCGCTCGCGCACCGCGGCTTCGTCATAGCCTTCGACCTCGACCAGGACGGCCCCAGCCGCCCTCAACGCCTTCAATGCGGCTTCAAACACCGCGTCCGCACCTGGGACCGTCGCCGTCGGCCGCACCACGCCGATGCGCGCGCCCTTCAGCGCCCCTTTTTCCAAGGCGCGCAGATAGTCGGCCTTGCGCCGGTCGGCCTCGGCGGTCGCAGGATCGTCCGGATCGCTCCCGGCCATGACCGTCAGCAAAGCGGCGGCGTCGGCGACAGTGCGCGTCATGGGGCCGGCGGTGTCCTGCGCCGGGGACAGCGGCGCCAGATGGGTGCGCGAGACCAGGCCGACGGTCGGCTTCAAGCCCACCAGGCCGCTATTCGCCGCCGGGCAGATGATGGAGGCGTTGGTCTCGGTGCCGAGGCCCGCAGCGGCGAAGCTGGCGGCCACGGCCGCGCCCGTGCCCGAACTCGACCCGCAGGCGCTACGGTCGAGGGCGTAGGGGTTGACGGTCAAGCCACCCATCGGACTCCACCCGGATAGACCCGCCCGGTCGCGGAACTGGGCCCATTCGGACAGGTTGGCCTTGGCGAGCACGATGACGCCGGCCGCGCGCAGCCGGGCCACCGCCGGGGCGTCCCGGCCGGTGAAGTTGTCCTTCAGCGCCAGCGATCCCGCCGTCGTCGGCAGCTCCCGGGTTTCGATGTTATCCTTGATCACCAGCGGCACGCCATGCAGCGGCCCCCGCACCCGTCCCCCCCGGCGCTCGGCGTCCAGGGCCTTCGCATCCTCGATCGCGTGGGGATTGAGGGCGATGAGGCTGCGCAGCGTCGGGCCGGTCTGATCCATCGCCGCGATGCGCCGCTGATATGCCTGCACCAACGCCACCGCCGTGGTCCGCCCCGCCGCCATGTCGGCGGCGAGCTCAGTCATCGATCGTTCCGCGACGTCATCGGGCCGCTCCGCCGAATGGGCCGCGGACGCCGCCATGACGAGCGCCCCGACGAGCAGGGCGAAGTCCCGCCGGATCGACCTCGAATTCATCATCGATACGCCCCCGCGCCTCCCAGATTGGCCCAGGAGATGCGAGGACGTTAGGCGATAGGGCGTTTTACAGAATGACAAATACCGCTCAGAAACCGCCACCCCAGCGTTTAGCTTATGATCGACAGGTTGCTGCAGGCGCGAACGTGCCTTGGAGATGGCCGGAATAGCCGGGGAAGTTCACGCCTCTTCGTGGAGGCGGCGAAGGACGGTAACGTCTGCAAACAGCGAGCAGAACCGAGCTGTTCGAGCTGCAGCAGGAGGATGCCCATGACCTTTCGTCTTCACAGCAACACTCTCGAGGACGGCGGCCGGTTGCCGGAGGCGCAGGTGTTCAACGGCATGGGCTATAGCGGCGGGAACCGGTCGCCGCAGCTTGCCTGGGAGGATCCGCCGGCCGGGACCAGGAGTTTCGTCCTGACCGCCTTCGACCCGGATGCGCCCACCGGCTCGGGATGGTGGCACTGGGTCGTGATCGATATCCCCGCCGCCTGCCGGGAGCTGCCCGAAGGCGCCGGGTCCGGAGATGCGGGTCTGCCGCCGCCGGCGCGGCAGACCCGGACGGACTTCGGCGCGCCAGGGTATGGTGGGGCCGCCCCGCCGCCGGGCCGGTCCCACCGCTACATCTTCACAGTGCATGCGCTGAAGGTCGACCGGTTGGAGGTGGACGAGAACGCCAGCGCCGCCATGGTGGGCTTCAACGTCCATATGAACAGCCTCGGGGCGGCGTCCCTGACCGTGACCTATGGCGGCAGATGACGCCAGCCAACCTTGTCGATCACGCGATCCTGTCGCGGCGGAGCACTAGGGGGTTTCTGCCTGACCCGGTGCCCCTCGACACCGTCCGCCACATCCTTTCGGTCGCCGCGCGGGCGCCCAGCGGCAGCAACATCCAGCCCTGGCGCGTCCATGTCCTCGCCGGCGAGCCCCTCGCCCGGCTGAGCGGCGCCCTTGTCGGCGCCTTCCTCGGGGGCGCGCCCGAACAGCCCGAATACCACTACTATCCGACCGTCTGGCGCTCGCCCTATATCGAACGGCGGCGGGAGACCGGATGGGGGCTCTATCAGCTCGTCGGCGTCGCGCGCGGGGACGTCGAGGGCAGCCGCCGCCAGCGTGCGCGGAACTACCGCTTCTTCGACGCGCCGGTCGGCATGGTGTTCACCATCGACCGGGATTTGGAACTCGGAAGCTGGCTGGACTTCGGCATGTTCCTGCAGAACATCATGGTCGCCGCGCGGGGGCGGGACCTGGACACATGCCCGCAGCAGTCGATCGCCAACTATCCGGCGATCGTAAGCCATGCCCTGGGCATCCCCGACACCCAGATGATCGTGTGCGGCATGGCGCTCGGCCATGCCGACCCCTCGGAACCGGCGAACGACCTGATCACCCGCCGGGAGCCGACCGAGGTCTTCGTCACTTTCCACACGGACTGAAGCAGGCGCTAAGGGCGTTCGGCCGAACCACTTCCGGCCTTGATCTGGACCCCCGCCCTATTCTCCTGCACGCGCACCATCTCGCTGACGCTGTCGCCGTCGGCGATGTCGCGCGCCACGTCCAGCCATAGCTTCTGGGCGGCGGTGGAGAGGGGCGACGGCAGGGCCAGCTCGTCCGACAGGCCGAGGGCGATGTTCACGTCCTTCAGCAGCAGGGCGAACTTGAACTGGTCGTCGAAGGTCCGGCTGATGATCCGCTGCGGGATGTGGTTGCGGGTGATCCAGGACCCGCTGGTGGACTCGTTCATCACCTCGTTCATCACCGCCGGATCGAGGCCATACTTGCTGCCCATGATCAGCCCCTCCCCCGTGGCCATGAAGGTAATGGCGGTGACGAGGTTGTTGATGCACTTCATCGCGTGGCCGGAGCCTGACGGGCCGAGGTGAAGCGCCTTCTTGCCCATGACATCCAGCAGCGGCATGGCGCGGGCCACGGCCGCCTCGTCGCCGCCGACCATGAACACCAGCTCCCCAGCCTTGGCGCCCGGCTCCGCGCCGCTGACCGGCGCATCCACCATGGCGATCCCCGCCTCCGCCAGCCGGGCGGCGGTCTGCTTGGTGTGTGCAGGTTCCGAGGACGAAGTGTCGACCAGAAGCGCGCCGGGTTTGAAGCCCTGCATCAGCCCGTCGTCGCCGAACAGGACCTCGCGCACATGCTTGCCCGTCGGCAGCATGGTGACGACGATCCCGCAGGCCTGCGCCATCGCCCGCGGCGAGGGGGCGACGCTCATCGTGGGGTGGCCGGCCGCAAGGTCCGCCGCCCGCGCGACGTCGATGTCGTAGACCATGACCGTGTACCCGGCCGCGGCAAGGTTCGCGGCCATCGGCGCGCCCATTACCCCCAACCCGACGAAGCCGACTGCCTCACCCATATCCCGTTCCCTTTTATTCTCGCTTCACGCCCGGGAGGCTGAGCACCTCGCCGGCTTCGCCCGTCGCGCATCCCAACTCCCTGACTATCACATGGAGGACTTCGACAGCCGGCCGCAATCATTGTCCGGGCCAAGCTCTGCTTGAAAGGCCTTCAGGCAAACTGGTGAGGGGTTTGACGGCCCTGCGCGTATCTCGTTGAAAGAGGCCGCGAAGAAGTAACGGCGGCCATCGTTTGAAGAGGCCTGGCTTTGATCACTGTTTGGCGCCGTCGCGCGCTCCAATCGCTTCTGCTCGCCTCGGCGGCGATCGCGACCCCGACCTTCGCCCAGGACACCAGCGCCGTCGATGAGTTGATCGTCACCGCCACTGCCCGGCCGGAGCTCCGTTCCCGCGTCACCGGCACCGTCCAGGTGATCGATCAGAACACCATCGCCCGCTCGACCGCCAAGTCCCTGACCGACATCCTGGCCGAGAACAGCGTCGCCTTCCTGTCGGAATGGACCCCCGCCCAGACATCCGTGAACATCCGCGGGGGCGCCTCCGACGGCCAGGGCCGCGACTTCCTGGGCGACGTGCTGGTGCTGGTGAACGGCCGCCGGGCCGGCACCTCCAACCTGTCGAAGCTGTCCGGCCAGGACGTCGAGCGGATCGAAGTGGTGCGCGGCCCCTCGTCGGTCATCTACGGCAGCCAGAACATCGGCGGGGTGGTCAACATCATCACCCGCTCGGGCCGTGGCCAGCCCCTCGGCGGCCAGGTAGACTTGGCCGGCGGCTCCTGGGGGTACAGGCTGCTCCACGCCAACGTGACCGGCTCCAAGGACAAGTTCGACTGGTACATCGGCGGCTCCCTGTCCGCCCGCGGCAACTACCACTCCGGCGAGGGCGGCTCGGAGATGCTGAGCACCCAGTATGAGCGCCGCGGCTTCCTCACCGAGTTCGGCTTCCAGCCGACCGACAAGCAGCGCATCGAACTCAGCGTGCGCAGCGACGGGACCTACAACGCCGGCTTCCGCGGCTCGGGCTCCAACATCGTCTCCAAGGAAGATCGGTATAATCAGTCGGCGGACCTGACCTACACGGGCGATTTCCTCGACGGCCGGTTCAGCCTGTCGGCCCACGGGTCGCTGGTTCGCGACATCGACAACCTGCGTTGGGCCTCACCGATCCTGCGCAGCGGCAACAACCCGACGCCGGGCACCCGCAAGGACTGGAACAAGCGGCGCCAGGACATCACCGGCCTGCAGATCCGTCCGCAGTTCAAGCTGTTCCCCGGCAACACCCTGCTCACCGGCTTCGACTATGAGAAGGCGGTCCTGCGCTCGAACCGCTACCGCGAGGCGGTGGTGGGCGCGCCGGCCCTGGCCCAGATCGCCCCGCTGGACAACAACCAGACAGACCGCAACCGAGCCTTCTACTTCGAGGACTCCCAGGACCTCGTGGACGGCCGCGTCACCCTGCGGGGCGGCGTGCGGCGGACGGACGGGACGATGCGGTTCGACCCTACGCCCAACCTGGTCAGCCAGCTCAGCCGCTCCATCGACTATGGGCGGACGACCTATTCGGTGGGCGCCGTGGTCCGCCCGGTCGACGGCCTCGCCATCCGCGCCGGCTATTCGACCGGCTTCCGCGTGCCCAACGCCACTCAGCTCGCGGGCGACACCGTGGCCCTCGGCGGGGGCCGCACCATCGGCAACCCGAACCTGATCCCGGAAAACAGCGAACAACTGGAGCTCGGCGCCTTCTACAGCACCCCGGTGTTCAACCTGGACGTCGCCCTGTTCCAGAACGTCATCCACGATCGAATCCTCACCCGCGCCCGGACCGGCACCACCATCAGCGACGTCATCAACAACCCCGCCGATATCTTCGTGCAGGGCGTCGAGGCGCAGGGCTCGATCGATCTCCTGCGCGCGCTCCACGCCAACGCGGGCGAGTGGCGGCTGAAGCTCAAGAGCGCCGGCTACTATAACTTCCAGATGAAGGACAAGGGCGCCGCCGCCACGGCCAACACCCGGCAGGTGCAGCGCATGTACCTCTACGAGGGGTCTTTCTCCGCCCAGCTCGGCCAGGACGCCGGCGGATTCCTGGGACGCCCCTGGAGCATTGAACTCGGCGGCATCCTGCGCGGGCCGGTCTGGTACGACACTGAAGAGAACCTGCTGATCCCGTTCGCGGAGCCGAACAACACCTTCATCCATCGCAAGTCCCCCTTCTGGGTATTCAACCTGCGGGGCGAAGTGGCGCTCAACGACCGGATCACCCTGTCAGGCGCGGTGAACAACCTGTTGAACAAGAACGAGCATCCGCTCTTCATCGCCATCGACAAGGCGCCGTACAAGGCCGATCCTCGGTTCCAGAACGGCGGGCTCGGCACCTCCATGCCCGGTCGGGAATTCGTTGCGAGGATCCAGGCGCGCTTCTGACGACCCTGCGGCCCAAGCGTCAGGCAGGTTCGACAGTTAGGAGCTGAGGCATGTCATCCACGGCCCCTTCCCGATCGGATCGGCCCGGCGCGGCGGAGATCGCCGTACGGGCGCTGGTCGCCACGGTCGGCGCCTATGTCGTCGCCTATCTGCTGACGGCGGCGCTCGCCGGCCTTTGCCGCGTGCTGTCGATGGACCGGGTGGACGCCGCCATCCTGAGCAGCAGCGTCGGGCTGCTGGTCTTTCCGGCGATCTCGATCTGGGCGTTCGCTGAACGTAGGCTCGCCCGCGTCCTGCTGTGGCCGGCGGCCGCCTTGGCGCTGCTGGCGGTGGCCGCCTGGGCTTTGCGCCTATGAAGAAGACCTTCACCCTCTCGATGGCCTGGCTGCACACCTGGTGCAGCCTTGTCGTCAGCTGGGCCCTGTTCGCGGTTCTGCTGACCGGGTCGATCTGCGTCTTCCAGGGAGAGCTGACCTACTGGCTGACGCCGGAGATCCGCGCCGGCGTGACGGCCGATCCCCATCGGGCCCTGGAGATCGGCGAGGCCTATCTGCAAACGCATGGCGAAGGCAGCCGTCTCTGGCGTGTCACCCTGCCCACCACCCGCGAGCCGGTGGTGAAGGTCACGTGGCGTACGCCCAAAGGGAAGACCGAAGTCCGCCGCCTGGACCCCGAAACCGGCGCGGAGATACGCCGCGACACCGAGGGCGGCGCCTTCTTCCTCGAAATGCACGAAGGTCTGCATATCGATCGGGACAAGAACCTGATCGGCTTCTGGATCGTCTGCATCACCGGCATGGCGATGATCGTCGCCTGCATCAGCGGGGTGGTGATCCACAAGCGCATCCTGAAGGACCTGTTCCTGTTCCGGCCCCGCGCCTCGCCGCACCGGGCGTGGCTGGACGCGCACAATGTGTTCGGCGTGCTCGCCCTGCCCTTCAACGTGATGATGGCCTTCACCGGCATCCTGCTGCTCTATTGGCTGTTCATCCCGTCCGCGGCGGACATGCTCTATCCGGGCCGCAATCCGGAGTTCCGGCGGGAAGCCAACGCCCAGCAGTATCGGCAGATGAAGGTGGAGCCCGGCGCGCCCGCGCCTCTGCTGCCCTTGCAGGCCTATATCGACCGGGCGGAGGCCTGGATTGGCAAGGGCCGGACCGCCTATGTCTACATTCGCGACCCGGGCCGCGAGAATGCGGTGATCGAGGTCCATCGCGAACGCACCGACCGCGTCAGCCAGCAGGTGGACCAGATCGCCCTGAGCGCCAAGGGCGACCTCATCCGCAAACTGCTCATCGCCGAGAAGTCGCCGTTGTTCCGGCTGCAATCTCATATGGCCGCGTGGCATTGGCTGGAGTGGGGCGGCAACCTCGTGCGTTGGTTCTTCTTCCTCACGGGGCTGATGTCGGCGGGACTGGTGGCCACCGGCGTGGTCGTCTTCACCGAAAAGCGGGCAGCGCGGCGCGGCGCGGAGCGATGGCTGCGCTGGATCGAAAAGATCAATGTGGCGGCGGTCGCCGGCCTCTGCATCGCCTGCGCCGCCTTCCTGTGGGCCGAGCGCCTAGTCCCGGTGGAGATCCCCGACCGGGCGGACGTGCCCGTGCGCGCCTTCTTCATCGCCTGGATCGCCACCCTGGCGCACGCGCTCCTGCGTCCGCCCCGAAACGCCTGGATCGAACAGTTGGGCTTGGCGGCCCTGCTGTGTCTCGGGGTACCGTGGCTGCATGGCCTCGCCCTCAGCCACCTAGCCCAAGGCGACTGGGTCAGGCTGGTCACCGATGGCGCGCTGCTGGCCATAGGACTGGGCCTGGGGGCTGCCGCCTTCGCCCTGGCCGGAGGACGCCCGCACCGCCTGCGTTCCGCGCCGGTGGAGGGCTGAGGTGGCCGTCGCCCTCTCCATGCTGCTCAGCCTCGCCGCCCTGGCCCTGTTCGCCCTGGCGACGGGCCGCCATTATCGCCAGGTGTTCGGCCGCCTGCCGACAGCGCGTCAGAAGCTCGCCTATCGCGTCCTGGCGAGCCTGCTGCTCGTCGCCGCCCCCCTCCCCTGGATCGCCGAGACACGGCCGGCCATAGCCCTGGTCACATGGCTGTTCTGCGGGCTTCCCCTGGCCGGCGTCATCGTCGTGGCGATGTTCACGGCCCTTCCGCACAGGGATCAGTCCTAGCGCGCCATCCGAAACGCGCCCTCGTCACACGCAGACCTGGAACGGCCGGCCGCCCCGCTCGTTTGCCGATTGTCGGTGGAGAACGGGGACCATGCTTAAAGCGTTTTCAAGTGAACGATCCGCAGCGCGTTCTGCGGCAAGAGCGAGTCTCGGACTGGCGGTGCTGGCGGGCCCCCTTGCCTTAGCCACAGCCGCCCATGCCCGCCCGTGGGAAGTGACGGTGGGCGGCAACGTATCGACAAGACCTCGCTACGAGAGCTCGGACAGATACAACATCAGTCCAGCGCCCACCTTCAGCATCCACCCCGCCAAGCGGTATCACCGGTTTTCGCCGCCCGGCGACGGCACCACCATCTCGCTGATCGAAACGCGCCGCATCTCCATCGGGCCAATGGCGAGGTTCCGCAGTTCGCGAGGAAGCGGCGGCGACTTTGTCGGCTTCAACAAGGTGCAATGGGCGGCCGAGCCCGGAGGTTTCATCGACCTTTGGCCGACCGACTGGCTGCGGGCTCGTGTGGAGATCCGCCGCGGCATCCGGGGCCACCAGGGCTGGGTCGGAGACGCCGGTCTCGACCTCGTCTACAGCGGCGGAAAGTGGGACGCGTCGATTGGGCCGCGGGTGGGATTCGGCGACCAGAACTACATGAACACCTACTTCGGCGTGACGCCGGCCGAGGCTGCACGCAGTCCCTTCATCGACACCGCCTTCACCCCTAAGGAAGGGCGCCGCTACACTGGGCTGAGCGCGGGGATCGCCTATCACTTCGACCGCCACTGGAAGACGACGTTGACCGGCGGATACCAGCATCTGGCGGACAATCTGGCCCGCAGCCCCATCGTCATCGCGACGGGCTCCCAGCATCAGTATCTGGGCGGCATAGCGGTCAGCTACAGCTTCCAGGTCGGGCGCTAAGTCGTCTCGGCCGCTGGGGAAACGAGGGTCACGCCGGTGCGCTGTTCGAGGAGATAGGAGAGCCGGCTGATCGCGCTGCCCTTGGGAAGGTCCTTTTGCAGTTCGTTCCAGAGCTGCACGGCCTCGTGGGAGACCGGCATCGGCATGTCCGCCTCGGCGGCGAGGCCGCCGGCGATGTTCATGTCCTTCAACATCAGGTCGAAGGTGAAGGTGTCGTCGAAGGCCCGGTTGAACACGCGGGCCCGGTAATGGGTGCGGGTGATCCAGGACTCCCCGGTCGAGATATCCAGCACATCGTTCATGATCGTCGGGTCGAGACCGTACTTGGTCCCCAGCAGCAGCACCTCGGTGGTCGCGGTCAAGGCCACGGCGGTCAGGAGATTGTTCATCGACTTCATCACGTCTCCCGAGCCGATGGGGCCGAGATGAAAATGCGCCTTGCCCATGATCTCGAACAACTTTTCGACCCGCGCCACATCCTCCTTGGCGCCTCCGACCATGAAGACCAGATTGCCGCCGCGGGCCCCCACCTCGGCCCCGGAAACCGGCGCGTCGATCATGGCGACGCCCCGGCTTGCGAGCTCGGCGTGCAGCGCCTTGGTGTCCGAGGGAACCGAAGACGAGGTGTCGAGCAGCAGCGCGCCCGGCCTGAAGCCCTCGACGAGCCCGTTCGGTCCGAGCGTCACAGAGGCGACCTCCCGGCTCGTGGGCAGCATGGTGACGACGATATCGGCCGCCGCCGCCACCTCTGCGGGCGACGCCCCTCGCCTCACCGCCGGATGTTCGGCCTGAAGCGCCTCCATGGCGGCCGGGTTGAGATCGAATACGCTCAGCTCCAAGCCCGCGGCGGCCAGATGACGGGCCATCCAGCCCCCCATGACCCCAAGCCCGACAAACCCGATCCGTTCGTCCGCCATTGTTCCCTCCACGATTCTTTGTTCTGCGGCGCTAGTCTGTTGTCTTAACGACGCCTTGTCGTCCACCGGGCGTGTGGCCGCTCACCTCAGCGCCGGCGTCGGGCTTGAGGCGCACGAACCAGGGCACGGAGAACAGGGCGAGCAGGCCCGCGATGACGAAGGCGGCGCGAAAGTCGATCAGTCCCACCATCGGCGCGCCGCGGAGCTGCTGGACGAGTTGCAGCAAAGCCGCCGCCAGAGCCACGCCCAGGGCGAACCCCACCTGTTGGGTCATCCCCGACAGAGCGGTGGCGGCGCTGCGCTCCGTAGGCGCGATGTCGGCGAAGGCGAAGGTGGAAAGGGCCGTGAACTGCATCGAGCGGGTCATGCCGCTGACCAGCAGCAGCAAGCCCGTCCAAACCGGCGGCCATCCCGGCGCGATGAGGGCGCAGGCGGCGATGCTGGCGGCGTTCAGCAGGCCGTTGACCGTCAGCACCGTTCGGAACCCGAACCGCCGCAGGATCGGGGTGGTCACCAGCTTCATGCCGAGGTTGCCCACCATGTAGCTGAAGAACAGCATCCCCGCCGCGAAGGCCGAGAGGCCGAACGACACCTGGAACATCAGCGGCAGCAGGAAGGGCTGCACCGATATGCCCAGCCGCACGAGGGAGCCGGCATGCACCATGCCGACGTTGAAGCTGTGCACCTTCAGCGGGGTCAGCTCCATCAGGGGCGCCGCGGCCCTGGCGAGATGCCGGAACGCGGCCACGCCGAGCACGCCAGCGGCGAGGATCAGGCCCCCGGCCAGGGTCCAGCTCCCGTGGCCCCCTACGCCGATCAGATCGAGGCCGTACATGAGGCCCGCGAGGGCGGCCCCGGTCAGCAGGAATCCGGTCCAGTCGAAGGGCCGCGGCTCCCCCTCCCGCTGCTCCGGCACGAAGCGTAACACCAGCAACATGCCGGCGAGCCCGATGGGAACGTTGATGAAGAAGATCCAACGCCAGGAGGCATAGGTGGTGATGAAGCCGCCCAGCGGCGGTCCGATCACCGGGGCGATCAGAGCGGGCCAGACGATGGTCCCGATCGCCCGCATCAACTCGGCCTTGGGGGCGGTGCGCAGCACCACCAGCCGCCCTACCGGCGACATCAGGGCCGCCGCCGTGCCCTGCAGCACCCGCGCGGCCACGAACGGCCAGAAGGTCGAGCACAGGCCGCACAGCACCGAGGCCAGGGTGAAGACGCCGATGGCGATGCAGAACACCCGCCGCGCCCCGAACCGGTCGGCGACCCAGCTCGAGATCGGCAGAAACACCGCCTGGGCCAGCATGTAGGCGGTGATGCCGAGGCTGAGGCGCGAAGGGCTGAGGCCGAACTGCTGCGCCATCTGCGGCAGGGCGGTGACGATCACCGTGGCGTCGAGGTTCTCCATGAAAAAGGCCGAAGCCACGATCATGGGGATGAGCATGCCGCCGCGAGAGGACGGCCGCGGCGGCGCAGTCGCGTCCGTCATGCCATGCGTGCAGACAGGGGGCGGGCGCCTACGCCCGATCGTCCACGCATCAGACCTTCCGATAGATCGCCTGGCCGCATGCGGCGCAGCATAGGTCGCCCATCGGCGCCGGCGGCTCGGGCTCGGGCTCGGGCTCCACCAAATGGATGGGCCAACGTTCCCCGATGCAGCAACTGCACGCCCCCCTCCCCGTGATGGCGTCGAGGTGATCCATCATCCCGTCTGTCCAAGGCGCGGCGCAGAAGGGGCAGGTCGGGCGGAAGGCGTCCGCATGGTCGGGGTCGGTCGAGCGACGCAGGTTCATCGGTTGATCCGCAACAAGACGGGAGCCCACCTGGCTTCCGCGCTCGGCCGAAATCGGCGCGCAGACTGACGATATAGCTTCGTCGCTGAACCACAATCCGCCAGCAAGCCTACGCCTGCCGCGGAACGCAAAGGGGCCGGGACCGGAGGGGATCGCCCCCCGGTCCCGCGCCGGTATCAATACTTCACGCCCACTTCGATCCCGAAGGTGCGGGGGGCGTTGAAGTTGCCGTAGTCGCCGAGCACGTTGTTGATGTTGCCGACCGCGGTGTTGCCGAAAGCCGGCAGGCTGTTCGACGGGTCGCGGCGGTAGACATACTGTTCGTCGAACAGGTTGCGCGCCCAAGCCGAGATGCTCATCACAGCGCCGCCACGGCCCACATCGATGTCGGCTAGCGACACCCGGCCGTTGACGATGAAGGAGGCGTCGTTCTTCGTCGCAAACTGGTCGAAGGTCTGGGTGGCCTGGGCGTAGTTGGCGTCCAGGTGGAACTTCAGGTTGGCGCTGCGCAGGGGCATCACATAGTCCACCGCGCCGCTGACGGCGTTGCGGGGCGTGAACACCACATAGACCTTCTGGGGCACGTTGGTGAACGGGTTCGCCACCATCGGGATGTCCGTATAGGTGTAGGCGTAGGAGGCCGTCAGCGTCAGGCCTTCGGCCGGCCGCACCGTCAGGTCTGCTTCCACGCCGCGGATCTTGGTCGTGCCCGCCGCATTGACGGTCTCGACCGTGTTGCGGTTCGAGTTGGTGATGGCGTCGAACGACACCGAGCTGAAGTCGATCTGGCTGTTCTTGCGGTCCATCAGGTAGCCGGCGAGGTTCAGCCGGACGCGGCGATCGAACCACTCCGTCTTGGCGCCGATTTCATACGCCTTCACGTCTTCCGGGCCGAACTGGCGATAGGTGACCGAGCGCGAGCTCGCGCCGCCCGACCGGTAGCCGGTGGAGTATTTGGCGTAGAGGTTGATCCCCTCCGCCGCGTCCCAGGCGAGGATGGCCATCGGATTGAACCGGTTGGTCTTCTGCGCATAGGTGTAAGGGCGCGGGATATTGTTGACGATATAGAGGAAGCCGTTCTTGTCGTCCCAGGTGGCCCGGCCGCCCAGGGTCAGGTGCAGGGTCTCGATGGGCGAATAGGTGGCCTGACCGAAGATGGCGTAGCTCTTGGCGAAGGCGCGGCTGGCGCGATCGAGGGAGCGATTGCCCTTCTGCTGGTTGGTCGGGTCGTTGATGGTGTAGCCGGTGCCGGTGGCGTTCCAGGTGTTGGAGTTGGGGGTCGCGGCCGTGTCCTTCACCGCTTCGCGGAAGTAGTAGAGGCCCGCGGCGTAGTCGAACTTGCCGAAGCCGCCGACCGCCTGGAACTCCTGGCTGAACTGGTTCTGCTTCAGATCGGCGAGGCTGTAGCGGCTGAAGGCGCCGTTGGGGGCGAAAACCGGCGGGCGGTGCGCGCCGCCGACGTTGTCCCACTGGTCCGAATAGACGTCACGATAGGCGGTGATCGACCGCAGCTCGACGTTCTCGTTCAGCTTGTAGCGCAGGTTGGCGGTGTAGCCGTGGGTGTTGTCCACGCTGGGGTTCTGCGGCACGCCGATGTCGGCGACCTTCATGCGCTTCTTGCCTTCCACCTGCACGATGGGCGGCAGCCCCTTCACCGTCCCGCTGAGGGAGGTGAAGGACGTGCCGGGCAGCACGCAGCCCGAGCCGGCCGGCACGGGGCCGGCGACGCAGCCGTTCGGGTTGAAGTTCAGGAGTTGGCTGTAGAAGGGCGAGTTCTTGTCGTAGCCCACGTCATAGGACAGGTCGGCGGTGAATTTGTCGGTGGGCTTCCAGCGCGCGGCGACACGCAGGCCGCGGCGATCGAAGTAGTTGAAGCCGGTGGCGCCTTGCAGCGGGTTCTCGGTCGTGGGGCCCTGGTACTGGACCACGCCGTCGATCTTCAGGCTGAAGCCTTTGTACGCAGGCATGTCCAAGTGGATGTTGCCGTTGTAGCTGCCGTAGTTGCCAACGCCTGCGGTAGCGCGCAGGCCGAACTCGCCCGTCGGCGCCTTGGTGACGATGCTGAGCGCGCCGCCTTCGGTATTGCGGCCGAACAGAGTGCCTTGCGGGCCCTTCAGCACTTCGACCCGCTCCACGTCGAACAGAGCGGCGTTGAGGCCGTGCTGGCGGCCCAGATAGACGCCGTCGATGTAGATGCCGACGCCCTGTTCGCGGGCGGGTTGGTTGGCGTCGAGGGGCACGATGCCCCGAATGCCGATGGTGAGCGCGGTCTGGCGCGCTTCGAAGGTGGCGACGCGCAGGCTGGGCACCGCGCCGTCGGCCAGGTCGTAGAGGCTCTGCACGTGACGGTCTTCCAGCGCGGTGGCGGGCACCACGTTCATGGAAATCGGCGTGGCCTGGAGGTTGGTCTCGCGCTTGGTCGCGGTGACGATGATCTCGCTGAGCGCAGAGGCGCTCGCTTCAGCCGCGCCGGTGGCGACGGTGTCCGCCGCAGACGTGGCGGACTCTTCGGCCGCCCACACAGGCTGAGCGATAGCAGCAGCAAGAACGGCCATGGCCGCGCCGCAAAGGTAGTGTCGCAAGGGAACCCCCGTACTTGTTTGTGGGGCCGTCCTTGCCCAGGCAACATCTCCGTTAATTGACGACTGCACGAAATTTTTATGACGGCCCCACCGGCGGCGCACATCTGCCGCCGCCGTGCCGTAGCCTGCTCAGGCGGGATCGCGATGAGTCTCCATATCCCTTGCGCCCTCAGAATCATCACCGCGAATACTCAGAGAATGAACTTCCACCTCGAAGTATCCACTCGCACGAATGCGCCCCTTATGAGCCGAACCGAAAGCCGTATCGAATCCTTATGCTCAAAATTGTTGGTCTCCGTACCGCCGCGCAGGGAGCGTCGGGCATCGGAGTCTTACAATGCTATCCAGAATTGTTATCGTCGGGGCAGGCGGCGCTCGCCCGGCCTTAGTCGCTTTAGGCCGTCTCGGTCTGGCGGGCTGCTCGGCCGCCGCCATGCTCGGGGTCGCCAACGCCGAGCCGCTGAGCACGCCCCCCATGACAGCTCCGCTGAGCGCCAACATCAACCCTGCCAAGTTCGACAGCGGCCCGCTTGGTGAGATCAACATCACCGGCGCCGTTTCCGGCCTCGGCTACGTCCAGAACCACAAGGCGCCAGGCGATGTCGGCAGCCGTGGCGACATTTCCAACGCCCAAGTCTTCATCCAGAAGACCGACGGCGTGATCCAGTTCTACGGCCAGTTCGGGACCTATACGACGCCGGTTGTCGGCGCGCCCTATTTCAAGTCCTCCGACACCACCAAAGGAGCGTTCGGGCTCCTGTCTCAGGCCTATGTCAAGATCGTACCGAACGAGCATTTCAGCATCATGGCCGGCAAACTGCCCACCCTGATCGGCGCCGAGTACACCTACACCTTCCAGAATACCAACATCCAACGGGGCCTGCTCTGGAACCAGGAGAACGCCGTCAACCGCGGCGTCCAGGCCAACTTCGCCAACGGTCCCCTCAGCCTGTCGGTCTCGGTCAACGACGGCTTCTACTCAGATACCTACAGCTGGGGTTCGGCCCTCGTCGCCTACGCCTTCGACACCAATAGCATCCTGACGGTCTCCGCCGGCGCCAATTTCGCCAGGAACACCCGGGCCGCCGGTTTCGCCACGCCGTTGCTGCAGAACAACCAGGAAATCTATAACGTCATCTTCACCCACACCTCAGGGCCGGTGACCTTGACGCCCTACGTCCAGTACACCCACGTGCCGGCCATGCCGGCCCTCGGCGTGACCCGTCCGGCCTCCACCATCGGCGTCGCCCTGCTCGGCAAGGTCTCGGTGACGCCCGAGTTCTCATGGGCGGGCCGCGTGGAATACATCTCCAGTTCCGATGGCGGCGGCGTGACCAACCTCCTGTACGGCCCAGGCTCGGACGCATGGTCCCTGACTTTGACCCCGACCTATCAGAAGGGGGTCTTCTTCACCCGCGCCGAAATCTCCTACACGAGGATTTCCGACTTCGTGCCGGGCTTCGGCATGGGGGCCGGGGGGATGGAAAGAAGCCAGGCCCGCGGCCTGATCGAAGCCGGCGTCCTATTCTAGATGTGCGAAGCCCGGCCTCCTTCGGGGCGCCGGGCTTCATGCCGGCCAGACTCCGGAGGAAGCACCTGACCCGTGCCGTCACCCGCCCCCGATTGAGTTGCGCCGATAGGGCGACGGCGCAACCCCAATACTGAAAATTCCGAAGTACAGACTGGGGAGATGATGCGGGAGGCGACCTGTCGCAATTGTAAGGTTCCTGATCACGTCGCGCGAGCCATGAAATGCTACTTCATGACTGAAGGCAGGCCTCACGACCCAGCTCATGATCGGCGCCCCCTATCGCATGAGGAGAGACAGCGAGACCTCCACCACAGGGCGATCCGAGCCGCAGGACAACCCATAGTTGGCGGTCAGCCGAAAGTCCGGATAATGTAAAAATCAAATAATCCGTGCGTCAATTTCGAGATTTCCCTCACGAATATTTTCGCAGGTCACGATGGAAGAGCCCCTCGACGCCTCCACACGCCAAGATCCGCCACCCCGGAAAACTGGAAGGGCTCGGCGCGGGGTTTTAGTCGCAGCCCTCAGTTTGGCGGCGCTGGGCGCGGGCGCATGGGTCCTGACACACGGGAACGGCGGATCGGCCTCCAAGGCGCGCAATCGGCGGCCCGTCGCCGCGGTCGGGACGGCCACGGCGAAGCTCGGCGACATTCCCATCAATATCGAAGCGCTCGGCACGGTGACGCCGCTGGCCCAGGTCGCGGTCCAGCCCCAAGTCTCCGGGGTCATCACCCAGATCCTGTACCGAGAAGGCCAGATGGTCCCCAAGGGTGCGACGCTCGCCGTCATCGATCCTCGCCCCTTTGAACTGGCCTTGCAACAGGCCCAGGCCGCTCTGGCGCGCGACGAGGCTCAACTACAGATCGCGCAGGTGACCTTGCAGCGGTACCAGACCCTGGAGAAAACGGATTCAGTCGCTGGCCAGGACGTCGACACCCAGGCCGCCACGGTGAAACAACTCGCCGGCACGGTCGCCGGCGACCGTGCTACAGTCGGCAGCGCCAAGCTCAGTCTGATCTTCAGCCGCATCGCCGCCCCCGTCGCCGGGCGGGTAGGCCTGCGGACCGCAGACGTCGGTTCCTATGTTACCCCGGCCAGCGCCAACGGCATCGTGACGATCACTCAGGTGACGCCTATCGACGTCGTCTTCGCCGCGCCTCAGGGGGATCTGCCGCGTATCCAGGCGCGCCTGCAGAAGGGCCCGCCGCCGCAGGCCACCGCATGGGATCCCTCGCGAACCCGGATGCTGGCGCAGGGCTCGTTCCTGACCCTCGACAATGTGGTCGACGCCACCACCGGCACCATCAAGGCCAAGGCCCGTTTCGCCAACACCGACGGAAGCCTGTTCCCCAGTCAGTTCGTCAATATACGTATCCTGCTCGATAACGAGACCGGCGTCGTCACCGTGCCGGCAGCCGCGGTGCGGACCGGCCCGAATGGTGACTTCGTCTATGTGGTGACGCCCCAGCGCAAGGCGGCGCTTCGAGCCGTGACCCGCGGGCCGGCGAACGGCGACACCGTCGCCATCGCTCGCGGCGTAACGGCTGGCGACAAGGTGGTGATCGCGGGCGGCGACCAGCTGACCGATGGCGCGGCGGTGCAGCTCGGCGGCGACCACGCCGGCGCCGGCGACACGGGCCAGCCTCGCAGTCGGCGCGCCGGGCGGTGAACCCATCCCGCCCATTCATCTTGAGACCGGTGGCCACGGCTCTGCTGATGGCCGCGATCGTCCTGGCAGGCCTGGTGGGTTTCCGCCTGCTGCCGCTCTCCGCGCTGCCCCAGGTCGACTACCCGACGATCCAGGTTCAGACCCTCTATCCCGGGGCCAGTCCCGAGGTGATGGCCAACACCGTCACCGCGCCGTTGGAACGTCAGTTCGGGCAGATGTCGAGCCTGAAGCGGATGAGCTCCACCAGCGCTGCCGGCGCATCGGTGATCACGCTGCAGTTCGACCTGACCCTATCCCTGGATGTCGCTGAGCAGGAGGTCCAGGCGGCTATCAATGCCGGGAGCAGCCTTCTCCCGGCCGACCTTCCCGCGCCGCCGATCTACGCCAAGGTCAATCCGGCCGATGCGCCGGTGATAACCCTGGCGGTGACGTCCGACACCCTGCCCCTCACCCAGGTGCAGAATCTGGTCGACACCCGCCTGGCTCAGAAGATCTCGCAGGTTAACGGGGTCGGACTGGTGTCGCTGAGCGGGGGCCATCGCCCCGCGGTGCGGATCCAGGTCAATACCCAGAGTCTGGCCTCCTACGGGCTTGGCATCGACGCCCTGCGGACCGCCATCGGCAACGGCAACGCGAGCGGCGCCAAGGGCAGTTTCGACGGCCCCAGCCGCGCCTACACCATCGACTCGAACGACCAGCTCTCCACGGCGAAAGACTATCGGGACCTGATCGTCGCCTATCGCAACGGCGCGCCGATCAAGTTGTCGGACGTGGCCAAGGTCGTGGACAGCGCCGAGAACGTGCGGCTGGGGGCCTGGGCCAACCTGACGCCGGCCATCCTCATCAATGTTCAGCGCCAGCCGGGCGCCAACGTCATCGACACGGTCGACGCGATCAAGGCCCGCCTGCCCGCCCTGCAAGCGGACCTTCCCGCCGGGCTCAAGGTCACGGTCCTGAGCGACCGGACCACCAGCATCCGCACGTCGGTACGCGACGTGGAGTTCGAGATGCTGCTGGCGATCGTGCTGGTGGTGGCGGTGATCTTCGCCTTCCTGCGCAGCGGCCCAGCCACCCTGATCGCCAGCCTGGCGGTGCCCATCTCCCTGATCGGCGCGTTCGGGACGATGTATCTGCTCGGGTTCAGCCTCAACAATCTGACGCTGATGGCGTTGACCATCTCCACGGGCTTCGTCGTCGACGACGCGATCGTGATGATCGAGAACATCTCCCGCCACATCGAAAAGGGCGAGGCGCCGTTGCAGGCCGCGCTCCAGGGCGCGCGTCAGATCGGCTTCACCATCATCTCCCTGACCGTCTCCCTGATCGCCGTGCTGATCCCCCTGCTCTTCATGGGAGATGTGGTGGGGCGGCTGTTCCGGGAATTCGCCATCAGCCTGGCGATCACCATCGTCATCTCGGCCGTCGTATCGCTGACGCTGACGCCGATGCTGGCGGCGCGGTGGCTCAAGCCATTGGCGCACGTCACGGCGTCCGGCGGGCCGGCGCGGCCCGACCTGTATCAACGGCTGTTAAACCGGTACGACCGCGCCCTTCACTGGGTGCTGGATCGCCAGGGGGCCACCCTGGTCGTCGCGATCGCGACGCTGGTGCTGACCGCCGCGCTCTATGTGGTGATCCCCAAGGGCCTATTCCCGACCCAGGACACGGGCCAGCTCCAGGTCGAGATCCGGGCCGCGCGCACGGCCTCCTATCCGGGCATGGCGCGGGTCGAACAGGAGGTCGCCAAGGTATTGCTGCGCGATCCCGACGTCGCCTCGCTTAGCGCCTTCATCGGCGTGGACGGCGCCAATACGACCCTGCTGGGCGCCGGGCGGATGCTGATAAACCTCAAGGAGCATCGCACCGCGTCCCAGGCCGAGATTATGGAACGTCTGCGGCAAACCGCGGCGACCATTCCCGGCGTGTCGCTTTACGCGCAGCCGGTCCAGGACCTGACCATCGACGCCGAGGCCGGCCCCACCCAAAACCGGTTCGCGCTCCAGGGGGCCGACCAGGCCACGGTGACCACCTGGGCCCAGAAACTGACCGCCGCCCTGCAGAACACCCCCAAGGTGCAACACGTCATCACCGACGCAGGCGCCCAGGGGCTGGCGGCCTATGTGGACGTCGACCGCGATACGGCCTCACGCCTGGGCGTCACCGCCTCCACCGTCGACGAAGCGCTCTACAGCGCCTTCGGCCAGCGGATCGTCTCCACCATCTTCGACGAAACCAACCAATATCGGGTGATCCTGGAGGCAGACCCGGCGCTAGTGACAAAGCCTTCGGACCTCGCCCTCCTGCACGTGCCCACCGGCGGGGCGCCGACGCCGCTCTCCGCCATCGCCAATATCCACACTCGGGAGGCGCCGCTCGAGGTCAATCACGTGGCGCAGTTCCCGGCGGCGACGGTCGGCTTCGACACAGCCCCCGGGGTGTCCCTGGGCGCAGCGGTCGAACAGATCCGCGCCACGGCCAAGGCGATCGGCGTTCCGTCCGGCGTGACGTTGGAATTCCTCGGGGCGGCGAGCGCCTACGAGGCCTCCCTGCAGAACGAGCTGTGGCTGATCCTGGCGGCGGTGATCTGCGTCTACATCGTGCTGGGCGTGCTCTACGAGAGCTTCATCCACCCCCTGACCATCCTTTCGACCCTGCCTTCGGCGGGGGTGGGCGCCTTGCTGGCCCTGATGCTCACCGGCTCCGACCTCGGCGTGATCGGGATCATCGGCATCATCCTGCTGATCGGCATCGTCAAGAAGAACGCGATCATGATGATCGACTTCGCCCTGGATGCGGAGCGCAATGAAGGCAAGTCCCCGCGCGAGGCCATCCATCAGGCCGCCCTGCTGCGCCTTCGTCCGATCCTGATGACGACGCTGGCGGCGATGTTCGCGGCGATTCCCTTGATGGCGGGTTGGGGCCAGGGCTCGGAACTTCGTCACCCCCTGGGCATCGCCATCTTCGGCGGCCTGATCTTCAGCCAGGCCTTCACCCTGTTCACGACGCCGGTCGTCTACCTCGCCTTCGACCGCCTCGTCCGCCGACGCAGGACGCCGGCGGCGGGGTCAGGCCCGGAAGGGGTGGTGTCGTGAACCTTTCGGCCCCCTTCGTCCGCCGGCCCATCGGAACCGTCCTGCTGACCCTCGGGATCATGCTGGCGGGCGTCGCCGCGTTCGCCGCCCTGCCTGTCTCCCCCCTTCCGCAAGTGGACTTTCCGACGATTTCGGTCAGCGCGAGCCTGCCCGGGGCCAGTCCCGAGACCATGGCGTCCAATGTGGTGACCCCGCTCGAGAAGCGGCTAGGCGTGATCTCCAACGTCAGCGAGATGACGTCGCAGAGCTCTACCGGACAGGGCCGCATCACCCTGCAGTTCGACCTCAACCGCGACATCGACGGCGCCGCCCGCGATGTGATGGCCGCGATCAACGCCGCGCGGGCGGACCTGCCGGCCACCCTGAAGACCAACCCCACCTACAGCAAGATCAACCCGGCCGACGCCCCGATCATGATTCTGGCCATGAGTTCGAACACTCGGACCCCAGGCCAGATCTACGAAGCGGCCACCAATATCGTCCAGCAGACGCTTTCACAGGTCGACGGGGTCGGAAACGTCGAGATCGGGGGCGGCTCCCTGCCCGCGGTGCGGGTCGAGATCATCCCGTTCGCGCTGGCCAAGTACGGTGTCGGGATGGAGGACATCCGGGCCGCCATATCCGCCGCCAACGCCAACCGCCCCAAGGGAGTGATCGAAAACGACGTCGACGCCTTCCAGGTCTATTCCAACGACACAGGCCAGGCCGCCGCGGACTTCCGCAACATAGTGGTGGCGTGGCGCAACGGCGCGGCGGTGCGGCTGAGCGACGTGGCCAATGTGATCGATGGCGTCGAGGATCTGCACACCCTCGGCCTTTTCAACGGCAAGCCGGCCGTGGTCGCCGTGATCAGCCGCCAGCCCGGGGCGAACATCATCAAGACGGTCGACGGCGTCAGGGCGGCCCTGCCGCGGCTAAGGGCGCAGTTGCCTGCCGACGTCACCCTGTCCATCGCGTCGGATCGGACCACCACGATCCGCGCCTCGCTGAGGGAGGTGGAGACCACCCTGGTGATCGCCCTGGCTCTGGTCGTCCTGGTGGTGGGCGTCTTCCTGCGCAGCGTCCGCGCCACGGTCATTCCCGCGGTGGCGGTGACCACCTCCATCCTCGGGGCGGTCGGGATGATGTACTTGTTGGGCTTCAGCCTCAACAATCTCAGCCTGATGGCGCTGACAGTCGCCACCGGCTTTGTCGTCGATGACGCCATCGTCGTGCTCGAAAACACCAGCCGGCACCTGGAGCATGGAATGGACCGGCTTGAGGCCGCGCTCCTCGGCGCGCGCGAGGTCGGCTTCACGGTCGTCTCGATCAGCCTGTCGCTGGTGGCTGTGTTCATTCCGCTGCTGTTCATGGGCGGGATCGTCGGCCGGCTGTTCCGGGAGTTCGCCGTCACCTTGTCGGCGGCGGTGATGATCTCGCTGGTCATCTCCCTGACCACCACCCCCATGCTGTGCGCCTTCCTGCTTCGCCGGCAGGCGGACGCGCGTCCGCCGGGCCGCCTCGGCCGCGCCTTCGATTGGGCTTTCGGACAGGTGCAGAAGACCTACGGAGCCAGTCTGGGCTGGGCCTTGGACAACGGGCCGGCGATGCTGCTCATCCTGGCCCTGGTCATTGGGTTGAACGGCTACCTGTTCGTCGTGGTGCCGAAGGGGTTCTTTCCGGAGCAGGACACCGGCCAGTTGAACGGCGGCCTGCGCGCCGATCAAAGCATCTCGTTCCAAGCGATGAAGGGGAAGCTGCAGCAGATCCTCGACGTCGTGCGGAAGGATCCGGCCGTGGCGACGGTGGTCGGCTTTACCGGCGGCGCACGCGCCGGGGGTGGGTTCGTCTTCGCTCAGCTCAAGCCAAAGCCAGGCCGCAAGGAGAGCAGCGAAACGGTCATCGGGCGCATGCGGCCCAAGCTGATGCGGATCAGCGGCGCGACCCTGTTCCTAAACCCGGTGCAGGATGTCAGCGTGGGCGGCCGACAAAGCAACGCCACCTATCAATACACGCTGAAAAGCGACAACGCCGCCGACCTGGGGATCTGGGCCGCCAAGTTGACCAGCGTCATGGCGCGCCAGCCTGAATTGGTCGACGTCAACTCAGACACTCAGGATCATGGCTCGGAGTCTTATGTGAAGGTCGATCGCGCGACCGCCGCACGGCTGGGGATCGACTCCACGGATATCGACAACGTCCTCTATGACGCGTTCGGCCAGCGGCAAGTCACCACCATCTACAAGAACCTCAATCAATACCACGTCATCCAGGAGGTGGCGCCTAAGTACGCCCGTGATCCCTCAGCGCTGAACGACGTCTACGTGCCGGCCGGCCTCGGATCGTCCGCCACGGCGAGCACCGCGGTCCAGGCCACGACCGGCCCGACGGCCTCTCCCATCCGGGGGGGCTCACAGGGGTCCGCCCTTACCCAGGCGCCGCGGCAGATGGTTCCACTGTCGACCATCGCCCGCTTCTCCGACACCTCCACAGCCACGACGATCCACCACCAGGACACGGAACTGGCGACGACCATCTCGTTCAACCTGCCGCCGGGAAGATCGCTGAGCGACGCCCAGGTCGCGGTCCAGCGAGCCGAAACGCAGATCGGCATGCCGATCAGCGTGCACGGCAGCTTCCAGGGCACCGCCAAGGCGTTCCAGGAATCGCTGAACAATCAGCCCCTGCTGATCGCCGCGGGGATCGTGGCGATCTACGTCGTTCTGGGCGTGCTCTACGAGAGCCTGATCCACCCGATCACGGTGCTGTCGACCCTGCCGTCGGCCGGGATCGGCGCGGTTATCGCCCTGATGATGTTCAAGATGGAGTTCTCCATCATCGCCCTGATCGGGCTGATCCTGCTGATCGGCATCGTCAAGAAGAACGCCATCCTGATCATCGACTTCGCCCTGGAGGGGCAGCGTACGCGCGGCCTGACGGCGCGGGAGGCGATCTTCGAAGCCTCGATGCTGCGCTTCCGCCCGATCCTGATGACCACCCTGGCCGCCGCCCTGGGCGCCCTGCCCCTGGCGATCGGGTTCGGCGAGGGGGCCGAGCTGCGCCAGCCCCTCGGCGTGGCGATCATCGGCGGTCTGGTGGCCAGCCAGGTGCTGACCCTCCTCACCACGCCCGTCGTCTTCCTCTACCTCGACCGCCTTCGCCGGCCGCGCACCGACGAGGCCCAGCTCTCCCGGCTAGGCGACGACGCGCCACGCCCAGAAGGCGCCTAGGAGACCGTGATGCGCCCAGTCCCCCTTCTCAGCATCATCGTCCTGATCGGCCTCGCCGGCTGCACGGTCGGACCGGACTATGTTCGCCCGAGCGCCCCCATGTCCGCCACCTTCAAGGAAGCGGAAGGGTGGACGAAGGCCATGCCAGCGGACGCCGTCGATCGCGGGGACTGGTGGAACCTGTTCAACGACCCCATGCTGGACAAGCTGGAACGGCATGTCGAGGTCTCGAACCAGAATCTGGCCGCCGCCGAAGCCGCCTACCGTCAGGCGCGCGCCCTCGTGCGCGAGCAGCGCGCGGCCTACTTTCCCACGGTCTCCCTGGGAGGCTCGGGACAGGGCGCCAAGACGCCAGGTGTCGCGGCGGCAGGAAACTACAAGGTCGACATCGGCGCGACGTGGGAGCCCGACGTCTGGGGCTCCATCCGACGCACCGTGGAGGGCGGACGCGCGAGCGCCCAAGCCAGCGCGGCGGACCTCGCGACAGCAAAATTGTCGGCCCAGGGGGAGTTGGCCGCCAACTACCTGCAACTGCGTGAAGCCGACGCGGAAGCGGCCCTCCTGACCGCGACCGTCGACGCCTACGCCAGGTCGCTGGAAATCACCCAGAACCGATATGCGGTCAGGATCGCCGCCAAGAGCGACGTCCTGCTGGCTCAGACCCAACTCGCCAACGCCCGGGCCAGCCTGACCACCCTCACGCAGCAACGAGCGCAACTGGAACACGCGATCGCCGTGCTGACCGGCCAGGCGCCCGGCGATTTCTCGTTGGCGGTCGCGCCGCAGTGGTCGCAACAGACACCGGAGATTCCCGTCGGCCTTCCCAGCACCCTGCTCCAGCGTCGCCCGGATATTGCTGCGGCCGAACGGCGGGTCGCCGCCGCCAACGCGCAGATCGGCGTTGCGGAGGCCGCCTTCTTCCCCACCTTCAGCCTCACCGGATCCGTCGGCGATCAGGCGTCGCAACTCTTGCAGCTGTTCAGCTCTCAGACCAGCTTGTGGTCGTTGGGGATCACGGTCGCCGAAACGGTGTTCGACGGCGGCGCGCGGCGAGCCAGAACGGACCAAGCCAAGGCGGCCTACGACCAGACGGTCGCCCAATACCGCCAGGTCACCTTGGCCGCCCTGCAGGGTGTCGAGGATCAACTGGCTGCGACGCGCATACTCGCCCAACGGGCCGCGCTTCTTGCGGAAGCTTCACGCGCGGCGGACGAGGCGGAACAGATCAGCCTGAATCAGTACAAGGCGCGGTTGGTCGACTACTCCACCGTCGTCATCGCCCAGGCATCGGCCCTGTCCGCGCGCCAATCCCTCGCTCAGAGCATCCGCGACCGGCAGACGACGGCCGTCGCCTTGATCCAGGCGCTTGGCGGTTCATTCCACGCAGACGCAGCGCCCTCGGAATGATCGGCGGCGCGAAACGCTAGACCACTCCGCGCTGGCCATCGCGGCCCCCGCCTCGGCGATACGCCTGTTCGACGATTTAAAGGTCTCGCTCGACGCCCCGCGGGATAGGATCATGGTCCGACAAAGAAGATGGGGGTGGGAATGTATCAGTCTGGCGGGGCGTCCATTTCTTCATGCAGCGCAGCGACGGCGGCGAAGCGCCGCCGGTCGGCCCTGATGCTGGCCAGCCTCGTGGCGGCGGCCTTGGGCGGGACAGGCCCGGCGTCTGGACAGGCCACCGCCGCGCAAGCGCCGGCGCAGGCCGCCAGCCGAACGGACATGAGGGGCATATGGACCGGGGACCAGGGGGTCCTGTGGGATACCTCCGTCCGCCCGGGGGAGCGGACCAAGGCGCCCTTCACCCCGGAGTATGCGAAGATTTACCAGGAGGCGCTGGACCTTTCCGCCAAAGGCACGCCGAGGGCGGACCCATCGGCGCGATGCCTGCCCCCAGGCGTGCCGCGCATCATGGCGGCGCCCATGCCGTTCGAAATCGTGATCACGCCGGAGGTCGTATACTTCCTGCACGAATCCTTCAGCCAGACCCGCCGAATCTTCATGGCAGGCCACCAGCCGTCGCCCTATCCCGCGCCGACCTACAACGGCGAGTCGCTGGGGCGCTGGGAGGGCGACACGCTCTTCGTGAAGACCACCAAGATCAAGGCCGAGGCGCTGGACACCACCGCCCTGCCAGTCAGCGACGCCCTGGAAGTGGAGGAGCGATATCGCCTCCTCGCCCCCGACAAACTCGAAGCGCAGATCACGCTGCATGACCGCAAGGCCTTCACCCGCCCCTGGACGGTCACCCGGACCTATACCAAGCAGCCCGGCAACCGGATCCTCGAATACGTCTGCAACGAGAACAACCGGAACCCGGTGGACGAAAACGGCAACGTCGGCTTCCACGGACCCAAGTGACCACAACATATCCGTACAAACCCTTCCGGCAGGTCGCGAGCGCCCTTTACCGTTGACCTGACCGCAGGGGCCTGCCCCCTTTGCCGGTGACAAATCGCTCGGATAGAGACAACGGTGGGAGAGACGATGCCGGGATTTCAGGCGTTTCGCGGCGCGACGGCCGTGGTCACGGGCGGGGCGTCCGGCATCGGGCGGGCCCTCGCCGAACGCTTCATCGCCGAGGGCATGAACGTGGTCATCGCCGACGTGGAGGCCGCCGCCCTGGCGCGGACCGCCGATGAGATCGGGGCGGTGGGCGTGGTCACCGACGTCAGCGACCTCGCCAGCGTCCGGGCCCTGGCCGAGGCGGCCAAGGCGCGGTTCGGCGCCATCCACATCGTCTGCAACAACGCTGGCGTCGGCCCTTTCGGGCGGATCAAGGACCTTTCCACCGCGGACTGGCGCTGGATCGTGGGGGTGAACCTGTGGGGGGTGATCCACGGGGTGCAGGCCTTCCTGCCCCTGCTGTTGGACAACCCCGAAGGCGGATGGATGGTCAACACCGCCTCCATGGGCGGGCTCAGCACCTTCCCCGGCCTGGGCGCCTACGCCACCACCAAGTTCGGCGTCACCGCGCTGACGGAAACCCTGTCGATGGAGTTGGCGGAGGACGAGGCCAAGGTGGGCGTCACCCTGCTCTGCCCCGGCCCGGTCCATACCAAACTCGGCAAGAGTTCGCGCAACCGGCCGCAGGGCCTCGCCGGCGGCGCCCTCGCCGACCTCGACCTGGAGGACCTGCCGCACTACCGGGAGACCCTGCCCTGGAAGGAGCCCGCGGACGTCGCCGAGGTGGTGATGGACGCGATCCGCCAGGGGCGTCTTTACGCCATCACCCACCCGATGCAGGTCGACCGGGTCGAGACCCGCGCCGCCCGGCTGCTCGCCGCCTTCGGCAAGCGCCTCACCGTCAGCGACATGGTCTGAGCGGATTTTCGGCGCCAGGAGGATTGACCCTGAAGCCATCCAGCCCATACTTATCCGTACAAATTTGCCCGTACGGGTCATTGGGGTGGAAGCAGCCATGCTGGAAAGCCATGTCGAGGTGCTGGAGCGCGGCCCGGCGCCACCCCTGATCCCGCAGCCGGAACCCGGGCTGACGCCCCGGACCGCCATCGCCCGCGCCGAAGCCCTGATCCCCCAGCTCCGCGAGGAGCAGGAAACGGCTGACGGGCGCGGCCACTATTCGGAAACGGTGCACCAGCAGATGCTGGCTGGCGGGCTCTACCGCTTGGTGCAGCCGAAGATGTTCGGCGGCTATGAGTTCAGTTGGACCGACTTCCTGCGCGTGGTCCACGCCATCGCCCGCGGCCATCCCTCCAGCGGCTGGTGCTTCTGCCTCTCGACCTCACACGCCCACCTGCTGGGCTCGCACTGGAACGCGCAAGCCCAGCGGGAACTGTTCGGCCCGGAGGGCGACTTCCGCTCGCCCCACCGCGCTGCGCCCGGCGGCGTGTTCAAGCCGGTGGACGGAGGCTACATCGCCAACGGCGTCTGGTCCTATTCGTCGGGCATCCCCTACGCGACCCACTTCTGCGGCGGGACCCTGATCCCCAACGCCGAGGGCAAACTAAGGCCGGCCAACTTCTTCGTCTCGCGGGACAAGGTGACGGTGCTGCCCGACTGGGGCGGAGACAGCGCGCTCGGTATGCAGGGCTCCGGCTCCAACAGCGTCAAGCTGGAGGACGTGTTCGTGCCGTCCCATCACGTGGCCTTCGGGGACGTGCTGTTCGCGCGGGACTTCGACT
>Ga0182736_1000103_pt1 | contig 161023 bp, 164 predicted proteins | sample eDN5th30CKraftBY_FD_128882 | JGI IMG/M metagenome (GOLD analysis project Ga0182736, IMG submission 128882) | Enriched backyard soil microbial communities from Emeryville, California, USA - eDNA 5th pass 30_C Kraft BY (version 2) (version 2) | ecosystem: Environmental > Terrestrial > Soil >... | reverse complement strand
GAAGACCTCGGCATCAAGCTCGAGAACGTCACGCTTGCCATGCTCGGGCGCGCGAAGAAGGTCACGATCTCCAAGGAGAACACGACCATCGTCGACGGTAACGGCAAGAAGAAGGAAATCGAGGGCCGCGTCGCGCAGATCAAGGCGCAGATCGAGGAGACTTCCTCGGACTACGACAAGGAGAAGCTGCAGGAGCGTCTGGCCAAGCTCGCCGGTGGCGTCGCCGTCATCCGCGTCGGCGGCTCGACCGAGGTCGAGGTCAAGGAGCGCAAGGACCGCGTCGACGACGCGCTCAATGCGACCCGCGCGGCCGTTGAAGAAGGCATCGTCCCCGGCGGCGGTTCCGCTCTCCTGCGCGCCAAGAAGGCCGTCGAGAAGCTGAAGTCCGACAACTCGGACATCGAAGCCGGCATCAAGATCGTGCTCCGCGCGCTTGAGTCGCCGATCCGCCAGATCGCCGAGAATTCCGGCGTCGAAGGCTCGATCGTCGTCTCGAAGGTCCTGGAGAACAAGTCGGACACGTTCGGCTTCGACGCTCAGAACGAAGAGTTCGTAGATCTGGTTCTCGCCGGCATCATCGACCCGACCAAGGTTGTGCGCACGGCGCTGCAGGACGCGGCTTCGGTCGCTTCGCTGATCGTCACCACCGAGGCGCTCATCGCCGACCTGCCGAAGCCGGCAGCCGGCGCTCCGGCGATGCCGGGCGGTGGCGGCATGGGCGGCATGGACTTCTAAGAAGTCCTACCCCTCGAAAGTTCAGAAAGGGCGCGGCGCAAGCCGCGCCCCTTTTTGCTTGTCCCATTTCATCCGGCCGCGAGCGCGGCACGGATCGCTTCGCCCATCGCCGAGCCATCTTCCGATTTGCCGAAGGCGACCGCGCCGCGCGGGAGAAGGGCGGGCTGCGCGATGAAGCGCGGCGCCCGGCCGCGATGGGGTTGCGCCGAATGAACGAGGAAAGGATGGCAGGCATAGACAGTGCCGGCTGGCCCCGTAGCCCATGCCTCGCGGCAATCCGCGCTTTCCGCGAAGTCGGTGGCGGCGAGTTCGCGCAGCGTCAGCCCAGCCGCACCGGCAGGGACGAGGCGCCGCGCGATGGAATGGTGCGAACCAACCCGCAGCCGCGTCGGTGCATCCGCGGGCCCCACATCCGAGAATAGCGCGATCAGCAGCAGCGCGCGGCCACGCGACGTGACATTGGCTCGCCAATCCATGAAGTCGGCTTTGTCATGGCCGAAGCTGACATCGACATGCCAGCCGGCGTCGCCGGGATCGTCCGGCGAAGGAAAGCGGATCGGAAACGTGCCGACCGCCGCGAGCGGCATCCATTGTCCCGCGCCGGCCAGAAGGTCATAGGCCCGATGGAGGCGCGGCGTATTCAGGGCGACAAGAAACGGCTCGTCGGCATAGAAGCCGAGCCGGACGACCGGGCGGGTCCATGTCGCGGGCCGCTTGGGATCGCAGCCGCTGTCGCGCCACAGGATCTCCCGCGCGGCGGAAGCGATCTCGGCGGAAAAGGCGTTGTCGATCCGGATGAAGCCGTCGCGGATGAAGTCCGCACGCATGGCGTCGGATGAAGCAAAAAGGGGAGGCATGAAGGAAACTCTCTCGTACCGTGAGTTCGAGGTCATGCCGCGGGAGCGGGCCAACAGCCCGCAATCTCCACGGCGTCAAGCACACGCAAAAGCGCGGCTAGGCTCGAAGGAAGGTCGAGGAGGCAAACATCGTCATGATGTCAGCCTAAGGCGGAATCCTGCCGTCCGCAACCGCAGATAGCTTGGATCGCGCAGAGCTTGCAAACGCGTTGCGTCAGATCGCCCGGGCCCTCGAGCCGGCGGTCACGCGCGGGTCGTCGCCACGCCTGCGGACAGCAAGGGGGCAAGTTTCTCCTCCGCCAGAGCGCTCTCGACGATCATCCCGGACAGCGCTGCGACCGGCGCGACGAGGAAAGGCGAGACGGCGCCGATCTTCTCGGAGGATGCCAGCGCGATCGTCTCGGCGGCCTGGCCCATCAATTGCCGCTTGATCGCGGCTTCCTCGATGTCGCCGGTGGTCAGCCCCGCTTCGCCATGGATGCCGGTGACGCCGAGGAAATAGATGTCGGCGCGGATGCGCGCGATCTGTTCAGCGGCGATGGCCCCGACCGCGACGATCGAATGGCGGAACAGCCGGCCGCCGATGATGATGACGTCGACGGCCTGATACGGCATCAGCGCCAGGGCCGTGCTCGGCGCATGCGTGACGATCGTCGCGCGAAGGCTGGGGCGAAGATGCCGGGCGACTTCCAGTGCCGTGGTGCCGCCGTCGAGGATCACGACCTGGCCATCCTCGATCATCGCCGCCGCGGCGCGCCCGATCGCCCGCTTCCCGTCCGGGCCGATCGCCTGCCGCGTGGCGAAATCGGCAACGCCGGGGCTCGCCGGCAGGGCGCCGCCATGCACCCGCTGCAACAGGCCTTCGCTGGCGAGTTCGCGCAGATCGCGCCGGATCGTGTCTTCCGAGAGGCCGAGTTCCTGGCTGACTTCTTTGGCGACGACGCGGCCGTCGCGCTTGAGAATATCGAGGATGTGGAGTTTGCGCTCGCTGGTCAGCACGGCATTCGGTCCTGCACGATATTGCACGAAAGTCTATAAACGCGTATAAATGTGGATGTTCGTGCAACTTTGTTAACGAAAGCACTCGCCCATGTCGATGACCTCTTTGCCCATCGCCGAGCCCATGATCATCCTCGTCGCCGGTCCCTATCGTTCGGGGACGGGGGATGATCCTGCCCGCATGGCCGCCAATCTCCGAACGCTCGAAGAGGCGGCGCTGCCGTTGTTTCGCGCGGGTCATATCCCTCTGATCGGCGAGTGGCTGGCTTTGCCTCTCATGGCCGTAGCCGGATCCAGGACGGTCGGCGACGCTGTCTATGAGGAGATCGCCTATCCGGTCGCCCATCGCCTGCTGCCGCGCTGCGATGCCGTGCTGCGCCTTTCAGGCGCCTCCAAGGGCGCCGATCTCGACGTCAAGATCGCCCGCGAGCGCGGCCTCAAGGTCTATCACTGCGTCGAGGATGTGCCGGGCTGCGCCGCGCCCCTCGTTTGATTCGTGCAATTTCGTGCAGATGGGGTTATCGGCGCTGCCGGAAGAAATCGCGCAGCAGCGTCGATGCCTCGCCGGCGGCGATGCCGTCATAGACCTCGGGAGCGTGGTGGCAGGTTGGCTGGCTGTAGAGGCGTACGCCGCTCTCGACGGCCCCGCCTTTCGGATCGGCCGCCGCATAATACAGCCGGCGGATCCGGGCAAAGGAGATCGCCGCCGCGCACATCGGGCAGGGCTCCAGAGTCACATGGAGGTCGGCTCCGACAAGCCGTTCCGAGCCGAGCTTTGCCGCAGCTTCGCGGATGACCAGCATCTCAGCATGGGCCGTCGGGTCCTTCAGTTCCAGCGTGCGATTTCCGGCGCGGGCGATGATGGCGCCATCAAGCACGATGACCGCGCCGATCGGCACTTCGCCGCGTCCAGCGGCCAGCCTTGCCTCGGCGAGCGCCTCCGCCATCGGCGAAAGGGCCGTTTCGCCACTCGGCCGGTCAGTCTCATCGCTCATGCCGTCTCGCCTCGCTGGCGGCGCTCTGTTAAGGAAGCGGCCGAGGTGATCACCCATGAAGCCGCCGAAGAAACGCATAGACGACGCCGCCGCCCATCGCCAGAGCAGCGCTGGGGCCGAGACGGAGGGCGAACGCATCGCCAAGGTGCTGGCCCGCGCCGGGCTCTGCTCGCGCCGCGATGCCGAGCGCTGGATCGAGGACGGCCGTGTCGCGATCAATGGCACGGTCCTGACCACGCCTGCGGTCAATGTCGGCCGCAAGGACAAGGTGACCGTCGACGGCGTCCCGCTGCCGGCGCGCGAGCGCACCCGGCTTTGGCTCTATCACAAGCCGCGTGGCCTCGTGACGACGGCACGCGATCCCGAAGGGCGTCCGACCGTGTTCGATGCGCTGCCGGAGCATATGCCGCGCGTCGTCGCGGTCGGCCGGCTCGATATCAATACCGAGGGCCTGCTGCTGCTGACCAATGACGGCGGCCTCGCCCGTGTGCTGGAGCTGCCCTCGACTGGTTGGCTGCGCCGCTATCGCGCCCGCGCCTGGGGCGAGGTGCTGCAGCCCGATCTCGACAAGCTGAAGGACGGCGTCACCATCGACGGTATGCTCTATGGCGCCATCGATGCCCAGCTCGAGCGTGTCCAGGGCAGCAATGTCTGGGTCGCGCTGGCGCTGCGCGAGGGCAAGAACCGCGAGGTCAAGAATGTGCTCGCCGATCTCGGCCTCGACGTCAACCGCCTGATCCGCATCTCCTATGGCCCGTTCCAGCTTGGCGATCTACCCGAGGGCGAAGTGGTCGAGATCAAGGGCCGCGTGCTGCGCGACCAGCTCGGCCAGAAGCTCGCCGACGAGGCCGGCGCCGATTTCGATGCGCCGCTCCGCGAAACCGGGCGACCGTCGCGCTCTTCGCCGCGGTCGCAGGACGCCGAGGTGGCCGACCGGGATCAGGAACGACCGGCCGGCCGTGAACGGCCGCAGCGTCGCGAGCGCGTCGAGCCGGAGGGCGATCATCGCCTGAAGCGGCCGAAGCCCGCAGCCTCGCGCCTGCGCGAGACCACGCTGGAGGAACCGGCCCGCCCGGCGCGTGGTGGCCGTGTCCGTTCGGAGCGTCCCGTTCCCGCAGCGGAAGGCGAGGGGCGGGGCGATCGGCCCCGTCGCGGCCCCGGCCGCATCGACAGCGAGGCTGCTTCCATGCCGCGCGGCTCCGTCCGCGCCGAGCGCGGCACGCGCGGCCGGGCGCGCTTCGAGCATCCGGTCCCGGAAGCGGATGAGGTCAAGCCGGCTGAAAAGCCGAGCCGTGGCCGTTCGGCTTCGCGTTCCCAGGAGGATCGCCCGCGGTCGCAGCGCCATGGTGAGGGCCGCTTGACCGCCGGCAAGCCTGTTGGCGCGCGCCCCGCGCGCAGCGAACGGCCGCAGCCATCGCGACCCGCCCGTTCCGGCGCCGGCGAAAAGCCGTCCTATGGCGAGCGTCCGCCGCGCCGCGAGAAGCCGGCCGGCGGCGAAAGGGCTTCCTATGGTGACAAGCCCGCTTACGCCGACAAGCCATGGCGAAACGAGAAGCCCACGCGCGGCGGTGACAAGCCGGCGCGTGGCGACCGTCCATCGCGGGACGACGCGCCGCGCGGCAAGCGGCCGGGCTTCCAGGGCGCTGCGCCCGGGGCCGGTTCTGCCGGCGACAAGCGTCCCGGTGGGCGCGGTCCCGGACGTCCGAAGCCGCGGGGCACGGATGGCGGCGGCGGTTCGACGGGAGGTGGCGGTGCGAATCGTCGGCGGTGAGTGGCGCGGCCGCACGCTGGCCGCGCCGAAGAGCCAGGCGATCCGTCCGACCTCCGATCGCCTGCGTGAAAGCCTCTTCAACGTGCTCGCGCATGGCTATGACGACCAGGTGGCCGACGCGCGCGTGCTCGACCTCTTCGCGGGGACGGGCGCGCTCGGTCTCGAAGCGATGTCGCGCGGCGCCAGCTATGCGCTCTTCGTCGATGAGGGCGTTGAGGCGCGGGGCCTGATCCGGCAGAACATCGAGACACTTGGCCTGACGGGGCGCACGCGATTGTTCCGGCGCGACGCTACCAAGCTCGGACCGGCCGGCACTGTCGCGCCCTTCGATCTCGTCTTCGCCGATCCGCCCTATGATCGCGGCCTCGGCGAGCCGGCGCTCGCGTCGGCGGTCGCGGGGGATTGGCTGGCGCCCGGCGCGCTCGTCGTGCTGGAGGAGGCGGCCGACGTGATCATCGGACCGGTCGATGGCCTCGAACGGGTCGAGCGCCGCGAGGCCGGCGACACGCAATTGCTGTTTTTCCGATTCGCCGGCCGCAGCTGATATTTTCCTCGCCTCCCCGTTAAGACTATCCTAGGCTTTGTGTCCGGGGGCAGTGGTAATGCGTGTCGAGGACTGATGGACCAGCGTAGCTTGATCCCTGACCATTGCCGCCTTTTGGCGGTGCCGCGCCTGTTCATCGCACTCTTTGTCGTTCTAGGTCTTGCGAGTTTCGCAGGAACGTCGGCCTTTGCCGACGAACCGGTCCGCATCGCGCCCGACGCAACCACCTTCACGCTCGAAAACGGCATGCAGGTGGTGGTGGTCCCCGATCACCGGGCACCGATCGTCACCCATATGGTCTGGTACAAGATCGGCGCTGCTGACGATCCGCCAGGCAAGTCCGGCATCGCTCATTTTCTTGAACACCTGATGTTCAAGGGCACAAAGGCGCATCCGGCCGGCGAATTTTCGGCCAAGGTTTCCGAAGGCGGCGGCCAGGAGAATGCCTTCACCACAGCCGACGCCACGGCCTATTTCCAGACGATCGGCAAGGAACGGCTCGGCACCGTCATGGCCTTTGAAGCCGACCGCATGGAGGGGCTGGATCTCTCGGAAAAGACCGTCCTGTCGGAGCGTGACGTCATTCTCGAGGAACGACGGATGCGGATCGACAACGATCCGGGCGCTCAGCTCGGCGAGGCGATGAACGCCGCGCTCTACCAGAACCATCACTACGGCATCCCTACCATCGGCTGGATGCAGGAGATGCAGGGTCTGACCGCGGCCGATGCGCTCGCGCAGTACCGCCACTACTACACACCCAACAATGCCATCCTGGTCGTCGCCGGGGACATCACGCCGGAGGAAGTGCGTCGCCTCGCGGACGTCACCTTCGGCAGGGTGCCCCGCCGCGCGGAACCTGGCGAGCGCAACCGTCCGAAGGAGCCGCCGCCGCTCGCCGCGCGAACGGTCGATCTCGTCGATTCGCGCGTCAGCCAGCCGTCCTGGCAGCGCAACTATCTGGTGCCTTCCTATTCTTCAGGCAAGCCTGGAGAGGCCGAGGCGCTCGACGTGCTCGCCGATATTCTCGGCCGCGGCACCACCAGCCGGCTTTACCGTGCGCTCGTCGTCGAGCAGGGGCTCGCGACATCGGCCGGCTCCTACTACAGCGGCGAGGCGCTCGATTATGGCCGCTTCGGTGTCTATGCCAGCCCGCGCGGTGACGTGCCGCTCGCCAAGCTCCAGACCGCCGTCGATGCCGTCATTGCCGACATCCGCGACCATGGCGTCACCCCCGAGGAGCTTGTGTCGGCCAAGCAGCGGACGCGGGCCCAGTCGATCTACGCCCAGGACAGCCAGGCGATGCTCGCCCGCATCATCGGCATGGCGCTCGCAACCGGTCAGCCGCTCGATGCCGTCCAGGGCTGGCCCGCCCGTATTGGTGACGTCACGGTGGAAGATATCTCGGCCGCCGCGAAAACCTTTCTTGACGTACGCCGGTCTGTGACTGGTACGCTGACCCCCGCACCGGCCGACGGCCGCAGCTGATACGAACGGAGATCGACCTTCATGGCCAAGCTTCTCGTCCGCCTCGGCATGGCCGTCTTCGGCCTTCTGGTGATAGTTCCGGCGAGCCAGGCCATGTCGATCCAGAAGGTCGCCGGCCCGCCCGGCGTCGAGGCTTGGCTTGTCGAGGACTATACGGTCCCGATGATCGCGATGGACTTCGTGTTCACAGGCGGCGCGGCACAGGACCCGGCTGACAAGCCGGGCGTCGCCAACATGCTGTCGAGCCTGCTCGACGAGGGGGCTGGCGACATGAAGAGCGCCGCCTTCCAGAAGGCGCTCGATGATCGCTCGATCAGCATGAGCTTCGATGCCGGCCGCGATGGCTTCTATGGCGATCTGAAGACGCTGTCGGAAAACCGCGACAAGGCCTTCGGCCTGCTCGCCGCTGCGCTGCAGGCGCCGCGCTTCGACACCGAGCCTGTCGAGCGTATTCGCGCCCAGATCGCGGCGAGCATCAAGAACGACGCCAACGACCCGCAGGCGGCGGCGACTCTGGCGGTCTGCGCCAAGGCCTTCCCCAATCATCCCTATGGCCGGCCCCTGGACGGCACGGTTGACAGCCTCGCCGCCATTTCGCGCGACGATCTCGAGGCCTATCGCAGCCATGTCTTCGCCCGTGACAATCTCAAGGTCGCCATCGTCGGCGCGATCAGCCCCAAGGACGTCACCGCGATGCTGGCACGCGTCTTCGGGCCGCTGCCGGATCGCGCGCAGTTGACGCCCGTTGCCGACATCGTGCCGCAGGCCGGCATCATCGCCATCGACCAGCCCAATCCGCAAACGCTGATCCGCTTCGGCGGGCCCGGCATCAAGCGCAACGATCCCGATTTCATGGCGGCTTATGTCGTCAATCACATCCTCGGCGGCGGTACGATGTCGTCGCGGCTCTATACAGAGATCCGCGAAAAGCGTGGCCTCGCCTATTCGATCTCGACCACGCTGGTGACGCTCGCCCATGCCGACGCCTTCGCCGGCGGCACCGCGACGCGGGCCGATCGCGCGCCCGAGACCATCGCGCTGATCAAGGATCAGATCGCCCGTTTCGCAGCCGAAGGCCCGACCGAGGCGGAACTCGCCAAGGCCAAGAGCTACATGATCGGCTCCTATGCGCTGCGGTTTGATTCATCGAGCAAGATTGCGCGTCAGATCCTCGGCATCATGGTCGACAATCTCGGCATCGACTATGTCGAGAAGCGCAACAGCCTGATCGAGGCTGTTTCCATCGAAGATGCCCGCCGCGCGGCTCGCCGTTTGTTCTCCGACGGCACCGCGATGGTAGCAACGGTCGGACCGGCCAAGACCAAGACAGCGACGGCGGAGACGCCGGTCTCGCCCCAGCTCTGAGCCGGGCGGATTATTCCGCCGCCTCGGCGGTCGCCTTTTCCGCGGCTTCGTTGAGCGCCTTGGCCCGCCGCTTGGGTTCGACCAGCGGCTCCGGCTTCAGCTTGCCCTGGATGTCCGTATAGGAGATCTTGCCGCCGCTCATCTGGATCGCGAGGCGCGCTGCCTCGCGCTCGCGGATTGTCTCCGCCACGTCGGCGATATGGCTTTCGTCATAGCCGAGGCCCTCGAGCGATTTCATGCCGAAGGTGAAGGCCGACTCATAGGTCTCGCGGATCTCGAAATCGACGCCCTGCTGGCGCAGCTTCAAAGTGTGCTGGCGGTCGTAGGAGCGCACATAGAGCTTCGAAAACGGGAATTCCGAACGGATCAGCTCGACGATCAGGTCGGTCGATTCCCGCTTGTCGGTGCAGACCACGACGAGGTCGGCATGTTCGATGCCCGCTGCGCGCAGCACGTCGAGCCGCGTTCCGTCGCCATAATAGACCTTGAAGCCGAACCGCGCCGCGCTCCGCACCATGTCGGCGTCCGAATCGATCGCGGTCACATCGATGCCTTCGGAAAGCAGGAACTGCGCGGTGATCTGGCCGAAGCGGCCGAAGCCGATCATCAGGACGCGCCCCTCGAGCCCGTCCGCCACGTCGAGATCGTCGACATTGGGCTTCGGCTCCGGCAGCCACTTCAGTGCCATCACGGTGAGCGGCGTCAGCGCCATCGAGATGATCACGGTCGCGGTCAGGATCGCATTGGTGCGGCCGTCGATGATGCCGGCGCTGGTCGCGGCGGCATAGAGCACGAAGGCGAACTCGCCGCCTTGCGCCATCAGGGCGGCGCGCGACAGTGCCTCCTTGCGGGTTGCGCGGAAGAGGCGGGCGATGCCGAAGATACCGATCGCCTTGACGACCATATAGCCGATGACAGCGGCGAGGATGTAGTGCCAGTCCGAGACCAGCACGCCGAGATCGAGCGACATGCCGACGCCGAGGAAGAAGAGGCCGAGCAGGATGCCGCGGAACGGTTCGATATCGGCCTCGAGCTGATGGCGGAAGCTCGATTCCGACAGCATGACGCCGGCGAGGAACGCGCCCATCGCCATTGAGAGGCCGCCGAGCTGCATCGCCAGCGCCGAGCCAAGCACCACGAGCAGCGCCGCGCCGGTCATCACCTCGCGTGCGTTGGCGCCGGCGAGGATGCGGAACATCGGATTGAGCAGCCAGCGGCCGGCCGCGATCAGCGCGACGACGCAGCCGATCGCGATCAGGCCTGAGATCCAGAACGGTTGATGCGCATCGCTGCTTGTCGCCGGTCCGATCAGGACGACGATCGCGAGCAGCGGAACGATGGCGAGGTCCTCAAGCAGCAGGATCGAGACGATCCGCTGGCCGGATGGCGAGGCGGTTTCGCCGCGTTCGTCGAGAAGCTGCATCACCGTCGCCGTCGAGGTCAGAACGAAACCCATGCCGGCGACGAAGGCGGCGGCGGGTGGCAATCCGACGGCGATGCCGATCAGCGTCAGCAGCGCGCCGCAGGCGACGACCTGCGCCAGGCCGAGGCCGAAGATCTCGCGCCTGAGGCCCCAGAGCCGGGACGGCCGCATTTCGAGGCCGATCACGAACAGGAACATTACGACGCCGAGTTCGGCGACATGCAGGATGGATTGCGGATCGGTGAAGAGACCGAGCCCGAACGGCCCGATGGCGACGCCAGCGGCGAGATAGCCGATGACCGAGCCGAGGCCGATCCGCTTGAAGATCGGCACGGCAACGACCCCCGCGCCAAGCAGGACCACGATCTGGACAAGGTCAGCGCCCTGGACTTCGGCAGCCATCAAAAGGTCTCCGTCGAGTGACGACATACGATGGGGCGCGGCCGGCTGCGATGCAAGACGAATGCCGGCCGTCCTCTGGCCTCTCCCAAACCCTGTCGCTTTCAAGACGTTGGCTTTGCGTGCAGCCTTGCCGCATGGGGTTGTTCGAGACGGCCGTGATGCCTACTAGAGGGGGAACAGGGAGACTATGTGATGACAGCCCTTCCGGACCAGTCCCGCCTCGTCGATCGCGCCGCCGCGCTGGTTGAGGCCGCCCGCCGCGCCGGCGCCGATTCCGCCGATGCCTTCGCCGTCCGCCGCGTCGGTCTTTCGATCGATATCCGCAACGGCAAGGTCGACGAGACGACACGCTCGGAAAGCGACGACGTGGCGCTGCGCGTCTTCATCGGCAAGCGCCACGCCAGCGTCTCGACCAATGGCATCGCCCCGCCAGAAGAACTGGCCGAGCGGGCGGTGGCGATGGCGCGGGTTGCGCCGGAAGACCAGTTCGCGGGTCTCGCACCCGCGGATCGGCTGGCGAAATCCTGGCCCGATCTTGACCTGATGGATTCTTCGATCCCGGATCCCGACACGCTCACCGAGCGTGCGCGGGCGGCCGAGGCGGCGGCGCTCGCGGTCAGCGGCATCTCGAAATCGGGCGGCGCTTCTGCCGGCTGGGGCCTGACCGGCGCGGTGATCGCGACGTCGCACGGCTTTTCCGGCGCCTATCTCGGCTCGCGCAGCGGCGTCTCGGTGACGGCGATCGCCGGCGAAGGCACCGGCATGGAGCGCGACTATGACGGCGACTCCAAGGTCTATGCGGCCGACCTGCGCGCGCCCGAAGCGATCGGCCGCGAAGCTGCGGAGCGGGCGGTGCGCCGCCTCAACCCGACCCAGCTGCCAACGGGACGCGGCCATGTCGTTTATGATCCCCGCGTTGCGATCAGCCTGATCGGCCATCTCGCCGGCGCGATCAACGGTGCCTCCATCGTGCGGAAGACCAGCTTCCTGCAGTCAGCGCTCGGCACCGCCGTCTTCGCGCCCGGTATCCGCATCACGGACGATCCGCGCCGCCTCCGCGGCCTCGGTTCTCGGCCGTTCGACGGGGAGGGCGTCGCCTCCGAAGCGCTCGACCTCGTGACCGATGGCATCCTGCAGACATGGCTGCTCGACAGCGCCACGGCGCGCGAACTCGGCCTTGAAACGAATGGCCGCGGCTCGGGCGGCGGCGGTGGCCCGCACACGACCAATCTGACGCTGCTGCCGGGCTCGGTCAGCCGCGACCAACTGCTCGCCGATATCGGCGAGGGCGTCTATGTCACCGAACTCATCGGCCACGGCGCCAATGGCGTGACCGGCGATTACAGCCGCGGTGCTGGCGGCTTCCGCATTTCCGGCGGCAAACTGGCCGAACCGGTGTCGGAGATCACCATCGCCGGCAATCTCAAGGACATGTACCGCCGGCTCATCGTGGCCGACGACCTCGAATATCGCTATGCGTCCAACGCGCCGACCGTCGCGATCGAGGGGATGATGATTGCCGGACGCTGACCTCGCCTCCCTGGCCGAGGATCTGGCGCTCATCTCGGCGGCAGCGGTGGAGGCCGGCCGCATTGCGCTCGGCTTCTTCGGCAACAATCCGCGCGCCTGGACCAAGGGCGGCGATTCGCCGGTCACCGAGGCCGACATCGCGTCCGACCGCTCGCTTCATGCCGCGTTGACCACGGCTCGTCCCTCCTATGGCTGGCTGTCCGAGGAAAGCGCCGACACGCCGGAGCGGCTTGGCCGCAGCCGCGTCTTCGTCGTCGATCCGATCGACGGGACGCGCGGCTTCATGGAAGGCAATGTCGACTGGTGTGTTTCGGTCGGAATCGTCGAGGCGGGGAGGCCGCGTGTCGGCGTTCTCTTCGCACCCGCGCGGCAGGAACTCTATGAGGCGACGCTGGGCGGCGGCGTCAGGCTGAACGGCGCGACGATTGCCTCGTCCAGTCCTGCCGCAGGCGCGGCCCTGCATTTCGCCGGTCCTCTCCGGCATATGCGGGCGCTGTCCGGTGCAGGCTTTGAAGTCGCCGATCGCCGTGTCACGCCCTCGCTGGCCTATCGGCTCGCGCTGGTTGCCGCCGGCCGCATCGACATCGCAACGGCAGCCGCCGATGCCCGCGACTGGGACCTTGCGGCAGCAGACCTTTTGGTGCACGAAGCAGGCGGAACGCTGTGCGATGCGGCAGGTGCGCCCATCCGCTACAATCGGCCTGATCCGCGCCATCCCGCGCTGATCGCGGCGTCGCCGAAGCTTGCGGCCGAGGCTGTGGGGCCCGTCGCTGGGGCCGAGGCTGCCGCCGCGCTGCTGCGGCGTTCCTGATCGGGTGGCTTCACCCTTCGGTTTGGATTGTCGCAAAGGAGATCGGCGAAGATGCCGGAGACCAAGAAACAGCTCCTCCATCTGGTGTTCGGCGGTGAGCTCAGCTCCGTCGATGCGGCCGATTTCGCCGACCTCTCCAAGCTGGACATCGTCGGCATCTATCCCGATTACAAGACCGCCTATGACGCCTGGAAAAAGGCCGCGCAGGGCACGGTCGACAGCGCGCAGACGCGCTATTTCATCGTGCACCTGCATCGCCTGCTCGATCCAGATGCGACCGGCGCCTGATCGATCCTCGCGCAGCCTTGGTCGCGCGACGAAGGCCGGTGGTGATCGAGGATGAATGCGATCGTGAATGACCAGGCCCCCATCGGGTCGGCCGACGAGCCGGCCAGCCAGCCGGCCCCGAAGCCGCGGACGTCGAAGCGCGCGCTGAAGAGGCTCGGCGAGTCCGATCGTGTCGTGCGCGCCGCCGGACTGGTGGCCGTCGCCTATCTCAAGCTCGTCCGCGCCACCAGTCGCATTACCTTTGAGCCCCAAGACCCGCTGGAAGCCTATCGCGCATTCCTGCCCGGCATCATGACGATGTGGCACGGCCAGCATCTGATGGCCCCCTTCGTGCCGAGCAAGGGCTTCAATCTGAAGGTTATGGTCTCGCGCCACCGCGACGGCGAGATCAACGCGATCATCGCCGAGAAATTCGGCTATGGCACCATCCGCGCTTCGGCAGCGCGGACCCCCTCGCGCACCATCGAAAAGGGCGGTCTGCGCGGTTTCCTGGAAATGAAGAAGGCGCTTGCCGAAGGTGTCACGGTCGCGATGACGGCGGATCTCAGCCATGCCGAATCTCGCCGTGCCGGACCAGGCATCATCGCGCTCTCGCGCGTCTCGGGCCGGCCGATCCTGCCGATCGCGCTGGCGACCTCCCGCCGTCTCGTCCTCGAGAACTGGGATCGCACTACGATCAACCTGCCTTTCAGCCGCGGCTCGTGCATATTCGGTACGCCGATCGCCGTTCCGGGCGATGCCGACGAGGCCGTGCGCGAGGAAAAGCGGCAAGAGCTGGAGGCTGAGCTCAACCGGATCACCGCCATCGCCTATGAGCGCGTCGGCGGCAAAGATGACTGACCTCGTCGGTGGCAGCGCGCGCGGGCTCTATCGCCTGGCGGGCTACGCCGCAATGCCGCTGGTGCCGCTGCTTCTCGCTTGGCGAACACGTAAGGGCAAGGAAGAGCGCACGCGGCGCGACGAGCGCTATGGCCGGTCGTCGATCAATCGCCCGGCGGGACCGCTGGTCTGGATTCATGTCGCGAGTGTCGGTGAAACCAACGCCGTCATGCCGCTGATCGCCCGCATTGCCGCCGAAGGGCTGACCGTGCTGCTCACCAGCGTGACGGTGACCAGCGCCCGCGTGGCTGCCCAGCGCCTGCCGCGCGGCGCGATCCATCAATATGCGCCGCTCGACATCGAGCCCTTCATCGATCGCTTCCTCGACACCTGGAAGCCGGATCTGGCGCTGTTCTTCGAGTCGGAACTCTGGCCGACCACGATGACCCGCCTTGCGGCGCGGCGCATCCCGGAGATCCGCATCAATGCGCGCATGACGCCGCGCTCCTTCCGGCGCTGGCGCCGGTTCGGCGGCGCCATGGCACCGCTGTTCGAAGGCGTCGAACTGGCTCTGGCGCAGAGCGATGGCGATGCCGAACGGCTGCGTGCCCTCGGGCTCAAGCAGGCGCGCTCGGTCGGCAATCTGAAATTCGACGTACCCGCGCCCGGAGCAGAGCCCTTGGCGCTCGAAGATTTCCGCCGTGAAACCGAAGGCCGTGCCGTTTTTGTCGCGGCATCGACGCATGAGGGCGAGGAGACGGTGGTCGCGGAAGCGCATCGCGCGGTGCGGGCCCGGCGGCCGGAATTCCTCTCCGTCGTCGTCCCGCGCCATCCCGTCCGCGGCCCGGCGCTCGCGGCAAGCCTTGCCGCCGCGGGGTTCTCCGTGGCGCTCCGCAGCCGCGGCGACCGCGTTACCGACGCAACCGATCTCTACATCGCCGATACGCTGGGTGAACTCGGGCTCTTCTATCGCACCGCGCCGGCCGCCTTTATCGGCGGCACGCTGGTGCCGGTCGGCGGTCACAATCCGATCGAGGCGGCCTTGCTCGAGACAGCCATCCTGCATGGGCCGCAGGTCGAGAACGCCGCCGAGATCTTCAAGGCACTCGATCGCGGAACGGGCAGGGCGCCCGTCACCGATGCGGAGAGTCTCGCCGAGGCGCTCGACGAGCTCTACGCCGACCCGGCGGCGCTCCAGGTGTTGGCCGAGCGCGGAACGGCAGCGCTGGCCCCGTTTTCGGGGGCGCTTGATGCGACCCTTGCCGCGCTTCGCCCCTATCTCGCGCCGCTAGTCGTGGCGGCCAGCCTCGGCCAACGCGACATGGTGCGCATGCGTCGCGCCCGGGCCGGCAAGACAGCGGGCAGCAAGCCGTGATCACCGCGCCGCGCTTCTGGTGGCGGCGGCGCGGCGGTGTGGCGTCGCTGGCGCTGATACCAGTCTCGGCGATCTGGTCGACGGTTTCAGGCGCGCGGATGCGCCGGCCGCCGCTCGTCCGCCCGCCATTGCCGGTCATTTGCGTGGGCAATTTCGTGGTCGGCGGCGCCGGCAAGACGCCGACGGCGCTTGCGGTCGCTGACATCGTCAAGGATCTCGGCTTTCGGCCCGGCTTTCTGACGCGCGGCTATGGTGGCCGCGTCACGACTGCGCATCTCGTTGACCCGGCGCGCGATGATGCGGCTCTCGTCGGTGACGAGGCGCTGCTTCTCGCCGACAAAGGGCCGGTCGCGGTGGCGCCGGACAGGCCGAAGGGCGTGCCGTTGCTGGAGGCGGCGGGCGCCGACTGCATCATCATGGACGACGGCTTCCAGAACCCCTCGCTCGCCAAGGATTTCAGCCTTGTCGTGGTCGATGGCGTCGCGGGCATCGGCAATGGCAAGGTCATGCCGGCGGGACCGCTCAGGGCGCCGCTGAGAACACAGCTCGTCCGCGCCGATGCCGTGATGATCGTCGGTCCCGGCGCGGGGGGCGATCATGTCGTGCGCCTCGCGGCGCGCGCCGGCCGGGTGATCCTTCGCGCTTATCTCGAGCCGGCGCGTGCTGACGTCGTTGCTGGCGGCCGCTATCTCGCCTTTGCCGGCATTGGCCGACCGGAGAAATTCTTCGCCTCGCTTGAGGCGGCCGGCGCCGAAATCGCGGTGCGCGAACCTTTCCCCGATCATCACCCTTTCAGCGACGCCGATGCAGAGCGGCTGCTGGCCCGCGCCGCGTCCGACGGTCTCCGTCTTGTCACCACGGCCAAGGACCATGCACGCCTTCGCGGCACGTCTGGCGCGCGGCTGCAACTCGCGGAGAAAGCGGAGGTGTTCGGTGTCCGGATGCGGTTCGAGGACGAGGCCAGGATCAGGCGGCTGCTCGAACGCGCGCTGAAACAGGCTACCGGCCGGCCCTCAACCGGACGGTAAAGAAGGGAGGCTGCACCGACGGTCTCAGACCAGCCCGAGCGCCTTGTGGCGGGCGAGCGAGGCGGCTGCGTCGGCATAGGCCTCCTGCTGCGCGACGCTCCAATAGCGGAGTTCGTCGAGCGGAATGGCGACGCCGGTCACGGCACAGCGCACGAAGGCGCCGGGCGACAGGATCTGGTAATCGCCATCGAGATAGCGGATGCGGGCTTCGCCGCCGCGGCCGGTATTTTCCATGCGGTTCATGGCTGTCCTTATGCTGCGAAACCGCCGGCTTCGCAATCTCCGACCTTATCGACGTCCGAACAGCCGCTCGATATCGGAGAGTTTCAGCTCGACATAGGTCGGCCGGCCGTGATTGCACTGGCCGGAGCCGGGTGTCGCTTCCATTTCGCGTAGCAGCGCGTCCATCTCCTCGGGACGAAGCTGTCGCCCGGCGCGCACCGAGCCATGACAGGCCATCGTCGCCGCAACATGATCGAGCTTTTCGGCAAGACGCGTCGAGCCGTCCCACTCCGCGAAATCATCGGCGAGATCGGCCAGTAGGGCCGCGCTGTCGACACTGCCGAGCAGCGCCGGCGTTTCGCGCACGGCAACGGCGCCGGGCCCGAAACCTTCGATGACGAGGCCGAGCTCCGCCAGTTCGTCGGCGCGGGCGATAAGTCGCGTGACGTCTTCGGATGGCAGGTCGACGATATCGGGGATGAGCAGGATCTGCCGCGCCGCGCCGGAACGGGCGAGCGCCTGCTTCAGCCGCTCATAGACCAGCCGCTCATGCGCCGCATGCTGGTCGACGATGACGATGCCGTCCTCGGTCTGCGCGATGACATAGGTGCTGTGCACCTGCGCCCTTGCCGCGCCGAGCGGCCTTGCGATCCGCTCCTCCGCTGGGCTGTCATGCGCGCGCGCATCGGCCGAGGGCTGATTGACCGCTTCGAAGCCGGGTTGAGGCTCGGCAAAGCTCTGCGCCTCCCAGGCGTAGGCCGCCGCGCTTCGCGCCGCCGCATAGGCCGGGCGCGCGGCATAAGCGGATGTGAAGGGGGGCGGCGTGCCGGGACGGAAGGCGGCGATGGTGGCGCCGCCGCCGGTCGATGTCGCGCGATGTCCCGATTGGTAGATCGCCTGGCGGAGCGCGCCGACGATCAGCCCGCGCACGAGGCCGGGGTCGCGAAAGCGCACATCAGCCTTGGCCGGATGGACGTTGACGTCGACCTCGTGCGGATCGAGCATCAGCTGAAGCGCGGCAACCGGATGGCGGTCGCGGGCCATGACATCGGCATAACCGGCCCTCACCGCGCCGATGAGCAGCTTGTCGCGCACCGGGCGGCCATTGACGAAGAGATATTGCTGCAGCCCGTTGGCGCGGTGGAAGGTCGGCAGGCCGGCCTGGCCGGCGAGACGCACGCCTTCGCGCGCCGCATCGATGACCATGGCGTTATCGGCGAAGTCGCGCCCGAGCACCTGCGCCAGCCGCTCGGCAAAACCGCCATCGCCGGTCGCAGGCAGGTCAAGCGCCGTGCGGTCGCTGCCCGAGAGATTGAAGCGGATTTCCGGATGCGCCATCGCGAGGCGCTTCACGACATCGGTGATCGCGCTCGCTTCGGCGCGCTCGCCTTTCATGAATTTGAGCCGCGCCGGCGTCGCGAAGAACAGGTCGCGGACCTCGACGCGCGTGCCCTTGGCGATCGCGGCCGGGCGCAGCGGCTCGACAACGCCGCCCGAGACCGCGACTTCCCAGCCATGCGGCTCACCGGCATGGCGGCTGGAAATCGAAAGGCGCGCCACCGCGCCGATCGAGGCGAGCGCCTCGCCGCGAAAACCGAGCGTGCGGATATCGAGCAGATCGTCGGCCAGCTTCGACGTCGCGTGGCGCTCGACGGCAACAGCGAGATCGGCAGCGTCCATGCCCGAGCCGTCGTCGGTGATGCGGATCAGCGCGACGCCGCCGCTGGCGGTGACGATCTCGATCCGCCGGGCGCCGGCGTCGATGGCGTTTTCAACCAGTTCCTTGACGACGCTTGCCGGCCGCTCGACCACTTCGCCGGCAGCGATGCGGTTGATCATGTCGTCGGTGAGGCGGCGGATAGGCATCGGCGGACTCTGCCGGATTCGTGCGTCCGGGGAAAGCGGGCTCAGCCGCGCGCCAGCGCTCGCCAACCGATATCCGACCGGCAGAACCCATCCGGCCAATCGATCGCCGCCACAGCCTCATAGGCGCGCGCCTGCGCCTCGCGCAGCGTCGCGCCGCAAGCCGAGACATTGAGCACGCGTCCGCCGGCCGAAATGAGCCCGTCCGGCGTCGCTGCCGTCCCGGCCTGGAAGACTTCGGCGCCGGGCACGGCCTGCGCCGCCGCGAGGCTGCCGATCGGCGTGCCCTTCTTGTAGTTGCCGGGATAGCCCTTGGCAGCCATGACAACGGTGAGCGCCGCCGCATCGCGGAAACAGGGAGCTTCCCCTTCGAGCCGGCCTTCGGCGGCGGCGAGAAGGAGGTCGAGCAGGTCGCTCGTCATCCGCATCATCAGCACCTGGCATTCGGGATCGCCAAAGCGGACATTGTATTCGATGAGCTCGGGCCCCTTGGCCGTGATCATCAGTCCGGCGAAGAGGACGCCCTGGAACGGCGTGCCGCGCGCCGCCATCGTTGCGACCGTCGGGCGGATGATTTCGGCCATCACGCGCTCGATCATCGCCTCTGTCATCACCGGGGCCGGCGAATAGGCGCCCATGCCGCCGGTGTTCGGGCCTTGATCGCCGTCGAAGGCGCGCTTGTGGTCCTGCGCCGCGCCGAAGGCGATCGCCGTCTTGCCGTCGGCGATGGCGAAGAAGCTCGCTTCCTCGCCGACGAGGCATTCCTCGATCACCACCTCGGCGCCGGCCGCGCCGAAAGCGCCGTCGAAACAGGCGTCGATGGCCTCGATCGCCTCGTCCAGCGTTTCCGCGACCACGACGCCCTTGCCGGCCGCGATGCCGTCCGCCTTGACGACGATCGGCGCGCCCATCGCCCGCGCATAGCCACGCGCCGGCTCGGCCTCCGTGAAGCGCTGATAGGCCGCCGTCGGAATGCCGGCCTCGACGCAGAGATCCTTGGTGAAGCCCTTCGAGCCTTCCAGCGCCGCCGCCGCCTTGCTCGGCCCGAACACGGCGATGCCGGCCTCGCTGAGCGCGTCGGCAAGGCCCGCGACCAGCGGCGCCTCGGGCCCGACGACCACGAGATCAATCGCCTCACGCCGGCAGAAATCGACGATCGCAGGATGATCATCGGCATCGAGCGCACAGAGCAGCGCATATTCGGCGATGCCCGGATTGCCAGGCGCCGCGAAGAGCCGCTTCAACCGCGGCGACTGCGCCAGCTTCCAGGCCAGCGCATGCTCGCGCCCGCCCGAGCCGATCAGAAGGACATTGAGGCGCGTATCGATCATGGATCAGTCCCCGCAAGGCTTTCGGCGGCAAAAAAGCGAGAGCCGCGCTTAGCAAGTGGGAGGGGGAATGTCGAGGGTGGGGCGGAGGCGGTTGCGGCGGTTGGGGAGGGGCTGGAGAGGACGGCATCGGCGCAGAGCCAAACTTGCGCACGCAGTGAACGACATGAATCCGCTTAGTGGGACCGGTTTTTCAGATGCTTCCGACCCCATTTCGGTCATTCAAAGCTAATGCGTGAATTCCTGAAAGCTGCCTTTCGCCGTCTCGTTGAGATGCCAGCTATGCGCGCGTTAGTGCAGATCAGCCGGGTTGCTGCTCGATTTTGTGTGTAATGTCTTTCACTTGAAACAGCCGACACCACCCGACTTCGAAATCATCGATATTGAAAATCGCGACATTGTAGCCGTCCTCGCCGAACGCGCTTTTGTACGCCACGCCGTCGTAACCAAGGGAGCGGAACAATTCCGCGAGGATCTGTGTGGGAGCGTAATCCGCTGCGTCGTCGGACCTATCTGCCGGCGCTGAAAATGCTCGGTCGATATCCGACCAAACGGCTTTCTCCATCTCCTCGCGTTCTGGCTCTTTGAAGTACAAATAGTGCTTTTTGGCGAGAACGCTGCAGTCGATCAGTTTCAGTTCGCGCAAGCATTTCATGCTGGCGACGGTCACGTAGGCGCCGATGGCAGGCCTCACTTCCGATACCGCCGTAGCGTCGTTTGTCGCCATATAGAGACACGGTATTCCGCGGGGGTTCACGCGTCCGTCGCCGGCCCGGTCACGCAACGGGATCATGCGGGCCCTGTCGGCCGCGCACTCGATATCGTCGATGTAGATTTCTTCACCGTCGTCGCCGGTTTGATACATCGGTCTCAGGTTGTGTGCTACTTGGGCTCGCCTCAGTCCTGCGCCCACATGAACGATACTCTCCCGAGCATGACACGTGGCAGCCACGGCTTGCAGAAACGCTTCCGTCTCAGAAGACCGGATGAAACGACGTGACTTCACGACCTCGCGTCGGAAATGATAGTAATCATGGCGCGATTTGAAAGTCGGAGGCAAACTCTCTTCCGTCACGAATGTAGTCCACAAAATCGACAATCATTAGCTCAGTACGACACGCACCTGTCAAAGCCGGATTTCGCCATCGTCTGTGAAGACAGAATGGACCGCCCCGTTCACCAATTCAAATGGTCCGCTATCGCCAAAGGTTTTCGCTGCGACGGCGACGGCCATCATTGCACGATGTACATACAGGATGTACTGCCACATCATGTCAGATAGCTGCTGATCTGTGGCTGGAAGTGGCAGTACGAACTTGTGACCATCGTATACATCCATGATGTGCACCGCCGCACCGTGCACATAACCGGAGAACGTGGCGTCAATGGTCTCAGTTACCGCTACGACCTGGCTTACCGGCAATCCCGCATTGTAAGTGCGGGCCACATAGGCTCTGATGTCGCGCCGGGAGACACGATTTCGCCTCTGCGTCGCCTGAAGAGGATCCGGGTGATCAAATTCCTCTTGAAAGAATTCGACAAGATACTGGTCGTGACGCGGTTCGCTCGGGTGCTGAAATACGAGCGGCCCCGCAATGAACATGATGTCAGTGCCGAGTTCGTCCATGACTCTCATAGTTGCGCCAGCATCTAGAACTAAGCCGTTTTGCAGCAACACCCAGCCAGCCCTCAACGCGCTCGACAATCGAACCGACTTTAGAACTAGAGCCTGACGCGGCTGATGCTCGACATACCGATGGGCACGATTGTCTCCATGGAGATGAGTCCATGCTGGCCGGGGCACCAGATTCTCCATGCGCGCAACAGCTTGATCAATAGTTTGCACGGCTGTTGTGAATGCCGCTTCTTCTTTAGTCGAGAAAGGCATGGAACCTCAATGGGGGTCGAATTTCAGGACGCTAACAGGTGCTTCCGCAATCTAGATGTCTGATGTCCACACTGTCTTGCCGAAAAACAGACCGTCAGAAATCCACCCCTTTGCGGAATTGGGTCCATGCCAGAACGGATCGACATTCGACCTTGAGCGAGGCCGGCGGCCATGTATTCGCTCTCCTGTCATTGCCGGGCTTGACCCTGCAATCCAGTCTTCTTGCCGCATCGGGTAGACAGGGCGAAGTCGCACGTTCGGTCGCAGCCCTTCTCTCTTGCTTCGGCACGCCATCCCGCCGAAGGGCTGGATTGCCGGGTCAAGCCCGGCAATGACAGAGGTTGGATCGTGGTCCGACGCGGATCCTTGCCCCCGCGCCGGACCCGGCATGCTCCGTCGCTAGCCGCCGACCTTATAGCGCGCTGCCGGTTTTCCATCGAACATCGACTGGAGCAACCGGCCGCTGAGCGTCTCGAAATCACGGAGCATCGTGTCGTCGTGGAGTGACGGGGATGTCACGCTCTCGCCCTGGTCGAGGCCCGCCAGGGCGGCGTCGACGCAATCCTCGGTGGTCATCACGATGCTTTCGGGAAGGCCCCCCAGGTCGCCGCCTGCCACCTCCCAGCCCTCCGAGACGACGGCGCCGGGCAGGACGAGCTGCACGCGGACGGCCGTTTCCGCGACCTCGCTCTGCAGGCTCTGGGTGAACAGATAGACATAGGCCTTGGTCGCCCCGTAAACTGGAATTCCGGGATAGGGTGCAAAGCCCGCCCCGGAGCCGACATTGACGAGCGTCCCCGCGCCCCGCGCCTTGAACGCATTGAGCGCCGCCTTCGACAGCTGCGTCAGCGCGGTGATGTTGAGGCCGATCATGCTGGTGATGACGCTGTCCGGCGTCTCGGTCAGCGGCTTCAGCGCCGAGAAGCCCGCATTGTTCACCAGCAGCGTCACCGACGGGTCGCTCGACAGCCGATCGGCGATCGTCGCCACCCCGGCCGGTTGCGACAGGTCGGCAACGACCGCCTCGGCATTCACCGCGTAGCGCTGCCGAAGGTCGGCCGCGATGTCCCGGAGGCGCTCTTCCCGGCGCGCGACGAGGACCAGATCGTAGCCGCGCGCGGCGAGGCGATCGGCATAGACCTTGCCGATGCCGGATGAGGCGCCGGTGACGATCGCGGTGCCGGGCTTTTCTGAATGAGCGTTGGTCAAGGCTGTCTCCACAGGTGAGGTGTAACAGCCGTTCAAGTATATTCTGTGTACTAGGTGTCAATTAGGCACTATAAAGAGCCTAGGTCTATCCGAGGAAACCCGATGCGCTACACAGAAGAGCAGATTGTCGCGACGATCCCCATCTTGCGTCCGGTGCTCGAGCAGATCGCCCATAAATGGTCGATCCTGATCCTCACCTTCCTGTGCGAGGAGCCGAAGCGGTTCAACGCCTTGAAGCGGCGAATGGACGGGATCACGCAGAAGGCGCTGACGGAGACGCTGCGGCGGCTGGAGAGGAATGGGCTGATCGAGCGCCATGTCATTACGGCGTCGCCGATCGCCGTGGTTTATTCCATCACGCCGCTCGGACGGACGCTGCAGGCGCCGTTCGTGACGCTTCTTGACTGGGCGATCGACCACGAGGGCGACATGGCCGCCGCGCAGCGGCGGTTCGATGCCCATGATCTGTCGGGCCCGGTTGACCTTGATGACGAGCGTCCGCTCGTCGCGTCGCACGCGCCATAGAAATCCGGACAGGGTCGATGCCGGATCGGCGCGCTGACCGTGTCGGCTGGTTCCGCTTCAGCTTCGTTCCCCAACGCCCCGCAATTAGGAGACCGCATGCAGCCGCTTATTGTCCTCGCCGAGGCGCCGCAGGAAGCCGATCACCAGGCCATTCTCGAAGCTCTGATCGCCTATAACGACGCGGCAGGCGGGCCTTCCGGGTATCAGCCGGTCGCCGTGCTGGTGCGTCATCCGGAGACAGGCGCGACGATCGGCGGCCTATGGGGTCGGATCCTCTATGACTGGCTGTTCGTCGAGTTGCTGGTCGCGCCGGCCGAATTTCGCGGAACGGGGCTTGGCACCAGGCTGATGCAGACCGCCGAGGCGAAGGCGCGCGCAAGCGGCTGCGTCGGCGTCTGGCTCGATACCTTCGCCTTCCAGGCGCCGGAATTCTATCGGCGCCTTGGCTATGAACAGTTCGGCGAACTCCCCGATCATCCACGCGGGAGCAGCCGCCATTTCTTCATGAAGCGGCTGGGCGCCGTCGCGTGAACGCTATTTCGGGTAATCCAGCTCCGGATACCAGTCCGGTGCGCGCCCCTCTGGGCGCATGTCCAGCATGTGCCAGAGCGGGGCGAGCTCCGGCGCGCCGCGCGGGTCCTGGCCGGGATCGCCCTCGGTCATCTCGCCGCTCCAGAAATGGCGGATCGTGCCGTCGCGGCGCGTGAAGACGTGCATGCCCGGAATGTCGCCGCCATCATCGCCGACGGCGTGGAAATCGCGCGACCAGTTGCCGTTGGCGTCGCTATAGAGCTTCAGCGCCTTCCAGCCGCGCTCATCCTTGAAGGCCTTCAGCCTTTCGATCGGCGAGCGCGCGACGACGGCCAGCGCCATCTGCTGCATGACATCGTTGCCATTGCCTTCGAGCGCGCCGAGCAGGTTGGTGCACATCGGGCAGGGGCGGGCGCGCTGCGGCCCGAACATGAAATTATAGATCGCGAGCGTCTGGTGGCCGCCGAACAGTTCGGTGAAGGCGATTTCGCGCCCGTCTTCGGCGATGAAGCGATAGTCGCCCGACACCGGCGCGCCGGGCGGAAGCTGGCGCCGCAGCTCGGCGACCCGCTCCGTCAGCCGGCGCAGTTCATATTCCTCGACCAGCAGCTTCTGGCGCGCGGCGCGATATTCGGCGCTCTCGTTGAGGATGCGCACCGGGTTGCGCGCAGCCAGGTCGGCGGCCGGCAAAAGGATTTCCGTCATGCTGTCGTCCTCCACAGATCCTCGAGGCGGGAGCGCTGCAGCGCCGTTTCCCTGGTCAAGGACGATCGAGCGCCTGCTCTCCCGACAGGCCCTCAGCAAAAATGTGTCATGATCGGCCGCGAATGCAACACTATCTGAAAGCCGCCGGTTCCGGGGCGCGGCGGCTGCGCGTATAAGGGCGACGACGCGTGAGTTGGGGATCGTCGATGCCGCAGAATACCGTTGATGCGCCGCAGGTCGCCGACGCCGCACGCGGCAATGCCGTCGATCGCTTTGCGCCCCAATGGCTGAAGCCCTATGCGCGGCTGGCGCGCTGGGACAGGCCGATCGGCTGGCAATTGCTGCTGCTCCCCTGCTGGTGGTCGGCCGCGCTGGCCAGCGGCGCGGCGAATGCGCCGCTGCCGAATTTATGGCACGGCCTCTTGTTCTTCATCGGCGCGGTCGCGATGCGCGGCGCTGGCTGCACCTATAACGACATCGTCGATCGCGACCTCGATGCCGGCGTCGCACGCACGCGCTCGCGGCCGATCCCGAGCGGCCAGGTCAGCGTTCGGCAGGCCAAGCTCTTCCTGCTGTTGCAGGCTCTGGTCGGCCTCGTGGTGCTCTTGGCGTTCAATCCGTTCACGATCCTGCTCGGCTTTGCCTCGCTCGGCGTCGTCGCGGCCTATCCCTTCATGAAGCGGATCACCGACTGGCCGCAATCGGTGCTCGGTCTCGCTTTTTCCTGGGGCGCGCTGATGGGCTGGGCGGCATGGTTCGGCAGCCTTTCGGCTGCCCCGCTGCTGCTCTATGCCGGCGGCGTCGCCTGGACGATCGGCTATGACACGATCTACGCGCTGCAGGACAAGGAGGACGACGCGATCGTCGGCGTCCGCTCGACGGCGCGGCTGTTCGGGGATCGCGCGCCGCTTTATGTCGGCTTCTTCTATGCGGGAGCCGTAGCGCTCTTCGCCGCAGCGCTCCTCTTCGCGCAGGCCGGGCCGCTCGCCTATCTCGGCCTGGCCGCCGGCGCAGTGCAGCTCGGTTGGCAGGTGGCGCGGATCGATCTGGACGATGGCGCTCTGCAGCTCAGGCTGTTCAAGTCCAACTGGCCCTTCGGCCTCATCGTCCTCGCCGGGCTGCTGCTCGATGGATTTCTTGGCGCCGCCGGAACCTGAACGGCTCAGTCGCGTGCAATGATCTCGTTGATCTCGACGCGCGCAGCCTCCCCCTTCGCACCGACCTTGCGGCGCTTCAGGAAGCGGGGGCGGCGGCGCTTCATCGAAGCGACCATGCGGCGCGCGCGCGGCGCCTGGATATCGAGGCCGCCGAGGCGCGGCATCGCCTCGCGCACCGTGCCATCGGTCTCGATGATCAGCAGCGGCAGGCCGAGCGCCTTGCCCCAGGCCTGCCAGTCGGCCGCGACATCCTCGCCATCGCCGAGATCCCCGACGGAGGCAAGCGGCAGCGACATCGCGCTGTCGGGATGCATCAGCTCGATTTCGGTCCGCAGCCGGTCGGTCACGGCATCGACCGTCATCCGGACCGCGACGCCGCGAAAGGCCTGGATCGGGCAGGCGAGCGTCGCGTCGATGCCGCCGAGCGGCCGCTTGACGGTGACGCGGTCACGGCCGAGCACGATGGCGGCAACGCCGTTCGGATGCGACAGCGCCGCGGAATAGCGGACGGGAAGGGAGAACGGATCGAGCCGGAGATCGCGCTGCGTGGCGTTCGTATTGGCGGCGTGGCGTCCCATTCTGTGCCTCACTCTCAGTGGTTAACGAATTCCGAAGCGGTGGTCCGAAGACGCCGGACCGCCGCGTCCGTGGAGAGCAGAATGGCATGCGGAGAGCCGTTTCCCCCTTAAGGAACGTGGTTAATATCCCTTGGTTTCAGAGAGGGTTAGCAGGGCGTGACCGCATAAGGTTGACGGGAGGTTTCACGCCCGCCCGCCAGCGGTCACCGGACGAAGGTATTCCTGACCCGGCGCGACATCAGCACATAGGCGCCCCAGAGGACCCCGACGCCGAACTCGACCGCCATCGGTATCAGCACCGCGCGTGAGACGAGGCGGGATGGGTCCATGCCGAGAAATGCGATGGCGAGCAGCGGTTCAAGCCGGCCGATCAGGAAATAGGCGACCACGGAGGTGATGAAGAGCGGCACGAATTGCGCCTTGCGCAGCGCCAGTGCGGCAAGGACCAGCAGCTGCAGGAAGAAGGCAGCGCCGTAAAGCGCGAGGTCGGTCATGACGAGGCCGCGGTGCGCCTGCCAGACGGGACCGCCGAAGAGCGTCGCCATCTTCATCAGCGTATCGATCATCCGCGCCGTGACGAGCAATTGCCCGATCGCCAGCAGCCAGAGCCAGCCGCCGAAGCCGGTCGGCTCGGCCCGCGCGGTTTTCGATTGTGCACCCGGCCGACGGGCGCCAGCCTTGGGAGAGGCACCTGCCTTCCCGGATGGCTGCCGGGACTTGCCGGCGCCAGCGCGGGGCGCGGCCTTGCGGGGCTTCCTGGCCGCGGTCACGCGCTCAGAGCATTTTGCCGGGATTGAGGATGCCGTTCGGATCGAAGGCGGCCTTGATGGCGCGCATCATGTCCATGGCCACCGGTCCCTTGACGCCAGGCAGCAGGTCGCGCTTCAGCCGGCCGATGCCGTGTTCGGCCGAGATCGAGCCCCGATAGCTTGTGACGATGCCGTGCACGAGCGCATTCATCTCCTCCCAGCGGGCCAGATAGGTCGCCTTGTCGGCGCCCAGAGGCTGCGAGACGTTGAAGTGGATGTTGCCGTCGCCAAGATGGCCGAACGGCACCGGCCGGCAGCCGGGCACCATCGCCTCGACCGCCGCGATCGCCTCAATGAGGAATTCAGGCACGCGCGCAACCGGCACGGAGACATCGTGCTTGATCGAGCCGCCTTCCGGCTTCTGCGCTTCGGACATGCCATGCCGCAAATGCCAGAAAGCCTTGCGATCGGCGATCGACTGGGCGATGGCCGCGTCGCTGACCACGCCCGCCTCGAACGCCGCGCCGAGGATATCTTCGAGCGCTGCGCTGGCCTGCTCGTCGGAATGGCCGGATGCAATCTCGATCAGGGCATACCAGGGTGACGGTGCGGCCAGAGGATCGCGCGTGCCCGGCAGATGGTCGAGCACCATCTGCAGTCCGATGCGCGGCATCAGCTCGAAGCCTGTGAGATCGTGTCCGGCCCGCTCGCGCGCCTGCGTGAACAGCGAAAGTGCAGCTGCCGGGCTTTCCACGGCCGCGAAGGCGACCGCCTGGCCGCGCGGACGCGGATAGAGCTTCAGCACCGCTGCCGTCACGACGCCAAGCGTGCCTTCGCCGCCGATGAAGAGTTGCTTGAGGTCGTAGCCGGTATTGTCCTTGCGGAGCCCCGTCAGCCCCTCCCAGATGCGGCCATCCGCCAGCACGACCTCAAGCCCGAGCACGAGGTCGCGCGTATTGCCATAGGCGAGCACCGCCGTACCGCCGGCATTCGATGAGATATTGCCGCCGATGCGGCATGAGCCTTCGGCACCGAGCGACAGCGGGAACAGCCGCCCGGCCTCTTCGGCGGCCGCCTGGACGTCGGCGAGAACAGCGCCGGCCTCGGCCGTCAGCGTATAGCCTTCGGCATCGACCGCGCGGATCCGCGTCATTCGGTCGAGCGAAAGCACGATCTCGCTGCCGCTCTGGTCCGGAACCTGCGCACCGACGAGGCCGGTATTGCCGCTCTGCGGAACGATGGCGACACGCGCTTCATTGGCGAGCGCGAGGATCGCCGAAACCTCCGCAGTCGATCCTGGCCGCAGCACGAGCGGCGTCGCGCCGGGAAAGCGGTCGCGCCATTCGGTGCGGTAAGGCAACGTCGCCTCGGCATCGGTGAGCGAATGTGCGGGACCGACGATCGCCGCGAAGCGGTCGATCAAGCCGGGGGTAGGGCGGGTCAGGGAGGAGGCGCTGGACATGGCCGGGGAGACTATCCGCAAGCACCGCCGCCGTCATGAGGGTTTCTCGATCCGTCGCGGGATGACGAATGACGTTCAGGAAGTGTGATCCGATCCGGGCCGCCGTCGCTTGAAGCGAAAAAACGCCTGTGCGATAGGAGGCTCGCGTCCCCCACGCCAATAGAGAGACAATGCATGCAACAGGCCGGCGGAATCATGAAGGGCAAGCGCGGGCTCCTGATGGGCCTTGCGAACAACCGTTCGATGGCCTGGGGCATTGCCAAGTCCTGTCACGAGCAGGGCGCCGAACTGGCCTTCACCTATCAGGGCGACGCACTTAAGAAGCGCGTGGAGCCGCTGGCGGCTGAAGTGGGCGGCCTGGTGGTCGGCCATTGCGATGTCACCGACGCGGCTTCGATCGACGCCGTCTTCGCCGAGGTTGAGCGCGTCTGGGGCTCCCTCGATTTCATCGTCCATGCGATCGGCTTCTCCGACAAGGATGAGCTGACCGGCCGCTATCTCGATACGAGCGAGGCCAATTTCTCGAAGACCATGCTGATCTCGGTCTATTCGCTGACCGCCGTGACGCAGCGTGCCGAGAAGCTGATGACCAATGGCGGTTCGGTCTTGACGCTGACCTATTATGGCGCCGAGAAAGTGATGCCGAACTACAATGTCATGGGCGTCGCCAAGGCCGCGCTCGAGGCGAGCGTCAAATATCTCGCCGTAGATCTCGGGCCGAAGAACATCCGCGTCAATGCGATTTCGGCCGGCCCGGTCAAGACGCTTGCCGCGTCCGGCATTGGCGACTTCCGCTACATCTTGAAGTGGAACGAATATAACGCCCCGCTGCGCCGCACGGTGACGATCGAGGAAGTCGGCGATTCGAGCGTCTACTTCCTGTCTGATCTCTCGCGCGCCGTCACCGGCGAGGTCCATCATGTCGATTCCGGCTATCATGTCGTCGGCATGAAAGCCGTCGATGCGCCGGATATTTCCGTCATCAAGGACTGATAGGTTCTCCAGCAGTCAGGTCACATCGGGGCGAAGAGTGCCGCGCATCGTCTTCATCCGGCACGGCGAGACCGATTGGAACGCCGAAGGGCGCTTCCAGGGCCAAATGGACATCCCGCTCAATCAGCGCGGTCGTGCCCAGGCCCGCCGCAACGGCGAGGCGCTGATGGCGCACATGCCGGAGGCGGTCGATTTCGATTTCGTGTCGAGCCCGCTCACCCGCACCCGCGAAACGATGGAGATCGTCCGCGGTGCGATGGGACTCGATCCCGCCGCCTATCATCTCGAGCCCATCCTGAAGGAAATCACCTTCGGCCATTGGGAGGGCTATACGGCGGCCGAGCTGGACGCCCTCTGGCCTGATCGCGTCGCGGCTCGCGAGGCCGACAAATGGGGCTTCACGCCGCCTTTTGGCGAGAGCTACTCAGATCTTTCCGTCCGCATCGGGGTCTGGCTCGACACGCTCGAGAACGATACCGTGGCCGTGTCGCATGGCGGCGTGTGCCGTGTGCTGCAAGGCCTGCTGGTCGCGGTCGATCCACAGGACGTCACGATGCTCAATATCCGTCAGGATCGCGTCATGGTCTGGGATGGCGCCCAAGTGATCTGGATCTGACAGGCACCCATCGCGGGGCGCTATGCCCCGTCTGAGGGCGTGGTTTCGAAGCGAGCGTCCCGCCTGGCCCCAACCACCGTCCAATCCCGCGACGACGCAGGCCGGCGCAGCTGATGAGTCTTGCGGGGGTGGCGTGGCCTGCCGTTACTGCGAACCAGGTCGCAGGCCGTGAGCCGCCATCCCCAACCGGTTCGGCGCAGGAAGTCCTGACTGGCAAGACGGCCTCCCTGGGGCGGGGGAGGCCGTCTCGGCGAGGTCAGGGGTCGACTGTTTCCAGCAGGCCGGTATCAGTCAGTCAGCGAGCGCGGTCCGGATCGAACGCGCCGATGCCCTGATTGTTGCCGGTGTAGGTCACGCCGACGTTCTCGCCAGGCATGAAGCCGATCAGCACGGTCGGATTGGAGAACGTGTAGGTCTGCCCGTTCCGCAGCGTCAATGTGCCTGTCGTGGGGTTGACCTGGCTGATGGTGCCCTGGGCTTCCTGGGCGGCCATGGCAGAGCCAGCCGAAACAAGGAGGCCGATCGTAGCGGCAGCTATCATAAGTCCACGCATGGTATTCACTCCGTATTCCCGTTTGTGCGGCTCACGCGGGTGTGGAGCAGTTCCCTACCGATCCGCCGCGCCCGTTGCCGACACCGGTGAAATGGGCCCGCCACGTTGAAGATGAAAGTCACAAGGATGTGACTGAATATGCCCTTGAAATTGCTCGACCACGCACGCCACCAGTCGTGGGGAGCCAAAATGAGGCAATTCATGCTCCAAAAGGCATCAAACCAGTCGGTTCGATCGCATCAGGGTGGGTATCTCACAAATGCGTGATCGTAGACGAAGCTGATCGTAGCGACGCTTATAATCAAGCATCACTCATTTAATTCATTCCGGTTTGCCGGGGCGGGCACCGCCATATGGGGTACTCGCAGCATCAGTGTTTGACGGCATCGCGCAGGCTTTCTAGAACCCGTGGCTGAAGCTCGGGATCGATCCATGTCGCACAACACATTCGGCCACCTCTTCCGCGTGACGACCTGGGGCGAGAGCCACGGGCCGGCGCTCGGCGCCGTCATCGACGGCTGCCCGCCGCGAATCGCCGTCTCCGAGGCCGAGATCCAGTCCTGGCTCGACAAGCGGCGGCCCGGACAGTCGCGCTTCACGACACAGCGCCGCGAGCCGGACGAGGTGCGCATCCTCTCCGGCGTGATGCCGCAGGACGACGGCACGCTGCTCACCACCGGCACGCCGATCGCGCTCGAGATCCAGAACGTCGACCAACGTTCCAAGGACTATGGCGACATCAAAGATCGCTACCGTCCCGGCCATGCCGATTTCACCTACGACACCAAATATGGCATCCGCGACTATCGCGGCGGCGGCCGGTCATCGGCGCGCGAGACGGCAGCGCGCGTCGCGGCCGGCGCGATCGCCCGCAAGGTCGTGCCTGGCGTCAGCATTCGCGGCGCGCTGGTACAGATCGGGCCGCATGCGATTGATCGGAGCCGGTGGAACTGGAACGAGATCGACAACAACCCCTTCTTCTGCCCGGATCCCATCACGGCGGCGCTCTGGGAAGAGTATCTCGACGGGATCCGCAAGGCCGGGTCGTCGGTGGGCGCGGTAATCGAGGTCGTGGCCGAGGGTGTTCCGGTCGGCCTCGGTGCACCCATCTACGCCAAGCTCGACCAGGACATCGCGTCGCTGCTGATGTCGATCAATGCCGTCAAGGGGGTCGAGATCGGCGAGGGCTTCGCCGCCGCCGCGCTCACCGGCGAGGAGAATGCCGACGAGATGCGCATCGGCAATGACGGCGAGCCGCTGTTTCTCTCCAATCATGCCGGCGGTATCCTCGGCGGCATCTCGACCGGCCAGCCGATCATTGCCCGCTTTGCGGTGAAGCCGACCTCGTCGATCCTGACGACGCGGCGGTCGATCACGGCGGCCGGCGAGGAGGTGGACGTGATGACGAAGGGCCGCCACGACCCCTGTGTCGGCATCCGCGCGGTGCCGATTGGCGAAGCCATGGTCGCTTGCGCCATCGCAGATCACTTTTTGCGACATCGCGGCCAGAACGGTTAAGCCCTTTGGGTGTTCAATGAGGCCGGCCGGCTTGGCGCCGGCGCAGCGAAACCCAGGGAGAGACCGATATGCCGACCCGTCCATTCCGCTCGATGCTGTGCGCTGCAGCCGCGCTCGGGGCCACCGCCTTGTCGCCCCTTTCAGGGCCGGCGCTTGCCGAGCAGGCGACAGCCGGCGCACTCAAGGACTACAAGGACTGGGTAATCGGCTGCGACAATGCCCGCGCCTGCGTCGCCATTGGCATGACTGCGGACGACAGCTCGCTTTCCGGCTATCTGCGCATAGCGCGCGATGGCGCCGCGGATGCCGCCCCCGAAGTCGCCTTCGTCGTCTACCCGCCGGATGATGCGACTGCCAAGCCCAAGGCGCCGACCGTGCGCCTTTCGCTCGACGCCCACAAGGAGGGCGGCCTGCCGACGGGCGCGTTGCCGCTTGCCGAGAGCGGTGATCTCTACCGCCTCACGCTTTCGCCCGATGCCCTTCCGGATCTCATCGCGGCGCTGCGCTCCGCCAAGAAGATCAAGCTCGACCTCTATGACGGCAACAAGAAGCTCAGCAGCCAGGTGATCTCGCTGGCGGGCTCCTCGGCCGCTCTGCTGCAGATGGACGATGCGCAGAAGCGCATCGGAACCGTCACGGCGCTGGTCAAGAAGGGCACTGCCGGCGCTGATACGATCCCGCCGGTGCCTCCGTTGCCGGTCGTCACGTCTCTGCCCGTTTCCGAGATGGCCGCTCCGCTGCCCAAGGCGCCGAAGACGGCAGCCAAGCCATCGTCGGACTGCATGGAAGGCACGGACCCCTATGTCGCCTTCTCCCTGCCAAACGGCGCCTCGCTCTGGGGCGCCTGTGCCTCGACCGGGGCCTACAACTTTGCCTATGACTACCGGCTCTTCGTCGACGGTAAGCCGGGGCAGAAGTGGAATGCAATCGTCCCCGGCATGAAGCGCGGCGGCGATGGCGACGATCCTACCTGGCTCTGGAATACCTATGTCGATGACGAGAGCAAGACGCTGAACTCGGCCTTCAAGGGCCGCGGCCTCGGCGATTGCGGCGATTCCACCGAATGGGCCTTCGACGGCAAGGGTTTCGTCGCGCTGACCTATCAGGCGATGGACAATTGCCGCGGCGTCATGCAGGACGACTGGCCGGTGCTCTATCGGGCGCAGAAGGGCTGATCAGCCCTTCTCGAAGGCCGCGACCACTTCGACATGCGACGACCAGAGGAACTGGTCGACCGGCGTCACGCGGGTGAGGCGATAGCCGCCATCGATCAGGATGCGGGCATCGCGCGCGAGCGTCGCCGGATTGCAGGAGACGGCGACGATCCGCGGCACCGCGGATTTCGCCAGCATCTCGCATTGCGCCTTGGCGCCGGCGCGGGGCGGATCGAACACCACCGCCTTGAACGGCTTCAGTTCCGGCGGCGCCATCGGATTGAGGAAGAGGTCGCGCCGCCGCGTCGTCACGGTTCGGATGCCCTTGGAGAACCGCATCGAGCGGTCGAGCGCCTTCAGGAGGCTGGCGTCGTTTTCGACTGCGAGAACCGGAAAGCGGCGGGCGAGCCGGAGCGTGAAGGTTCCGATTCCCGAGAAGAGGTCGACCGCCGGTCCCGTCTTGCCGATCGAGGCATCGACGAGATCGGCAAGCGCCTGCTCGGAGGGCGCCGCCGCCTGCAGGAAGCCGCCGGCGGCGGGATAGAGCACCGTATCGCCATGCCGGAGCTCCGGCTGGCGGCTCGTGGCGATCTCCACGCCGTCGATGGTCAAACGCGCCAGCCAACCCTCGGCGACGTTGCGGCCGAGCGATTCATAATCAGTGCGGCGCGGCGTGATGCCGCCTTCGATCGCGACATCGAGGCCGGTGTCGGTCGCCGTCACGATCATCTTACCCCGCTTGGCGCGGGCCAGGACCGTTACGGCGAGCGTGCGAAGCCTTGCAAGGCGGCTTTCGATCGCCGGTACGGTCAGCGGGCATTCCTCAATATCGAGAAGGTCGTGACTGTCGCGGCGATTGAAGCCAAGGACGGCCCGGTCGCCGTCCCGCTCGATGGTGAAGACGGCCCGCCGCCGCGTATGGGGCGCAAGCGGCACCAGCGGTTCGACATCGGCCGCGATGCCGCGCTGGGCGAAGGCCGTTTCGACGAGTTCGCGCTTCCACTCGCCATAGGCTGCGGGGGCAAGATGCTGGACGCTGCATCCGCCGCAACTGCCGAAATGCCGGCAAGGCGGCGTGACGCGGTCCGGCCCTGCTTCGATGAGGGAAACCAGCCGGCCGCGTTCGCCCATGACCTCCGCATCGACGGTCTCGCCGGGGAGGGTGAAGGGCACGAAAATCTTCGCGTCCTTCCGTTCGGCGACGCCGTCGCCCTCATGACCGAGAGCCGTGATCGAGAGCCGTTCGGCCATCAGGGTTTTGCTTTCCGTGCACCGAGTAGAAACTCGTGATTGCCGTCGCCACCGGCGATCGGCGAGGGGATGAGGCCGTCGACCGTCCAGCCCATGTCGGCTGCAAGCCACGCGGCGATCGCCTCCGCCGCTGCCGGGCCGGCCGTGGGATCGCGGACGATGCCGCCTTTGCCGACGCCGGCACGGCCAACTTCGAATTGCGGTTTGACGAGGAAGATGCCCCAGGCGCCGGGCTCTGTCAGATCGAGCGCCGGCGGCAGCGCAAGGCGGAGCGAGATGAACGACACGTCGGAAACGATGGCGTCGACAGGATCGCCGAGATCGCTGGCCACGAGATCGCGCGCATTGAGCCCCTCGCGCGACTGAACGCGCGGGTCGGCGGCGATGCGCGGATCGAGCTGGTCGTGGCCGACATCGATGGCATGCACCTTGGCCGCGCCATGCTCGAGCAGGACTTCGGTGAACCCGCCGGTCGAGGCGCCGATATCGAGCGCGATCCGCCCCACGGCGTCGTAGCTGAAGTGCTCCAGCCCGGCGACGAGCTTCAGCGCGGCACGCGAGACATAGCGCGCGGCGGGGTCATCGAGCGCCAGGGACGCTTCGGGCGGAACCGTGAAGGACGGCTTTGCGACCGGTTTGCCGTCGACGCGCACATGGCCGCGCAGCACAGCGTCGCGGGCGCGGGCGCGGGTTGGAGCAAGGCCGCGCGCAACGAGCGCCTGGTCGAGGCGGAGCGAGCGGTCATGAGGCGAAGGGCTGTTCATCGTCGCGGAGAGATGAAGCGGATGCCTTGGCGAAGCAAGCTTATTCGCGCCGTCACATCAGCATGCCGGTCTCGCCGGATACGTCGCGAGCCTTGAGAACGGCGACGAAGCTGGCAATTGCTACCGCGACGATCAGACAGGCGAGGCCGACGAAATAGAAGCTGGCAGCGGCGAGCATCGACCCGGCACCAAAGCAGACAATGGCGCGGAAGAAGGCCATGAAATGCCGCCGCGCATCGTGGCTGGCCATGCTGGGACGCTTGGTGATGAGGTCCATCAGATCGATCGCGAACTGGGTCGTGGTGCCGGTCAGGATGGTTGTCGGCGGTTCGCTGGAAAGATGCATCCGCTGCACCGCGTTCTGGATGGCCATGGCGCAGACGCCGATCAGACCCGCCAGCATGGCCATGGGGGCGTCGCCATCGGCGAACGGGCCGAATGTCACGGCGAGCAGGAAGAAGACCCCGAGCAGGACGGCTTGCGCCGAGAACAGGGCAGGCATGGAGGCGCGCTTGTGGTCGGCGAGACGATTGCCGGCAAGCCGCGTCAGGCCGACCGCGACGATGAAGACGGGGATCGCCAGCATCTTCGTGAGGACGCCTGACGTGCCCAGCACCAAGGAAGCTCCGAGCGTCACGAAGTTGCCGGTGACATGCGAGGTGAACAGGCCCTGCAGCCCGAGAAAGCCGGCCGTATCGACAAAGCCGCCATTGAAACCGAGCAGCACGGCAAGCGGAATGGCAGGCATTCGCATGATCAGTCTCCGCGGCGGCGCGATCTCGCGCCGCCATCATTGGAGGATAGCGGCGACGGACTGCATCGTCATCGAAGGGGGATGCGACAGATCGGCGTTGCGGCATCATTTTGCTGCAGTGCAAATAGACGACAAGACGTCGTCGCCACCGCATCGTCATCCCAAAAGAGGCTCATGCATCGGCTTCCGGTCCGCAAAGCTTAATGTTAAGAACTATTCCAGCAAGTCAGGCATCCGGGGGGATTCATGCGCCACAAGACTCTGCTTTCCACTTTTATCGCCGGCGCGGTCCTGGCTTTCCATGTCGGCCCTGCCGCGGCGAAAGATGCGCTCGTCGCGCGCGGCGCCTATCTCGTCAATGGACCGGTCGCCTGCGGCAGTTGCCACACCCCGCTCGGCCCCGATTTCAAGCCGATCATGGACAAGACGCTTGCCGGCGGCTTCCATTTCGACGAGCCGGCCTTCAATACCTATTCAGCCAATATCACGCCGGACAAGGAAACCGGGATCGGCGGCTGGACGGACGAGGAGATCATCCACGCCATCCGCGAGGGTGCGGAGAAGGACGGCCGGATAATCTTCCCGCCGATGCCCGTGCCGACCTACAACAACATGTCGGATGATGACGCGAAGGCGATCGTCGCCTATCTCCGCACGGTCAAGCCGGTCAAGAACGCCATTCCGCTGGCGAAGTACAACATTCCGCAGCAGACCATGCCGCCCGCGAAGGGCCTGCCGGCGCCGCCGAAATCCGACAAGGTCGCCTATGGCGGTTATATCGTGAATGCGCTCGGGCACTGCTTCGAATGCCACACCACGGCCGGGCCGCATGGCGCGCCCGACTTCGCCGGCCATCTCGGCGCCGGCGGCTTCGAGATCAAGATGGGTCCCGGCATGTCCGTGATGACCGCGAACATCACGCCCGACAAGGACACCGGCATCGGCTCATGGACCGATGCGGAGGTCGCGCGCGCGATCACGGACGGGATCGGCGCGGATGGTCACAGGCTGTCGCCGCCGATGGCCTATGCCTATTACAAGAACATGACCGCCGAGGATGTCGACGCGGTGGTCGCCTACTTGCGCACCATCCCGCCGATCAGCAACAAGGTCGAGCGCACGGCCTTCCAGCAGAAGGCCTTTCCTCGGTAAGGACCACCGATGCACGAATGGCGACAGGCATTGCGGGCCGTGACGCTGGCAGCAGGCGTCATGGCTGCCTGTTCGGGTCCAGCGTTGGCTGATCCGGCCGCTGCGATTCGGGCGCGCCTTTTGCGATGGGCGGACGATTTCAATGCCGGCCGCAAGGCCGAGGCCTGCGATCTCTTTTCGAAGGATCTGATCTCGGATTATCGCGGACAGGGCGAGGCGGACTACGCAGCCCGCTGCCGCCTGCTTACTCGCGCCATCGATGATCCGGCGCGCGAATTTCGATACGTGCCGGAAATCAAGGAAGTCATCGTCGAGGGCGATCTCGCTATGGTCAGGTTGGATTGGACGCTGACCGTCACCCCCGGCGCGATCAAGGTGGTCGAGCCCGGGATGGATATCTTCCGCAAGGAGCCCGACGGTCAGTGGCGGATCATCCGCTATATGGCCTATGAGGAAGAAGGCCCGGCGCGCTGAGCCTCTTCGGGCCGCCGCGCCCGCGCGCTGCGGGCATGCGCGATGAAAGCCGCGAGTCCAGCCGAGGGCAGTCGCTGACGAGGATAATAGAGGCAGAGCCCCGGAAAGGCGGGTGTCCAGTCGCCGAGCACGCGCTGAAGACGGCTGGATCCGAGGTCTTCCCGCGCCGAGCGCTCGGTCACATAAGCCAGCCCGGCGCCATCCCGTGCCGCTTTCAAGCTGAGATCATGGCTGCCGAGCGTCAGCCGGCCGGGCGGATCGACGATCACGGATTCGCCCTGACGCGCGAACTCCCAGCGATGGATGGCGCCGCTCGCCATGCGCGTCCGAATGCACTCATGCGTGAAGAGATCGGCCGGGACGACCGGCGGCGGCCGGCTGGCGAAATAATCCGGCGTGCCGACGACGGCGAATGCCTCGTCTTCGGCGACGGGCACGGCGACCATGTCCTGTGGCACGGCCTCGGCAAGGCGCAGGCCGGCATCAAAGCCGGTCGCGACGATATCGACCAGCCGGCCATCGCTGGCGATATCGACGCGCATGTCGGGATAGGCGGCAAGAAAGTCGAGTACCAGCGGCAGGACGCGTTGCGAGGCGCCTTCCGATCCATTGAGGCGAAGGAGCCCGGCCGGTGTGGCGCGGAAGCGATTGACCATCTCCACCGCCTCGGAAATCTCGCGCAGCGCCGGCCTGACGCGTTCCAGGAAGTCGGCGCCTGCATCGGTGAGCCTGACGCTGCGGGTCGACCGGTTGAAGAGGCGCACGCCGAGGCGACGCTCGATGCTCGCGATGGCGTGGCTGAGAGAGGAGGGCGGAATGCCGAGCTCGACCGCAGCCGCACGGAAGTTGAGCGTGGCCGCCACCGTTGCGACCGCGTTGAGATCACCCAGACTGAGATCTGTCGTCATTGTTCAACCTGTTGCATCCCGTCATGCAAGATTGAACGGATTATAACACCAATCATCCCGACTCATATTCCAGGCTCCAGACCAAGGAGCCTTCCCATGCCCAAGACTGTCCTCATTACCGGCTGCTCAAGCGGCTTCGGCGAAGCCACAGCGCACTATTTTGCCGATCGCGGCTGGAATGTCGTCGCCACGATGCGGAGCCCCGAGACAGGAGGCACGCTCGCCGCGCGCGACGGCGTCCTCGTCACGCGCCTCGATGTTGAAGACCCGTCCAGCATCCGGGTCGCGATCGCAGATGCGATCGAGCGGTTCGGACGCATCGATGTTCTGGTCAACAATGCGGGTTTTGGCCTCTTCGGTGTTTTCGAGCAGACGCCTCCCGCCCAGATCGCGCAGCAATTCGCCGTCAATCTCTTCGGCGTGATGGACGTCACGCGCGCTATTCTTCCGCATTTTCGCACCCATCGATCGGGTGTCATCGTCAATGTCAGCTCGGGCGCCGGCGTCTTCGCTCTGCCGATGATCTCGCTTTACTCCGCTTCGAAATTCGCGCTCGAAGGCTTCTCGGAATCGCTGTCCTATGAGCTCGCCTCGGTCGGCATTGCGGTGAAGGTCGTTGAGCCCGGCGGCGTCACCAGCACCCGCTTCGGCGAGCGGAGCGCCGCCGAGGTGAGGAGTGTCGAGCGGATCGCCGACTATGACGCCTTCATCGCCGGCGCGGAGGCAGTGTTCGCAGGGTTGCGCGCGGGGCGGGCCAACGCCACCAGTGCCGAAGTCGCAGAGGTGATCTTTGCGGCTGCGACCGACGGAACCGATCGGCTTCGCTACGTTGCAACCAAGGACATTGAGCCGCTGGTGCGCGCCCGTCGCGAAACCTCTGAGGACGCCTATATGGCGTTCATGCGCGCGCGCGTCGCGCCGAAACTGCCGGCCTGACCGCAGCGGAGCGTTAAGACGCGCTCTTCAGTCCGCCATCAGCCGCTTGAGCTTGGCCATCACCGTCGCCTCGTCTTCCTGATAGTCGACGGTGCCGACCATGTCGCCGTCGGCGTTGAGCATGTAGACGGCGGCGGTGTGGTCCATCGCGTAGTCATCGCCGTCGCCGACCTTCTTCGAATAGACTCGGAAGGCCTTGAGCATCGGGTCGAGCTTGTCGCGCGGGCCGGTCAGCCCGGTGATGCGCGGATCGAAGGCCTGGAGATAGTTACCGAGCTGCTCCACGGTATCGCGCTCGGGATCGACGGTGACGAAGAACACCTTCAGCCGATCGCCGTCCGGACCGAGCGCCTTCAGCCAGTTGGAGGCCTGCAACAAGGTTGTCGGGCAGACATCGGGACAGAAGGTGTAGCCAAAGAACATCAGCGAAGGATGGCCCTTGAGGGCCGCCTCGGTGACCGGCTTTCCCTTCTGGTCGATAAGGCTGAATGGGCCGCCGATGCTGCTCGCCATCAGCCGGCCGCCGGTCTCGGCGCGCCAGGCATAGGCGGCGACACCGAGGATCGCCACGGCGACGACGAGCCAGAGGGCGATCCGGAGACGTTGGATCGGGCGGCGGACGGCTTTGCGGGGGGCGCTCATGCCGAAGAGATAGCGGCTCGGCCCTGCTCGCGCAAAATCACGTTATGCCGAGTGGTGTGCTGCTCGGTCAGGCGCTGCGGATGACGGCCGCTTCGCTGTCACGGCCGAGCGTCTCGAACACCGTCGCGACGATGCCGCGCGAATCGAGACCGGCGCGCGAAATCATCGATTCCGGCTTGTCCTGCTCGACGAAGAGGTCCGGCATCACCAGCGAACGGATCTTGAGGCCACGATCGAAGGCGCCGGCTCCGGCCAGGAAGGACAGCACCTGCGTGCCGAAACCACCGCCGGCGCCTTCCTCGATCGTGACCACGACTTCGTGATTGCGCACAAGATCCAGCACCAGCCCGGTATCGAGCGGCTTGGCGAAGCGGGCATCGGCCACGGTCGTCGACAGGCCGTAGGCGTCGAGTTCCTCGGCAGCCTTCAGCGCGTCGGCGAGCCGCGTGCCGAAGGAGAGGATGGCGACCTTGGAGCCTTCCTTGACGATGCGGCCGCGGCCGATCGGGAGCACCTCGCCGCGCGCCGGCAATTCAATGCCGACGCCCTCGCCGCGTGGATAGCGGAAGGACGAGGGCGCGTCGTCGATGGCGACGGCGGTCGCGATCATGTGGACGAGTTCGGCTTCGTCGGATGGCGCCATTACCACCATGCCGGGCAGGGCGGTCAGGAATCCAGTGTCGAACGAGCCGGCATGCGTCGGCCCATCGGCACCGACAAAGCCGGCGCGATCGATCGCGAAGCGCACGGGCAGCTTCTGGATCGCAACGTCATGCACGATCTGGTCGTAGCCGCGCTGCAGGAAGGTCGAATAGATCGCGCAGAACGGCTTGAACCCTTCCGAAGCGAGGCCGGCCGCGAAGGTGACGGCATGCTGCTCGGCGATGCCGACATCGAAGGTGCGCGTGGGGAATGCCTGGCCGAACAGGTCCAGCCCGGTGCCGGAGGGCATCGCAGCGGTGATCGCCACCACTTTCTCGTCGCGCTCGGCTTCCTTGATCAGGCTTTCGGCGAAGACGCGCGTATAGCTCGGCGCATTTGGCGTCGCCTTGGCCTGCTTGCCGGTGATGACATCGAAGCGGTTGACGCCGTGATACTTGTCGGCCGCCGCTTCGGCGGGGGCGTAGCCCTTGCCCTTCTGCGTCACGACATGCAGCAGGATCGGTCCATCCGGCGCATCGCGAAGATTGCGCAGCACGGGCAGCAGATGATCGAGATTGTGCCCGTCGATCGGCCCGACATAATAGAAGCCGAGTTCCTCGAACAGCGTGCCGCCGGTCCAGAAGCCGCGCGCATATTCCTCGGTGCGCTTCGCCTTGTCATGGAAGAAGCGGGGCAGGTGGCTCGCGAGCTGCTTCGCCACTTCGCGGATCGAGCGATAGGCCCGGCCGGAGACGAGGCGCGCGAGATAAGCCGACATCGCGCCAACAGGCGGGGCGATCGACATGTCGTTGTCGTTGAGGATGACGATGAGCCGCGAGCGCAAGGCGCCGGCATTGTTCATCGCCTCATAGGCCATGCCCGCCGACATCGCGCCATCGCCGATTACGCAGACGACGGCGTTGTCGCTGCCGGAAAGATCGCGGGCGACCGCCATGCCGAGGCCGGCGGAAATCGAGGTCGACGAATGCGCGGCGCCGAACGGGTCAAACGGGCTTTCGGCGCGGCGCGTGAAGCCGGAAAGGCCGCCCGGCTGGCGCAGCGTGCGGATGCGCTTGCGGCGCCCGGTCAGGATCTTGTGCGGATAGGCCTGGTGCCCGACATCCCAGATGATGCGGTCGCGCGGCGTATCGAACACATAGTGAAGCGCAACCGTGAGCTCGACGACGCCGAGCCCGGCGCCGAGATGGCCTCCGGTGACGGAGACGGCATTGATCGTCTCCGCGCGCAGTTCTTCGGCGAGCTGGGAGAGCGCGCTTTCCGGAAGCTGCCGCAGGTCCTGTGGATTGACGACGCTGTCGAGGAGGGGCGTATCGAGCTTGCCGGTCATCTCAAATTGAGCTTGTTGTGTTCGACACGGTTACACGAGCCCGCTGCGGGAGGCAACGCGGCCGGAGGCGCGCGGTTGCAGCCTGTGCGACCTTAGTCACAGGGGCGCTTCCTTTTCCTGACCTCTCCGAAACGGAGAACGCGAAGGATCGTGTCGGCCTCTCGCGGTCGAACGGCCGAGGATGATGGGACGTCAGCCCTTCCCGGACGAGCATGCGCCGCGCTAGGCTGCAGCTTCCCGCCTTTCAGGACCCGCTCCATGATCCGCCATACCGTCGCGTTCAGTCTTCGCCATCCCAAGGGTTCCGCCGAGGAAGCCGCCTTTCTCGCCGATGCGCGGGTGCTGGCCGCCATTCCGGGCGTCGAGGCATTCGAGCAGCTTCGGCAGGTGAGTCCCAAGAACGGCTTTCATTTCGGCTTCTCGATGAAGTTCGCCGACGCGGCCACCTATGCCGGCTATAACGACCATCCAGACCACGTCGCCTTTGTGCGCGATCGGTGGATTCCCGAGGTCGCCGATTTCCTGGAGACCGACTACACGCCGCTCTGACCGGGCTCAGGCACTCGCCCCCTGGAAGGCCGGCATTTCGGGCACGGCAACGGCCGGCGTGGCCTCCGACACCTCTTCCTCGCCATGGGCGTGCAGCAACTCGAGCAGCCGCCGGCGCATGATCATGCCGGGCCGGTCGGAGGGCATGTGCGCCTCGACCTTGCGCTTCATGTCGACCGTGGCATCGAAATCGGTCGCCTCAAGGATGTCGCGGTCCTCGGCCAGGATCTGCGCGTCCCAGGCGATCAGTGCCTCGGTCGGGCAATCGGCCTCGCTGTCGTTGCGATAGAGGATCTGCGCGAGGCGGAGCGTGCCGTCGTCGACCGGCGTTGCGCAGTTGAAGATGATGTGGCGCAGCCCCGAGGGATATTCGATATCGAGCCGGCGGCAGAAGGGCATGAACCATTTGTTGCGCATGTGGCGGCGTGTCGTCGGCGCGTCTGAGCCCGTGATGCGGTGCGCCGGCGGCGGATTGTTGATCGCGACGATGGTTTCCGCTTCGAAGCCGTAATCGGTCTCGGTGATCTCGTACTTCTCGGGCACCGGCTGGTCGATCTGGCCGAAGGTCGCCTTGTGCACGAAGGAGAAATGCGCGTTGTCGAACGAATTCTCCATGAGACGAAGCGGGGCCGTCCGCCAGTCCTCGTGGAATTGCTGGATGCGACGATAGGCGGGATCGTCGTCCTCCGGAATGCCGGGGATCGGGGCCAGCGGCTCGCCGAGGCAGACCCAGACATAGCCATAGCGGGCGGTGCAGTGGAACGCGTGCACGCCGATGCGCGGCACGATCTGCTCGGGCGAGAATTGCGGCACCTCGATCAGCGTGCCAGTCCGGTCATAGGCCCAGCCATGATAGCCGCAGACGATCAGATCGCCCTTGCACCAGCCCTTCGAGAGCTTCGCCGTCCGGTGGCAGCAGCGATCCATCAGCGCCGCCGGCTCGCCGCGGCTGTCGAGGAACAGCACGATCTTCTCGCCGAGTAACGTGAAAGGCTGCGGTCCCGAGGCGAGATCGGCCAGACGATGGGTGGCGTACCAGAAGCGGCGGAGGACAGGCTGGCGGGTGGTGAGCATGGCGGCGATCCCGGTCGGTGAGGCGCTGCCAGTGTTGGCCGGAGCGGGCCGCCGGAGAAGCACCAATTTCCGTCACAGGCACCAACTTTGCGGCAACGCGGCCCAGAGCAGCCGAGAAGGTCGCCCTGGCGGTTGCCGCACGCCGTCACTCCGGCAGAGGGATGAACTCGCTTTCATCGCCGAAGACCTTGTCGAAGCGGCCGGCCTTCCAGTCGGCCTTGGCCTGGTCGATCCGCTCCTTCGACGAGGATACGAAGTTCCACCAGATATGACGCGGGCCATCCATCGGCGCGCCGCCGACCAGCAGCAGCCTGGCTGGTGTGCGGGCGCGGACGGTGATTGGATCGCCCGGCCGCAGCACGAGCAGGCGCCCGGCCTCGAACACATCGCCGGCAATCTCGATCTCGCCCTCGAACAAATAGAGCGCGCGCTCGACATGCGCCGGGTCGATCGGAACGCTGCTGCCCGGCTGGAGCAGCAATTCGGCATAGATGGTGTCGCTGAAGGTCTCGACGGGCGAGGCCTCGCCCCAGGCTTCGCCGATGATGAGGCGGACCTTCGCCCCGCCGGCTTCGATTTCGGGCAGGCTCGCACCATCGTGGTGATGAAAGGCCGGCGCCGTCTCCTCATGCGTCTTCGGCAATGCGACCCAGGTCTGCAGGCCTGAGATGCGGCGATCATTGGCCTTGTGACGGAACGCTTCGCTGGAACGCTCGCTATGGGCGATGCCCCGCCCGGCCGTCATCCAGTTGACGTCGCCCGGCCGCACCGCGGCCTCGACGCCGGTCGAATCGCGGTGGATGATCTCGCCGTCGAAGAGATAGGTGACCGTGGCGAGACCGATATGGGGATGCGGCCGCACATCGAGGCCCTCGCCGGAGGGAAATTCGCCGGGGCCCATCTGGTCGAGGAAGACGAACGGTCCGACCATGCGCCGCTTGGCGGTCGGCAGCGCCCGGCGCACAAGAAAGCCGCCGATATCGGCGGTGCGAGGCACCACGACCAGTTCGACGGCGTCGCTTGACGCTGCATCACCGAAAATCGGGTCCTTGTCCGAAGCTCCGCTCATGACCTGTCCCTTCACGTTCCTGGCTGGATCTTCCGAAACTGGTGACGAGGCCGTGCGACAGGAAGGACCGCCCCGACGACGCACCGTTCACGGATAAGCGCGATCAGCCTTCGACGTCGAGAGGCTCCTTGCCGGTCGCCTGGCCGGATGCGCCGGTCCTGATCTTCTCGACCTTGGCCTCGGCCTGCGCCAGAAGCGCCTCGCAATGTTTCTTCAGGGCCTCGCCGCGCTCATAGATGCGGATCGATTCTTCGAGCGGGACATCGCCGCGTTCGAGATGGCCGACGATCGTTTCGAGCTCGGCGAGCGCCTTCTCGAAGGAGAGGCTGGCGATCGGCGTGGCCGTCTCGGTCATGGTTCGTTCTCCCTGTGCATCGCCATGTTTTCCGACATCGGGCTGCCTGACGCAAGCGCGGCGCGGGTGGAAGCGCGGCGTTTACCCGGGTTATGCTGGCGTCCGGGGTGGAATCGGAAGGGATCGTGACGAATGGACTGGACCGTCGGCTTGAAGTTCTTTGCGGCCTTGTTCGCGATCATGAACCCGTTGACCACGCTGCCCGTCTTTCTTGCCATGACGGGTGGCCAGGACACCGCCAGCAGCCGGCGGACGGCGCTCACCATGATCGCGACGGTGACGATCGGCAGCATTATCTGCGCCTTGGTCGGCCGCCTGCTGCTCAACGTCTTCGGCATCGATATCCCGCATTTCCGCCTGGCGGGCGGGTTGATCGTCCTGTTGATCGCGCTGTCGATGCTGAATGGCGAGGACCATCCCTCCCATGCCGGGACGCCCGAGGAACAGGCCAAGTTTCCCGCCGCCTCCAGCATCGGCGTCTACCCGCTCGGCATTCCCATCGCCTTCGGTCCGGGGACGATGGCGACGGTCATCGTCTTCGCGCAAACCTCCGCCGAGGCGGGCGCGATGGGGGTCTATGCGATCACGCTCGCCGCCTACCTCGTCTTTTTCGGTGTCGCCACGCTGGCCGCGCCCTTCATCAGTCATTGGATGTCGCCAATGACATTGTCGCTGACGCGTCGCCTGATGGGGCTGGTGCTGGCCGCCATCGCCATGGAAATGATCGTCGGCTCGCTTGGAAAGCTCTTTCCGGCCTGGCTCGGCTAGCTGTTCGACATCAACCGCGTGACATGGGCGCTGACTGAGCCCGCCAGTCCCTTGAGATCGTAGCCGCCTTCGAGAATGCTGACGATCCGCCCGCCGCAGTCCCGATCCGCCCGCGCCATCAGCGCGTCGGTCGCCCAGGCAAAGTCCTCTTCATTGAGCTCGAGCCCGCCGAGGGGATCACGCCAATGGGCGTCGAAACCGGCGGATATGATGATGAGGTCGGCGCGGAAAGCGTCGAGTGCCGGCAGGAGACGCGTCTCGAACGCCTCGCGGAAGAGGGTTCCGGCGGCGCCCGGCGGCAGCGGCGCATTGATGATGTTGCCGGCGCCGGTTTCGGATGCGGCGCCCGTGCCCGGATAAAGCGGCATCTGGTGCGTCGAGCCGTAGAGGACCGAGGGGTCATCCCAGAAGATAGCCTGCGTGCCGTTGCCGTGGTGCACGTCCCAATCGATGATCGCGACGCGCCCGGCGCCGTGCACGCTCTGCGCATGGCGCGCAGCGATCGCGGCCTGGTTGAAGAAGCAGAAGCCCATCGCATGCTCCGGTTCGGCGTGATGACCGGGCGGCCGCATGGCGCAGAAGGCGTTGGCGACACGGCCTTCCATCACGGCGTCGACCGCCTGGCAGGCGCCGCCAACGGCGGTCAGCGCGGCCTCCAGCGTCTTCGGCGACATCACCGTATCGGCGTCGAGCCGGCCGAGCCCTTCGCGGGGGCTCGCATCGCGCAGCATGTCGAGATGGGCCGCTGGATGGCACAGCAGCACCATCGCCTCATCGGCCATCTCGGCGCGCTCGCGGACGAGCGTGTCGAAGCCCGGCTCGGCCAGCGCCGCCTCGACCGCCACGATCCGTTCGGGACGTTCGGGATGCCCGAAGGGTACGATATGCCGGGCAAAGATCGGGCTGCCGATCAGAAGCGTCGCCATGGGTTTCCGCCTCGCATGGGTGGGAATCGCCTCGCATGGGCATGGATGATGCGTCGCCGCATGCCCGGCGATCTCGTTCATATCAGGAGCTACAACGCGCAGCGAGCCCCGCCCGATCCGTTCGGGGCTCGAGACTCCGAAGCGCAGTCCGCGCGCATCGTGTCGTCGTCCGGACTTGACGGCGCCGCGCCGCTGGTTTCTTGAAGCGCCATGCCAGTGCATGGAAAGAGCGAGGCGGCGCGATGATCAGGTCAGCCTTCGACCAGGCGGCGATCCGCGATGCTGTCGTGGTGCTTTCGGCCGGCGGCCTCGTGGCGATGCCGACCGAGACGGTCTATGGCCTCGCCGCCGACGCGCGCAATGGAGAGGCGGTCGCCCGCATTTATGCGGCGAAGGGGCGGCCCCGCTTCAATCCGCTCATCGCCCATGTCGCCGATTTCAGCGCCGCAGAACAGCTCGCCGTGTTCGATCCGCTGTCGCGGCGCCTTGCAGAGGCCTTCTGGCCGGGACCGCTGACCCTGGTCGTGCCGAAGCGCAGCGATGCCGGACTCTCGGACCTTGCCACCGCCGGGCTGGATACGGTCGCGATCCGCGTGCCGGCGCATCCGGCCGCGCTCGCGCTCCTTGGCGCCTTTGGCGGTCCGCTCGCCGCACCGAGCGCCAATCGGTCCGGCCATGTCAGCCCGACCACCGCCGCGCATGTCGAGGCGGATCTCGGCGCGGTCGTGCCGATCATCCTCGATGCGGGGCCGAGCGCCGTCGGCGTCGAATCGACCATCCTGCGCGTCGTTGACGGCACCATCCATCTGTTGCGGGCCGGCGGGCTCTCCCGCGAGCGCATCGAGGGCCTGACCGGTACGTCGCTCGTCACGGCGGGTCTCGAAGACCCAGAGGCGCCGGTCGCGCCGGGGCAACTGGCCTCGCATTACGCGCCGGCGGCCGCTGTCAGGCTCGACGTGGCCGAGGTTCGGCCTGGCGAGGCCCTGATCGATTTCGGTCCGCATCCGCCGAAGGGTGCCGCTCACGCAGCAGCCATCGTCAATCTCAGCCCGCGCGGCGATCTCGTCGAAGCGGCGGCCGGGCTCTTCGCCGCGCTGCGGACGCTCGATGGTGTGGCGGCATCGATCGCGGTGGCGCCGATTCCCGATGAGGGGCTCGGCGAGGCGATCCGCGATCGTCTCGCCCGCGCCGCCGCGCCGCGCCCGAAGGGATAGCGTCAGGCGTCGTATTCCGGTCCGCGTGCGCTGTAGCGATGGCTTTCGCGCCAGCGCTGCATCAGCGCCTCGAACTCGGGATCGATCGTCTCGGGCAGCGTGATGCGCAGCGCGACCAGAAGATCGCCATGACCGCCCGCCGTCGTCGGCAATCCCTTGCCCTTCAAGCGCATGACGCGGCCGCCATTCGAATGGGCGGGAATGGTCATCGTCACCGAACCGCCGAGCGTTGGCACGCGCACCTTGGCGCCGAGGACCGCCTCATCCAGAGTCACCGGCAGGTCGATGCGAAGATTGTCGCCTTCCACCTTGAACAGGGGATGGGGAACAAACTCGACGGTGACCATAGCGTCGCCGGCGGGGCCGCCATCCTGGCTCGCCCAGCCCTGGCCGCGCAGGCGGATCTGCTTGCCGGAACGCGTGCCGGGCGGAATGGCGACTTCGAGCGTCCGGCCGGTCGGAAGTTCCGCGCGAACCTTGTCGCCCCGAACGATCTGTTCCAGCGTGACCGCCACGGCGGCATTGACGTCCTCGCCCGGGGTGCGCGTCTGCTGCGGCCTTGGACCGGCGCCGCGCCGCGCGCCGAAGCCGGCCCGGCTGGAAAAGCCGGACAGGATCTCGGAAAGGATGTCGTCGTCGCTCGCGCCGCCGCCCTCACTCGACCAGCGGAAGCTCTGCGCTCCGGGGCCGGGACGCGCGCCGCGGCTGGAAAACCCCTGGAAATCGTCGAAGCCGCCGCCCTGGAAACGCGGCTTGCCGTCGGCGTCGATCTCGCCGCGATCGAACTTCTCGCGCTTTTCCTTGTCGCCGATGATCTCGTAGGCGGAGTTGAGTTCGGCGAACCGATCCTGCGCCTTTGGATCGTCCTTGTTGCGATCGGGATGTGACGATTTGGCCAGGCGTCGGAACGCCTTCTTGATTTCGGCTTCGCTCGCCGTCTTCTCGACGCCGAGCACCTGATATGGATCACGCATGAAAACCCCCTCGGCGGGCAGAATTCGCTCCCGGTCCGCAGACCCGGGATCGTCAGGTCATATAAGGAGAACTAGGAATTGATTCCAGTCGCGAGCGTTGCGGCTGAGCGACTTTCGGCGACGGTTCAGAGCAGGGCCTTGTCGTCCGCCGACATGTCGAAGAGCTGCCACGACCCATCGACCGACCGGCACGCATGACCATGATAGCGCCTCACGCCGCGTACGTCGCTGACCGTCAGCGCGATCGGCCGGCAGGAAAGCCCGCCTGTGCGGGTGCGCGCGTCGGCAAGAGCCGCGAGCGTGCCCTCGTTCCCGGTGTCGGGATTGGTCCAGTCGAGCGGATCGCCATTGGGAGCGTCGGCGAGCCGGTCGGCGGCGAGCGTCCGGATCGTCTCCCAGTCCGATTGCGCGAGCGAGCCGACGACGGTCGGCGCGGGCGGTTGGGCCGATTGCGGCTCTGGGGTGGCGGCGGGCGTGATCGAGCCGGTGGTCGTGCTGTCGATGCCGTCATGACTGAGCGGGGACAGGCCGCAGCCAGCGAGGCCGCAGGCGATGACGAGAACCGCCGCGCGCCGTCTCATGCGCGGCCCTCGCGGCGCGCGGAGCACTGCCGGTGGCTGGCAAAGGGGCTGGCGCCCGCTATATCTTTGGTCGGTTGCGGCATGCACGCCCCTGGAGCATTGGCCGCAGCATCGGGGAAATTGGGTTAAGAATGAGTGACTTCACGGACGCTACCAACCCATTCGGCCTTTTTGCGGAATGGCTGATCGAAGCGGAAAAGAGCGAGCCGAACGATCCAAACGCCATGGCACTGGCAACCGTCGACGAGGATGGCCTGCCGGATGTGCGGATGGTGCTCTTGAAGGATTTCGACGAGAGCGGCTTCGTATTTTACACGAATTACGAAAGCGCCAAGGGTCGCGAACTCCTGGCGCAGCCGAAGGCCGCATTGCTCTTTCATTGGAAGTCGCTCAGGCGGCAGGTCCGCGTGCGCGGTCCGGTCGAGCAGGTCTCTGCCAAGGAAGCAGACGACTATTTCAAGACGCGCGCCCGCCACAGCCGGCTCGGCGCATGGGCATCTCAGCAGTCGCGGCCGCTCGAATCGCGCTTCGCCCTGGAGAAGGCGGTCGCGCTGGTGGCCGCGCGCTATCCGCTCGGCGACGTTCCGCGCCCGCCCTATTGGTCGGGCTTCCGTATCCGGCCGACGCAGATCGAATTCTGGAAGGACGGTGCTTTCCGCCTGCATGACCGGATCGTCTTTGGCCGTGCCGAACCTGACGCGCCCGAATGGAGCCGCGAGCGGCTCTATCCTTAGGTGTCGATCGCCGGGCCGCATCCTGCGCGAGCGCAGGATGAGCCGAATGCCACGCGTGGCTTGCTACGTGCGTGACTTCGTCCGGGCCAGCTTCACGGCCAGCCATATGGCGGAGATGAGGAAATAGAACGCGCCGAAGGCTGCATAGGGGGCGACATCGGCGATGCCCGGCGTGGCGGCCCCCGTCGCCTGCTTGATGAAGAAGCCACCCGCCAGCGCCGATTGGGCGCCGCTGAGGATCATTGCCCATTGCGCGCCGGTCTTCCAGCGCCGCGCCCCTGTGATCAATTGGAACAGGCCGGCGAGGATGGCCCAGACGCCGAAGACGGCCAGAACCGCGTTCAGGCTGTGCCCGAGCGCAACGGCGACTGCGAGGCTGGTCAGGACGCTGATGGTCGCGTTCAGCGCCTGGCTAGGATTGGCCTTCAGGCCGCCGCTGCGCTGCGCATCGACGATATTGGCGACGGCATCCCACGCCGGATATGCGACCAGCAGGGCAGCCTCGATCGGCGGCATGCTCCGGCCAAGCGTGAAGGCGGCCGCGACCCAGGCGATGGAGAAGCCGGCGCGGGTGAAATAATACGACTTCAGCCAACGCGATGCGGCGAAAGGGGCGGGTTGGGTAAGGGTCTCGTAGCTCATCGATATATCCTTTCGGCCCGCGCGCGGAGAGGATCGGAAAAGAATCCGCTCGCGCACGGCGCTCCTGAAACGGTTTGGCCTTCCCAAGAAAAGGACGCATTATCATTGGGATGCGTGATCTTGCCGTGAGTTATGTACGGCTGGGAGCTACCGACAGCCATGACCGAACTACTGGAAAACTTGATCATTCGTCCGGAAAGCCCTGATGCGACCGTCACGGGGGATCTGCTTTCCGACGTCCTGTCGCAGATCCGGCTCACCGGTGACCACGTGGTCTCGCAGGCTCTGGCCGCGGGGGAGGAGCTTGATGTCGCGCCGCAAGAGGCCCATGTCGCCGTGGTCACGGCAGGTGCGCTGCAGATGGCGGGGGGCGACTCGACTTTGGTCGCGATCGGCGCGCATCACCTGCTGCTCTTCCCGAGGGGATGCGGCGGTTTCCGGCTCGTGGCTTCGGATTCAGGCGCGAAAGTCGTCCTCTGCCGCTTCTGGTTCGATCCGGACAGCCTCCGCGGAATGATCTTCGCATTGCCGCCCTTCATCCATCTCCGGCCGGAGGATGGCGGCGGGTGGATCGAAGGCATCGCTCATTTTCTGATGCTGGAGACGAGCGACGTCCAGCCGGGGGCGGCCTTGATGATCTCGCGGTTGATCGACCTCATCGTCATTCGCGCGCTGCGCACCTGGGTGCATCAGGGCCAAACGACGGGGTGGCTGGGCGGGCTCGCCGATCCGCGCATCGCGCGCGCCCTGAAGGTCATCCATCAGCAGCCGATGCAGCGTTGGAGCGTTCCGGCGCTGGCAGATATTGCCAGCATGTCGCGGTCCAGTTTCTGCGAGCGGTTCGCGGCGCTCGTGGGGCGCTCGCCGCTTCGCTACCAGAATGAATGGCGGCTGGGGCTTGCCCGGGAGATGCTGGCTAGACGGGATGCCCGCATCGGCGAGATCGGCCTGCGGATCGGCTATGTCTCGGAGGCCGCCTTCAGCCGCGCTTACAAGGAGTTGTTCGGGCATTCGCCGCGCACCGAATATGCGCGGCGTGAGGCATCTGGAGGCCGATAGGCGACGTTGGGTCGCCCTATGTCGCCGTGCCGCCGACCGTGATCTGGTCGATCCTGAGCGTCGGCTGGCCGACGCCGACCGGCACGCCCTGGCCGCTCTTGCCGCAGGTGCCGATGCCGAGATCGAGCGCCATGTCGTTGCCGACCATCGAGACGCGCCGCATTGCATCGGGCCCGTTGCCGATCAGCATCGCGCCCTTCACCGGCGCACCGATGCGGCCGTTCTCGATCATGTAGGCCTCGGTGGAAGCGAACACGAATTTGCCGGAGGTGATGTCGACCTGGCCGCCGCCGAACGAGACCATGTAGAGCCCGTTCTTGACCGAGGCGAGGATTTCGTCCGGCTGGTGACTGCCACCGAGCATGATCGTGTTGGTCATGCGCGGCATCGGCACATGGGCATAGGACTGGCGGCGGCCATTGCCGGTCGGCTGCATGCCCATCAGGCGGGCGTTCTGCCTGTCCTGCATATAGCCGACGAGGATGCCGTCCTCGATAAGCGTCGTCGCCTGGGTCGGCGTGCCCTCATCGTCGAACGACAGCGAGCCGCGTCGGTCGACGATCGAGCCGTCATCGACCACGGTTACGCCCTTGGCCGCTACTTGCTGGCCCATCAGGCCGGCAAACGCGCTTTCACCGCGGCGGTTGAAATCGCCTTCAAGTCCATGCCCGACGGCCTCATGCAACATAACGCCCGGCCAGCCCGGTCCGAGCACGACATCGAAGGTGCCGGCTGGCGCGGGAATGGCCTCGAGATTGACGAGCGCCTGGCGCAGCGCCTGGTCGACGGAATATTGCCAGCGCTCGGTCGTCACGAACTGGCCGAAGCCCTCGCGACCGCCCATGCCGAAAGAGCCCTGTTCCTGCCGGTCGCCTTCGCCGGCAATGATCGAGACATTGACCCGCACCATCGGGCGGATATCGCGGCGATAGGTGCCGTCGGGCCGGAAAATCTCCACCACCTGCCAGGAGCCGGCGAGTGAGGCGCTGACCTGGCGCACGCGCGGATCCTTGGCGCGGGCATAGGCATCGATCTGTTCGAGCAGCGTCACCTTGTCGGCGAAGCTCGGCGCGCCAAGCGGGTTCTCGTCGGTATAGAGCCGGCGATTGGTGCCGGCCGGCGGCTCGGCCAGGACGCCGGAATGGCCCGACTTCACCGAAGCGACCGCCTCGCCGGCGCGGCGAATGGCATCCAGCGAGACCTCGCCGGCATGGGCATAGCCGACCGCCTCACCCGCGACGGCGCGGAGGCCGAAGCCTTGGCGCACATCATAGCTCGCGCCCGACAGACGGCCATTGTCGAAGACCAGCCCTTCAGACTGCGCATATTCGAGATAGAGCTCGCCATCATCGGCGCCCGAGAGCGCCTCGGCCACCGCGGCTTCGGTCTCGCCGCGATCGAGCCCGGCGCGGGCAAGGATGGACAGGGATTCGTCGGACATGGGAAAACTCCGGAACGTCGTTGCCACGACAGATAGGCGATCGCCGGGCGGTTCGCACCCCTTGGTGGCGATGAGGGCGAAAGAGAGGGGCTTGCGGCCGGTCTGGGCGCCACCCCAATAAGGCCGCTTCAGTAAAGCACAGCCTTGTAGCGCTCCAGCATCTCGGCATCGCTTTCGGGCGGCGCGGAGGAGCGGGTGTGGTCCTTCAGCATCTCGCCCATGGTCGGCAGCAGCGTCCGCTCGGGCCAACTGGCCGGGACCCAGAGATCCGACCGCATCAGCGCCTTGCCGCATTGCAGATAGGCTTCACGCACGGTCACCACGAGGACGGTGGCGGGCAGCGAATCGTCAACGCGATGCGCTTCCCGCAGCGCGAGATCGTCATCGACCACCGCATCTCCGTTGACGCGCAGCGTCTCCAGGAAGCCGGGAATGAGGAAGAGCAGCCCGATCGCCGGACGCGCGACGATATTGGTCAGCGAATCGATGCGCCGGTTGCCTGGCCGGTCGGGAATGATCAGCGTCCTGTCATCGGCGACCGTCACGAAGCCCGGATGATCGCCGCGCGGCGTCGCGTCGCCGAGCCCGTCCGGACCCTCTGTGGCCAGCACGAGAAATGGCGACAGCGCGATGAAGGCGCGGCAATGCTTGTCGATATGGTCGAGCTGCTTGGCGAGAGCGCGCGGCGAGGGGGCGCCGTAGAGCGCCCGCAAGGCATCGGAAGACCGGATCGGAGCCATTGCGCCGCGTCTTTCGTCAGGGAAGGGCGTCGAAGCCCGGACCGAACCCGTTCAGCGAGATCGGAATGCCGATACCTTCCTCCGGCGTCTGGAAGATGACGAAGGTCGCGGTCTTGCCGGCGCGGAGTTTGGCGATGAGGTTGTCGTCGAGAATCACCTCGGCGAGGCAGCCATCCGGCAGGCAGCGCACGAATCCGGCGCGGCCCATCTCGTTCTGGTCGATCTTGAGCCCGAGACCGGACGGCAGCAGCACGCCGAGCGGCGCCAGCACGCGCATCACCTTGGCCTTCTTGTCCGCCGTCTTCAGCACGATCACCGAGAGACCGACATTGTCGCGGTCCTCTGCGGTGACGAACTGCATCATCGAGCAGATCTCCTCCTGCGCCCCCGGCGGCTTGTCGCAGCGGGTTTCCCAGTCGCCATGCATGCCCTTGGAAACGCCCTGAGCCCGCGCGGCGCCGGATGGCCCGGCCAGCGGGGCGAGAACAAACGCCAGTGCGAGGCCAAGGGCCGCCAGCAGAAGCATCCGGCGCGGCGCGCGCCCGTGCAGTTCAGTCGTGTTCACCGGTTCGATCTCCTGGATTCCCGCCATTTCGGACCTATGACTCTTGCACGGCCTAGGGCAATCCTGGCCGCATTGATCGAAGTCATGCCGGGCGCGATTTGCCGCATCATTTCTCACGATCCACCGTTGCGAGGCAAAGGTCCATGTGGTTTGTCTCGGGCGATATTCGGCAAATCCGAAATCGCACCGTGGAAGCATCCTGCCTTCGGCCTATACTGTTGTGGAAAGTGGCGCAACGGAGGCCGGCAGCGCGGGCGCACCGGATGGCGCTGAGGAATGAAAGGGAGTGACGACGTGACGAAGGCCAAGACGCGTCTCGGATCGGGCTTGCTGCTCGGTGGGTCGATCGCGGCAGTCCTCGGCGCGATGTCGGGCGCCGCCGAGGCCGCCCAGCCAACGCCCTGGGCGATGTGGCTGCAGGAGCCGGCTTCGCCGATCATGGAGCGGATCAACAGCTTCAATACCGGCATCACCATCGCCATGGTCGCGATCGTGCTGATCGTGGCGGCCCTGCTGATCTATGTGATGATCCGCTTCAACGCGAAGTCCAACCCGGTCGCCTCGCGCACATCGCACAACACGATGATCGAGGTCGTCTGGACCGTCGCGCCGATCCTCATCCTGATGGCGATTGCAATTCCCTCGTTCTCGCTGCTGTTCGCGCAGCAGGACCCGGGCCGCATCATCAAGGATTACGATCCGGCCAAGGTGCTGACCGTCAAGGCGACCGGCATCCAGTGGTACTGGAACTACGAGTATCCGGACAATGACGGCGTCGCCTTCGATTCGAACATGATCCCGGAGAACGAGATCACGGATCCGAAGACGCAGCCGCGCCTGCTGGCCGTGGATAACGAGATGATCGTTCCGGTCGGCACGGTCGTCCGCATGCAGGTCATCGGCCAGGACGTCATCCACTCCTTCGCGCTGCCGTCCTTCGGCATCAAGATCGATGCGGTCCCCGGTCGCCTCAACGAGACCTGGTTCCTGGCTGAGCGCGAAGGTGTCTATTACGGCCAGTGCTCGGAGCTGTGCGGCATCAATCACGCCTTCATGCCGATCGCGATCCGCGTGGTGAAGCCGGAACAGTTCAAGACCTGGGTCACCGCGGCGAAGACCGATCTGCCGGGCGCCTACAAGCAGCTTTTCGCCAGCATCCAGGCCGACGCGGCCAAGGTGGCGTCGAAGGATGCCGTGACCCCGGCCTCGGCCGGTTCGATCGTAGAGGTCGCGGCGCGCTGATAGCGCCGCCGCGCAGTCTCGTTGCCCGGCCCCGGCGCGCTGCGCCAGCGGGCCTGATGAATTAAGGGAAGAGGTGAGGCCATGGCTACTCATGCCGCAGAGGCGTCGCACGATCACCATCCGACCGGATGGCGGCGCTGGGTCTATTCGACCAACCACAAAGACATCGGCACGATGTACCTGATCTTCGCGATCATGTCGGGCATCATCGGTGGCGCCCTGTCGGTCGGCATCCGCATGGAGCTGCAGAATCCCGGCCTGCAGATCTTCGGCAATCCCTACGTCTTCAACACCTTTACGACCGCGCATGGTCTGATCATGATCTTCTTCATGGTCATGCCGGCGATGATCGGCGGCTTCGGCAACTGGTTCGTGCCGATCATGATCGGAGCGCCTGACATGGCGTTCCCGCGGATGAACAACATCTCGTTCTGGCTGCTGCCGCCCTCGATCCTGCTGCTGGTCATCTCGCTGTTCATGCCGAGCGCGGCAGGCCAGCATGGCGTCGGTGGCGGCTGGACGATCTATCCGCCTTTCTCGAGCTCGGGGCCCGAAGGCCAGCCCGGCCCGGCGATGGATTTCGCGATCCTGGCCCTGCATATCTCGGGTGCCTCGTCGATCCTCGGCGCGATCAACTTCATCACCACGATCTTCAACATGCGCGCCCCGGGCATGACGCTGCACAAGATGCCGCTCTTCGCCTGGTCGGTGCTCGTGACCGCCTTCCTGCTGCTTCTGTCGCTGCCGGTCCTTGCTGGCGCGATCACCATGCTGCTGACCGATCGCAATTTCGGCACCACATTCTTCAAGCCTGAAGGTGGCGGCGACCCGATCCTGTTCCAGCATCTGTTCTGGTTCTTCGGCCACCCCGAGGTGTACATCCTGATCCTGCCGGGCTTCGGCATCGTCAGCCACGTCATCTCGACCTTCTCGAAGAAGCCGATCTTTGGCTATATCGGCATGGCCTACGCCATGGTCGCCATCGGCGTCGTCGGCTTCGTCGTGTGGGCGCACCACATGTACACGACCGGCCTGTCCTTCGAGACGCAGGCTTACTTCGTGGCCGCCACGATGGTCATTGCGGTGCCGACCGGCATCAAGATCTTCTCGTGGATTGCGACGATGTGGGGCGGCTCGATCGAGTTCCGCACGCCGATGCTCTGGGCGGTCGGCTTCATCTTCCTGTTCACGGTCGGCGGCGTCACGGGCGTCATGCTCGCCAATGCCGGCCTCGACCGCGTCTTCCAGGACACCTATTTCGTGGTGGCACATTTCCACTATGTGCTGTCGCTGGGTGCCGTGTTCGCCATCTTCGCCGGCTGGTACTACTGGTTCCCGAAGATGTTCGGCTATCTCTATGACGAGCGCATCGGCAAGCTGCACTTCTGGGTCACCTTCATCGGCGTGAACCTCGTCTTCTTCCCGCAGCATTTCCTTGGGCTGGACGGCATGCCGCGCCGCTATGCCGACTATCCGGATGCGCTGTGGGGCTGGAACTTCGTGTCGTCGATCGGCTCCTATATCTCGGCCTTCGCCGTGCTGATCTTCCTCTACGGCGTGTTCGATGCCTTCCGCCGCAAGGTGCCGGCGCCGAACAATCCGTGGGGTTCGGGCGCGACCACGCTGGAATGGCAGCTGTCCTCGCCGCCCCCGTTCCACCAGTGGGAAGTGCTGCCCCGTATCGGCGACGTGAAGCACTGAGCCGAGCCTCAAACAGCGGAGCCGGGCGTGCCCGGCTCCAGCAGTAAATGGTTGCCCTTGATGTCTGACGTGCAGATCGACCGGATCGACACCGCGAGCCTCGCCGGCCCGGCGGACTACATCGCGCTCCTGAAGCCGCGCGTGATGTCTTTGGTCGTCTTCACGGCGCTGGTCGGCATGGTCATGGCGCCCGGCGGAATCCATCCCGTCGTCGGCTTCGCGGCGCTGCTCTGCATTGCCGTCGGCGCGGGCGCGTCGGGCGCGCTCAACATGTGGTACGACGCCGATATCGACCGCCTGATGCTGCGCACGCAGAAGCGGCCGATCCCGGCCGGGCGCATCACCGAGAGTGAGGCGCTCGCCTTTGGCCTGACGCTTGCGGCCTTCTCGGTCGGCTGTCTCACCGTGTTGGTCAATCCGGTCGCGGGCGGCCTTCTCGCCTTCACGATCTTCTTCTATGTCGTCGTCTATTCGATGTGGCTGAAGCGCTGGACGCCGCAGAACATCGTCATCGGCGGCGCGGCCGGCGCGTTTCCGCCGGTGGTTGCCTGGGCCTCGGTCACCGGCTCCGTCAGCCTCGAAAGCGTCGTGCTATTCCTGATTATCTTCATGTGGACGCCGCCGCATTTCTGGGCGCTCGCTCTGTTCAAGTCGGACGATTACAAGCGGGCTGGCATTCCGATGCTTCCCGTCGTGGCGGGCCTTGCCGAAACGCGCCGCCAGATCCTGATCTATTCCGTGCTGCTCGCGCCGATCGGGGTGCTGCCGACGCTGCTCGGCTTCGCCTCGCTCGCCTATGGCGGCGCCGCGGCTGCGCTCGGCGCGGTGTTCGTGGGCTTGGCGGTCCGGGTCTACCGCATGGGCGACAGCGACACGGCGATGGTGCCGGCGAAGCGGTTGTTCGCTTTCTCGATCTTCTATCTCTTCATGCTGTTCGCGATGCTGCTCACCGAACGGCTGGCCATGCTGGCGGGCCTTTCATGGTAGCCGATCTCAAGCGCGATCGCGGCAATGAGCCCGCGCCGATGATCGAGGACGGCGTGAGACTGACGCCCGAGCAGTTGCGCCGTCGCCGCGCCCGGTCGATCGCCATCGGTCTTGCGCTCGGTGCGCTCGTCATTCTGTTCTGGGCGGTGACGATCGTGAAGCTCGGCGGCAATGTCGCGAACCGGAGCCTTTGATCATGACGGGCACTGACGATCCGCATCCTGCGCCGCAGCCTACCAAAAAGCGCTCGCTCGGTGTGACGGCCGCGATCAGCGCCGTGTTCGGCGTCGCGATGCTGGCCGCCGCCTTTGCGTCGGTTCCGATCTATCGCCTGTTCTGCCAGATGACTGGCTATGGCGGCACGACCCAGCGCGCGGAAGCGGCGCCGGGCCAGGTTCTCGACCGGACCGTCACGGTGCGCTTCGACGCCAATGTCGCCAATGGCATCGGCTGGGCCTTCCGTCCGGAACAGCGCGAGATTCGCGTCAGGCTGGGCGAGGTTGGCCATGTCAACTTCATCGCCGAGAATCGCACCGACAAGACTTCGACCGGACAAGCGGGCTTCAATGTCCAGCCGGATTCGTCTGGCCGCTTCTTCAACAAGATCGCTTGCTTCTGCTTCAATTCGCAGACGCTGAAGGCGGGTGAGCGCGTCGAGATGCCGGTGACGTTTTTCGTCGATCCGGCCATGGCTGACGACGCCGATTCCCGCTACACGGATACGATCACTCTTTCCTATACGTTTTATCCGAGCGTTGAGGCCAAACCGGCGCCTGTGGCGTCGCTTGGACCGGGCGCCGCGGATCCGAAGCTTCGATAAGGACCGGGGAGCACCATCATGGCTGAAGCCCACGCCAAGCATCACGACTATCATCTCGTCAATCCCAGTCCCTGGCCGTTCCTCGGGTCCATCGGGGCGCTGGCGATGGCGATCGGCGGCATCGCCTACATGCACGGCGCCTCGCTGCTGTGGATGGTCCCGGGCCTGCTGCTGGTGCTCTACACCATGGCGTCGTGGTGGACCGACGTCGTCAAGGAAGGGCAGGAGGGGTTTCATACCCGCGTGGTGCAGTTGCATCTGCGCTATGGCATGATCCTGTTCATCGCTTCCGAGGTGATGTTCTTCGTTGCCTGGTTCTGGGCCTTCTTCGACGCCAGCCTGTTCGCCCATGAGGCGCAGCAGTTTGCCCGCTTTGAATTCACGGGCGGCCACTGGCCACCGAAGGGTATCGAGGTTTTCGATCCCTGGCATCTGCCGCTGCTCAACACGCTGCTGCTGCTGACGTCGGGCACGACGATCACCTGGGCGCATCACGCGCTGCTCGAGAATGATCGCCAAGGCCTGAAATGGGGCCTGATCTGCACGATCGTGCTCGGCTTCATCTTCTCCTGTGTCCAGGCGGTCGAGTATACGCACGCGGCCTTCTCGTTCGGCGGCAACATCTATGGCGCCACGTTCTTCATGGCGACCGGCTTCCACGGCTTCCACGTCATCATCGGCACGATCTTCCTGATCGTCTGCCTTGCGCGGGCTCTGGCCGGCCAGTTCACGCCCAAGGAGCATTTCGGCTTCGAGGCGGCGGCCTGGTACTGGCATTTCGTCGACGTGGTCTGGCTGTTCCTGTTCTTCTCGATCTATGTCTGGGGTGGCTGGGGCGCACCAATTCACGCCGCCTGATCGGAGACCTCGCGTCGCTGCTGACCTCACAGCAGCGACGGGGTCGGGAGAATGAACGATGAGTGATCCGGACGCGATTGAGCCGCAGCATGCTCCGGATCGCGCGCTCTATGCGCCCATCTCGCCGACGGCGAGCGGGATGCGCGGGCTCTGCCCGCGCTGTGGCCAGGGAAAGCTGTTCAAGGGCTTCCTCGACCTGCAGCCGGCCTGCCAGAATTGCGGCCTCGATTATTCGTTCATCGATTCAGGCGATGGCCCTGCGGTGTTCGTCATCCTGATCGTCGGATTCATCGTCGCGTTCCTGGCGCTTTATGTCGAGTTCACCTTCCAGCCGCCGTTCTGGGTGCACATCATCCTCTGGGTGCCGCTGATCCTCGGGCTGTCGCTCGGCATGCTTCGCCCGCTCAAGGGCCTGATGATCGCCATCCAGTACCGGACCAAGGCCGAGCAGGGCCGGCTCGAATAGCGTGCCAGAGATGCGCTCGGCCAAGCGCGGCGCGCGCAGGAATTCCATGGTGCGCATGTACCATGACGGGCATTGCCATGACGCGAGGATGCCATGACGCGTCACGATAGGGCTGCACGCACGAGATCACCGATCCGCAGGCTGGTGGCACCTGCCATCGCCACGATCGTGATGTTCGCGCTGCTCTGCAGCCTTGGCCTGTGGCAGTTGCAGCGCCTCCACTGGAAAGAAGAGCTGATCGCGCAGGTCGACAGCCGCATTCATGCAACGCCCGTCGCCGCGCCGGGTCCTGCTGCCTGGCCGAAACTCGACCTCGCCGATGCCGACTTCACGCCTGTCACCGTGACCGGCACGTTCCTGACGGACAAGGAAGCGCTGCTCTACATGACGCTGAGCGAGCCCAAGGGGCCTATCGGCGGCGTCGGCTGGCAGGTCTTCGTGCCGCTCAGGACCGAGGCCGGCTGGATCGTCTATGTCAACAGGGGCTTCGTCCCCGATCAGCGCCGCGATCCGGCGACGCGCGCGGAGGGCCAGCCGACCGGGACCGTCTCGGTGACCGGGTTGCTGCGGCGCCCCGAGAGGCCGCTGCATCTCTTTGGCGATGGCATGAGCCGCGACAATCAGTGGTTCGCCCGTGAACCGGCGCTGTTCGCCCGCGCCGCGGGTCTGCCCCTCGATGAGGTGGCGCCATACTCGATCGACGCGGATGCGACACCCAATCCGGGCGGGCTGCCGCAGGGCGGCGAGACGCTGGTCGTCTTTCCGAACAACCACCTGCAATATGTCATCACATGGTTCGGGCTGGCGCTGGCGCTGGTCGGCGTCTTTATCGCCTATGCGCGCGGCGTGCTGAAGCGCGACGCGGAAGACGAGGCGCCCTGAGGCGGCTCAGGCGTGGCCGGCGTCGCTCGAGAGCATCGCCGGCTCGATGCCGAGCAGAGCCAGCGCCCGGGCATATTTCCGGTCGAGATCCGTGTCGAAGATGAGATCGATATCGCCTTCCAGCGAAAGCCAGCCATTGGCCTGGATTTCCTGCTCAAGCTGGCCGGCGCCCCAGCCGGCATAGCCAAGCGCCAGCATCGCATTTTCGGGGCCCGCGCCGGCTGCGATCGCCTTCAACACGTCGAGGGTCGCGGTCAGGCAGATATTGTCGTCGATCGGCAGGGTCGAATCCTCGACGAAGTAATCCGCACTGTGCAGGACGAAGCCGCGCCCAGTCTCTACCGGCCCACCGCGCTGGACGATCATCCGACTTGCCGCGCGCGGCAGCCGGATCTCCGGGCCTTCGGCGATAATGTCGAGCTGGACGAGCAGATCGGCGAAGTCGATCTGCGGCACCGCCTGGTTGACGACGATGCCCATCGCACCCTCGTCTGAATGGGCACAGAGATAGATCACCGAGCGAGCGAAGCGGTCGTCCTGCATGCTCGGCATCGCGATGAGGAACTGACCGTCCAGATAGCTGCGCTCGGTCGCGTGCATCGACATCGTCTCGCTCATGCGAAAAGTCTAGCACCTCGGCTCGAAATTGAAAACGCGCCACCTCGACGGCGGCGTGGCGGCCACACGAACAAATGATCGACGCCGGCTGGCGCCTTTCCGTCGGCGCGGCTAAAGCGAGGCGGAGCCATCGAAGTTCCGGTTCGCTCTTGCGCAGTTCGCCCAGGAAAATCTTGACCGCCCGCCATCGGTTCCGTCTTCTCGCTCTGCTTCCGCTGCTTTTTCCCGCCCTGCCGGCTCTCGCCGCGACGGGTGACTGGGCCGCGGGTGAACACGCGCGCATGCGGCTCGTCGCGGCGCCTCCTGCGCCGGGTGCGCCACTCGAGGCGGTTATCGAGCTCGAACTCGATCCCGGCTGGAAGACCTATTGGCGCGCGCCGGGCGACGCCGGCATTCCGCCGCGTCTCGATTTCGGGGCCTCCGAAAATGCCGGCGACGCGACGATCGACTATCCGGCGCCCGAACGCTCTGATGATGGCTTCTCGGTCTCGAATGTCTATCACGATCGGGTCGTGCTGCCGGTTCGCTTTGCGATCAGCGATCCAGCCCGGCCGGCGCACCTCTCGCTGGTCGCCGATCTCGGAGTCTGCAAGGACATCTGCTTGCCGGTGAGCCTTTCCGCGAGCCTCGCCGTTCCGGCCGGGGATGACGATCCCGATGCCGCCGCAGCGATCGCGGCAGCGAAAGCGGCGCTGCCCGGTCCCGGCCGAGCCGGCGTTTTTGAGATCGAGACAGTGCGGCAGACAGGCGGCAGCGAGAATGTGCCGGAATATGAAGTCGGCGTTGCGACGACGGCCCCCGATGAGAGCTTGCTCTTCGTCGAGACGCCTTCCGACTGGTATCCAGCGGCGCCCGTACTGACGTCGGCAGGGAAGGGCGTCGCGACCTATCGCTTTTCCGTCGACCGGAAGACCGCGGCAGGACCGCTCGCCGGCGCCACGATCCGTCTCACGCTTAAGGCGGGCACCACCGCGACGACCCGGGCCTTCAAGCTCAATGCCAGTGGCGAAGCGGTCGCCATACCTTAGCCGTACCTCCACCCGCTGCCAGCGCTGTGCTAGGCTGCCGATGCCTTTCTGACTTCCCCCATCTATGGAGACTGCCATGACGATCTCGGTCGGCGAACGCCTGCCCGACGCCAAATTCCGCATGATGACGCCGGATGGTGTTGTCGAGAAAACGACGGCCGAGATCTTCGGCGGCAAGAAGGTCGTGCTGTTCGCGGTGCCCGGAGCCTTCACGCCCACCTGCCACAACAACCATCTGCCGGGCTATCTGGACCAGGGTGATGCGATCAAGGCCAAGGGCGTCGACGAGATCGCCGTCGTCGCCGTTAATGACGTCTTCGTCATGAACGCATGGGCCAAGGCAACCGGCGGCGAGGGCAAGATGCTCTTCCTCGCTGACGGCGCCGGCGCCTTCACCAAGTCGCTCGGCCTTGACGTGGATCTCGGCCCGGCCGGTCTCGGTGTCCGCTCGCGCCGTTACGCGATGGTCGTCGAAGACGGCGTCGTCTCGGCACTCAATGTCGAGGATGCGCCCGGCGTCACCGTCTCGGGCGCGGCGGCCGTGCTCGATCTGCTGTAGGCGTTGCATAGCTGCCATTTCCAGCTTAGCTAAGTGGTTAGCTAACTGGAGGCGGCAGCCATGATCCGCGTCAAGATGCATGAAGCGAAGACGAACCTCTCTCGCCTGGCGGCGCGCGCCGCGGCGGGGGAGGAGGTGATCCTGATGCGCGGCGATGTCCCCGTCGCCCGCATCGTTCCGCTCGCCCCCGAGGAAAAGCCGCGCCGCCAGCCGGGACGGTTCAAAGGCGTCTTCGATCTCGACGATCGCTTTTTCGAGCCGCTGCCCGAAGAAGAACTCGAGGCGTGGAACAATCCCAAGTGAGTCTGCTGCTCGATACGCATGCCTGGATCTGGTGGAACACCGGCAATCCGCGGCTCGGCAGGGCGCTCATCGAACGGATGGCCAGCCAGGAAGACCGGATCTTTGTCAGCGCGGCTTCGGTCTGGGAAACCGTAACCAAGCATCGACTCGGCAAGCTACCGGATGCCGAGCCATTTGTCGGTCAGATCGAAGCGGTGATCCAAGACGACGGTTTCCTGCCGCTGGCGATCACGACGCGCCATGCCGCGATGGCTGCCGCGTTCGAGGATCCCCACAAAGACCCCTTCGACCGCCTGCTGATTGCGCAGGCGCTGACCGATGATCTGACGCTCGTCTCGAACGAAACGCTGTTCGATCGTTTCGGTGTTGCGCGGCTCTGGGATTGACGCTCAGGCTGCCGGGCGCCCGCGGCTCGGCTTGAACGGGGCCATGCCCTGGCGGGCGAGCAGATCAGCCTTCTCATTCTCGATATTGCCGTCATGGCCGCGCACCCAGTGCCAGGCGACGTCGTGTTGCTTCAGCGCCTCGTCGAGGCGCTGCCAGAGATCGACATTCTTGACCGGCTTCTTGTCGGCCGTCTTCCAGCCGTTCTTCTTCCAGCCATGGATCCAGCCGGTGATGCCACCCTTCACATATTGGGAATCGGTGTGAAGATCGATCTTGCAGGCGCGCTTCAGCGCCGAGAGCGCTTCGATCGCCGCCGTCAGCTCCATGCGGTTGTTGGTCGTCTCCGCCGCGCCGCCGCTGAGTTCTTTCGTCTGGCCGCCATAGACCAGAACGGCACCCCACCCACCAGGGCCGGGATTGCCGGAACAGGCACCGTCCGTCCAGATCTGGACGCGTTCTTCGTCAGTCATTCACCGATACCATAAGCGCGGACATCCCCGACCGATTGATGGAAGCGCAGTTTGCGCCAGTATTCGAGCGGGTCCTTGGGCGCGACCAGCGCACCGGGCGGGACATTCAGCCAGTCATAAAGCCGTGTCAGCAGGAAGCGCAGCGCCGATCCCCGCGCCAGAAGCGGCAGCGCCGCGAGCTCTGCGTCAGTGAAGGGCCGAACCTTCTGATAGCCGCCGAGCAGCGCCCGCGCCTTGGTGACGTTGAGGGCGCCATCCGCCTCGAAGCACCAGGCATTCAGACAGATCGCCGCGTCATAGGCGAGGAAGTCGTTGCAGGCAAAATAGAAGTCGATCAGTCCCGACAGCCGGTTCTGGAGAAAGAACACATTGTCCGGAAAGAGATCGGCGTGGATGACGCCGCTCGGTAACGCGTTCGGCCAAGCGCCCTCGAGAACATCGAGTTCCTCGCGGATCGCCGCGACAAGGCCCGGCAGCACGGTGTCACCGCGCGCCGCGGACCGATCGAAGAGCGGCCGCCATCCGCCGACCGAAAGTGCATTGCCGCGTGTGAGCGTGAACCCTTCGCCGGCGAGATGAAGTTCGGCCAGCGCAGTTCCGACCGCCGCGCAATGATCGACGCGCGGCCGGCGGATCCACATGCCCTTCAGGAATGTGACAATCGCCGCCGGCTTGCCGGCCAGCGTGCCGAGCGCCTCGCCAGCGCGGTTGCGGACCGGTTGCGGGCAGGTCAGGCCACGCCTCGCCAGATGCTCCATCAACCCGATGAAGAAGGGAAGGTCACGCGGATCGACGCGCTTTTCATAGAGCGTCAGGATATAGGGGCCGGTCTCGGTGACGACCAGATAGTTGGAATTCTCGACGCCCTCGGCAATGCCCTTGAAAGAGAGCACGGCACCGATGTCATAGCCGGAAACGAAGCGGTCGATCTCGTCGTCCGCAATCTCTGTATAGACGGCCATGTGCGATCAGGCCGCCGCAGTGCGGAGTTCGCGCGGCAGATTGAAGGCGATCGTCTCCTCCGCCGTCTTGATCACCTCGACCTTGACGCGGTAGCGCGCGGCGAAAGCGTCGATCACCTCCTCGACCAGCACTTCGGGAGCCGAAGCACCCGCCGTGACACCGACGCGGCGGATCGCGCCGAGCATCGTCCAGTCGATATCGCCGGCGCGCTGGATCAGCACGGAGACGGGGCAGCCCTCGCGCTCGGCAACTTCGCGCAGCCGCTGCGAGTTCGACGAATTGGGGGCGCCGACGACGATCATCGCGTCGACAGAAGCGGCGATGCGTTTGACGGCATCCTGCCGGTTGGTCGTCGCATAGCAGATGTCTTCCTTATGCGGCGCCGTTATCGCCGGGAAGCGATCCATCAGCACCTTGACGATCGCCGCGGTATCGTCGACCGACAGCGTCGTCTGGGTCAGATAGGCAAGCGAGGCCGGGTCGCGCGGCTGAAAGGCCTCGGCGTCGGCCACCGTCTCGATCAGCGAAACCGATCCGGGCGGCAATTGGCCCATGGTGCCGATCACCTCGGGATGGCCGGCATGGCCAATGAGCACGATCTCGCGCGCGCGCTTGTAATGGATCTGCGCTTCCTTGTGCACCTTGGAAACGAGCGGGCAGGTGGCGTCGAGGAAGAACATCTGCCGCGTCCGCGCCGCCTCCGGCACGGATTTCGGCACGCCATGGGCCGAGAACACGACCGGCTGGCCGTCGTCGGGAATCTCATCGAGTTCCTCGACAAAGACGGCGCCCTTGTCGCGCAGGCTGTCGACGACATAACGGTTGTGCACGATCTCGTGCCGCACATAGACAGGCGCGCCGAATTTCTTCAGCGCCAATTCGACGATCTGGATCGCGCGGTCGACGCCGGCGCAGAAGCCTCGCGGCGCGGAGAGCAGGATATCGAGCGGCAGCTTCTCGAATTCGGACATCAGCGGTTCTTCCGGCGGCATGAGCGGAATAGAGGGAGGCGAGGGGGCCGTGTCAAGCGGCAACAGTTGACGATCAGCCTGTAAGGCAATACCTTACACATGTGATCCGCTCTTTCCGCAGCAAGGCCCTGCGACGCTTCGCCGAGGCTGGCGACATGTCCCGGCTGAGCGTCCCGAATGCTGGCCGCATCAGGCGGATACTTGCGCTGCTCGATGCAGCACGCCTGCCTGAGGACCTGAATTTGCCCGGTTTCCGCTTTCATGGACTCAAAGGCGATGCCAGGGGCCGCTTTGCCGTCGATGCCAGCGGCAATTGGCGAGTGACATTCGGCTGGGATGGCGAAGACGCCATCGACGTCGATCTCGAGGATTATCACTGATGAGCATGAACCCCATCCTGTCCGGCCTGCCACCAACCCACCCCGGCGAAATTCTGCGCGAAGATGTGCTGCCCGGACTTGATATGTCAAAAACCGAGATCGCCCGATTGCTGGGTGTTTCGCGGCAGACGCTCCACGATGTGCTTGCTGAGCGGCAGCCCGTTACGCCGGCCATGGCACTGCGCCTGGCCAAGCTTTTTGGCAGCAGTCCCCAGGTTTGGATCAATCTTCAACGAGACTATGATCTCCGCGTTCTGGCCGTGTCGATGAGCGAGGAACTTGCCGCGATCCCGACATTGCCGCGCAACGCAGCCTGATCCCGCTCACGCGATCATCGCCTCTTCCTCGCGGAACAGCAGTCCGCCGGCTTCGACGGCGGTCATCGGCGGACCGAACAACTGGCCCGACGCGAACTCGCAGCCGATATCGTAGAGATCGAGTGCGTCGTCGTCGGTCTCGGCGCCCTCGGCCATGACGTCCATGTGGAGGTCATGCGCCAGACCGACAATGGCGCGCAGGATCACGCGCTTCTGCTTGGCGGTAGGACCGCGCACGAAGCTCTGGTCGATCTTCAGAGTGTCGAACGGGAAGCGCTGCAGATAGCTGAGCGAGGAATGTCCGGTCCCGAAGTCGTCCAGCGTCAGGCCGGCGCCGAGTTCGCGCACGCGCGCCAGCACCTGCACGGCATATTCGGGGTTTTCCATCACGAGGCTCTCGGCGAATTCGAGCTTCAGCGAACCGCGCTGAACCGCCGCGCGCGACAGCACCGACTTGACGTCGTTGATGAGGTCGTGGCGCAGCAACTGGCGGCTGGAGACATTGATCGAGACGAACAGCGGCACGTGCGGGCCGAGCTGCTCCTGCCAGTCGGAGAGCTGGCGCGCCGCCTTGTCGAGGACGAAGAGGCCAAGCGGGGCCATCAATCCGTTGCGTTCGGCCAGCGTCAGGAATTCGCTCGCCGGCACACGACCATGTTTCGGATGGTCCCAGCGAATCTCGGCCTCGAAGCCAGCCACGGTGCGGTCTTCCAGACGCACGACCGGCCGATAGAGCACCTTGATTTCCTCGCGGCCGATGGCGCGACGAAGGTCAGCCTCGAGCGTCACAGTATCGGTGCCGTTCTGGCGCAGCGCCGGCCGGAAAGCCTCGATGCGGTCGCCGCCGAGACGCTTGGCGCAATACATCGCGATCTCGGCGTCCTTGAACATCGCGGTCGCGTCATGCTGTTCGGCATCATGCATGGCGATGCCGATCGAGGCCGTCAGGAAGATCTCCTTGTCGCCGAAGGAGATCGGCGTCCGAAGCGCGCGGCGGACGCTGTCGGCGAACCCGGCGATCCGCTCCGGCTCGAACTCCGAGAGCAGCATGAAGCCGAACTGATCGCCCGATAGCCGGGCGAGCGTGTCCTGCGGCTTCAGAAGCCGTGATAGGCGGCGCGCGACGGTCAGAAGGATCGAATCGCCGACCGACAGGCCGAAATTGTCGTTCACATGCTTGAAGCGGTCGATGTCGAGCAGGAAGACGGATGGCTGCGCCGCCTCCTCGACCTCGGCGCGGATCAGGGCGCTGGAGAGGCGATCGAGAAACAGTTCCCGGTTGGCAAGGCCGGTCAGGTTGTCATGGACGGCATCATGCAGTAGCCGCTCCTCGGCGGTGCGCTCGTCGGTGACGTCGCTCATGGTGCCAACGCAGCGCAGCACCTCGCCATCCGAGCCGATCACCGGCCGGGCGCGGAGGTGGAACCAGCGGTAATGGCCGTCTTCCGAGCGCAGGCGGAAATCCTGCGCGATCCGGCCGCGGCGCTGCTCGATCACGGCGTCGAGCGTCGCCTTGAAGCGGTCGCGGTCGGCGGGATGCAGCACTTCGAGCCAGTCGCGCGCCGGACCTTCCAACGTGCCATGCTTGAGGCCGAGCAGATCCTCGGCGTCGGTGCCGGTCAGGATACGGTCGCGCGCGACGTCCCAGTCCCAGACGATATCGCCGGCACCGACCAGCGCCAGCGCGCGCCGCTCCGTCTCGCCAATCGCGCCCTGCACGATCGTGCCGCCGGCAAAGGCATGCTGCATGACGGTGAAGCCGATCAGCAGCACGATGAGCACCAGGCCGCCATTCAGCGCAGGCTGGATCACGTCATTGGCGAGGCTGCCGGTGACGGTCAAATAGGCGCCGAACACCCAGACCATCAGCAGGACCCAGGTCGGGATCAGCATGATGGCGCGGTCGTAGCGATGCAGCGACAGATAGACGATCACGATGAAGCCGACGGCCACCGTGGCGCCGAGCGACATGCGGGCGACGCCGGCTGCGATCCCCGGCTCGAACACCGCGACGCCGAGCAGGATCATCAGGCCGACCAGCCAGGCGATCGTCGCGTGACTGTAGCGCACATGCCATCGGTTGAGGTTGAGATAGGCGAAGGTGAAGATCAGCAGCGCCGCCGAGAGCAGCACCTCGGCGCCGGCGCGCCACATCTTGTCGTCGCCGGGCGCGATCTGGATCACTTTGTTCCAAAAGCCGAAATCGATGCAGAGATAGATGAGGACCGACCAGGCGAGCGCTGCCGTCGCCGGGAACATCGCCGTGCCCTTGACCACGAAGACGATGGTGAGGAAGAGGGCGAGCAGGCCGGAAATGCCCAGCACGATGCCGTGGTAGAGGGTGAAGGAGTTGATGGAATCCTTGTAGGCGTCGGGATCCCACAGATAGAGCTGCGGCAGGTTCGGCGTGCGCAATTCGGCGACGAAGGTGACGACGGCGCCGGGATCGAGCGTGATGCGGAAGATGTCGGCTTCCTGGCTCGCCTGGCGATCGGGCGGAAAACCTTGGCTCGGCGTCACCTGCGCGATGCGCGATGCACCGAGATCGGGGATGAGCAGGCCCGAATTGACGAGGCGGAAATGCGGCGCCACCAGCAGGCGGTCGATCTGCTCGTCGCCATTGTTGGCCAGCGCGAAATAGGCCCAGTAGGAACTGCCGCCGTTTTCGTTCGAACGCACCTCGATCCGGCGCACGATGCCGTCTGGGCCCGGCGCCGTCGAAATCTGCACGCGGTCCGACGGATCGCGCGAGGCGTAATCGATGGCCTTGGTGAGATCGAGCGTCTTGCCATCGAGCGGCACCGTCAGCGCGTCGAGCGCGAGGGCCGGCGAGACCGTACCGGCAAACACGAACAGCACCAGACCGATCGCAGCGACGATACGGTTAAGCGACAATACCACCTCCTGCAGGCCGTCGAGGAGTACTATCCCCCGTCCTGTCCGTCCAAGGATTTTTCGGCTGGCCGAAGCCGAGCCGCCGAAGCGAGGCCCGCGCCGTCACGGGCGGGGATCATCGCTCACGATCGCGAAGAGCAGGTGATCCTGCCAGCGGCCGTCGATGTTGAGATAACGCCGCGCATAGCCCTCGCGGGTGAATCCGGCTTTTTCGAGAAGGCGGATCGAGGCGGCATTGTGCGGCAGGCATGCAGCCTCGAGCCGATGCAGCCGCAGCGTGTCGAAGACGAAGGGAATGACGGCCTTGACCGCGGCCGTCATGAGGCCCTTGCCGGCGTAACGCTCGCCCATCCAGTAGCCGAGAGAACAGGACTGCGTCACGCCGCGCACGATATGCGACAGCGTCAGTCCACCGACGAGCGTGAGGTCACCGGTTCGGAACACCAGAAACGGATAGCCGGTCGCTTCCTGCATCTCGCGCTGGTAACGGCGCAGCCGCCGCCGGAATGCCGGCTTGGTGAGGTCGTCGATCGGCCAGACCGGCTCCCAGGGCATGAGAAACGAGCGGCTGGCGCCCCGCAATTCGCTCCAGGCCGCATAATCGGACATGCCGGGGCTGCGCAGGATCACGGTCTCGGTCGAGATGACCGGTGCGGGCTGGAACGGGACCACGGAGCGCAGGAATTCCATCGCCCGCGCCTGCCTTATGCCGCGACCGACGAGCCCAGGCGCTGGGAAATCCGGCTGCGATCGGCGAGCTTGTCGATCGGGCCGATGGCGGCCAGCGTCGGCTCGCTGCCGGTGAAGATCTTCTGGGCGAGGTCGCGCAGCTTGGTCACGCTGACGGCATCGATGCGGGCGACCAGCTCGTCGACGGCGATCGGCCGGCCGAACAGCAGGATTTGCCGCGCCAGTTGGCCGGCGCGCGCGGCCGGGCTTTCGAGGCTCATCAAGAGGCTGGCCCGCATCTGCGCCCGGGCTCGCGACAATTCCGCCTCGGAAATGTCATGGCTCGCCCGTTCGAGCTCGCCGAGCAACACAGGCATCAGTTCCTCGATATCATCAGCGCCTGTCGCCGCGTGGATGCCGAACAGGCCGGTATCGGCGAAGCTCCAATGGAACGAATAGATCGAATAGCAGAGCCCGCGCTTCTCACGCACCTCCTGGAACAGCCGCGAAGACATGCCGCCGCCGAGCAGCGAGGCGAGGATCTGAACCGCGTGGAAATCCTCCGAGGCATAAGGCAGCCCCTCGAAGCCCAGCAGGATCTGCGCCTCCATCAGCTTGCGCCGCTCGCGCACATCCCCGCCAATATAGTGAGCCGCTTCCGCGTCGGGCAACGGCGTCGAAGGCAGGCTTGCAAACCGGTCCTCGGCCAGCGCGACGAGCTTGGCGTGGTCCACGGCCCCGGCCGCCGACAGCACCATCGAAGGGCCGTGATAATGCCGGTCGAGATAGGACGAGAGGTGTTGCGGGCGTGTGCCGCGAACGGTTTCCTCCGTGCCGAGAATGGTGCGGCCGAGCGGCTGGTGGGGGAAGGCGCCCTCGATGAAGAAATCGAACACCCGGTCCTCGGGCGTATCGAGCGAGGCGCCGATCTCCTGCACGATGACGTGCTGCTCGCGCTCCAGCTCATGCGGGTCGAAGGCCGAGTTGCAGAGAATGTCGGCAAGGATGTCGACGGCGAGCTCCGCATCGGGCTTCAGGATGCGCGCGTAATAGGAGGTCGTCTCGACGGACGTCGCGGCGTTCACCTCGCCGCCGACCGCTTCGATCTCCTCGGCGATGTCGGTGGCCGAGCGGCGCGCCGTGCCCTTGAAGGCCATGTGTTCGAGGAGATGAGAGATACCGTGCTCGGATGAGGATTCGAGCCGCGACCCGGCTCCGACCCAAACGCCGAGCGCGGCGCTTTCGAGGTGGTCCATCGCATGGCTCGCTATCGTGAGCCCGGACGGAAGCTTGGTCACCTCGACGCCCATCAGCGGCGAACCGCGCTGTATCGGGTCATGTTCCAGCCCTTTCCTCGACCGCTCGTGCGCGCGCTTCGACGAAGCGGGCGACGGCTTCTGTATCGTTGGGGAGGACCGAGAAATGCTCCTCCCGGTCCATGAAATCGCCGAGCCAGGCCGGCAGTTCCGGCTTGATGCCGGTTGCGGCCTCGACTGCGGCCGGGAATTTCGCCGGATGCGCGGTGGAAAGCGTCACCATCGGCGTTGCGGACGGCGCCATGCGGTTAGCGACCGTCAGCGCGACGGCCGTGTGCGGGTCGGCCAGATAGCCGGTCTCGGCCAATAGGCTGCGCATCGTCGCGGCTGTCGCCGCCTCGTCCGCGCGGCCGGCTTCGAACTCGCTTCGGATCGCCGAAAGAGCGGCCGGCGGCACGGTGAAGGCGCCCGATTGGGCAAGCCCGCCCATCAATTGCCGCACGGTGTCAGGGTCTCGTCCGGCGGCCTCGAACAGCAGCCGCTCGAAATTCGAGGAGACCTGGATGTCCATCGACGGCGAAGTGGTCGGCACGACACCGGTCGTCTCATAGCGACCGCTCGCGAGCGTCCGCGCCAGGATGTCGTTGGAATTCGTGGCGATGACGAGCCGCTCGATCGGCAGGCCGATGCGCTTGGCGACATAGCCCGCGAAGACGTCGCCGAAATTGCCGGTCGGCACCGTGAACGACACCGCGCGGTGCGGAGCGCCGAGCGCGAGGCCCGCCGTGACGTAATAGACGACCTGCGCGACGATGCGCGCCCAGTTGATCGAATTGACGCCTGAAAGCGCGACGCGATCGCGGAATTTCAGGTCGTTGAACAGCGACTTGACGATCGCCTGGCAGTCATCGAAGGAGCCTTCGACCGCGACGGCGTGCACATTGGCATCGGCCGCCGTCGTCATCTGGCGCTGCTGGACCGGCGAGACGCGGCCCTTCGGAAAAAGAATGAAGATGTCGGTCGCCTGTCGGCCCCGGAAGGCCTCGATCGCCGCTCCGCCGGTGTCGCCCGAAGTGGCACCGACGATCGTCGCGCGGCGGCCGCGCGCGGTGAGGACATGGTCCATGAGCCGCGCCAGCAACTGCATGGCGACGTCCTTGAAGGCTAGCGTCGGACCGTGAAAGAGCTCGAGGATGAAGGCGTTCGGCCCCGTCTGTACCAGGGGGGCGACGGCGGGATGACGGAACGTGGCATAGGCCTCGCGACAGAGCCGCGCGAGCAGGGCGCCTTCGATTTCGCCGCCGACAAACGGCTGGATCACCGCGAAGGCGACCTCGTGATAGGGGAGCCCGGCAAGGCGCGCGAGCGCGTCGGCGCTGAAGGACGGCCAGGTCTCAGGCACATAGAGGCCGCCATCGCGTGCAAGACCGGCAAGCAGGACATCGCAAAAGCCGAGCTGGGGCGCGGTGCCGCGCGTGCTCACATATTTCACGGAACTCGAAACCTCCACAGACCGCTTCCTGACGAGGCGGCCGAACCGGCACCCTATCGCCGCGTGCCGCGACCGGCAAGCTTGGACCGCGGCGCCTGGATGGGCAAAGTCGGTCTGCCACCAAGTCGCCAAAGATTGATCGGACTGTTATAGAGGTCGCGCTTCAGCGTCGAGGAATAATCGGAAATGCAGTCTTCGTCTGTCCGCGGCTTGCTCATTGCCAGATCGCCCTCCATCGTCGTCATCGCTCTTTCGGCGGCTCTGCTCGCTGCCTGCAGCAGCATCGGCGGTGGATCGGGCGCGGGTGACGCCACCGTCGATGGCACCGCTCCCGCGCCGGCGCAGGGCAGCGGCAACATGCTGGCCAACGCGCTGTTCGGCGGCCCGAGCGCCGGCAAGGCCGGCGCCGTGGTGCTCGACCCCAACGACTACCAAAAGACCGTCGCGCTCTGCCCGCCCGTTTCGATCCGGCCCGGTACCGAACAGATGACCGCGCTTGCTGCCGGCGCCAAGGCCGATCCGATCACTGGCGCGCCGCCGCCGGTGACCTATCAGTCCTCGATCGTCAAGACCGCGCGTGAATGCCGCGCCGCCGATGGCGGCGTCGCGGTCAAGGTCGGCGTCATCGGGCGCACGGTGGCAGGCCCGGCCGGCAAGGCCGGGACCATCACGGTGCCGCTGCGCATCGCCGTGGTCCAGGGCACCGACAAGATCCTGAAGTCCGAGCTGTTCAAGATCCCGGTCACGTTGACCGAGCCGAATCTCTCGACCGATTTCACCAAGATCGACGATCAGATCGTGCTGCCGATCGCGCCCGGGAATTCCGATTATCGCATCTATGTCGGCTTCGACGACGCGCCCGCGCGGTCGGCCCGCCGCTGAGTCTCCGGCGCCTCTCGGGCGATTGCGCCGCACACGGTCTGCTTGACTGCGGCGTAGCGCTCACTACACTTGCCATCAGGCTGGGTCTCCGTCGTGATCCGGCCGAAAGCTGTCGCATGAGGCATCTTTTGACGACCGCCGGGAGAGACCGCCGGGGCCAACGCCCTGACGGCGCCGAAGGAGCAACCGCCCCGGAAACTCTCAGGCTCAAGGACCGGACGGTCGGCGACGCTCTGGAAAGCAGTCCGCTCGCAAGGGCAGGCTCACCGAAGGAGCAACCATGCGTGCCTTAAGGGCGCATGGGAAATCTCTCAGGTTCTCGGACAGAGGGGGCGCGGCAGGTCCGGTTTTCGGACAGGCCGTGCATTGGAACCCCGTCCGAGGAGCCTTTGATGGCGCATGCCTCCGAAGCTGAGACCGCCGCGACCAGCCTCAGCGAAACGCCGCTCGCCGATCTGCACAGAAGACTGGGCGCGCGCATGGTGCCGTTCGCCGGCTACGCCATGCCGGTTCAATATCCGACGGGCATCCTCACCGAGCACAATTGGACGCGCGAGAAGGCGGGCCTTTTCGACGTCTCGCATATGGGTCAGTGCTTCCTGATCGGCCCCGACCACGCCACGACGGCAAAGGCGCTCGAGGCGCTGACACCCGGCGATTTCCAGGGACTTGGCCTCGGCCGCATCCGCTACACGCTGTTCACGACGGCGGAAGGCGGCATCATCGACGATCTGATGGTCACGCGGTCGGCCGATCCTGGCGCGGACGGCGCGTTGTTCCTCGTCGTCAACGCGGGCCGCAAGGCGATCGACTATGCCCATCTCGCCGCGAACCTTCCCGGCGATGTCGAACTCGTCGTGGCCGAGGACCGCGCGCTGCTGGCGCTGCAGGGGCCGCTGGCCGCGACCATCATGGCGCGGCTTTGTCCCGCCGCCGCCGCGATGGGATTCATGACGGCGATCACAGCGGCGATCGGCGGCATCAGCTGCGCCATCAGCCGTTCCGGCTATACCGGCGAGGACGGTTTCGAGATCTCCGTCGATGCCGACAAGGCGGAGGCGCTGGCGACACTGTTGCTCGCCGAGCCGGAGGTGGCGCCGATCGGGCTCGGCGCGCGCGATTCGCTGCGGCTCGAGGCCGGGCTCTGCCTCTATGGCCACGACATCGACGAGGCGACATCGCCCGCTGAAGCCGATCTCGGCTTCGCGATCGGCAAGCGGCGCCGCGCCGAGGGTGGCTTTCCTGGCGCCGGGCGCATTCTCAGCGAACTGGCGGAGGGCGCACCACGCCTTCGCGTCGGCATCCAGCCTGAGGGCAGGGCGCCGGCCCGCGAGGGCACCGAGATTCGCGACGCGAGCGGCAGCCTGGTCGGCCTCGTCACGTCGGGCGGCTTCGGGCCGACGGCCGGTGGGCCGATTGCCATGGGCTATGTCAGTGCCGACTGCGCCGCTGCGGGAACGCCGCTGACGCTCATCGTTCGCGGCAAGGAGCTGGCCGCGCGCGTCGTGCCGCTGCCCTTCGTGCCGCACCGCTATTTCCGCAAATCCGCTTCCTGACACCTCAAGGGGAAAGCCTCCATGGCGACCTATTTCACCAAGGACCATGAATGGGTCCGCGTCGACGGCGACATCGCAACCGTCGGCATCTCGGACTATGCCCAGTCGCAGCTCGGCGACGTCGTCTATGTCGAGCTTCCCGAGGTCGGCAAGCAACTCGCCAAGGGCGACGAGGCGGCGGTCGTCGAATCGGTGAAAGCCGCGAGCGAAGTGTTCGCGCCGATCTCCGGCATCGTGGAAGGCATCAATGCCGGCCTCGTCGACCAGCCGGCCAGGATCAACGAGGCTCCGGAGGGCGAAGGCTGGTTCCTGAAACTCATCATCGCCGACAAGGGCGAACTCGCCGGCCTGATGGACGAGACCGCCTACAAGGCCTTCCTCGAGACGCTGTGAGCCGGGCTGGAAACTGAGCCTCTTCCGAAGGGAGGAGGCGGCGTGCCGGCTTCGCTGCGAAGGACCAACTCCATGCGCTATCTGCCCCATTCCGAGGCCGATCGGGAGGCGATGCTCGCCACGATCGGCGTCGGCTCGATCGACGATCTCTTCTCCGATATCCCGGCCAATCTGCGCGTGCACGGGCTCGACCTGCCGCGCGCGGCGGGTGAGCTTTCCGTCGAACGGACGCTTGGCCGCCTCGCTGCGAAGAACGTGCCGGCTTCCTCGGTACCGTTCTTCGTCGGCGCTGGCGCCTACAAGCACCACGTCCCCGCGACGGTTGACCATCTGATCCAGCGCTCGGAGTTCCTGACTTCCTACACGCCGTATCAGCCGGAGATCACGCAGGGCACGCTGCAGTATCTGTTCGAATTCCAGACCCAGGTCGCGCATCTGACCGGCATGGAGGTCGCCAACGCCTCGATGTATGACGGCTCGACGGCGACCGCCGAGGCGGTGCTGATGGCGCATCGCGTCACCAGGCGGAAGAAGGCCGTGCTCTCGGGCGGGCTGCATCCGCATTACCGCGCGGTTGTCGAGACGACCTCGGCGATGGCGTCCGACGTCGTGGAAGCGCTGCCGGCCGATCCCGGGGCGACGGAGGATATCCTCGCCCGCATCGACGCCGAGACCTCCTGTGTCGTGGTCCAGTCGCCTTCGGTCTATGGTCATCTGATCGATCTCGCGCCGATCGCGGCCCGCGCGCATGAGGTCGGCGCGTTGCTGATTGCCGTCGTCACCGAGGTTGTGTCGCTCGGCCTCGTCGAATCCCCCGGCGCACAGGGCGCCGACATCGTCGTCGGCGAGGGCCAGTCGATCGGCAATGCACTCTCCTTCGGCGGGCCCTATGTCGGGCTCTTCGCGGCGCGCGCCAAGCATGTGCGCCAGATGCCGGGGCGCCTCTGCGGCGAGACGGTGGACGCTGAAGGACGGCGCGGTTTCGTGCTGACGCTCTCGACGCGAGAGCAGCATATCCGCCGCGACAAGGCCACTTCGAATATCTGTACGAATTCAGGCCTTTGCGCACTCGCCTTCACGATCCACATGACGCTGCTCGGCGAGGCTGGTCTTGGCCGCCTTGCCCGCATCAATCACGCGAATGCCGTGAAGCTGGCGGAATCGCTTGGCGAGGTTCCGGGCGTAACCCTCTTGAATGACTCGTTCTTCAACGAGTTCACGCTGCGCCTTCCGGTCAACGCGGCCGACATCGTCGAGAAGCTGGCTGCCAAGGGCATTCTCGGCGGCGTCCCGGTCTCCCGGCTCGAGCCCGGCAATGCCGACCTTGCCAATCTGGTGCTGGTCGCATCGACGGAAGTGAACACGGACGAAGACCGCGCCGCCTTTGTCGCCGCGCTGAAGGAGGTGCTGGCATGACCATGAACACGCAGGGCCGTCCCACCGATGCCGGCAGCGCAGGCGTTTCGTCGACCGACACCTTCACCGGCAATCGCGGCCTTCAGATCGAGGAAGCACTGCTGTTCGAGGTCGGCCGTCATGATGTGACCGGCGTCGATCTCGACGAGCCCGAAGCCTTCGCGCCGCGCCTCGGCAAGCTCGCGCGCAAGAGCGCCATCGACCTGCCCGGCCTCTCGGAGCCCGAGGCGATGCGCCATTATGTGCGCCTCTCCCAGAAGAACTACGCCATCGACAGCGGGCTCTATCCGCTCGGCTCCTGCACGATGAAGCACAATCCGCGCCTCAACGAGAAGGTGGCGCGGCTGGGCGGCTTCGGCGATATCCATCCGTTGCAGCCGCTCTCCACGGTCTCCGGCGCCGTCGACCTCATGGCGGAACTCGGCCGTTGGCTGATCGAGATGACGGGCATGACCAGCGTCGCGCTGTCGCCGAAAGCCGGCGCGCATGGCGAACTCTGCGGCATGATGGCGATCAAGGCCGCGATCGCGGCCCGCGGCGAGCCGCGCGACATCGTGCTGGTACCGGAATCGGCGCATGGCACCAATCCGGCCACCGCCGCGCTGATCGGCTTCAAGGTGGTGACCGTGCCGGCGCGGCCCGATGGCACCGTCGATCCGGCAGCGGTCAAGGCGCTGCTCTCGCCGCAGGTCGCGGCGATCATGCTGACCAATCCGAATACCTGCGGCCTTTTCGAGCGCGACGTGGTGGAGATCGCAGCGGCCGTGCATGCGGCCGGCGCCTATTTCTATTGCGATGGCGCCAATTTCAACGCGATCGTCGGCAAGGCCAAGGTCGGCGAACTCGGCGTCGACGCCATGCATATCAACCTGCACAAGACCTTCTCGACGCCGCATGGCGGCGGCGGTCCTGGCGCGGGACCGGTGGTGTTCTCCAGCCGACTCGCCGCCTTTGCGCCGCTGCCTTTCATCCGCATCGAGGCCGATGGTCCGGTTCTGGTCGAGGACGAGACGGCGGTCACGGCCGGCGAGCAGCCCTTTGGCCGCATGGTCGCCTTTCATGGCCAGATGGGCATGTTCGTGCGCGCGCTCAGCTACATGCTCTCGCATGGCGCCGACGGGCTGCAGCAGGCCTCGGAAGATGCGGTGCTCAACGCCAACTATGTCCGCGCCGGCCTCCGCGACGTCATGAGCCAGCCGTCGGGCGACCGCACCTGCATGCATGAGGTGTTGTTCGACGATCATTTCCTGGATGGAACCGGCGTCACGACGCTCGATTTCGCCAAGGCGATGATCGACGAGGGCTATCATCCGATGACGATGTATTTCCCGCTCGTCGTCCACGGCGCCATGCTGATCGAGCCGACCGAGTCGGAATCGAAGGCTTCGCTCGATCTCTTCATCGCTACGCTCCGCCATCTGGTGCAGCGCGCCAAGGCCGGCGATGTCGAGCGCTTCCGCGAGGCGCCGCGTTTCGCACCGAGGCGGAGGCTCGACGAGACCCGCGCCGCCCGCGCGCCGAAGCTGAAGTGGGAACGGCCGCAGCCGCTCTCCGAGGCGGCAGAGTAGGGGAAGGCCCCTTCACCCCAACACTCTCCCGCAAGCGGGCGAGGGTTGGAGTGAGGGCACTTCAGCTGCGCTCGGCAGCCCCGATTGCCAGCCGCGCGCCCATAAACTCAGCCCCCGCGATCGCGTCGCAGAGTTCGGTCCATTGGCAGCCGCCGCAGCCGTTCCGCGTCGTCCCGGCGGCAAAAGCCTCGCGCATCCTGGCTAGCAGGTCCGCGTCGAGGGCGAAGCGCGCGCCGACATCGAGCGTCTGGCCCATCAAAGTCCCCACCGCAGCCATGGCTGCGGCATCGCGCAGGACGACGCTCTCATTGTGGCAATGCGTATCGGGCGCATCGACGACCGGGCCGCAGATATCGTCGGGCCCGGCCACCATCAGGATGTCCTCGCCGGCGCTGAGCCTCGCTGCGATGCCGTCATAATTGCGGCAGAACGGCTCGGAATAGCCCTTGCCGACATAGGTCAGCATGCAGAGCAGGTGATGGGCGCGCAGGCGAACGGTCATCGCGGCCGTCCTGCCGCACTCAGTCGTCGAGCCCGGACCATTCGGCCAGCGCCGCGACAATGGCCGGCAAGTCAGACATGCGATTGATGACCGTCTCGGCACCGGCGGCCGTCAGCGCGTCGGCATGCCCGGGCCAGGAGTGCGATCCGCCGGTGAAGCCGACGACGCGCATGCCGGCCGCTTTGGCACCGTGGATGCCATGCGTCGAATCCTCGATCACCACGCAATCCTTCGGATCAGCGTCGAATTCCTTCGCCGCATAGAGGAAGACGTCCGGCGCTGGCTTCGGCCTCTTGTCGGCAACGGCGACGGCCGAGAAGATATAGGGGCGGAAGCGGTCATAGAGCTTGGTGCGCGTCAGCGAGATCTTGAGCCGCTCGGGCGAGGAGTTCGAGCAGATGCAGCGCTGATAATCGAGGCGGTCGAGCATCTCATGCACGCCAGGGATGATCTCGAGTTCCTTGGCAAGGCGGCGGTCGAGTTCCTGGTCGGTCTTCTGGTGGAAGCCGTCGGGCAGCTGGTGCCCGAGATCCGCCTCGATGATCCGCGCGATCCGGTCCCAGGTGAGGCCGGCGAAGCGATGCGACATTTCATCGACCGAGATGTCGTATCCGACTTCCTTCAGCCTTTCACTGTCGACGCGCGAGGCGAGGATCTCGGAATCGACGAGCACGCCGTCGCAATCGAAAATGACCAGCATGGGAGAGATATTCCGTCATGAGTTGCGGCTGCGTCCTATCAGATCGCAGCCGCCCTGTCTTTGCCCGATCCGTCCTGTCTTCGCCGGATCATGGGCAAAGCCCGCTCTATTGGGCCGTGAACGGCACGCTCGCGAACACCGCCTTGCCGCCGCCGGCGACGTAGCGAAGCTCATAGCTGCCGGGCTCCGACGGCACCGTGACGCGGACGCTCGCCATATCGGGGCGAATGCGGGACATCGTCACATGCTCGGCGGAGGCCATGCCGGCCCGCGCGATGACGACATCGTCGAAGCGGCCCCCGGGACCGGTCCAGGCGACATCGATGCGCGTTCCGGCGGGTGCCGACGGCGGCGCCGTCAGCGTCACAGCAGGCGGGTCGACAGTGAACTGGACCTTGGCCGCCGTATTGTTGTCGGCCGCCGAATGATAGTGCACCTCATAGAGGCCAGGTTCCAGCGGGGCATCCAGCATCACCGGCTTGAAATTGTGCCGGACGCCAACGCTTGCCAGCTCCGTTTCGCTGTTCGCCGCCGTGATCCAGATCGCGTCGGAAGCGGCTGCGGGGCCAGTCCAGCCGATGGTCATCGGTGTTCCTGCCGGGACGCGGGCAGGCGCCGACACGGTGACCGGGCGCATCGCCACATCGAGCACGCGCGTTGCCAGCACGGCGTTGAGCTCTGGATGATAGTAGCGCAGCTCATAGGTGCCGGCCTCGGCCGGCGCGGTCAGGCTACGCTTGGTGCCCTTGGGCGAGGCGAGGACGCTGCGGATTTCCGAGCCAGGCGGCAGTCCGGGCCACGAGATCTGGATGCGGTCGTCCTTGTCCTTCGGCCCGTCATAGCCAACCTCGAACACGTCCGACTGTACGACCTTGGCCGGCGCATCGAGCGAGGCTGTCGGCAGTGTCTCCGGCGGGGCCTTAGCGTTGGCGAGCGCTGCGGTCAGGCCGCCGCCAAGGTCGGTGCCATCCTTGGCGTTCAGGAACTTGCCGCCGGTCTTCTCCGCGATGCAGGCGACGCTGGCGCTGTCGGCATCGTCGAGCCCGAGGCCGATCACCTCGATCGTCAGGTCGCGCGCCTTCTGCTTGAGCGATTCGGCGAGCACGCAGGGATCGGCGTCGCACGCCTCGATCTTGTCGACGAAGACGACGATCGTCGCGCGCTCCTTGCGGTAATCGAGCGCGTTGGCCGCCCGCTCGATCGCGACGGCGAGCGGTGCCTTGCCGCGCGGCACCAGCGCGGCGGCCGCCTGTGCCACCGCGTCATTGCCGTTCTGCTGCGGCTTCACCACGACGGCGGCGTCGGAACAGCTGGTCTTGCTGACATTGCCGAAGGCCAGCATGCCGATCTTCGCCTCGGTCGGGAAATCGGTGACGGCGCTCGCCACCGCGTCGGCGACGAGATCAGCCTTGCGGTCGCGGCCGAGCTTTCCGGCCATCGAGGCGGAGGAATCGATCACGAGCATGGCGTTGTCGGCCAGCGCCGGCGCCGCCAGGAGGGTCAGGAGCAGGGCGGTCAGGATGGGTAGGCGGGCAGTCATCGGGGCCTCGGTCATGCGGCCCTGCCAAGGGCCAGTCGATTCGGGACTTTAGAGCGTTTTCACGCGCAATGAACGCCTCATCGCGGCGGGAGTCGGCGGCTGGCGCGGCAGAGGGGCGAGATTATGCGGTCATCTCCGGCGAAACGATGTCCGAACCCGCAATCGTGCCGCTACCTTTTCTTAACCACGCTTCCTAACGCGACCTTCACCCTGTTCGCTAACCATGGCCCCCGGAATCTTGGTGTTGCGTTGGGAGTTTCGGGGCATGCGTGGAGTACAGCTGAAGACGGTCGCACCGGCGGTCCGTCCGGCTTTTGCCGATACGATCATCAAGGGTGACTGCGTCGCTGCCCTCGAGCAATTGCCGAGCCATTCGATCGACGTGGTGTTTGCCGATCCGCCCTATAACCTGCAGCTTGCCGGCGGCCTGACCCGCCCGGACCAGTCGCTGGTCGATGCGGTTGACGACGATTGGGACCAGTTCGCGAGCTTCGAGGCTTATGACGCCTTTACGCGCGCCTGGCTGCTGGCGGTGCGCCGGGTGCTGAAGCCGGATGGCTCGCTCTGGGTCATCGGCTCCTATCACAACATCTTCCGCGTCGGCACGATGCTGCAGGATCTCGGCTTCTGGATCCTCAACGACGTGGTCTGGCGCAAGACCAACCCGATGCCGAATTTCCGCGGCAAGCGGTTCACCAACGCGCACGAGACCATGATCTGGGCCTCCCGCGGCCCGCAGTCGCGCTACACCTTCAATTACGAGGCGATGAAGGCCTTCAACGACGATGTGCAGATGCGCTCCGACTGGCTGCTGCCGATCTGCACCGGCGGCGAGCGGCTGAAAGACGCGGCGGGCACGAAGCTGCATCCGACGCAGAAGCCGGAGGCGCTACTGGCGCGCGTGATGCTCGCCTCGACCAAGCCGGGCGACATCGTGCTCGATCCCTTCTTCGGCTCGGGAACGACTGGCGCGGTCGCCAAGCGCCTCGGCCGCCACTATGTCGGCGTCGAGCGCGAGCAGGTCTATATCGACGCCGCGACCGCCCGCATCGCCGCCGTCGAGACGGCGCCTGCCGCCGCGCTCGAACTCCTGCGCGGCAAGAAGGCCGAGCCGCGCGTTCCCTTCGGCGCGCTGGTCGAGCGCGGCCTCATCCAGCCCGGCGAGATCATGACGGCGATTTCCGGCCGCTATCAGGCGCGCGTCAGAGCGGACGGCTCGGTCGAATCGGGCAGCCACTCCGGCTCGATCCACCGCGTCGGCGCGCTGGTCCAGGGTTTTGATGCCTGCAATGGCTGGACGTTCTGGAGCGTCCACCGCAACGGCGTGCTGACGTCGATCGACACGTTCCGCCAGGTCGTGCGCGACGAAATGGCGGTCGCGGGCGGCTGAGACGGGACGTCTGGCGCCGCCCCCAGCGCGTCAGAAGGCTTTCATCCCTCGGGATCAAGATGCCGTTCCCAGTTGGAGCGGCCGTGCAGCACACGGATGATGACAAGCCCATCGTCCGTGTCTGAATAAGCGACCACATGGCTGCCGTGAAAATGCAGTCGCACCGGTGCGCGCAGACCGCGATAGCGGCGTCCGAGGGCCGGCTGTTCCGCCAGAAGGTCGAAGCAGGCGATGAGGCGTTGAAGATAGGCTTCAGCCTGTATGACGCCGAACTGGCGAACGCCCTCGACATAGAGGCTGATGATGTCTTCATCAGCCTCCAGCGTTGTCCTATAGGGCTGACGCATCATCCGCGCCCGCCCGTCTCCGCGCTTCGGCGATGATGTCATTGACGGATCGCGGGCTGATGCCGCTGGCGAGGCCCTCGTCGATCAGCCTCTGCAATTGGACCAGCCGGTCGCGCCGCTCCTGATCCTTCCGGATCAGGTCACGCACATAGTCGCTCGCATTGCCGTAACGGCCGCTTTCGGCCTGCTGCTCGACCCAGGCCTTCATCGGGTCGGGCAGCGAGATATTCATTGTCGCCATGACGATCTCCTGCGCGGAGCAGATGACATCATTTGGCAAAGATTGTCAAAAAACAGACATCGGAGGGGGTGCCTTACCGGGCCGCCATGGCCGGCAGCCTGATCCCATAGCGCTCAAGGTCGGCGCGCAGCGTCGCCGGGTCGATGAAACGTTCGGCGTTCCAGCCGGCAGCGCGGGCCGCTTCGATATTGGCCGGCATGTCGTCGAAGAAGAGGGTCGCGGCGGGATCGAGCCCGTGGCTCGCGACGTGATGGTGATAGATCGCGACGTCCGGCTTCACGAGGCGGATATTGCCCGAAACCGTGATGCCCCGAAACGTCGTCAGATAAGGGAAGCGCGCCTGCGCTTCGGCGAAGGTATCTTCGGCGAAATTGGTCAGCGCGGTCACGTCATAGCCGGCCTCGATCAGCGCCTGGAGAATGGCGGCCGATTCCTCGATCGGGCCGGGCACCATCTCGTGCCAGTCGCGGCGCCAGGCGCGGATGTGATCGGCCCGGTGCGGATGCAGCGCGATCGCCTCGGCTTCCGCATCGGCCCAGCTCCGGCCGCGATCCTGCTCAAGATTCCAGTCATGCGTGCAGACCTCTGCGAGGAAGGCAGCGCGCTCGGCATCGTCCGGAATGAGCCGCCCATAGAGCAGTTCCGGGTTCCACTGGATCAGCACATTGCCGATATCGAAGACGATATGACGGATCTCGGGGGTCGATTCGGGCATGGGCTGGCCTCCAGCTGTTGTTCGTGGCCCCGATCGGGGGCAGGCGGCGGGAACTCGGGCGCGATCAGCGGCGTCTTTTGGTGATTCCAGGATGCGCTGCTTCGATGGCCTTTTTCATGACGCTCGGCAACGCTTCGCCCGGTAGATCGTCCGGTTGCGACCACCAATGCCCATCCGGCAGGTTGAAACCCCGCGGCGGCGCGGCGGCATAGATGTCGAGCGTCAGGCGGAAATGCGTGAAGACATGCACCACCGGCGCCGCCCCGCGCTGCCAGTCGGCACGGAAGGGCGCGTCGTCAAGCGCCTTGCCGGATGGAAATGCAGGCAGCCACTCCGTCCCGGGCACTTCGGTCATCGCGCCGAGCAGCCCCTTGTCCGGCCGCCGCCTGAGCAGGATCGCCCCGTCCTCCCGCCGTGCGATGAAGGCAGCGCCGGCCCGCTCCGGCCGCGCCGTCTTGGCGGCCTTGCGGGGAAAGCTCTCCTCGATGCCGGCGGCATGCGCGGCGCAGGATGCTTCCCAGGGGCAAAGCACGCAGGCCGGGCGTCGCGGCGTGCATATCGTCGCGCCGAGATCCATCATCGCCTGCGCATAGTCGCCCGGACGGTTCGCTGGCGTCAGCCGCTCCTGCAGGCGCCGGATCTCCGGCTTTGCCGCCGGCAGCGGCGTTTCCACGGCAAAGACGCGGGTCAGCACGCGCTCGATATTGCCGTCGACCACCGCTGCCGGCTGGTCGAAGGCGATCGAGGCGATCGCCGCAGCCGTGTAACTGCCGATGCCGGGCAGGGCGGTCAGTCCCTGCTCACTCTCGGGAAAGCGGCCGCCATGACGCGACGCGACAGCCTCCGCCGCCGCCTTCAGATTGCGCGCCCGCGAATAATAGCCGAGCCCGGCCCAGGCCTTCATCACCTCCTCGGACGGCGCCGCAGCGAGCGCCTCGACATCTGGCCAGCGGGCGAGGAACGCCTCGAAATAAGGCTTCACTGCCGTGACGGTCGTCTGCTGCAGCATGATTTCCGACAGCCAGACGCGATAAGGATCGGGCGCAACGCCGCGCTGCCGTTCGGCCGGGCCGATGCGCCAGGGCAGCTTGCGGGCATGGCGATCATACCAGGCGAGCAGGGCAGCGGGCGAAGGGGAGGGCGAGGTCGGCGCATTCGTCGTCATGACCGCGAGTGTCGCCGAGAGCACCGGCCCGCGCCAGTGGCCGATTGGCCTCTCGAAGATTGATCCGTGTCATCTCGTCTCCGCGGGCAGTCGCTATGTGGAATGAGCAACCGAGCGGAGCGAGCCGATGACAGACGACGCCATGACCTTGCAGAGCGATGTCGAGACATTGCGCAGTGATGTCGAGATTCTGGCGCGTGCCGTCGCGGCGGAGGGTGCGACGCTCTACGACCGCTGGTCGGCGGCGATCGAACGGGCCGATTTCCATCCGAGCGCCCGCAATCTCGCCCACTATCTTGCCCTTCGCCGGCGCGACAACCGACCTTTGCAACGCCGGCTGATGGCGCATGGTCTTTCGTCTATCGGAAGGCTGGAAAGCCGCGTCCTGCCGACGCTCGATGCCGTTCTCGCCGCGCTCGACGCGATCACCGAAAGGTCCCCGCGCCGCCCTTTCCCCAGCGAGGCGGAGTTCTTCGCCGGCGAGCAGCACCTCGCCGATCGCACGGCCGAAATCCTTGGGCCGCCAGCCACGGGGCGGGCGGTGCATCTGCTGGTCACCTGTCCGAGCGAGGCGGCCGACGGGCCGGGCTTCATGCAGGGGCTGGCGAGACTCGGCGTCGAGGCGGTGCGCATCAATTGTGCCCATGACGACCGCGACGCCTGGGCGCGGATGATCGGTCATGCCCGCGCGGCGGGGCTCGCCGTCGGCCGCCCGATCAAGGTGCTGATGGATCTCGCCGGTCCGAAGATCCGCACGGGCGCGATCCGCGAGCTCGATGGGCAGAAGCGGGTCAAGGACGGGGAGCGTTTCGCCATCGCCGCGCCGGGGCGCCTCATGGATGCGCCGGCCGACGTTCTGGCGGTCGAGTGCACGCTGCCGCAGGCACTCGCCGCCTGCCAGAAGGGCCAGCGCATCTTCATCGATGACGGCAAGCTGCCGACCATCGTGGTCGCGGTCGCCGATTGGGGCGTCGTCGTCGAGGCCACCGGCTCGCCCGACGAGGATGGCTACAAGCTCAAGCCCGAAAAGGGCGTCAACTTTCCCGATACCGAATTCTCGATCCCCGCGTTGACGGAAAAGGACATCGAGGACCTCGATTTCGTAGCCCGCAATGCCGATGGCATCGAGTTTTCCTTCGTCCAGTCGGCCGCCGATATCGACGACCTGCACAAGGCGCTGGCCGCGATCCGCCCCGATTGGCAGCGCCTCTCGCTAATCCTCAAGATCGAGACGACGCGGGCCCTTGGCAATTTGCCGGACATGATCGTCCGTGCCGGATCGAAACAACCGACCGCGATCATGATCGCGCGCGGCGATCTCGCGGTGGAAATCGGCTTCAACCGGCTGGCCGAAATGCAGGAGGAGATTCTGTGGATCGGTGAGGCGGCGCAGGTGCCGGTGATCTGGGCGACGCAGGTGCTCGAACACCTGATCAAGAAGGGCTTCCCCTCGCGCGGCGAGATGACCGACGCCGCCATGGCGGCCCGCGCCGAATGTGTGATGCTCAACAAGGGCCCGCATCTGATGAAGGCGATCGCCGAGCTTGAGACGCTCCTCGCCCGCATGGGCGGCCACCAATTCAAGAAGACTCCGACGCTGCGCCGCCTCGCGAGCTGGTAGGGTTTCTCGCCGTCGTGATAGCCATCGACAAGCCACAGAGACGAACTTGAACTACGGTTGATCGCCGCGGGAATCTCTCGCAGTGGTTCAAGGGATTACGAGGTGACTGTTCAACCGCCTGCTCGTCTTCCTATCGTGACCCATCGCCTCGTCCTCCGGCCCAGCACCCGGCAGGACGCATATCGAGCCCTGGAAATCAGGTCGGATTGGAATGTGTCGCGGATGCTGAGCAAGGCGTCCTTCCCGCCCGATCCCGATGCGATCGACAGGTGGTTCGCCGATCACGAGCGGGAATGGATGGCCGGAGAGGCCTATCGTTTCGCCATTGTCGTTGACGGAAGCATGGTGGGTCTCGTCGACATCGACGGTGTCGATCAGATCAGGGGAACGCTCGGCTACTGGATCGATGGTTCCGCGTGGGGACGCGGCTACGCGTCTGAAGCCGCGGGCGCGGCCGTTCGCTTCGCTTTCGGGGCGCTTGGTCTTTCAAGACTTGAGGCCGGGCACGCCTTCGACAACGAAGCATCGGGGCGCGTGCTGCGAAAGCTGGGCTTCCATGAACTCGATAGCGTCCGACGCTATTCGCAGTCTCGCGGCACCGACATCATGCAATATCGCTACGCGCTGGACTCGCCGTCTAGGGCCTAGCTCGCCTCCAGGAACCGTTCCGCCGTCTCCAGATCGACCGAGACGAGTTGGCTGACGCCGCGTTCGGCCATGGTGACGCCGAAGAGGCGGTTCATCCGCGCCATGGTGATCGGGTTGTGGGTGATCGTGACGAAGCGCGTGTCGGTCGTGCGCGCCATCTCGTCGAGTAGATTGCAGAAGCGTTCGACATTGTGATCGTCGAGGGGCGCATCGACCTCGTCGAGCACGCAGATCGGTGCCGGGTTGGTCAGGAACACGGCGAAGATCAGCGCCATCGCCGTCAGCGCCTGTTCGCCGCCCGAAAGCAGCGTCATGGTCTGCGGCTTCTTGCCGGGCGGCCGCGCCATGATTTCGAGGCCCGCTTCGAGCGGATCGTCTGATTCCGTCAATTGCAGCTCCGCCGTGCCGCCGCCAAACAGATGCGTGAACAGCCGCTGGAATTCGGCATTCACCACCGCGAAGGCGGCGAGAAGCCGTTCGCGCCCCTCCCGATTGAGGCTGCCGATGCCCTGACGCAGCCGGCGGATCGCCTCGATGAGGTCGTCGCGATCCGTCGTCAGCTTGTCGCGCCGGGAAAGGTTCTCGTTGACCTCGTCTTCGGCGCGCAGATTGACGCCGCCGAGCTTCTCGCGCTCCTGCCGCAGTCTTTCGAGCCGCTTGTCGACCTGGTCGAGATCAGGCAGCGGCGCCGCCGGATCGATCTCAGCGATCTTCGCCACTTCATGCGGCTCGCAGTCGAGCGTCTCGGTGATGCGCACCTCGATCTCGGCCCGCCGTTCCTCGCTCGCCTTCAGCCGCTCCTCGGCGCGGCCGCGCTGTTCGCGCGCCTCCGAGAGCGCGGTCAGCGCGTCGCGCGCGGCGGTGTCGGCAAGCGCCTGCTGGCGTTCTGCGCTCGCAAGCTTTTCCGCAGCTTCCCGCCTGACGGTCTCTGCCTTGCCGATCTCGAACACCACCGCGCGGCGGCGAACCTCGAAATCAGCCGGCTGTTCGAGAAGCTTGGTGCGTTCGCTGTCGAGCGTGGCGCGCCTGGCTGCAAGGCTCTCCATCTGGGTGGCCGCGTTCGCCGCGCGGCTCTGCCAGTTGCCGCGCTCGGTGCCGATCGCGGCCAGCCGTCGCCGCCTGAGCTCACCTTCGCGCAGAAGGCTCTCGGTCGCGGCGCGGGCTTCGGTATGGGCGGCGCGACGCTCGGCAAGCGCGGCGCGAAGCTGATTGCAGCGATCAGCCGCTGCGGAGGGGTCGTCGGCCGCGCCGAGCGCTGCGCCCGCTGCGGCGCGGGTGGATTCGGCGTCCTGAAGCGCCGCATCGACGCGGCTGCGCGCTTCCGCGACGGCGGCGCGACGGGCTGCCAGCCGGCCTTCTTCGCGCTCGGCGGCGGCGAGACGGCTGCGTGCCTCATCGAGCGCCTTCTGGGCGTTGCGCGCCGCTTCCCGCGAGATGCGTTCGGCATCGCCCGCCATCCGCGTCGCCGAAACGGCGGCTTCCAGCGTCGCGCGGCCGTCCATCACAGCAGCCCGGGCCGCGCCGATCTCGCCGCGCAGCTCCGCGAGGCGATTGCGATTGGCGAGCCGGATCGCGGCAGCGGTCGGCGCCTCGGCGGTCGCGACGAAGCCATCCCATCGCCAGAGATCGCCCTCGCGCGAGACGAGCCGCTGGCCCGTCTTCAGGTGCGGCTGCAGCGCTGCGCCCGCGGCGCGCGACACGATTCCGGTCTGCGCCAAGGCCCGCTGCAACAGGGCCGGCGCCTCGACATGGCTGGCGAGCGGGTCGGCGCCGGAAGGCAGCAGCGGATCCTCGTCCGCCGTCTCGGCCCCGGCCCAATGGGCGGCGGCGGCAGGATCGTCTGACATGTCGAGATCATCGCCGAAGGCTGCGGCCAGGGCCGCCTCGAAGCCGCGCGCCACCTGCAGCGCATCGAGGATCGGCGGCCGCCGGCCCGAGCGGACGCCAGCGGCGAGGATCTTTTCGAGCGTCCGCATCTCGGTTTCGATGCCCGAATGGGTGCGCTCGGCTTCGGCGAGCGGTGCTCGCGCCGCGCCCTCGCGCTCGCGCGCCTCGGCGAGCGCCCGCTCCGATGTCGCCACCCGGGCCTCGGCAGCGCCGCGGGCGCGTTCAGCGGTCGCGACGGCCTCCTCGGCTGCGGCAAGCCCCGGCAGCCGCGCGATTTCGGCGGCAAGCGCGGCTTCGTCGCGGGCGACCCCGGCCGCTTCTGATCTGGCCCGCGTCAGCCGCTCGTCGGTCGTCTTCACGGCGCGTTCGAGTTCGGCCCGGCGCGCGGCCAGCGCGGCATGCGCCGCAGTCGCCTCGCCAAGCCGCCGCTCGGCTTCGCCCATCGCCGCCTCTGCAGCGCTCCGCCGCGTTTCCGCCGTCGCGCCGAGCGCCACCGACTGTTCCTCTTCGACACCGAGCCGCGCTTCCTCGGCGTCGAGCGCCTCCATCATGCCGGCATTCTCGTGCTGCAGCTTTTCTTCGCGCGCGATATCGGCGGCCAGATCCTTGAGGCGGCGCTCGAGATCGGCGAGCCGCTCGCGCATGCGCCGTTCCTCGGCCTCGATACTGTCGCGAGCCATGCCGAGCCGCTGCAGCGCGGCCGCAGCCTTGGCCTCGTTCTCGCGGGCCGCAGGCAGGTCGCTGGCGGCGACGGCCTGGTCGCGCGCCGCGCCGCTCTGCGCGTCGGAGCGTTCGCCAACTTTGGCGGTCGCAGCGGCAAGATGCGCCTCCGCCTCGCGCATCTGCGCGGTCGCGGCGGTCAGACGCAGATACAGCGCCAGCGCCTCGGCCTTGCGGATGTCGCCGGAGAGATTGCGATAGCGGTTGGCTTGCCGCGCCTGGCGGCGCAGCGCCTCGATCTGGCCCTCGATCTCGCCAAGGACATCGTCAAGGCGCTCAAGATTCTGTTCCGCCGCCTTCAGCCGCGTCTCGGCCTCGTTGCGGCGGGAATAGAGGCCTGAAATGCCGGCGGCTTCCTCGAGGATCGCGCGGCGGGCCTGCGGCTTGGCGGAAATCAGCTCGCCGATCCGGCCTTGCCCGACCATGGCTGGCGAGCGCGCTCCGGTCGAGGCGTCGGCGAACAGCAGCTGCACATCGCGCGCGCGTACCTCACGGCCATTGATGCGATAGACGGAACCGGCCTCGCGCTCGATCCGCCGCGTCACCTCGAGCATATCGGCATCGTTGAAGGCCGCCGGCGCCGTGCGGGCGGAATTGTCGATCGCCAGCATCACCTCGGCGGTGTTGCGGGCTGGACGATTGCCGCTGCCGGAGAAGATGACGTCGTCCATGCCGGACGCGCGCATGTTCTTGTATGAGCTTTCGCCCATGACCCAGCGCAGCGCCTCGACCAGGTTCGACTTGCCGCAGCCATTCGGGCCGACGACACCGGTCAGCCCCGGCTCGATGACGAAGTCGGACGCATCGACGAAAGATTTGAAGCCAACGAGGCGCAGGCGCGTGAATCTCATCGCTGCGCCCCTGGGGGCAACGGCCAGCCGGCCGTTCCCCTGTCGGTGGGAGCGTTAGGAAAGAAGCGCGTCAAAATCCTCGAGCGAGAGCGCACCCGGCTTTTTCACCCCGTCCACGAAGAAGGTCGGTGTCGCATTGACGCCAAAGGTGGTCGCGCCACGATCCTTCACCGCATTCACTGCATCTAGCAGCGCCTGGTTTTTCAAGGCGAGCTCGAATGTATCCTGTGTAAAACCGACCTGCTTGGAAAGCTGCTGCAGCGCCGAGACCGGATCATCGACGAAGGCCCACTTGTCCTGCTGGTCGAAAAGCAGGTCGACCATCGGGAAGAAATTGTTGTTCGGGGCGGCATGCGCCAGCATGAACCCGGCCGTGGCCAGCGGATCGAGCGGGAAGTCGCGCAGGATGAAGCGCACCTTGCCGGTGTCGACATACTTCTCCTTGAAGGGCTTCCAGGTCGTATCGTGGAAATGCTTGCAATGCGTGCAGGTGAGTGAGGCGTATTCCACCACGGTGTGCGGCGCCTTCTCGTCGCCAAGCGACATGTCGCCGAGCGGACCGGGCTTCAGCAATTCGGTGACGTCGACCTTGTCGTCAGCGAAAGCCGCCGCGGGCAGCATGGCGACAGCTCCGGCCGCCAGCGTGCCAGCGCCGAGCCGGATCAAGAACTGTCTGCGGTTGAAGTCCACGGTCTCAGTCTCCCTGGAAAATAGCGACGTCGGTTCGCGCCACGATTGCCACGCCTCAGGTGAACAATGCCAGTAAAAATGCGGCGTTTTGCCGGTCGGACGCGTTCACGATCGCTCGACCTCGCCGTAAACCGCACGACCAAGGCGCTCCAGCGCCTGCCGCAGCCCGTCGCTCTCGACGCCGGCGACCGCGGCAGCCGCCTCCCGCTCCGCCGCTGGCGACACGGTCTTCGGCTTTCGGGGCTGGGGAGGGCCGTCGACCGGCCCTTGCACGATCCGCAGCGCCGTCACGGCGCCAAAACCAAGAAAACCGTTGACCCGTTCGAGGATCACCGCCGTCTCATGCTGCAGATAGATGGCTATGCCGGCATCGACGCGCACGACTAGCGTCGCGCCCTTGCGCGCATTGGCGCCGGCCGCTGCGCCCTCGCGCCGCGGCCATATCAGCTTGTCCGGCTGGGTGGCGCGGGCATAGCGCGGCCCGACCACCTCCGCCCAGGCCTGGATCAGGTCGGCCGTCGCGAAGCCGCGCTTGGCGCAGACCGGCTCGATGACGGCGCCGACAAGGGCGCCGATCGCCGCTGCGTCGCGGGGACGGCCGGGTTTTGGTGAGCTCGCCATGACCGCTCTTGTCGCATGAGGCGACCGCCCCTTGAAGGGCCATGACGGCGGGATTCGGCCGCGCCCGGTGGACAAGGTGTGGACAGCAGTATAATAGACAAGCCGAATCAAAGGCTTAAGTGGTGTTCACGCTGCCTTGACACGATTTATGCCCGTCACTATTGTGCGCGCGGTTTCAAGGGGGAAGGCAGGACGGTCAGGCGGCTTTTCCGAATACCCGACGAGGATGACGCGATGAGCGACAACGGATCGGCGGGGAACGGGAAAGGCGGCAAGGCCACTGCCAGTGAAGAAGCCGCGTTGTCCGAACGGCTGCGCGCGCTCGGCAGCAAGCTGGATAAGGCTGAGGCCGAGGCGAAGCAGCAGGCGAAGGCCGAGGTCGCCAAGTCTGGCGGAATGCAGGGCATGGGCTTTGCGCTCCGCGTGGCGAGCGAGTTCGCTTCGGGCGTGCTGGTCGGTGCCGGCCTCGGCTGGCTCATCGACCGATGGCTGGGGACATCCCCGTGGGGATTGATCGGGTTGCTTCTGCTCGGCTTCGCGGCGGGCGTATTGAACGTGCTGCGAGCGGTCGGCAAGGTGGCGCAGCCGGAAGAGCGGGTGAAGCCACGCTCCGGCAGGTAGAGTTGGCATGTCGAGGCTGGCATGCGTCGCGGTAATCCCGCGGAAATGACTGGCGAAGACGCCGCGGCATTCGCCGTGGCGGGGCACTAAGGCGAAGAGGCGGGCTCGGTGGCGAACGATCCGATCCATCAGTTTCAGATCCACGAGTATTTCCCGCTCGGCCAGTTCGGCGGAATGGAGTTCCATTTCACCAATTCGGCCTTTGCGATGATCGCCAATGTGGCGGTTGTGACCGGCTTTCTTTATTTCGCCACCACCAGGAAGTCGCTCATCCCCGGCCGTGTCCAGTCGGTCGCGGAGATGGCTTACGAGTTCGTCGCCTCGACGCTGAAATCGTCGGCAGGCACCGAGGGCATGCGGTTCTTCCCGTTCGTGTTCTCGCTGTTCATGTTCATCCTGACGGCCAATCTCTTTGGCATGTTCCCCTATTTCCTGACGGCGACGAGCCAGATCATCATCACCTTCGCGCTCGCGATGACCGTGATGCTCGTGGTGGTCGGCTACGGCTTCTATCGCCATGGCATGCATTTCCTCGGCCTGTTCGTGCCGAGCGGCGTGCCGGGCGCGGTCATTCCGCTGGTTTCCGCGATCGAGGTGATCTCGTTCCTCTCGCGGCCGATCAGCCTCTCCGTCCGTCTCTTCGCCAACATGCTGGCGGGTCACATCACGCTGAAGGTCTTTGCCGGCTTCGTGGTGACCCTGGCAGGCCTTGGTGTCGCCGGCATCGGCGGCGCGATCGTCCCGCTGCTCATGACGGTGGCGCTGACGGCGCTCGAATTCCTCGTCGCTTTCCTGCAGGCCTATGTGTTCACGATCCTGACCTGCATGTACCTGAACGACGCTTTGCATCCCGGCCACTGAGCCGACGCAGGCGGAACGATCTCAACAGACTGAATTACCCTTCAAAGGAGAATGGAAATGGAAGCGGAAGCCGCGAAGTTCATCGGTGCTGGTCTCGCCTGCTTTGGCATGGCGGGTGCCGCCCTCGGCCTCGGCAACATCTTCGGCAGCTTCCTGTCGGGTGCGCTGCGCAATCCTTCGGCTGCTGACGGTCAGTTCGGCCGCCTCATCCTCGGCTTCGCCGTGACGGAAGCGCTGGGCATCTTCTCGCTGCTCGTCGCCCTGCTGCTGCTGTTCGTCGTCTGATTTCGGAGCGGCCGCCTTTCACGGCGGCCTCCCGGTTCCTCATGCGGTGGCGTCCTGCCGCCGCATGACGCTCTTCCTCGATTCGGGGTCTCAGATGACTTGGCTCGTCACGTCCGCATCGGCTCAGGAAGCCGCGCCTCCGGCGCCGGCCGCTCCGCAGCCGAACTCGGCGCCTCCGCCGGCGCCCGCCGCCGACGCGCCTGCGCCGTCGCCGGATGCAACGCATAGCGCCGTCGGCGCGCCGGAAGGGCACAAGGGTGCGTTTCCGCCCTTCGACGTGCACACGTTCCCGTCCCAGATCTTCTGGTTCGTGATCTGCTTCGGCGCGCTTTATCTGCTGATGAAGCGCCTCGTCGTTCCGCAGATTGCGGAAATCGTCGAGGGCCGCGCGGCCAAGATCGCCGGCGACATCGCCGAGGCGCAGCGTCTGCGTCTGCAGTCCGATACTGCCCTCTCGGCTTACGAGAAGGCGCTGGCGGATGCTCGCGCTTCGTCGCAGAAGATCGCCCAGGCCGCGACCGACAAGGCCAAGGCCGAGGCCGATGCCCGCCGACATGCGATCGAGGCCGAATTGACGGCCAAGCTCGCCGACGCCGAAGGCCGGATCGGTGCCATCAAGACCAAGGCCCTCGCGGATGTCGGCGCGATTGCCGAAGACGCGGCCGGTGCGGTGGTTCATGCGCTGATCGGCCAGCAGCCGAGCCCCGAGGAAGTCTCCGCGGCGGTTTCGACCGTTCGCGGCAGCTGAGGACGACGTCATGCAGTTCGACGCCACATTCTACGCCCTCGTCGGCCTGATCCTCTTCCTGGTCCTGCTCGGCTATCTCGGCGTGCACAAGACGGTCGGCAAGGCGCTCGACAACCGCGCCGGCGCCATCGCCAAGGAACTCGACGAGGCGAAGCGTCTCCGCGCCGAGGCGGCTCTGCTGCTGGCGGAATACCAGAAGAAGGCGCGTGACGCCGAGGTCGAAGCGCGCGCGATCGTCGATCAGGCGGGCCGCGAAGCTGCTGCGCTCGCCGAGGAAGCCAAGACCGCGATGGAAGATTACGTCACCCGCCGCACCAAGATGGCGGAGGACAAGATCACCCAGGCCGAGCACGTGGCGATGCAGGAAGTGCGCTCCCTGTCGGCCGATCTCGCCGTCGCCGCTGCCGAGAAGATCCTCGCCGCCCGCCTCAAGGGCGATGCGGCTGCCGAACTGGTCAGCTCCGCAATCAACGACGTCCGCAACCGTCTCAACTGAGACTCGCGCAACAGATATGTCTATTCAGACGGCCGGGCATCGCCCGGCCGTTTGCATTTCTGCATGATGTTATTACGGCGAGAGGGCAGGGACGCCGCAGATGCGAGCGGATGACGTCCCGCGCCGGGGTGGCTGCGGCAGTCTCTCAGGCCACGGCTTCGGCCAGAAGGTCGTCCTCGGCCATCAGCGCCGCAGGGGCGCAGCCTGCGAGAAGCGCGCGGATCGGCGCGAAGGTCGAGCGGTGCAGCGGCGTGGCGCCATGCGTGCCGAGCGCCATGAGATGCGCCGGCGTGCCGTAGCCCATATGGCGTTCGAAGCCATAGGCGGGATAATGCGTCGCCGCGCGGATCATCATCCGGTCGCGCGTCACCTTGGCGACGATCGAGGCCGCGGCGATGGAAACCGAGCGGGCGTCGCCCTTGACGAAGGCCTCGCCGGGACAGCCGAGCCCAGGCGGAACATCGATACCGTCGATGATGGCGTGCTCGGCGGCATGGCTGAGGCCGGCCACGGCCTGGCGCATCGCCCAGAGCGTCGCCTGGCGGATATCCGTGGTGCATATGCGGGTGACCGATCCGGCCGCGACCGAAACGATCGACGTCGCCATGATGACCGTAAACAAAGCCTCACGTTGATCTCGGTCGAGCTTCTTTGAATCATCAAGACCCGGCGGTACGCGTTTCGGATCGAGAATGACAGCGGCCGCAACCACCGGACCGGCGAGCGGACCGCGTCCGGCCTCGTCGACGCCCGCAATCGCCCGAAGGCCAGACCGCCGCAACCGCCGCTCGATCGCATCGGTCGGCGCGGGCGGCACGTCAAAAAGCGGCGGCGAATCGGCGGCGCGTCTGGCCATGCCAGAGAATCGCCGGATGTCATGGCCGAGGCAAGGCGGCGTCATGGCGCGGCGGGACGGGAATTGCCGAAGACGGCTGTCCGACGACGCGCTTTGGGCATCCGGCGGTCGCCGCGCATCGCTTGTCATTGCCGGGTCAAACCCGGCAATGACAGAGGATCTCGTCAATGGCAGAGGAAGTTGTAGAGGAGGGGGCAAGAGGACGGGATGAGGCTTGGCCGGCAAGCCTCTGCCGCCTGCCGGTCCGTCCTAGAACAGGCTCAGCTGCGACTCGGCCTTGGCTGGCGGCGAGAACAGATCGGTGCGGAGTTTCAGGTTGCGGCGATTGAGTCCGAGGCGCTTGGTGGCGATCTCGAAGCGGCGGCCGATCTGCCAGGCATAGGGGCCTTCGCCCTTCTGCCGTTTGCCGAAGGTCGCGTCGTAGTCCTTGCCGCCGCGCATCGAACGCAGCACCGAGAGGACATGGCGGTAGCGATCCGGATAATGCCGCAGCAGCCATTCGCGAAAGAGTTCGCTGACCTCGAGCGGCAGCCTCAGCAGTACATAGCCGGCCTCCGTGGCGCCGGCCGCCGCAGCGGCGTCGAGAATGCGCTCGATCTCGGAATCGTTGAGGGCCGGAATGATCGGCGCCGTCAGCACGCCGACCGGAATGCCGGCCTCGGCGAGACCGCGAATCGCTTCGAGGCGCCGGGTCGGCGTGGCGGCGCGTGGCTCCATCGCGCGGGCGAGACGGCGATCGAGCGTCGTGACCGAGAGGGCGACCTTGGCAAGGCCACGCTCGGCCATGCGCTGGAGGATATCGATATCGCGCAGGACGAGCGCCGATTTGGTGACGATGCCGACCGGATGGTTGAAGCGTTCGAGCACTTCGAGGATGTCACGCATCATCCGGTGCTGTCGCTCGATCGGCTGATAGGGATCGGTATTGGTACCGATCGCGATCGTGCGCGGACGATAGGTGGCCGCCGACAGCTCCTTCTCCAGCAGCGCCGCTGCCTCGGGCTTGAAGAATAGCTTCGATTCGAAATCGAGCCCCGCCGAAAGACCCATATAGGCATGGCTCGGGCGCGCGAAGCAGTAGACGCAGCCATGCTCGCAGCCGCGATAGGGATTGATCGACCGGTCGAAGGAGATGTCGGGCGAGTCGTTGCGGGTGATGATCACCTTCGCCTTTTCCGCCTGAACTTCGGTCTTGAACGGCGGCAGTTCATCAAGCGTCTGCCAGCCATCATCGAACGGAATTGATTGCAACCGCTCGAAACGGCCGGATGCATTGCTCTCCGCGCCCCGTCCGCGCCGGCGTTCGGGGTCGATGCCAGGCTGTGCCGGGGTGACCAGCAGCGGATCGCGATCGGGATCGAGGGGGCGAGCGAGCGACATGACTTCAGAAATAGGAGAACGCCGAGAACAAAGCAAGAACATTAACCGCGAGCTGCAGAGTTCTGCGCATTCGCGTCGCGATTGATACAAATTGCAGTTAAGAATGGAGCCATGATTAGCGTGATCATTCCCACTCGTAACGACGAGACGGCGCTGGCCCACGCGCTGGCGGCGCTGGTGCCTGCTGCCGCCGACGGCATCGTGCGCGAAGTGATCGTGGTGGACGGTGGCTCGACCGATGGAACGGCTTTGGTGGCGGATGCAGCCGGCTGTCGCTTCGTTGCCGGAAGCGGCGATATCGGCCGGGATCTGGCGGCCGCTGCAGCGGGCGCGCGCTCCGACTGGCTGCTGTTCCTGTCGCCTCAGGTTGCGCTCGAACCGGCCTGGCAGCGCGAGGCGCATGATTTCATCGACCGCGTGCAGATGGCCGGCGAAACGGAGCGCGCCGCTGCATTTCGTCATGCCCGCGCGGATTTCGGCTTCGCCCCGCGTTTCCTAGAGGTCATGGCCTCGGTGCGGGCGCGGCTGTTCACCGCACCCTATCTCGACCAGGGTCTGCTGCTGACGACGCGGCTCTATCGCGATGTGGGCGGCCATCGTGCGCTGCCTGGCATGGTCGATGTCGATCTCGCCCGCCGGATCGGCCGCCGCAGGCTGTCTTTCCTGCGCGCCCGCGCCGTGCTGCGCGGCGATGGGCGGAGGCGCCAGCGGGCCGCGGCATTGCGCAATTCGGCCTGCCTGGCGCTGTTCGTCCTGCGCGTCCCGCCCCGCTTGATCGGCCGGCTGGCAGCCTGAGGGCGGCTCGCCTCAAACGCGGAGCTTGCCGCGCTTCAGGTGCTCGTCGAGCCGCGGCATGATCTCGACGAAATTGCACGGCTGGTGGCGATAATCGAATTGCGGCGCGATGATCCCGTCAAAGGCGTCCTTGCAGGCGCCGGTCGAACCGGGAACGACGAAGATGAATGTCGAATTGGCAAGGCCGGCTGTGGCGCGCGATTGAACGGTCGACGTGCCGATCTTGTCATAGCTGATGCGGTGAAACACCGCCGAGAAGCCGTCCATTCGCTTTTCGAACAAGGGTTCGATCGCCTCGGGCGTCACGTCGCGACCGGTGAAGCCGGTGCCGCCGGTCGTGATGATGACGTCGATGGTCGGCTCGGCGATCCAGCACGCGACGATCGTACGGATTTCATCGATATCGTCGGGCACGATCGCCCGCTCGGTCAGTTCATGGCCTGCGGCGACGATGCGGTCGGCGAGCGTCTGGCCTGACTTGTCCGTTTCGAGCGACCGCGTATCCGACACGGCAAGGACGGCGAAGCGCACGGGAATGAAGGGCAGCGTTTCGTCGATACGGCTCAAGGTCTCGCCTCCGCAGGAACGGCCTATTCTCCCACAATTTCTTCATGTCTGCGAGGCGCAGCCTCTGCCCCCGTTATCGTCGTGGCGGACTTGACCCACCAATCGGGCCGCACCGCCGCGATCGAGGATGCCGCTCGTCCCGCAGCTTCGGTATCAGAGAAAAGACCGAACACCGTCGCGCCCGAGCCGGACATCCGGGCCAGCAGGCAGCCTTCCACTGTGGCGAGCGCGCGCTCCGCTGCTGTGATTTCCGGCGCTTCGGCGGCCGCCGGCGCCGCAAGGTCATTGCGTGTGCGCGTCGCCAGGAACGCCGCGAGCGACGCGCTATCCGCGAAGGACGGCAGTGTATCCGGGAGTGGCGGATTGTCGGGACGGCCTAGACGACGGAACACCGCCGGCGTCGAGACGGCGACGCCCGGATTGACCAGAACGAGGTCAAGCTTCGGCGCGTGGTCCCAGGGCTCCAGCTTTTCGCCGATCCCCCGCGCGCGTAGCGGCGCCGAGCGGAGGCACATCGGCCCGTCAGCGCCGAGCGTCTGGGCCAGCGCTTCAAGATCTGTGTTGCAGGCCGTCCCGGCGAGATGGGCGAGAAGCCGCAGCGTTGCTGCGCCGTCGGCCGAACCGCCGCCGATCCCGGACGAAACCGGAAGGTGCTTTGAAAGCCGCAGCGCCAGCGGCGAAAGAGCCGGGCAGCGCTGGCGGAAGGCCCGGTCGGCGCGCCTGATGAGATTGTCGTCGTCTGCCGAAAGGCCGGCTGCGAACGGTCCATCCACGGTGAGGGCCGGTCCGGCAGCGCCTGCGAACGCCGTGATCTCGTCGCCGACCGAAGCGAACACGACGAGGCTGTCGAGGCGGTGATAACCGTCGGCGCGGCGGCCGACGACATGAAGCGCGAGATTGATCTTGGCCGGCGCAAACACGGCGCCAACGGGCCGAGGATCACCGGGTAGATCGGCTGCGTGCGTCGCCATGAGTTTGGCCGGTCAGGCGGCGGCCGCGTGGGAGCGCGGCGCCGTCCTCGCGCGGGCGCGACGCATCAGGGCGCCGGCGGTACTTCGAGCACCGTGCCCGGTACGATCCGGTTCGGATTGCGCAGCTTGCCGCGATTGGCTTCAATCAGCTTCTGGTAGAGCTCGCCATTGCCATAAAGGCGCAGCGCGATCTTCCAGAGGCTGTCGCCTTCGCCGACAGTGACGGAGCCGGGCACCGTGACCGGCGCCTGCTCTGCGCTCATCGTCGCATCGGTCACGGTATTCCCGGTGGCGGAAGCGACCTTGCTTTCCTCGACCTTGTCGAGGCCATGCGCCAGCTTCGCCAGGATGCGCTCCTTGGCCGCGGGCGTAGGATCCATATCGCGGGCATGCGCCCACTGGAACGTCGCCTCGAGCTTGCGGCCGACCTTCCAATAGGCGTCGCCGAGATGGTCGTTGATGGTCGAATCGTCCGATTTCAGAGCGATTGCCCGCTCAAGCTGGCTCACGGCCTCGTCATAATGGCCGGTGCGATAATAGGCCCAGCCGAGGCTGTCGACGATGTAGCCATCATCGGGCTTCAGATCGACGGCCTTCCGGATCATCGCCATGCCGCGATCGAGGTTGATCGACTTGTCGACCCAGCTATAGCCGAGATAATTGAGCACCTGCGGCTCATTGGGTGACAGCTTCAGCGATTGCAGGAGGTCGGCCTCGGCCTTGTCCCAGTCCCCCGCCTGCTCATAGGCGACGCCCCGGAAATAATAGAGCAGCCAGTTGCGCTGATCGGACGGGTCGATGGCGGCGATCGCCTTCGAATACATGTCGGCCGATTCGAGGAAGCGCTTGTTGCCGCGATAGATCGTGCCGAGGCTCGTCAGCGCCTCGAAATCCTTCGGATTAGCGGCAACGAGGCGCTTCAACTGGCGAATGGCGTCATCGGAGCGGCCGAGCGCGTCGAGGTCGACGGCAATCTGCATCTCGGCGGCACGGCGCAGCGGCGAGGCCTTCGGAATTTGCTGGAAAACGGCGATCGAGCGGTCGAACTGCTGCGCACCCTGCAGCAAGTCGCCAAGCGCCATGGTGATCAGGTCGGATTTCGGGTCGAGATAGCGGCCGAGCTGCAGATAGACCGTGCCGAGTTCATCGCCGCCCTTCTCTGTGCTGAGCGCCGAGCCGATGCCGTAAAGTACTTCGGCGGCGCCTTGCTGCACTGTCGTGATCAGCGGCGCGGGCGTTTTCCCGGCCTTGATCTCGTCGGCGAGCTTCTGGATCAAAGGCTGGGCCGGGCTCGTCTTCGTGAAGGTGTCGAGCGCCTTCAGCGCCTCGTCCTTCTTGCCGGCGCGTGCATTCAGCCGGGCATAGGCCTCGACGATGCGCATCGAGGCGCTATCGGTCTGGTAGGCCTTGTCGATCGAGGCGAGCGCCGCGTCCGGGCGCCCGGCGACATCGGCGATCAGTGCCATGTTGAAATTCTTGAACGTGCCGTACCATTCGGGGCCGTTCATGGTGTCGACGATCTTGAGCGCCGCGTCGGTTTCGTTCTGGCCCTGCGCCGCCCAGGCGGCAAGGAGGCTCGCCGTCACATTGGCCAGCGGCCCGCGGTCGCCCTTGGCAAGCCGGGTCGAGCTTTCGCGGTAGTTCTTGTCCTTGAGCGCCTGGATGCCGAGGACGATCTGGCCCATCCGGTTGGCATCGGACGAGAGAATCAGCCGCTCCGCGATCGGCAGCGACTCCTGGATGCGGCCATTCACCAGCAGCATCGAGAACGTGCGGTCGAGCAGCATCGGATTGTCGGGATCCTGGCTGAGCGCATCCTCGAAGAACAGCGTCGCCGCATCGACATCGGCGGCGCGGGTCGCGCTCAGCGCGGCCAGATAGCTGCCGGAAAGCGTCGTTTCCAGATCGTCGGGCAGATAATCCGACAGCGTCTTTTCCGCATGCGCCGGACCTGTGGCGAGAGCGAGAAGAGCGAAGCCGGCCGCCGCTTGGCGAAGCCGGCGGGCACGCGAGGTCGTCATGCGGAGCACCGTGAGTTCGAACGTGACCGATACGGCCGAGGTTCAGCCACAAGCATGGCTGTTTTGCGGCTATGCAGCAAGCGAGGGGTCCCGCGTCAATGGGCCCGCTCGATGCAGAAGTCGACGACTTCGATCAGCGCGTTGCGATGGGCGCTGTCAGGGAAGGGCGCCAGCGCGTCGCGCGCCACCGCGCCATAATGGCGGGCCCGCTCGACCGTATCCTCGATGGCGCGATGCGAGCGGATGAGCCCGATGGCCTTTTCAAGATCGCCGTCGCCGATCTCCGCCTTTTCAAGGACGCGGCGCCAGAAATCGCGCTCCTGGTCCGAGCCGCGCCGATAGGCGAGCACGACGGGCAGGGTGATCTTGCCCTCGCGGAAATCGTCGCCGACCTTCTTGCCGAGATCGGCCTGCGAGCCGCCATAATCGAGCGCATCGTCGATGAGCTGGAAAGCGAGGCCGAGATTGGTGCCGTAGGAGCGGAAGGCGGCGCGCATGGCGCGGTCGCCTCCGGCGATGATCGGGCCGACTTCCGAGGCGGCCGAGAACAGCGCGGCGGTCTTGGCGCGGATGACCGCCAGATATTCATCCTCGGTGGTCGACATGTTCTTGGCGACCGAAAGCTGCATCACCTCGCCCTCGGCAATGACGGCGGCGGCGGTCGACAAAACATCGAGCGCCTCGATCGAGCCGACCTCGACCATCATGCGGAAGGCCTGGCCGAGCAGATAGTCGCCGACGAGGACGCTCGCCTGATTGCCCCAAAGCATCCGCGCCGCCAGCTTGCCGCGACGCATCTCGCTCTCATCGACGACATCGTCATGCAGCAGCGTCGCCGTGTGCAGGAATTCGACGCTCGCCGCGAGCTTGACGTGACCCTCGCCGCGATAATTGAACATCCGCGCTGCCGCGAGCGTCAGCATCGGCCGCAGCCGCTTGCCACCCGAAGAGATCAGGTGATTGGCGACTTCTGGTATCATCGAGACATCGGAGCCGGCCTTTGACAGGATCAACTCGTTGACCCGCTGCATGTCGGCTGCGACGAGGTCAAGAAGAGGCTCGAGACTCGCCGAGGCTCTCTTCTTGCTGTCCTCGAGCGGTATGACCAAACCCACGGGCGCGCTCCCGGATTGCATTTTGACGGGACAATAGGGGCGCAAGCCGTCTGGAACAAGTGACAGGATGGCTCAGGGCGGTTGCATCGCCATTCCCGCCGCTCGCAACCGGTGCGGATGGGCATGCGCCTGTTGCTGTTCCCAGCGCCAATGCCTAGGCTGCGCCGTGCCTTTCGCACCGCCGAGGAACCATGGACGAACTCATCAGAACCAATGACATGGTCCTTATTTCCTTCGTCGACGCCCTGCTCAAGGAGGCGGGTATCGAGCATATTCTCGCCGATCAGAACATGAGCGTCATCGAAGGGTCGCTCGGCGTGCTGCCGCGTCGGATTCTCGTCGCCAGCGAGGATGTCGATGCGGCTCGCCGCCTTCTGACCGAGGCGGGAATCGCCGACGAATTGAGGCCGAAGGGGCGCGGCTGATGGCGGCTGCGACGCGCGACGCCTTTCTTGGCGGCCGCGTGACGGCGGTTCAGCCGGTCGCCGGCCATCATCGTGCCGGCCTTGATGCAGTGCTGCTCGCCAGCGCCTTCGGCGCCGAAACGGCTGGCCAGGTGATCGATCTCGGCGCTGGCGCCGGTGTTGCCGGCATGGTGCTCGCGGCGCGCGCCGTCAATTGCACGGTCACACTCGCCGAGCGCGAAGCCGATCTGGTTGCCTATGCGCGCGAGGCGGCGGGCCTCGCCGCAAACGCCGCCTTTGGCGCCCGGCTGAAGCCGGTCTCGGTCGACCTGCTTGATCCCGCCGCGCGCACCCAGTCAGGTCTCATGCCGGCGACGTTCGACCATGCGCTGATGAACCCGCCCTTTCACGACGAGGGCAGCGTGCGTGTTTCGCCCAAGGCCGAGCGCGCCCGTGCGCATGTGCTCGAAGCCGGCGGGCTCGACGCATGGTTCCGTGCCGCGAGCGCCCTGGTGAAGCCCGGCGGTACGCTCGCGGTGATCCTGCCGGCCGCGCGTCTTCCTGATCTTCTCGCCGGCCTCGCCGGCCGTTTCGGCGGCGTTGCGCTCCTCCCGATCCATCCGCGACCCGACGAGGCGGCGATTCGCATCCTCGCCCGCGGCACCAAGGGAAGCCGCGCCCCGCTCGCCATCCTGCCGGGCCTCAAGCTCCATGCCGCCGCCGGATCGGCCTTTGGCGAGGCGGCGCAGGCGATCCTGGGGGATGGCGCTTCGCTTGCCGATGTCCATATGTCATGGGGTGCGCTCGCATTCCCTTCCTAGGCGCGGTCCCTTCATCCACGAGGTCCTGATTGTCGATGTCCTTCCTCGCTCCCGTCCGGCGCCTGCTGCCGGCCCGCTTCCGCAAGGAGGAGATCGTCGTCCCCGTCGTGCGGCTTTCGGGCGTCATCGGCCAGGTTTCGGCGTTCCGCCAGGGCATCACGCTCGCGGCGGTCGCGCCGCAGTTGAAGCGGGCCTTCGCGATGAAGGATGCGCCCGTGGTCGCGATCGCGATCAATTCGCCCGGTGGGTCGCCTGTGCAGTCGCATCTCGTGTTCAAGCGCATCCGCGCGCTGGCCGAGGAGCACAAGAAGGAAGTCATCGTCGCCGTCGAGGATGTCGCGGCGTCGGGCGGCTATCTGATCGCGCTCGCCGGCGACAGGATCATCGTCGATGCGTCCTCGATCGTCGGCTCGATCGGCGTCGTCTCGGCGGGCTTCGGCTTCACCGGCCTCATCGAGAAGCTCGGCATCGAGCGGCGCGTGCACACCGCGGGCGAGAACAAGGCGATGCTCGATCCGTTCCAGCCCGAGCGCGAAACCGACGTGCAGCATCTGAAATCGCTGCAGCGCGATGTGCATGACATGTTCATCGAACTCGTTCGCAGCCGCCGCGGCGCGCGCCTCTCCGATGAGCCGACGATGTTCACCGGGGCGTTCTGGTCGGGTTCGCGGGCGGTGGAACTCGGTCTCGTCGACGGGCTCGGCGATCTCCGGTCACATCTGCGCGAGCGCTTCGGCGACAAGCTGCGCCTTGCTTTGATCGAGCCGAAGCGCGGCCTGATGGCGCGCTTTGGCGGCGATCGCGGCGGCATCGGCGCAGCCGGCCCTCGTTCCGGCGCAATCCTGGCCGAGGCTGTCGACCACGCGATCAGTGCGGTTGAATCGCGTGCGCTCTGGAGCCGCTACGGCCTCTGATTGAGGCGGACGTTGCAGTGCGCTGCGGAAAGAGTCATGCTTCGTTTTCGCGAGGCCGCAAAGCGCTTGAGGGCGCGGGGTCTTCGCCCGGCCACATGTGAGGAAAGGTCAGATGCCGCAAGTCGTTTTTGTTGCTCTCGTCGGAGCCCTCGGCATCGTCGCGCTGCGTGCCCTGGCTCGCCAGAAGGCCGCTGTCGCCATCCGCATCCGCGAGGCTGAGCGCGCCATGGCCAACCGGCCGCTGGCAACGCTGGTTCAGGACCCGGTCACCGGCATCTATCGCCCGCTGAACCGCGACTACTGATCAAGCCGATCCCAGACCGGCGGCCTCAGCCGCCGATCTTCGAGAAATCAGCCACGGCGCGCGTCGCCGAACGGATCGCCGCGAGCAGTCGCAGCCGATTGATCCGGATTGTCGGATCCTCGGCGTTCACCAGCACCTTCTCGAAAAACGCATCGACCGGCGCCCTGAGACCGGCCATCGCCGCCATCGCGGCGGCATAATCCTCGCGCGCCACAGCTTGCTCGGCCGCCGGCAGCGCAACGCCGATCGCCTCGGCGAGAGCCTGTTCCTCGGGCTCGATCAGCAGCGCCGGATCGACCGCGCCATCGAAGCGCTCGCCGGACTTCTCCTCGGCCTTCAGAATATTCGCCGCGCGGCGCGTGCCCGCGAGCAGGTTCTTGCCGTCCTCAGACCCGAGGAAGGTGCTTAGCGCCTCGACGCGGCGGACGATGTCGAGCAGGTCATCCTGCGCCGTCCCCTCGCTGCCCGCCGCCAGAACCGCGTCGACGAGATCATGGCGCGCGCCGCTGTCACGGAGTTGCACCTTCAGACGGTCGTGGAAGAAGGCAATGAGCTCGTCGCCGATGGCGTTCGACGCGCTGTTGTTGCGGCCGAGCATCGTCGCATGTTGGCCGCTCAACGCCTTCAGGCGCAGTCGCAATCCATTCTCCAGCACAGTCCGGATCACGCCGAGCGCAGCGCGGCGGAGCGCGAAGGGGTCTTTCGAGCCCGTCGGCTTCTCGTCGATCGCCCAGAATCCCACCAGCGTATCGAGCTTGTCGGCCAGCGCGACGGCGATCGAGACCGGGTTCGTGGGCACACGGTCGCCCGGGCCCTGCGGCTTGTAATGCTCCTCGATCGCTGCGGCGACGGCGGGCGATTTGCCCTCGGCAGTCGCGTAATAGCGGCCCATCAGGCCCTGCAGTTCCGGGAATTCGCCGACCATCTCGGTGACGAGGTCGAGCTTGGCGAGGCGGGCGGCTTCCTGCGCTTCCGCGACATCGGCGCCGACCAGCGGTGCGATCTCGGCGGCAAGGCGGGCGATGCGCTCGATGCGCTCCGCCTGCGTGCCGAGCTTCTCGTGGAACACGATCTGCTCGAATTTCGGCAGCCGGCTTTCGAGCGTTTCCTTGCGGTCGGTGTCGTAGAAGAACTTGGCATCCGACAGACGGGCGCGGATGACGCGGCCATTGCCGGCGGCGATCGCCACGCCGCCATCGATCGCCTCGATGTTCGAGACGAGCACGAAACGGTTGGCGAGCTCATTCGTGCCGGGTTTGCGCAGCACGAAGCATTTCTGATTGGCGCGGATCGTGGCGCGGATCACCTCCGGCGGAATTTCAAGGAAGTTCTCTTCGAAAGTCCCGGTCAGGACGACAGGCCACTCGACCAGCCCCGCCACTTCGTCCAGTAGCCCTTCGTCCTCGACGAGCTCGAGCCCGAGCGCCAGCGCGCGGTCGCGGGCATCATGCAAGATGATGTCTTTGCGCCGCTCGGGATCGAGCACGACCTTCGCCTTTTCGAGCTTCTCGGCGTAATCCTCGAAGCGGCGGACCGTGAAGGCGTCGGGCGCAAGGAAGCGATGGCCGCGCGTCTCGTTAGACGAGGCGATGCCGTCGACCTCGAAGCGCACGATTTCCGGGTCTTCGGTCTCCGGGCCGAAGGTGCAGAGGATCGATTGCAACGGTCGCACCCAATGGAGCCGGCCCGAGCCCCAATGCATGGATTTCGGCCAGGGGAACGAACGGATGATCGCCGGCAGCGCCTCGGCCAGAATGTCTGTCGTGTGGCGGCCGTGCTTCTCGATCACCGCGACGTAGAAATCGCCCTTCTTGGGATCGGACTGGATCTTGGCCTCGTCGAGCGAGGCGAGACCGGCCGAGCGCAGGAAGCCCTGCACGGCCTGTTCCGGCGCGCCGACCTTCGGCCCCTTGCGCTCCTCGCGCGTCGGCGCGGAATGGCCGGGAATGCCGGTGATGGTCAGCGCCAGACGGCGCGGCGTCGAAAACGCCTTGGCGCCCTCGTAATGAAGCCCAGCCGCGACCAGCGTATCGGTCACCAGCTTCTGGAGGTCGTCCGCCGCCTTCCGCTGCATCCGCGCGGGGATTTCCTCGGAGAAAAGCTCAAGCAGGAGTTCGGGCATTTGTTCGGACTCTAGCCCCTCGGCTCGTGATGAGGGGACGAAAAAAGGAAGTCGTGCTGGAGACGGAGACCGCTCAGGCCGCCTTGCCGCCCGCCTCGGTTTCAAGCCAGGCTGCGCCGCAGGCCTTGGCGAGTTCGCGCACGCGCAGGATGTAGCTCTGCCGCTCGGGGACGGAGATCACGCCGCGGGCATCGAGCAGGTTGAAGCGGTGGCTCGCCTTGATGCACTGGTCATAGGCCGGCAGCACCATCTTGTGGCGCTGGTCGTTGGATTTCGGGTCGGGCGTGCCGGCTTCGAGCAGCATCCGGCATTCGCGCTCGGCATCCTCGAAATGGCGCTTCAGCATCTCGATGTCGGCATGCTCGAAATTGTGCCGCGAATATTCTTCTTCGGCCTGCTTGAAGACATCGCCATAGGTCACTTTCTCGGCGCCTTCGCGGCCGTTGAAGTTGAGCTCATAGCCGTTGTCGACGCCCTGCAGATACATTGCGAGCCGTTCGAGACCGTAGGTCAGCTCGCCCGAGACGGGGAAGCACTCGATGCCGGCGACATACTGGAAATAGGTGAACTGCGAGACTTCCATGCCGTCGCACCAGCACTCCCAACCGAGGCCGGAGGCACCGAGCGTCGGGCTTTCCCAATCGTCCTCGACGAAGCGGATGTCGTGCAGCAAGGTATCGATGCCGATCGCCTTGAGGCTCTCGAGATAGAGCTCCTGCAGGTTCGGCGGGTTCGGCTTCAGGATCACCTGAAACTGGTAATAATGCTGGAACCGGTTGGGGTTCTCGCCATAGCGCCCGTCCTTCGGCCGCCGCGAGGGCTGCACATAGGCGGCGCGCCAGGGCTTCGGACCGAGCGCGCGCAGCGTCGTCGCCGGATGGAACGTGCCGGCGCCGACCTCCATGTCATAGGGCTGCAGGATCACGCAGCCCTTGTCGGCCCAGAAGCGCTGCAGCGCCAGGATCAGGCCCTGAAACGACTTCTCGGGTCGCATATGCGGGGGAAGCTCTTGCGTGAGAGGCTCTTGGGACACCGGCAGACCTTCGCGGAAAAGTGGGGCGGCAGCGACCGCCTGAAAGGCGGCGCACCCTAATCGCGTCGCGAGCGCCCGGTCAACCGCCGAGGACCGGTCGCGGCCCGCGGAGGGTTCTGATCGGCCGCGCCAAGGTCTATATCAGGCTCAACGGTCGAAGCAGCGAGGAGCAAGGACATGGCAGCGTTCAGGGCCGTCGTGGTCGACAAGCTGGAAGGCGAGGGGCAGAGCGTCGGCTTCACGATGCTTGATGACGTCGATCTCATGGAGGGCGACGTCACCGTCCGCGTCGAACGCTCGACGGTGAACTACAAGGACGGCCTCGCCATCACCGGCCGGGCGCCCGTCGTGCGACGCTTTCCGATGGTGCCGGGCGTCGACGCTGTCGGCACCGTGGAGACGTCGGAAAACGCTCTGTTCGCGCCGGGCGACCGCGTATTGCTGAATGGTTGGGGTGTCGGCGAAACCCATCTTGGCGCCTTTGCCGAACGCGCGCGCTGGAAAAGCGACTGGTTGCTGCCTTTGCCGCCGGGGTTCTCGCCCGATGAGGCAATGGCGATCGGGACGGCCGGCTATACCGCGATGCTCGCCGTGCTGGCGCTGGAGCGCCATGACATCAAGCCGGGCGCCGGGCCGGTTCTGGTGACTGGCGCCGCGGGTGGCGTGGGCTCGATCGCGGTCGCGCTGCTCGCCGGTCTCGGCCATCATGTCGTCGCTTCGACCGGCAGGGCGGAAGAGGCCAACTATCTGAAGAGCCTCGGCGCCGCCGAGGTGATCGACCGTGCGAGCCTCAGCGGGCCGTCGAAGCCCCTCTCGAAGGAGCGCTGGATCGGCGCCATCGATGCCGTCGGAGGGACGACGCTTGCCAATATCCTCTCGATGATCCGCTACGACGGTGCGGTCGCCGCCTGCGGCATGGCAGGCGGCCTCGATCTTCCCGGCAGCGTGGCGCCCTTCATCCTGCGCGGCGTGACGCTTTACGGCATCGATTCCGTCTATGCGCCGAAGCCTGTGCGTCTCGCCGCCTGGGAGCGGCTCGACCGCGATCTCGACCGTGCGAAGCTTGCCCGAGCCATGCGCCGCATCCCGTTCGACGATGTGATCGAAGCCGCCCGCGAGATCGTCGACGGCAAGGTGCGGGGACGGCTGGTGGTTGAGATCGGCTAGGGGGAGCCGAATGCCTCTGCCTGCAGGCGGCCGCTGCGCATGAGGTGCTGCAGCGTGTAGGCGACCGAAAGGGCGTCATCGAGAGCGTCGTGCCCGCGCAGTGGCGGATGCTCGACGCCGTAATAATCGGCAAGCTTGTTGCTCGGCGTCCTGGCGAGATCTTCGATCGGCATGCCGGCGGCGAGCAGGAGTTTGACCGCATTGTCGAACCGCCAGGCCGGGATCGATGGCGGGATGCCGGCGACATAGCAACTGATCGCAACCATGTTCAGCTCGTCCTTGCCCCATGACCAGAACCTTGCTCCACCCGAGAACCGGTCGAGGGCAGCCAGTGCTTCAGCAAGGTCGACGCCATTGGTCTCGATGTCATCCTCGGTGATGCCGGTCAGCGCTGTGAAGAACGGATCGAGGCGGTAGCGATTGCCGAAACGATCGACTGGTCGGACATAGGCCGAGAATCGGTCGAGGATAGCCACATCGCCGTCCAGTCCGAGCTTCACCGCGCCGATCTGCGCGATGACAGGATCGGGGTCATGCGCAGCGCACCAGAACCGGCGCTGCGAGCCTTCAAGGCACAGGAATTCGCAATCGAACAGGATCGCAGTGTTCATCGCCGTGCTCCCTCGCAGTCACGCCAGTTGGCGCGTCGTCTGGCCGGATGTCGCGCTGAGCGCCGCTCAGCTCCAGCCGCCGCCATAGGTCTTGTAGAAGATGTGGTGGCCGATCCGCTCCATCTTCTTCATCGTGCGCGCCCAACGCGGCTTGACGTAGTTGGCGTGATAATGCGTCGCCGAGCCGACATCGGCATTCCACCAGTTGTCCTGCGTGACGACACGGCGAGCCAGTTCCTGCGCCCGCCTCCAGGACGACATGTCGGTGATGCGATCCTTGATGCCGTCGCAGGCAAAGGAAAACTGGCAGGCGTCGCGCATGTCCTTGTTCTGATAGACGACGCCGCAGATCGTATTCGGATAGGCGGGGTTCTTTAGGCGGTTGATGACCACCTGCGCCACCGCGAGTTCGCCCTTCACGGGTTCGCCGCGCGCCTCGAAATAGATCGCCGTGGCGAGGCATTTCTGTTCTGTCTTGGATCGCGCATTCATCGGGATCGGATTGGTGACCCACCAATGATCGGGCTTGCCGTCCTTGCCGATCGCCATCGGCTTCGCCAGCACGGCATTGAACGGCGCCTCGATGGCGGCGGTGTCGTCGGGATTGGCATAGGCCTGCACGGCGAGGTCGTCGGCCATCTTGCCGGGATGCGGCGCGCGGGTCTCGCCGGCGATCGAGGCGAGCACCGCCACGGGCGCGGCGACCGGCTTCGGTGGAACCACTGCGGCGACCGTTGTCTTGGCGGTGTCGGATGGCATCAGCATCGCCACCGCCTCGCGGGCTTCCGGCGCGCCGAACACCATGCCGAGCACGTCATGCTGCAGCACGCCGGCCGAAAAGCGAGAGGGCGCGATCGGGCGCGGCCGTGACATCGCGGCATCGCGCTTGTCGTCGCGATTGACGCGCGGCGGGATGAAGTCCGGCGCGGAGACGAGACCTTTGCGCACGAGATCAAGCGTCGGTTCGACCGTGACATCCGTGCGCATGGCGAAGACCGGGCGCGCCTCGGGCGTGACGAGCGTTGGCACATAGCTGGCGCCGGCCGGCGTCGGCACGAGCCGCGCGAGCCAGCGCTGCGAAAGCGGAACGTCGCGTCCAAACAAGCTCGCGACATCCTGGAAGGCCACGGTTGTCGAGGAGAGGGCGAGCAAACCGGTCGCAACAAGGCCCGAGAGCAGGGCGATGCGGCCGCGATTGGAGCGGCGCCGGCGGCGGCGAGCGACATAGAGGACGGCCGGTGGGCCGGGCGGCTGATAGATCGTCAGCGAGGACGAAGACGGCTCATGGCTGACCATCGGGCACGCAACTCCACGCGCAAAGTCCGCTACAGGCCGGTGTGTGGCTTGCCGGCAACGCTCCTGAAATCTGCCGGATTAACCTTGAGACCAGGTTAACGCTGAGGATCGTTGCGGCGGTTGTGTGCCGTTTCGGGAGTGCGCGGCGTTCAGGCCAGTTCGGCGAGGTCGGCCCTGGCCGCCGCCAGGCCCTTGGCGGCGATCGCGGCCTGCGCCGCCGCGAGACGGGCGACCGGCACGCGGAAGGGCGAGCAGGAGACGTAGTCGAAGCCAAGCCCGGCGAAGAAATGGATCGAGGCCGGGTCGCCGCCATGCTCGCCGCAGACGCCGAGCTTGATATCCGGCCGCGTCGCCCGCCCGCGCTCAGTCGCGATACGGATCAATTCGCCGACGCCCGCCTGGTCGAGCGTGGCAAACGGATCGGCGGGCATCAGGCCGAGCGCCAGATAGGCGTTCAGGAACGGCGCCGCGTCGTCGCGCGAGATGCCGAAGGTCGTCTGGGTCAAGTCGTTGGTGCCGAAGGAGAAGAACCGCGCCGTCTTGGCGAGGTCTCCGGCGGCGAGCGCGGCCCGCGGCAGCTCGATCATGGTGCCGAGTTCATAGCGTGGTGCGCGCCCATGCTGCCGAACGACTTCGGCCTCTGCGGCGCGGATCCGCTCATAGATGAGATCGAGCTCCGCCTTGCTCGCGACGAGCGGCACCATGACCTCGAGATCGACGGCGACGCCGCTCGCGGCCTCGACGTCGAGCGCCGCTTCCAGCGTGGCGCGGATCTGCATCTCGACGATCTCGGGAAAGGAGATGGCAAGGCGCACGCCGCGATGGCCGAGCATCGGATTGGCTTCGGCCAGCGCCTCGCTGCGGGCCCGGATGCGGGCTGGCGGAATACCCATCGTCGCGGCGAGTTCCGCGATCTCGGCCTCGCCGGTCGGCAGGAACTCATGCAGCGGCGGGTCGAGCAGGCGGATCGTCACCGGCAGGCCGGCCATGATCTCGAACAGCGCGGCGAAATCGGCGCGCTGCATCGGCAGAAGACGCGCCAGCGCATTGGCTCGCGCCGCCGTCGTCTCGGCGAGGATCAACTCGCGCACCACCCCGATGCGGCGCTGGTCGAAGAACATGTGCTCCGTCCGGCAGAGTCCGATGCCCTCGGCGCCGAAGCCGCGCGCGGCGCGTGCATCGGCGGGCGTGTCGACATTGGTCCGTATTTTCAGCGTGCGGAACGTGTCGGCCCATTGCATGAGCAGCGCGAAATCGCCGGAGAGCTCGGGTTCGCGAAGCGGCACCGCGCCGACCAGCACGAGGCCGGTGCCGCCGTCGATCGTGATGATGTCGCCGCGGCGAATGGTCCGTCCGCCTGATGTCATCGTGCCGGATTTGAAGTCGACGCGGATCGTGCCGGCGCCGGAGACGCAGGGCTTGCCCATGCCGCGTGCGACGACCGCGGCATGGCTGGTCATGCCGCCGCGCGTCGTCAGGATGCCTCGCGCTGCGTGCATGCCATGCACATCCTCGGGGCTGGTCTCGACGCGAACGAGGATCACCTTGCGTCCCTGCGCCCGCGCCGTCTCGGCCTCGTCGGGCGTGAAGACAACGGCGCCGCTCGCCGCACCCGGCGAGGCCGGCAGGCCGCGCGCGAAGATGTCGCCGCGGTCATCGGGATCGATGGTCGGATGCAGGAGCTGCTCGAGCGTCCGCGGTTCGATGCGCGCCACCGCCTCCGCGCGGCTGATCAGGCCCTCGCCGGCCATTTCCACCGCCGTGCGCAAGGCGGCGCGGATCGTCCGCTTGGCCGGGCGCACCTGCAGCATCCAGAGGCGACCACGCTCGATCGTGAATTCGAGATCGAGCATGTCGCGGTGATGCCGTTCGAGCCGCGCGGCGACAGCCGCGAAATCGGCATAAGCCGCCGGCATCAGCTGCTCGAGCGATGGGGTTTCCGAACCGGTTTCGCGGCGCGCACGCTCGGTCAGGTCCTGCGGCGTGCGCGTGCCCGAGACGACGTCCTCGCCCTGCGCATTCGGCAGGAATTCGCCCCAGAGGATCTTTTCCCCCGTTGAGGGATGGCGCGTGAAGGCGACGCCTGTTGCCGAGGTTTCACCGAGATTGCCGAACACCATCGCCTGCACGGTGACGGCCGTCCCGGCTTCGGCGTCGATGCCGTTGATCCGGCGATAGGCAATGGCGCGGGGATTGTTCCACGAGGCCATGACGGCGCCGATCGCGCCCCAGAGCTGCGCGTCCGGCGCCTGGGGAAACGCCGCGTCCGTCTCCTCGAAGACGATGCGCTTGAAGATGTCGCAGACCTGCTCCCAGTCGCTCGCCGAAAGCTCGGCGTCGAGCACGAGGCCGCGTGAGAGCTTCAGATCCTCCAGCCTCTCCTCGAACAGCGCATGGTCGAGGCCGAGCACGATATGGCCGAACATCTGGATGAAGCGGCGATAGCTGTCGAACGCGAAGCGGCGGTCTTCCGAGGCGCGCGCAAGCCCTTCGACCGTCTCGTCGTTGAGACCGAGATTGAGCACGGTGTCCATCATGCCCGGCATCGACGCGGCGGCGCCGGAGCGGACCGAGACCAGAAGCGGGTCACCCGCGTCGCCAAAACGCCGGCCGGCGATACGGCCGATCTCGTCCAGGGCTGCTGCGACTTCGTCGGCGAGCCCTTCGGCAAAGACATGGCCGTTGGCGAGATAGTGCTTGCCGATCTCGGTCACGATCGTGAAACCCGGCGGCACCGGCAGGCCGAGCGCGCTCATTTCGGCAAGGCCCGCGCCCTTGGCGCCGAGCCGTTGCATTTCGGCGAGGCCGCCCTCGGCGGAACCGCCGCCGAATGCATAGACCCTCTTCGCCATGTCGACGCGCTCCTGTCGGCGCCCCGTCGCGCCGCTCCTAGCTAAATCAGCCGCTTGCTGCATCGCAATACGAATTTAATCGGCTTCAGCGACTGGGCCGGGAGAGCACATAGCCGGCCGAGGCAAGAAGCGCTGCCGCGACGAGAGCGGCGAGCCATGGCGCCGGACGGACGAGGAACCAGAACATCGCGAAGCCGCCCGCCATGCCGACCGTCGCGAGCGCCTTGGCGAGCGGCGGGATCGCGCCATTTTCCCGCCACTGAACGATCGGCGGCCCGAAGATCGGATGGGCGAGGAGCCAGGCCTCGAATCGCGGCGAGGAGCGGGCGAAAAACCACGCGGCGAGGATCATGAAAACGGTCGTCGGCATCACGGGCAGCACGACGCCGATCACGCCGAGCGCCACCATCAGCCAGCCGGCTACGGCATAGAGCGGACGCTTCATGCCGCGTCGCCGCCCGTTAGCGGTCGAGCGCAAGCGCGAAGGGGTGGCCCTCGAACGCGTCATGACCACGGCCGATGCCTTCGATCGCCTGCACCATGCGGCCACGACGGCCGAGCATCTCATCGGCGAAACGCACGAGACGGAGATTAGGGGTCGCGGAGGCTGAGCCGGCGCGGATCAGTGCTGCGATTTCGGCCTCATCACGCTCCGGGCGCAGCGCGCAGACCGTGATGAAGGCGGCGGCGGTCGAGCGGCTGATGCCAGCGAAGCAATGGACGACGATCGGCTTCTCCGCCTTCCAGCCCTCCAGAAAATCGAGCAATCGCTCGACATGCTCGGCCGCCGGCGGCGTCATGCCTTCCATCGGTTCGAGGATGTCGTTGAAGCCAAGAAAGAGGTGACGCTCCTCCGGGATCGAAGCGGGCCGTTCGACCGGCGTGTCGGCGTTGATCAGCGTGACCAGATGGCTGGCGCCGGTCTGCGCCACCGTCGACCCGATCCGGGACAATGAACAGACGTAAACGCGCGGCATCGTAAAACTCCTGTCATGCGAGGGCAGACGCGAAGGCTGCCCGCTTCTCCGCCATCATGTAGTGCGGCACGAGCGCGGGGTCACGCCGAAAGCTGAGCGTCGCCCATGGCCGCCGCCAGCGCGCCGAAGCTGTCGAGAAAGCGCTGCTGCGCCAACGCGGTCGGCCACGGCTCCAGCGATAGATGCGCCGGATCGATGCCGCGCGGCCGCCCGAAGAACGATGTCGCCTCGGCGCTCCCGAAGCCGGCGAGCTTCGTCGCCTCATAATAGGCGGCGATCCTGTCCGCTGCCTTAATGGCGCGTGTCAGCGCTGGCGAGCGGTCAGCCGGCAGGCCGAAACGCAGATGGATCGCTGCCAAGAGACGCGCCTCGACCGCCTTGTACTCGCCGCCGACCAGCGCCTTGAACGGCGAGATCATATCGCCGACGACATATTCAGGCGCGTCATGCAGCAAGGCTGCGAGCTGATCGGCGGGCGGCATCGCCGGCGCCAGCGCCACGGCCACTTCGACGACAAGAACCGAGTGCTGCGCGACGGAGAAGGCATGGTCGCCCCGCGTCTGGCCGTTCCAGCGCGCGACGCGGGCAAGCCCATGCGCGATATCGGAAATCTCGATGTCGAAGGGCGAGGGATCGGCGAGATCGAGCCGCCGGCCCGACAGCATGCGCTGCCACACGCGGGGTATGGCGGCGGCGCGGCTCACGCCACGCCCTCGTCATCGGCGCCGGCCGGCCAGGCGAACCGGGCAAAGGGCGGCAGCGTGATCGCAAGCGGAACACCGCCGGCCACCACCGCGCCGCCGCTGTCGAGCGCCAGCTTCGTCCGGTCGAGCCGGAGCAGGGCGATCCCGTGCTCACCGGCGCTCGTGCCGAGGGTTCCGAGCGCCTTGCCGTCGGCTTCGACCGGCGTGCCGGCCGCCGGCAAGGGCCGACCGGAAACCATCACGGCGCGGCGGCGGGCCGTGCCACGATGCTGCATGCGCGAGACGATCTCCTGGCCGACATAACAGCCCTTGCGAAAATCGAGCCCGCCGAGATCGTCCATGTCGACGTCATGCGGGAAGGCATCGCCGAACGCGAAATCACGTCCGCCCTCGGGAACGCCGAGCGCAATCCGGTGCGCGTGCCAGTCCTCGGTCGTCCGTTCGTGATAACCCGGCGCCGAAGGAGCGGCGCCGTTCGGCAGGATCGCACGGAAGCCGAGTGTGGCGAGACGTGGGTCGGCGAAGACGATACCCGCGACATCGGGCGCGGCCGCGCCGTCCCAGTAGGCGACGATGACGTGGCTTTCAGCGAGGCTCGTGATCTCGACTTTGGCGCGCAGGCGATAGAGCGTCATCCGCTTGGTGAAGTCGGCGAGCACGGCCCGGGGCAGATCGATCAGGAAGCCGTCCGCCGTCGCGGCCACCAGGAAATCGGCAAGGATCTTGCCTTGCGGCGAGAGAAGAGCGCCGAAGCCCGCGCCGGTTGCAACGGCGCGCTCCATATCCGTGGTGACGATGTTCTGCAGGAAGCTCTCGGCGTCCGGTCCGCTGATCCGGAGGATAGCGCGGTCGGCGAGAGCGGTGAACGACCCCTCACGCATCGGCATGGTTCCCATGCATTTCGAGAACTTGTGCAGCCCGCGCCTCTTCCTTAAGCCGGAGAAGAAATTCCGCCGGGGCAGGGGCGGGACACGCGCAAGCACTGGGGAGGGCGGCCATGAACACTACCTATGAGCTTCTGTTTCGTAACGGCACCGTCGTCAATCACGACGGCATCGGCACGCCCGACATCGCCGTGAGGAACGGCCGCATCGCCGCGATCGGTGATATCGACCCCCGCCGTGCCGGCCGCGTCGTCGACTGTACCGGCCTCCATATATTACCGGGGGTGATCGACAGCCAGGTTCATTTTCGCGAACCGGGCGCGGAACACAAGGAAGACCTCGAGACCGGCTCGCGCGCCGCGGTGATGGGCGGCGTCACCGCCGTCTTCGAGATGCCGAACACCAAGCCGACGACGACCAGCGCCGAAGCGTTGGCCGACAAGGTGAGGCGCGGCACCGGACGCATGCATTGCGATTTCGCCTTTTGGGTGGGCGGCACGCGCGAGAATGTCGCCGATATCCTGGAACTCGAGCGGCTGCCCGGCGCCGCCGGCATCAAGGTGTTCATCGGCTCCTCGACCGGCGATCTCCTGGTCGAGGACGACGCCGGCATTGCCGCGATTCTCGGGCAGACGCGCCGACGCGCCGCCTTCCACGCCGAGGACGAACCGCGCCTCAACGAGCGGAAGCCGCTGCGCGTCCCCGGCGATCCATCCTCGCATCCCGTCTGGCGCGATGCCACAGCGGCGCTGATGGCGACCGAACGTCTCGTTTCGATCGCGCGCCGGGCCGGCGCACGCATCCATGTGCTGCATATCTCGACCGCCGAAGAGATCGCCTATCTTGCCGACCACAAGGATGTCGCGACCGCCGAGGCGACGCCGCATCACCTGACGCTCTCGGCCGATGATTATGCCCGGCTCGGCACGCTGCTGCAGATGAACCCGCCGGTGCGCGACAAGGCGCATCAGGCCGGAGTCTGGCAGGGTTTGGCGAGCGGCGTCATCGATGTGCTCGGCTCCGACCACGCGCCGCACACGCTCGAGGAAAAGGCGAAGCCCTATCCGGACAGCCCTTCCGGCATGACCGGCGTGCAGACGCTGGTGCCGATCATGCTCGACCATGTGAATAATGGCCGCCTTTCGCTGGAGCGGCTGGTCGACCTCACATCGGCCGGACCGGCACGGATCTTCGGCATCGCCCGCAAGGGCCGTATTGCGGTCGGCTATGACGCCGATTTCACCATCGTCGACATGAAGCGTCGCGCGACCATCACCAATCGCTGGATCGCCTCGCGCGCCGCCTGGACGCCCTATGACGGCAAGCGCGTCATCGGCTGGCCCGTCGGCACGGTGGTGCGCGGCCGCGAGGTAATGTGGGACGGCGAACTCGTGTCGCCGTCGACGGGCGCGCCGGTGCTGTTCAACGAGGCGCTGCCGCGCGGCTGAGCCAGCGGCGCCTTCAATACTCATCGATATCGAGCTCGACCGAAGCGACCGAGCGCCGATACGGGCCGTGATAGACCGCCTCGATATTGTTGCCGTCGGGATCGAGCAGGAAGGCTGCGAAGTAGCCCGGATGATAGGGGCGCTCGCCCGGAGCGCCGTTGTCCCGGCCGCCGGCAGCGAGCCCGGCGGCATAAAAAGCCGCAACCTGATCGGCATCGGCGGCCTGGAAGGCAAGATGGCAACGCCCGGTCAATGGCGATCCGCCCGAGACGAACAGCTCATCCGCATAGAAATAGCCGTCTTCGACCGTCAGCCCGATCCCGAGCGGCGCCAGCACCGCTTCATAGAAACGGCGGCTCGCATCGATATCTGCCGTCACGATCTGGATATGGTCGATCAGCCGGCCACGATGAAGCTTCATGTCGTCCTCCCACTTTGATGGAAGGAACAAAACACGAACACTCTAGTGCGTCAATGTCGGATCAGTCGCCGGCCTGGAATTCCGCCCACTTCCCATCGGGCGTGATGCCGACCCGGTAGAAGAGATAGGCGCCGTAGTTCTTCATCTCGTCGAAATCGGATGCGGTGAGCAGGCGGAACAACTGGACCATCTGCTCGGGCGTCAGCTTGTCGAGCGGATAGCGCGCGAAATAGGGCCAGAGATAGACCTCGTTCGGCGTGCCGACATCGACATGCACATAGCCGGCTTCCAGCACCTCGCTGAGGATCGCCAGGATCTCGCGCCCGTCCGGATCGCCCGACAGCGACTTCAGATAGGTGATCGGATCGCTGCTGTCGCCTTCGTCCGCGCCGAGATTGGGCGGATGCGGGCCGGATTCGATGATGGGCTTCAGCTTGTTGATGTCGCCGGTCTTCGCTGCCGCAAGGATGTCGTTGCGCAGTTTCTGCACGGCAGGCGGCAGCTTGGAGAAGTCGTATTCGACCACCGGTACCGGCTCGTCCGCTGCCGGGGCAGCGCTTGCCGGCTGGTCGGGTGTCGGTCCGGCCGGCGGACCGTCGGCATCACCGTCATCGCCCTGACCGGGCGGCGCGGTGATCGTCTGCGTCTGCACCGGCTTCGCATCGACCGGCGCTGCCGCCCATGCCGGTGCGCTGGCCGCGATGAGAACGGCGAGGATTGCGGTTCCGATCGGCGCCGCCAGATTTTGCCCGCGCATCGCTTACTCCCTGATGATCCGGCCTGCAGGGGCCGAGGTGGTCAACCTGGCCGAGCCAATGCTGGCCGACGCGCCGAACAGGCGCTTCTGCCCAAGTTCGGGATCGGATCAGGAGATTGCGGCAGAACCGGGTTCCGACGAAAAACTACTGGATGGTCCGCAGCAGTGTGAACTCGCCCCGACGCACGCGATCCGGCAGCGAGACCGTGAGATCGGCAACCGCGTCCTCGCCATAGGTGTCGATCAGGTCCGACAGGGCGGCGAACAGGGCGGCATGCGCCATGATATCCGTGTCGATACCTTCGGCCACAGCCTCGTCCCAGGCCTCGGTCAGATAAGCCAGAGCGGCGCGCTTCTGCTCGGCGATCTCGACGCGTTCGCGTTCCTCATCCATGAGCAGTTCACCTTCCGTTACTTGGGATCGATTCGATCTGCAGCGCGATCCGAATCGCCGACGGAAAAACCTAGCACGCACAGACTCAGCGAGGACAGCTATCCTGAAGAAGGGGTTAATCCAACACTAAAAATCCGGTTAATTTGGTTAACGTGGCAGCGGTGCATCACCCCCGTAGCGGGTGGTCACATCCCGCGTCAGACGTGCCCCCTCATCCAGATAGCGATCGACGGCGGCGATGGCGGCGGGCGTGCAGCTTCGGTAGAGCGCTGCAAAGCCCGAATAGCCCTGGTTGAACGCGGCCGTGAGGCGAGCCTTGCGCTCGGGAGAGGGCGCCTCGGCCGCCATCAGGGCTGCCATCTGGTCGCGCCAGAGCGTCGGCTCCGCCGCACCGCAAAGCGGTCGCAGGTAATGCAGCGCGCCGAGGATCTCGGCCAGGCGCACCAGGGGCGCATCATAGGGCGGCTCGGCGGCACGGACGCTCGCGGCTGCGAGCAGCACGACGACCAGCACCGACGCGATGGCGCCAATGCAGAGGCGATGGATCAAAAGAGAGGCGGAACGCATGGCTGCCGGCGCTGGGGCCGGGAGCCCGGCCATCTGACGGGGCGGATCATGGTCCGGCCGCTGAACGGGCGCAAGGCGCCGGCGTCACATCGTCGTCCGGGCTCGCCTGAGCACGCGGACGAGTTCCGGCGTGGTCGGCAGCCGAAGAGCCTCGTCGATCGTCAGCCAGGCCGCTTCCGCCGCATCGCTTGCCGCGATGGCATCGCCCTCGGCGCTTCCTGCATAGCTGATCACGACGAAATGGCTGTCGACGGCGTCGCTCTCGCCGATGATAACGTCGAGCGCTTCGACGAGGCGCAGCGGTCCCGCGCTGAGCCCGGTCTCCTCATGCAATTCCCGCCGCGCCGCATCCTCGAGGCGCTCGCCCCATTCGACGCGGCCGCCGGGCAGCGACCATAGGCCTTCGAAGGGCGGCTGGCCGCGCCTCACCAGCAGCACGCGTTCATCGCGCCAGAGCGCGATGCTGACGCCAAGGCCCGGACGCCTGGGCGCGGCGACGGTCTGGGGCGGAGCGGGTGCTTTATCGGGCATCGCGTCGGATTCCGGTTGAATGAGGAAAGTTTCGCCCGGATTCGGCACCCTGGGAAGAGCGCTCTGCAGGATGGGCATGACGTGCCCCTTTGCCGCTGCTAGAAGCGGGGCGTTGTGACGGATGATTGCGATGTGCGGACGTTATGCGCTGGCGGTGACGCCGGAAGATCTCGAACAGGAATTCTCGCTCATCCGTATCGAGTGGTTTCCGCCGCGCTACAACATCGCGCCGACGCAGCCGATTCACGTCATCCGTGCCGAGAAGGGTGCGCGTGCGCTTGGCCTGGTACGCTGGGGCCTGGTGCCGTCCTGGGCCAAGAACCCCGCCGATCTGCCGCTGTTCTTCAATGCCCGCTCGGAAACGGCGGCCGACAAGCCGGCCTTTCGGGGACCGTTCCGTCACCGGCGCTGCCTGATTCCCGCGACGGGTTTTTATGAGTGGAAGCGGGAGGGCGGCCGCAAGCAGCCCTTTCTCGTCCGCTCGCCGGAACGCCGCATCTTCGCCTTTGCCGGGCTCTGGGACGAATATGCCGACGCGAATGGCAATCTGCTCGACAGCGCCACGATCCTGACCACGGCCGCCAATGAGGATCTTGCGCCGATCCACGACCGGATGCCGGTGGTAATCAAGTCCGCCGATTACGATCGCTGGCTCGGTCTTGCCCCCGCCGGCAAGGAGGAACTCCTCGCCGCGCTCGTGCCGGCGCGGCAGGGCTTCTTTGAAACGATTGCGGTCGACATGCGCGTCAATAGCGCCCGCGATGATGATGCGGGGCTGCAGGCGCCGCTCACGGAGCAACCGATGGCGGATCTGCCGAAAAGACCGCCACTGCGTGACAAGGCCGCCATCGCACCGACCGATGACGACGATCGGCAGATGAAGCTGCTCTGACGAAGCGCATTTCCCTGGAGACAGAATGATGACCATGCCGCTCGCAGCGCCGGCGCTGGAGGGCTTCCTGCTCGGCGCCAGCCTCATCGTCGCGATCGGCGCGCAGAATGCGTTCGTGCTGCGCCAAGGGCTCGCGCGGCGGCACGTCTTCGCCGTCGCGAGCTTCTGCTTTCTCGCCGATGCCATGCTGATCTCAGCCGGTGTCGCCGGCCTCGGCACGATTGTGCAACAATCGCCGCGCTTGCTGACGGTCGTGACGCTGGCCGGCGCGGCGTTCCTGTTCACCTATGGCGTCATGGCGCTACGCCGCGCCTTGCACCCGGGCGGGCTTTCGGCACGCGGAGCTGCGGAGACGAAGCTGGGCCCGGCGCTGCTGACCGTGGCGGCGCTTACCTTCCTCAATCCGCATGTCTATCTCGACACGGTGGTCCTGCTCGGCTCACTGTCGGCGCGACACGAAGGCTGGGCGCGCTTTGCCTTCGGCGCCGGCGCCGCGCTGGCCTCCGCGACATGGTTCTTCGGGCTCGGCTATGGCGCACGTCTGGCAGCGCCGCTCTTTGCCCGGCCAGCCGCCTGGCGCGTGCTGGATGCTGTGATCGCGTTGGTGATGACGGCGATTGCGCTCTCATTGCTGGCGCAGGTGCTCGGGCCATTCATCTGAACGGCACGCGAAGCAGAATTTCATTCGGCGGGTGGCGCGGCGCAGCAAGCTGGAGCCATGGCCACGGGCCATGTCGACGCTTTTACAACCGCTTGCCATCTGGAAGCGCATGGCCGTCCACGCGCTGCCCCGATATGCTGCAGCCCTTGCGGGCTGGTGTCAGGCGTCAGTCCTGCTCGCGTGCGGCGATGGCCATCTGCATCTGTTCGGACTTATGAGCCGTCTTGGCGGCCGTCTTCCCGGACTTCTGCTGCTGGCGGATCGCAGCGACCAGCTCGGGATTGCCGAGCTCGCCATATTTCGAGCGCAGGTCGTGTTCCTGCTCACGTTGTGCTTTGGTCGTAAATGTTGAGTGATCTTTGCTGGTCATGATCTTTGCTTCAGTCCTTGGCGTATTCACGTCGCCGTTCCGATCTTTCGCCGGCTGGCAGGCGCGAATGACGCATATGATCATTTAATATGGCAGATTCGTGTTTTGGAAATCCGTTAACGACGGCTGGACATTCGTCATGCAAGGCTTTGGACTTGAAAGACGTTCTCTGTTGCCATTTCGACACATGATCGCGTTCACACTTTATTTCCTTTTTGCATCAACGGGGCGCGGCTGATGCGCCGTCCGCAGCGTCCCATACCGTCTGCCGCAACCTGGGCGCTCCGCCTTGCGGCGTTGCCGATCCCGCTGCTCATTCTTGCCGGACTGCTTCACCGCGCCTCGCTGATCGCGCTGGCGCCGCTGTTCATCGTCATCGGCCTTGCCTGGCTGATGGCGGGTCTGGCGCTGTTGGCTGCAATCCTTGCCTTTCGCACGATCTGGGTGAATGGCGGTCGCGGCGCCGCTCCGGCTGTCGGCGCGACGGTGCTGGCGCTGCTGGTGCTCGCGGTGCCCGCCGCGATCGTTGTCGACCTCGTCCGACTGCCGCGGATCGCCGATCTCTCGACCGATCTCAGCGATCCACCGCTCTTCACGGCTGCCCCGGACAGCGTCGTCATGCGGCCTCTGCCGAACGAGGGCGAGCGCACCGCCCAGCTCGATGCCTATCCGGACATCCTGCCGCGCCATTATCCCCAGTCGCCCGAGCGGGTCTATCAGGCGATCGCGAGCCTTGTCGGGAGGCATGGCTGGACGGTGACGGACGCGCGGGCTCCGGACAGCGACAACGAGGTTGGATGGATCGAGGCGACGGCGCGTACCTTGCTGCTAGCGCTGCCGGCCGATGTCGTCATCCGCATCATCGCCGATGGATCCGGCGCATTGGTCGACATGCGCTCGGCCTCGCGGATTGGCGCGCATGATCTCGGCGACGACGCGAGACGTATCCGCGATTTCTTCGCGGATCTCGACGCTGCGTTGCAGGGCGTCCCGGAAGGAGAGGACGACGCACGGCCGCAGGCATTGGAGGGTGAGGGCGTTTTACCGCCCCTGCCGGAGCCCGCGCCCGTCAGCCGACGGCGCTGACCGGCGCGTAGGTGGCGGAGAGCCCGCTGCCGCTCATGACGCTGAGCCGTCCGCGCGCCACGAGATCCTCGATATGTGCCAGCACCGAGAGCGCCGCAGCGCCATGCAGCGCCGCCGGCGTCTCCCGATAGATCACGGCGACGATCTCGGCGATGGTGCGGTCGCCGCGCTCGATGCGCGCGACGATGGCGGCCTCGCGCAGCTTTCGGTGAGCCTTCAACGCGCGCACGAAGGTCGGCGCATCGGCGATCGGCGCGCCATGGCCGGGCAGGTAGATCGTCTCCGGCCGCGCGGCGAGGATGTCCAGCGAGCGCAGATAGTCGGCCATCGAGCCGTCCGGCGGCGCCACGACTGTTGTCGACCACCCCATGACGTGATCGCCGGAAAACAGCATGTCGCTGCCATCGAGCGCGAAGACCATGTGGTTGGCGGCGTGGCCAGGCGTTGCAATCGCCTGCAGCGACCAGCCGTCGCCTGAGAGGCGCTCGCCGTCCGCGATCTGCCGGTCCGGCACGAAGGCGCTGTCGGCGCCAGCTTCGAGCGTCGCGTCCTCGCCGGGACGCGGTGGCCGCGCGAAGCGATGCGCACCACCGGCATGAACAGGCGCGCCGCAGGCCGCCTTGAGGCGCTCTACGCCGGCGGAATGGTCACGATGCGTGTGGGTGACGAGAATCGCGTCGATCGTCTCGCCGGCTGTCGCGGCGATCAGCGCGTCGATATGGGCGCCATCGTCCGGGCCAGGGTCGATGATCGCGACGTGGCCGTGACCGACGATATAGCTGTTGGTGCCGCGAAAGGTGAACGGATTGGCGTTCGGCGCGGTTACGCGGCGGACGCGGTCCCCCAGCGCCACGGCGGTGCCGGTCTGAGGATCGAAGTCGCGGTCGAAACAGATCTCTGCCATGAGCGGCAGTTAGAGACCATCGGCTGCCACTTCAACCTGAAATCCGCCACTGGCGGTCCCGGATGCTCAAACAAGAACGCCCCGGACAAGCCGGGGCGTTCGAGCCGTCGCCGACGATGCGGCACGGAAAGCTGCAGAACCTGGGATCAGGCGGACTGCTTGGCGGCGATCTTCGCGACATGGGCGCCCTGATAGCGGGCGGCCTCGAGTTCGATGGCCGAAGGCTGGCGCGCGCCGTCACCGCCGGTGATGGTCGAAGCGCCGTAGGGCGAGCCGCCCTTGATCTCTTCGAGGCCCATCTGGCCCTGGAAGGCGTAGGGCAGGCCGACGACGATCATGCCGTGATGCAGAAGGGTGGGGATGAAGCCGAGGATGGTCGACTCCTGGCCGCCATGCTGGGTCGCCGACGAGGTGAATACCGAGCCGACCTTGCCGACCAGCTTGCCCTGCGCCCAGAGGCCACCGGTCTGGTCCCAGAAATTGCGCATCTGCGAGGTCACGGTGCCATAGCGGGTGCCCGATCCGACAATGATCGCGTCGTAATTCTCGAGTTCCGCCGGAGTGGCGATCGGCGCGGCCTGGTCCATCTTGTAGTAGGACGCCTTGGCGAGCTCATCCGGCACCAGTTCCGGGACGCGCTTGATGTCGACTTCCGCGCCGGCCGAGCGAGCGCCTTCGGCAACGGCCTCAGCCATTTTCTCGATATGGCCGTAGGCGGAATAGTAAAGCACGAGAACCTTGGTCATGAATCTCAGTCCCTTTTGCGTTTGGTGAGCTTGTTTCGTCTGTTGGCGACCCGAAGGGAAGCGTTTTTGCGGTGAACAGTCTGTCGTCCACGGACGATTGGGGCTGCAAGAGCGGGTCGCGCGGCGTCCTTGCCTCTTCCAAACGCGATGACAGGCAGTATGCTCCGGCACGGGAGCGAAACGAGCCGGAGGAACCATGCTCGACAAGGAATTCAAGGTGCTGGACGAGCGGTTCCAGCGCTATGCGATGGGCAATGTCCATATCGAGAAGCTGTGGACCGGGAGCCGATGGGCCGAAGGCCCGGCCTATTTCCCGGCCGGGAAATACCTGATCTGGTCCGACATCCCCAACGACCGGCTGCTGCGCTTCGACGAGACCGACAATTCGGTCTCCGTCTTCGCCTCACCCTGCAACAACCAGAACGGCCACACCGTCGATCTCGAGGGCCGTCTGATCGCGTGCGAACATCGCGGCCGCGCCGTGACGCGGATCGAACATGACGGCTCACGCCGCATCCTCGCCGATCGCTTCGAAGGCAAGAAGCTCAACTCGCCGAACGACGCCGTCGTGAAGTCGGATGGATCGATCTGGTTCACCGATCCGAGCTACGGCATCGATGGCGAATATGAGGGCGATTACGCCATTACCGAGATCGGCGCCTGCAACGTCTATCGCATCGACCCGATCAATGGCGCCGTCACGGCGGTGATCACCGACATGGTGAGGCCGAACGGTCTCGCTTTCTCGCCGGACGAAAAGCTGCTTTATGTCGCTGACACCGGCCTGACGCACAAGCCAGACTGTTCGCCGGATATCCGCGTCTACCATGTGGCGCCGGATGGCCGCAGCGTGAGTGCGGGCCGGCGGTTCGCCACCTGCGACAATGGCCTTTTCGACGGCTTCCGCGTCGATATTCACGGCAATATCTGGAGTTCGGCCGGCGACGGCGTCCATTGCTTCGCGCCTGATGGAACGTTGATCGGCAAGATCCTCATTCCCGAGGTGGTGGCCAACGTCACCTTCGGCGGCCGCAAGCGCAATCGCCTTTATATCTGCGGCACCACCAGCCTCTATTCGGTCTATCTCAACACCCAGGGTGCCCTGCGCCCGAAGGTCTGAGCCCGACCGAGGCAAGCCCTCGCCCCGACCCTCTCTCGTTCGCGGGAGGGGGCAGGGGTGAAGCTTTGACCGCCAGGAAAACCGCCCCCACTCCTCAATGCGCCTCGTGCAGGCAGGCCGTGTGGTCGCCGAGCACCTCGATGACGCGGCATTCGGCAACGCGGCCATGCTCGCCTTCGTCGACCATGCGCTTCACCTCGGCCCGCAGCGCCGTCAGTTGCGCGATCTTCTCGTCGATATCGGCAAGGTGCCGGCGCGCGATCGAATCGACATCACGGCACGAATGGTCGGGCTGGTCGGAGAGATTGAGCAATTGCCGGATCGCGTCGACGGCGAAGCCGAGATCGCGCGCATGACGGATGAAGCGCAGCCTGCTGACTGATGCCTCATCATAGCTGCGGCGGTTGCTCTCCGTCCGGTCGGCCACGGGAAGCAGGCCGACATCCTCATAATAGCGAATGGTGGGAACCTTGACGCCTGTCGCCTTGGCGACGGCGCCGATCGAGATGGCGCGCATGCGAATTTCCTGCTTGATCCTCTAGTCACTTGAGCATTTAGCCTCTCGACATCCGAATGCAAGGGATGAGAGGCATTGCCATGAACGCGCCGCTGACCACCGAGGAGCGCTACCGCATCGGCGGAATGGATTGCGCCGCCTGTGCCGCCAAGATCGACAAGGCGGTGCGCCGTATCGACGGCGTATTGGAGGTCTCGGTTTCGGTGGCAGCGGGCACGATGACGGTGGCGCGCCGCAGCGAGACGCCGGTCGAGGGAGCGGTGACGCGCGATGTCGGCCTGCTCGGCTACAGCGCTGCCCGCATCGCCGGCCGCAACGCGCCGGCCGCCAAGCCCCCGGTCCATCATGATCACAGCCACGACCATGGTCATGCCCACGATCATGGCCACGATCATGGCCACGACCACGACCATGCCGGCCATGATCACGGCGCACATGCGCCTGACGCCAAGGATTCTATCGTCGACGCCGCGCTGCCGTCCGGACTGCACGGTCATGACGAGGACGACGAGACCGCCGGCATTGCCTGGTGGCAGACGCGCAAGGCGCGACTGACCATCGCTGCCGGCCTTGCCATCATTGCCGCCTATGGCGTCATGCTGGCGTTTCCGTCGCTCGGCCACTGGCCGTTCGCTGTGGCCATGCTGGTTGGCCTGGTACCGATCGCCCGGCGCGCCTTCATGGCCGCGCGCTTCGGCAGTCCATTCTCGATCGAGACGCTGATGACCATCGCCGCGGTGGGAGCGGTCGCCATCGGCGCCAGCGAAGAAGCGGCCATGGTCGTGTTCCTGTTCCTGATCGGCGAGATGCTCGAAGGCGCCGCCGCCCGGCGCGCCCGCTCCAGCATCCGCGCGCTCTCCAACCTCCTGCCGGAAACGGCGCTGCTGGAGGTGGATGGCGCCACGACAACCATCCCCGCCGACGCGCTTGCGATCGGCAACATCATCCGCGTGCGGCCAGGGGACCGCATCGCTGCCGACGGGCTGATCCTTTCGGGGACGAGTGCCATCGACGAGGCGACGGTTACCGGCGAAAGCGTCCCCAAGCGCAAAGGCGAGGGCGATGTGGTCTTCGCCGGCACGATCAACGCCGATGGCCTGCTGCGCGTCGAGGTGACGGCGGCGGCAACCGACAACACCATCGCCCGCATCGTTCGCCTCGTCGAGGAGGCGCAGGAATCGAAGGCGCCGATGGAGCGCTTCATCGATCGCTTCGCACGGGTTTATACGCCCGGCGTGCTGGTTGCTGGCGCGCTGATCGCGGTCGTGCCGCCGCTCCTCTTCGGCGGATCCTGGGATGAATGGATCTACAAGGGCCTCGCCATCCTGCTGATCGGCTGCCCCTGCGCTCTCGTGATCTCGACGCCGGCCGCCATCGCCGCGGGCCTCGCCGCCGGCGCGCGCCAAGGCCTCCTGATGAAGGGCGGCGCCGTGCTCGAACGGCTAGCGGCGATCAACCGCGTTGCCTTCGACAAAACCGGGACGCTAACGCTCGGCCGCCCTGTCGTGAGCGCGCTCGTTCCGTTCGGAACCGCCGACGAGACCGAATTGCTCACATTGGCAGCTGGGCTCGAAGCCGGATCGAGCCATCCTCTCGCCAAGGCGATCCTCGCCCGCACGGCCGAGGCCGGCATCGCGCCGCCATCTGCCGACGACGCGACGGCTGTTGCCGGCAAGGGCATCGCCGGGCGGATCGGCGGTCGCTCGCTGTTTCTCGGAGCGCTGTCCGCTGGCGCCGACCGCGTTTCGCTGGACGAGGAGGCGCGCGCCAAGGCCGAGACGATGGCGGCAGCCGGAGACAGCGTTTCCGTGCTGATGGCCGACGGCGTACCGCTCGGCCTCATCGCGATCCGTGATGGCGCAAGGCCTGATGCCGGGGCCGGTCTGCAGGAACTGAAGGAAATGGGCATCGGCTCGATCATGCTGACGGGCGACAATGTGCGCGCCGCCACCCGCGTCGGCTCGGAAATGGGTATCGAGGTCCGCGCCGAACTCCTGCCCGAAGACAAGCAGCGCATCGTGACCGAACTGCGCGCTGCCGGCTTCCATGTCGCCAAGATCGGCGACGGTATCAATGATGCGCCGGCGCTGGCCGCTGCCGATGTCGGCATCGCCATGGGCGGGGGAACCGACGTCGCACTCGATACGGCAGATGCCGCGATCCTCAACAGCCGCATCGGCGACGTCGCCCGCCTTATCCGTCTCGCGCGGCGCACGATGGCCAAGATCCATCAGAACATCGTCATCGCGCTCGGGTTGAAGGCGGTGTTCCTCGTCACGACCATCCTCGGTATCACCGGTCTCTGGCCGGCCATTCTCGCCGATACCGGGGCGACGGTTCTGGTGACGATCAACGCGCTGACGCTGCTCGCCCCGCGGCGCAAGGGCTGAATGATATGGCGGCCGGCTCGCGCCGGCAGGCTGCCGCCTTCGTTGCCCTCAAGCAATTCTTAACGATGATTCCCGATGGTCGATCCTGCAGCTTGTCAGGATTGAAGCGGCCATATGAGCGATTCGTTCGAAGACCTGGAACCGCCGGACCCGCGATCGACCCTCTACAGGGTCGTCGAAGGGCTGACCGTGGTTGCCTTCATGGTCGCGATCGTTTTATGGCAATCCGACGATACGCTCCAGGCCGCCCGGCATCTGTTTGCCTCGGGCGAAGATGCTGCGGCTCCGGTGGTTGTCGCCGCGCAGCCGCGCTCGTCCGACATTCGCCTCGTCAATCCCTCGGCTCAAGCGCCGCGCCCCGCCGCCGATCTCGATCTGGTGGAGACGGGCTCGGTCGCACGGCCGCAGCAAGCCGCCGTCGCATCGGCGTCGGGTCCGGCCGCCACGGCACAGCCGATGCCGCTGCGCGAAGGGTGGTCTGCGGCATGCGATGGTGAAAACGGCCGCTTCTGCACGGCGTCGCAGGCGCTGCGCGAGGCAGACGATCCGACGGTGGAAACGTCCTGGACCATCCAGCGCAGTGACCGCGGGCTCTATGGCATCTGGACGACGCCGACCGACGTGCTCGTGTCGCGCGGCATGGTGCTGGTCATGGGCGATGGCCAGCCAAAGACGGTCCCCTATTCCGGCTGCGGGCCGCATTCCTGCCAGGTCAGGGCGCGGCTTGCCGGCGATTTCGTCGAACTGCTAAAGCGCTCCAAGCGCGTTTCGACCGAGATCGTGCTGAAGAACGGCAAGACCGTCACTTTCGACTTCTCCCCGGAAGGCCTGGACGCGGCCCTCGACAAGCTCGGCGTCTGAACCTTGCGCCTCCAGAGGCATTGACGCCTCGAAGCGGTATGACACCGCATAAGGAGGCCGTCATGGCATCACGCGACGAACGCATTCGCGAGCGCGCCTATTATCTCTGGCAGCAGGCTGGCGCCCCGGAGGGCAGGACCGAGGAATTCTGGCGGGACGCCGAACAGCATGAGGCCCCCGAGGCGGACATGCGCACCGATCTTCCGAGCGCCGGCCCGCATGCCCGTTCCGACCTCATCAACAAGGACGCCACCATCGGTTCCGGCATGTTTTCTGATGCCGACGAGAATGACGATGGCAATGCCCAGCCATCCGGCTGACCGCGCGGTCTCACTCGTTTGAGAGCGGCAGCCCCGGCGCACGGCCGCGCACATAGCCAAAGCTGATCGTCTCGGCGCGCGCGTCGGCGACGATCAGCAGCGTCTCCAATGCAGCGCGCCAATCGCCATCATGCATGGCGATGATGTCGTCGATCCGCTCATCCAGTGCCGTCTGCTCGTGGTCGACCGGTTCGGTTCTTGCGCCCATGACTTCCGTTCCGCGTGAGAAGATGTTCCTATTTTGTTCTCATTTGGCTGGGAGTCAATCGGCCGGCGCGCGCTATCCCCGCCGGAGCCACCGGACATTGAAGCATACGGCATTCATCGGACGGCGCGCTCGTCGGCGCGCCGTTCCTTTGCGGCGTGGCAGATGTCCACTCAGCGGAGCGTCAGGCCGCCGTCCACGGTGATGATTTCGCCCGTGGTGAACGAGGCGGCGTCGCTCGCGAGATAGACGACCGAGCCGGCCAGTTCGTCGACCGTGCCGATCCGGTTCATCACCGCATCCTTGGCCCAGTGATTGGTCGCGACCTCGGGATGTTCGCGCAGCACTTCGATCGTGAGCTCGGTGGTGATGTAGCCCGGGGCGAGCGCATTGACGCGGATATTATGCTCCGCCCATTCGGTCGCCAGCGCCTTGGTCAGCATGTGCACGCCAGCCTTCGAGACATTATAGGCGGCCTGGCGGAACGGCCAGTTGACGATCCGGCCCGACATCGAGCCGATATTGATGATGGAGCCGCTCTTCTGGGCGATCATCATCTTGCCGATCTCGCGGCTGACGAGGAACAATCCATCGAGATTGACGCTCATGGTCGTGCGCCAGTCCGCGAGGCTATAGGTCTCGGCATGGCCCGGGATGATGATGCCGGCATTGTTGACGAGGATGTCGCACCGGCCCCAGCGCGCGGCAACTTCCTGCGCCATGCGCTCGACATCGGCTTCCACCGAGACGTCGGCCTGGATGACGAAGTGATCGCCACCCCTGCTGTTCAATTCGTCGGCCAGTTCCTGCGCCAGCGCGGTCGACGACCGCACGACGATGGCGATATCGGCCCCCTGCGCGGCCAGCGCTTCGCTGAGCGCGCGGCCGATGCCGCGCGAGCCGCCGGTGACGATGGCCTTGCGGCCGGTGAGATCGAACAGACGCGTGTAATCGCGCGGGGCTGCCATGGTTCAGTTCCTCCCGAATAAACTGAAGATTGTCGCCGGATTAGTCAGGCTGCGTCCTGCCGCCTGGACGGCTCGACCGTAGGATTTTCCCCCATCTGCTTCAACAGATGCTCGCCGGTGCGCAGCGCCTGCGCCACGATCGTCAGCGAAGGGTTGAAGCCCGTGGAAGAGGGCAGGAACGAGGCATCGACGACATAGAGATTGTCGACGTCCCAGACCCTGCAATTGGTGTCGAGCACGGAGGTGGCCGGGTCGGTACCGAAGCGGGCCGTGCCGCACTGATGCATCGCGACCTTGATGTCCATCTTCTGCGTGAGGACGATCGGATAGCCGAGCGCGCGCATATGGTGGCCCCAGACCTTCACCAGTTCGCCATGCGACTTGAGATTGTTCGCCGTATAGGCAACACGGATATGCCCGTCCGGATCGACGCTGACGCGGTTCTCCGGGTCGGGCAGGTCTTCCGACATCAGCCACCAGTCGACGCTTCGCTCGGCGAAAACAGCCATCAGCCATTCGGGCGCCCAAGGGGCGGTGACCGTGAGCATGCCGGCCTGCAGTTTGCCGAGCCCCTGAACATTGCCGAGCGGGTAGGGCTTCTCCTTGTTGGCGAGGTAATAGTCGTTGATCGCCATCGACTTCTGGAACTTGACCCTGTTCTTCTTGAACGGCGAGATGGCCATCATGGCGGTGTTGTTGTGCGCCATGTAGTTGCGGCCGAGCTGGTCGGACTGGTTGTTGCCGAGGCCGCGCGGGTGCTTGTCGTTCGCCGAGCGGAGCAACAGCGCCGCCGAATTGATAGCGCCTGCCGCGGAGATGAAGGTGCCGCCCGAAATGATACGCGTCTCGCCGCCATGATCGACCTCGACCGCCATTACCCGGCGGCCGCTCGGATCGGTGATCAGCCGCCGCACATAGGCTTCGGTTACCAGCGTGACGCCGCCCTTGGCCAGCGCCGGATTGACCAGCCGCACCTCGGCATCGCCCTTCGCACCAATCTTGCAGGCAAAGCCATCGCAGGTCATGCAGCGCGCGCAGGAACCGCCGTCGTGATAGTCGACCGCCATCGGCAGCGGGAAGGGATGCAACCCGCGGGCACGCAGTTTCTTGTCGAACCAGGCGATCTCCGGCTCGTGGCCAATCGGCGGGTTGGGCATCGGGCCCGAGCGCGGCGGCTCGATCGGGTCGATCCCGGCCTCGCCATGCGTGCCCATCAACCGCTCAGCCCGTGCGTAATAGGGCTCGAAAATGTCGTAGGAGACGGGCCAGGCCGGGGCGATGCCGGCCTCGTGCTGCAGCTCCTCGAAGTCCTGTTTGCGGAAGCGCACGGTCGCGGCGCCGAAGAACTTCGAGTTGCCGCCGACATAGTAATAGGTGCTCGGGCTGAACAGTTTGCCGTCGCGGTCGCGCCACTGCTCCTTGGCGGCATATTTCCGCGTGTGGAAGATGGCGTCGACGCTCCAGTTGTCGGGCTCGCGCGGCAGGCGCGGGCCGCGTTCGATCATCAGGATGTCGCGGCCGGGCGCGGCAAGGCTGTTCGCCAGTGCGCCGCCGCCGACCCCGGCGCCGATGATGATGATGTCGTAGCTGTCCTTGAGCGTCGTCATGGTTGTTCTCCTCCAATCGCGGCGCAGTCTTCGCTGCGTCCGCGCCTGATCGCGTGCGGTGTGTCGATGGCGCTGCCGGTCACGGGTTCTTGCGCCGGAAATAGCGTCCGTCCTCGTACATCGCGCTCATCACTGCGAAGGACGCGTCGAGATGGATCTTCATCGCGAGCTCGGCCTGATCGGCGTTGCGCCGCTCGAGCGCGCGCACGATCGCCGCATGCTGCTCGGTGACTTCGGCGAGATGTCCGGGCACCGGCGCGCTCAACTGGCGCATCCGGTCGAGATGCGATTTGACGAGGTTGATGAACTTCCACATGCGCGGATAGCGGCTGATCGCGGCGATCGTGCCGTGAAAGGCATCGTCGACCTCGATATAGTCCGTGAGGGCCTCGCGCTGGAGAATGACGCGCATCGACGCGATCAACCCGTCGAGCCGCGCGATATCGGCGTCATCGACGAAGGCGACGGCGCGGCGGATGGTCTCGATCTCGAGCGCCCGGCGGATGACGAAACCTTCCTCCGCCACCTCGTAGGAGATCTTGCTGACATAGGTGCCGGAGTGCGGAAACATGTCGACGAGATCTTCGTCGACCAGTCGCTTCAACGCCTCGCGAACCGGCGTGCGCGACACCCTGTAATGCGCGCAGAGTTCCTTCTCCGAGATGGCTGCGCCCGGAACCATGGCCAGTCGCACGATCGCATGGCGCAGCTTCTCGTATATCTGGTCAGCCTTCTGAGGCGGCCGATCGCTGGCAGCGCGCAAACCTCTCGGTGCGGAACCCGCGATTTCCATTGTCCTCGCCCGGCATGCCCTGGCGGCGACCCTGCCGCAAATCTGGACCAACTCGAATAACTCATATATCGGTTGCCCTCGCAAGCGGCATTCGTCAGGATGATGGCCGGCGAGGGGACGCCTCTTCTTGCCTGCCGCCCCGAAGTCCCCCAGCATCTGGAAGCCCGCCGCGATGGCCCTCATCACCTATCTGACCCGCATCGAATTCGACGAAGGCGCGGTGGCGAAGCTCCCCGCCATCCTCGATGGGCTCAAGGTCGCCCGTCCCCTGATCGTGACGGATCGCGGCCTCGTCGCCACCGGCATGGTCGAGCGCGTGGCGGGCCTGTTTTCGGCGCGTCCAGCCATCTTCAGCGAAACGCCGGCCAATCCCACCGAGGAAGCCGTGCTCAAGGCCTTCGCGCTGTTCAAAGAGGCCGGCTGCGACGGCATTGTCGGCCTCGGCGGCGGCTCGTCGATCGATCTCGCCAAGGCCATGCGCCTCCTGTCGGGCCATCCCGGTCCGCTGGCGCAATACACCGCCGTCGAAGGCGGCGCGGCCCGCATTCACGGCAATATCGTGCCGATGGTCGCTGTGCCGACCACTTCCGGCACTGGCTCGGAAGTCGGCCGCGCGGCGGTGATCATCACGGCCGAGGGGCGCAAGCTCGGCATCATCAGCCCGCATATGCTGCCGAGCGTCGCGCTCTGTGATCCGGAGCTGACCTATGGTCTGCCGCCCTATCTGACGGCTGCGACCGGCATGGATGCGCTGTCGCATTGCCTCGAGACCTTCATGGCACCGGCCGTCAACCCGCCGGCCGACGCGATCGCCATCGACGGCCTGAAGCGCGGCTTCAAGGCGATCCGCACCGCCGTCAAGGATGGCGCCGACCGCAAGGCGCGCTGGGAGATGATGATGTGCGCGCTCGAAGGCGCGATGGCGTTCCAGAAGGGCCTTGGCGCCGTGCATGCGCTGACCCATCCGCTCGGCGCGGTGCGCGAACTGAACCTTCATCACGGCACGCTGAACGCCGTGCTGACGCCGGCCGTGCTTCGCTTCAACCGCCCGGTGATCGGCGACAAGTGGGATGTGATCGCCGAGATCGTGGGCGGCCCGCCGGATGAAGTCTTCGCAACGCTCTCGGCCGATATCGGCCTGCCGTCGGGTCTCGATGCGATGGGAGTCACCGAAGCGATGATGGAGCATGTCTCCGGCGAGGCGCTGAAGGATCATTGCCACGCTACCAATCCGCGCCTCGCGACGCGCGCTGATTATCTCGACATTCTCCACGCCTCCCGATGAAGCGACAGGCGGCCGGGCGAAGCGCGGTCACTTGATCGTTCCGGCTGCCGCCATGCTATTGAAGGCGGCATAGCCCTCTATTCGATCCATGCAACGGGAGGAAACGCCATGAAGGCGTCCGACAAGAAGCGCCTGAAGCGCGCGGGTATCGACCTGACCCTGCTCGGCCTCGGCACCGCGCCGCTCGGCGGGCTTTATGCGCCCGTGCCGACCGCCGACGCTCGCGAGACCTTCGCAGCGGCCTGGGAGCGGGGCATCCGCTATTACGACACCGCGCCGATGTATGGGCTTGGCCGCTCCGAGCATCTCGCCGGCGAATTCCTGCGCGAGCAGGACCCCGAAGCCTTCCGCATCAGCACCAAGGTCGGCCGCCTGATGAGCTTCGATCGCCCCGGCCGCACGCTGCCGCCGGATCCGCCGAAGAACGAGTTCGATTCCGGCTGGAACAACGGCCTGCCGTTCCGCGAAGTGTTCGACTACAGCTATGACGCGATCCTGCGTTCCTATGACGACAGCCGTCAGCGAACCGGCCTCGGACGGCTCGACATCCTGTTCGTTCATGATATCGGCCGCGTCACCCATGGCGACCTGCATGAGCACCATTGGAATGCCCTGACCAAGGGCGGCGGCTTCCGGGCGCTGACGGAGCTGAAGGCCGCCGGGCTGATCGCCGGCTTCGGCCTCGGCGTCAACGAGTGGCAAGTGACCCGCGATGCCATGCAGGAGACCGATCTCGACGTCTCGATGCTTGCCGGGCGCTTATCGCTGCTCGACGACAGCTCGGTCGAGACCTTCCTGCCGCTCGCGCTGAAGCATGACGTCGACCTCGTCATCGCCGGCGTCTTCAATTCGGGCATCCTCGCGTCCACCTCGGGCCGCAAGAAGTTCAACTATGTCGACGCACCAGCCGAAGTGATCGCCAAGGCCGACAAGCTTGCCGCCGTCTGCCAGAGCTTCGACGTCCCGCTGCCCGCCGCCGCGATTCAGTATCCGTTCCGCCACAAGGCGACGACCGTCGTCGTGGTCGGCTCCAAGACGGCGAAACAGATCAACACCAATGTCGACTGGTTCGAGCAATCGATCCCCGAGGAACTGTGGACGACGCTGGAGAAGGACGGGCTGATCCCGTCAGTCAGCTGACCAGAAAGCGGCCCGGCCTGATCGACCTGCCGGGCCATCGCTATGTTGCTGGGCGCGGCCAGCCACGATTGGTGGCTGCGATCTGCAATGAACCCGAGGATGAACCCGATGCCGTCTGATAGACCCCGCCGCCCGAAGGATCCGTTCGCGGCCGCCGAGGCGATGTTCGCGAAGAAACGGGAGCCGGACATCAAGACGACTGCGCTGCCGAATGTCCGCGAACCCGTCTCCCTCAGGATCGATCGCGACGTGATCGAGCATTTCCAGACGGATGGCCCCGGCTGGCAGGACCGCATGAACGCCGCCCTGCGCGCCGCTGCCATCGCAGGCGGCATGAAGGCCGAGGACGGGGAATAAGGCCCGCCGTCGGCCGCGCCGCCGAAACGTCCTGCGAGACGCTGCTCAGCAGGCGTCGATATCGCGCTTGAAGCCTGGGCCGCAGGCATTCGGCTGGTTGTTCATCGTCTGATAGACGCGCGAATTCGGGTTTGCCGTCGTACAGGCCGCAAGTCCGGCCATGCCGGTGGCGAGCGCAAGTGAAAGAACAAGAATGCGCATGATGAGCTCCTGATTGTGCCAATCTGACGGTCGCCACAGCGGCCAGCAGAGTGTCAATGATCAAGGTGCGAAGTTGTTCAATTGCAGCGCGACGCACCAGTTTCGGGATCCGCAGTACCTTCAAACTGCCATTTTGCTCTTCACACACCGCGCGATGTATCCAACCCGCGCACGCTGCTGCTTCGGCACGACGAGCGCAGCCAGCTTTGACTAGAACAGCTCGGCGATCCTGTGCAGCGGCTGATCCGGCTGGACATAGTCGCCAGCCTTCTGGCGCTTCGGCAGCTTGACCTTGTCGGCCTTGATCCGTTCATAGGGGACCTTCGACAACAGATGGCTGATGATGTTGAGCCGGGCGCGCTTCTTGTCGTCGGATTGCGCCACATACCACGGCGCCCAGCCGGTATCGCTCGCCTCGAACATCGCGTCGCGCGCGCGCGAGTAGTCGTACCAGCGCTCATAAGACTGGATATCCATCGGAGACAGCTTCCAGACCTTCTTCGGATCGTCGATGCGCGCCTCGATGCGGCGGGTCTGCTCCTCGGGGCTCACTTCCAGCCAATATTTCAGCAGAATGACGCCCGACTCGACGATAGCGCGCTCGACACCGCCCACGCTGGAGAGAAACCGCTCCGCCTGCTGTTCAGTGCAGAAACCCATGACACGCTCGACGCCGGCGCGGTTGTACCAGCTGCGGTCGAAGATCACGATTTCGCCGGCTGCAGGCAGCAGAGGCAGATAACGCTGCACATAGAGCTGGGTCTTTTCCCGCTCCGTGGGCGGCGGCAGCGCGATGACGCGGAACACGCGCGGATTGACACGCTCCATGATCGCCTTGATGACACCGCCCTTGCCGGCAGCATCGCGCCCTTCGAAGAGGATGCAGATCTTGGCGCCGGACTGCTTCACCCATTGCTGCATGCGCACCAGTTCGGTCTGAAGCTTCTCGAGTTCTTCCTCATAGGCTTTGCGTCCAAGCTTCTCCTTGACGCCGGCATCGCGCGTTCCAGCGGTCAGCGCCGGGAGGTCGACGCGCATCTCGTTCTTGCTGTGGTCGCTCCTGGTCTTGTCGTCCTTGTTCTTTTCGCCCATGGCACGTCTCCCCATCGATTCGATGGCTGCCCTACGCAGCCTGCGGACAGACGTCGGCCATAATCGCGTAGGCCGCGTCGAACAGCTTCATCGTGACATCGCCATCCATCCGGTCGGGATCGGTAACGGCGTAGTAGATGGCGCGGCGCAGGATCACGATCGGCTCGGTCGGATAGGCCCGGCGGATCGCTGCCGTGAGCTCATGCGCGTCACCTGCGCGGCGGGCCATGGCGTCGATCGCACGCGCCAGCTCTGCGACATGGGGATCAATCATCGTTCCCTCCTGTCCTGCTCATGCCGCCGCTCCGGCCGATGGTGCTTGCGCCACCGAGGGCGGCGGCGGCGCCTCGACGGCCTTCTTGTCGCGCTTCAGGCCATAGAAGGTGGAGTAGAGCACCGGCACCAGCACCATGGTCAGCAGCGTGCCATAGGTGAGGCCCGCCATGATCACGACGGCAAGGCCGATCCAGAACACGTCCGAAAGCAGCGGTATCACGCCAAGGACGGTGGTGCCGGCGGCCAGCAGCACCGGGCGAAGGCGCGAAACCGCAGCCTCCACCGTCGCGTCATAGCGATCGAGGCCGCGGTCGATGCCGGCATTGATCTCGTCCAGCAGCACGAGTCCGTTCTTGATCATCATGCCGGCAAGGCTCATGGCAGCCAGCAGGGCGACGAAGCCGAAGGGCACGCCGGTGACGAGCAGGCCGAAGATGACGCCGGCAAGCGCGAAGGGAATGGTCAGCGCGATGACCAGCGGCGGGCGCAGCGCGTTGAACAGCGCCACCATGATGAAGATGGTGATGCCGAGCGCCGGGATCGCGCCGGGCAGCAGCGAGGCCTGGCTCTTCGCGCTGTTCTCCTGTTCGCCGCCCCATTCCATGCTGTAGCCGGGCGGCAGCGGCAACGCCTCGATCTTCGCCTTCACGTCCTGGTAGAGCGTCGGGAAAGTCTTGCCCGGCGCGGCATTGGCCTGAACCGTGAGCGTGCGCCGACGGTCGTAGCGCGCGATGACCGCCTCCTGCGGCGCGATATTGACGCCATCGACGATCTGGGCAAGCGGCACGCTCTGCGTGTTGGCAATGCCGCGAACGCCCAGCACATCGATGTCGCCCGGCCGGTCGCGTTCGCTGGCGACATTGCGCATGACGATCGGGATGAGCTCGTCGCCGTCGCGGAAGGTTCCGATCGGCAGGCCGTCATAGGTGCGCCGTGTCGTCCGCGCGAGATCCTCGCGACTGACACCGGCCCAGGCGGCGCGGACGGGATTGTAGTCGGGCCTGACCTCGAGCACCGCCTGGCGCCAATCTGTCTGCATCAGTCCCGCATCGGGACTGGCGCTGAGGATGGCGAGCACCTCGTCGCCGAGCCCGCGCAGCACCGAAGGATCAGCGGTGCCGGGGCCACTGATCCGCAGTTCGAATTTCCAGGTATCGCCCGGGCCGACACCGAATTTGCGCAGCGGCGTCAGGGCCGTCGGGAAATGCTCGGCCAGCCACGGCTGCAGTTCGGCGATCAATCCGTCGATAGCGGCGAGATCGCGGACATTGACCACGAGTTGGCCATAGGCCGAGTTCTGGGCCTCCGGCTCGACCGGCAGATAGAAGCGCGGCGGGCCGGCGCCGACGAAGGTCGCGACATCGGCGACGCGCGGATCGGCGCGCAGATGCTCGTCGATCGCGGCGAGATCGGCCGAGACCCGCTCGATGCGCGTGCCCTCCGGCATCCAGTAGTCGACCATGAATTTGGTCATGGCGGCATCGGGGAAGAACAGCTTGGTGACACCGCCGAACGAGCCGAGCGCGGCAATGAGAACTGCGACGGCGATCGCGATGGTGGCGAAGCGGAAACGGATGGCGAGATGCAGCAGGCCGCGAAAGCCGTTGAAGAATGGCCCGCCGAACGCCTCCGCGCTCGGATTGCCAGCTGGCTTCAGCATGGCGACGCACTGCAGCGGCGTGACGGTGACGGATAGCACCCAGGAGACGAGCAGCGAGATCGCGACGACCGAGAACAGGCTGGCGCAATATTCGCCGGCGCTCTCCTGCGAGGCGAAGATCGGATAGAAGGCCATCACCGCGATGATGGTCGCCCCGAGCAGGGCCATGGCCGGCTGGCTGGCCGCCTCGATCGCAGCGGCGCGGCGGTCCATGCCCTGGTTGATGCGCACGGCATAGCCGTCGGCGATGACGATGGCGTTGTCGACCATCATGCCGAGCGCGATGACGAGCGCGCCGAGCGACATGCGCTGCAGGTCGATGCCGAAAATGGCCATCAGCAGGAAGGTCGCCATGACCGTCAGCATCAGCGCGGTGCCGATGACGACGCCCATGCGCCAGCCGGAGGGCACCGTGAGCACGACCAGCACGATCAGGATCGATTCGATCAGGCTGATGAAGAAGCCGCGCACCGACTGGTCGATGGTGTCGGATTGCCAGTTGACCTTCTCGACGCCGATCCCGATCGGCAGATCGAGCATCAGCGCGGCGAGCCCGTTGTCGACGGCCTTCCCGACCGTCACGACATTCTCGCCCGGCCGGTTGGTGATGGCGATGCCGATCGCCGGCCGGCCGTTGAAGCGCATGATCTGGCTCGGCGGGTCGACATAGCCCTCCCGCACGGTGCCGATATCGCGCAGGCGGATGACCTCATTGTTGCCGCCCTGCGATTGCCGGTTGGCGTTCTGGAGGAGATCGAGCGCCGTCGGCTGCAAGGCGAGTTCGCTGATTTCCTCGGCGATGTTGAACGTCCCTGTCGGGACGATGCGCAGCTTGCTGTCGTTCACATACATCTGGCCGCCATCGACCACGGCATTCTGCGTCGCGAGCGCGGCGGCGATGGTCGCCTCGGAGATGCCGAGCTGGGCGAGCTGACTCTGGCGGACATCGACATAGATCTGGCGATCCTGCACGCCCCAGAGATCGACGCGGGCGACGCCGGGCACGAGGCTCAGCTCGCGCTTGAGCTCGTCGGCATAGGTCTTGAGCTCGTTGGGTGAATAGCCGTCGCTGGTGACCGCGAGCAGCAGTCCGAACACGTCGCCGAAATCGTCGATCACCCGAGGCTTGCCGGCGCCCGGCGGCAGCTCGCGCGCGGCCTCGTCCACACGGGCGCGCACCTTGTCCCAAATGCCTGGCAGTTCCTCGGAGCTGTAGGAGGCCTTGATGTTCACCTTGATGCGCGACTGGCCGGCGCGGGAAAAGCTCTCCAGCGAATCGAGCTCCTTCAACCTCTGCAGCGCGAGCTCGATCTTGTCGGTCACCTCCAGCTCGACCTCCTCGGGGCTTGCGCCCGGATAGCTGGTCGTGACGACGGCGGTCTTGATGGTGAATTCGGGGTCTTCGAGCTGGCCGAGCGTGAAGAAGGCCGCGAGCCCGCCGATCAGGATCAGCGTTGCCGCGAACCATGTGACAGTCGGGCGATCGACGGCGAATTCGACGATCTTCATGATTTCGTCCCCGCGGCAGGCTGCGTGGGTGCGACCGATGGATTGGGCAGGCGGACGATCTCGCCTTCGGTGAGGCTGTTGGCTCCGGCGGTCACGACCCAATCGCCGGCCTCGAGGCCGTCCGTGACCTGCAGACCGCCCTGCACGACGCGGCCCACGGTGACAGGGCGGAGCGAAACCTTGCCCGTCGCCTCGTCGACGATCCAGACGGCGAGCGGCGCCTTGCCCGGCTCGAGCGGGCGGAGCGCCGCCGGCGGCACGACGAGTTGCTTCGCGGCTTCGCCCTCATTGACGCTCGCGACGCGGAAATTGCCCGCCATGCCGGGCAGGATCACGACATTGACGTCGGGGGATTGGTCGATGGCGATGGTGACGGGATAGGTGCGCGTCAGTTGCGACGCTTCGGTGCCGATCTCGACGACCTTTCCCTTCAAAACCACATCCGGAAAGGCGTCGAAGCGAGCCTCCATGTCGCCGACGAGCGGAACCAGCGAAATCAGCGTCTCGGGGACATCGATGACGGCCTCGATCTCGCGCAGATTCAGAAGGCGGACGATCTGCTGCTGCGCGCGCACCTCCTCGAATACCTCGGGATAGATGGCGACGACCCGCCCGGCGAAGGGCGCGGTCAGCACGGTCCGGTCGAGATCGATCTGGGCGCGCTGCAATGCCGAGCGCACGGACTCGACCCGCGCCGCGGCGCCTTGCCGGGCGCTCAGCGCATCATCGCCACGCGCCTTCGGATAGGTTCCGCTCTCCACCAGTGGCAGGATGCGCTCATACTGGTCGCTCTTGAGCTGCAGATCGGCATTGGCCTGGTCGAGATCGGACCGAAGCCGCTCCATCTCCGCGCGATACGAGCTGTCGTCGAGGGTCGCCACAGTCGCCCCTTGCCCGATCTTCTGGCCGACCTTCACCGGCAGCGAAAAGATCTGCCCGGACACGCGAAATGAGAGCATCGCCTCCTGCGCCGCCTTGGCGAGGCCGGGGAATTGCCGCTGGCCAAGCTCCGTCGCGGCGCCGACCTGCATCGCGGAAACCGGGCGCGGCGGGACGATCTTCGCCTCTTCCTTGTCCGAACATGCCGCGAGCAGCATGAGCAGCGGCAGCGCGAGTATGATCGTCTTCATGTTTGCGCCTCATCACGACCACCAAAGCGATTGTCGTCGTGTGCACAAGAAGACGTAACCATCAAAATTGATATGCGCACCATATCAATAATAATATGGCCGCACATGCATGCACTGATTGCAGACGGTGCGTACATTCTTCCGATCCATACAGAAAGCGCGCGCCTATTTGGCGTGATCTAAAATGCATTACAGTCGAATATGACGTTATTGGATAATTCGATTTGATCCACGTCAATGTCTTGTTGAGAGCATGAAGTATTCATGCACTGCAGCATGTGCGCTGCGGGAGGAAAGTTCGGCGATGTCTTTGGTGCCGATCACCTATGACAGGGTTCTGTCCATCATCGGCGATGTCCTCAGGATCGCCTTGCCGCCAGGCACGGCCGATGATCCGAACGGTCCCCGCTTCGGAGATCTCGCGCTTGTTGGCGACGTCGGCGAGGCGCCGCGCCTTGCTCAGGTTGTGAAGCTGGCCGAGGGCGAGGCGTCGCTGCAGATCTTCCCCGGCTCGCGCGGGCTCTCGACTGGCAGCCGGACCCGCTTCCTTGGCCATCCGCCCGAGGTTGCCTTCTCGCCGAACATCTTCGGTCGCGTCTTCGATGGCGCTGGCCGCGTGTCTGACGGCGGGCCGGCGCTCGACGAAGAGCCGGTGGTCGAAATCGCCGGCCCCTCGGCCAATCCGGCGCGCCGGGCGCTCGCCTCGCGCATGATCCGCACCGACGTGCCGATGATCGACGTCTTCAACTGTCTCGTCGAAAGCCAGAAGATCCCGATCTTCTCCACCTCCGGCGAGCCGCATGACACGCTGCTCGCCCGCATCGGCATCCAGGCCGATGCCGATGTCGTCGTCTTCGGCGGCCTCGGCCTCGGCTTCGACGAGTTCTGGCGTTTTCGCACGGCCTTCGAGGATGCGGGCGTGTTTGGCCGCACGGTGATGTTCGTCAACCAGGCGTCCGATCCGGTGCTGGAACGATTGCTGGTGCCGGACATGGCGCTCGCCGTGGCCGAGAAATTTGCCAGCGAGCAGAAGAAGCGCGTGCTAGTGCTGCTGACCGACATGACCGCCTTCGCCGACGCGCTGAAGGAAGTCGGCATCGCGCTCGACCGGGTTCCTTCAAACCGCGGCTATCTCGGCGACCTCTACTCGCAACTGGCCCGCCGCTACGAAAAGGCGGCCGTGTTTCCCGGCGGCGGGTCGGTCACGATCCTGTCCGTCACCAGCATGCCCGGCGGCGACGTCACGCATCCTGTGCCCGACAACACTGGCTACATCACCGAAGGGCAGTTCTATCTGCGCGGCGGCCGGATCGATCCGTTCGGCTCGCTGTCGCGGCTTAAGCAACACGTCATCGGCAAGGAGACCCGCGAGGATCATAGCGCGGTCATGAACACGATGATCCGGCTCTATTCGGGCGCGCGGGATGCTCAGCGCAAGCAGGCGATGGCGTTCGAGATGTCCGATCTCGATGACAGGTTGCTGAAGTTCGGCGCGCTGTTCGAGGCGCGCTTCATGGATCTGGCGGTGTCGATACCGCTCGACGCGGCGCTCGATCTCGGCTGGGCGACCATGGCGGAATGCTTCCCGCCCGAGGAACTGCTGGTTCGCCAGAACCTGCTCGACAAATACTATCCCGCCCAGAAGGCGGCCTGATCATGGCCCGAATCCCGCTCAGCAAATCGCAGCTGCGCAAGGAGAAGGAGAATCTCGTCTCCTTCCGCCGCTATTTGCCGGCGCTGGACCTGAAGCGCCAGCAATTGATGGGCGAGCGGGTGCGCGCCGAACGTGGCATCGGCGAGGCCGAGCGCAAGGTCGCGGCGGCTGCGAGCGAAGCTGGCGCAGCACTGCCGATGCTGGCCGATGAGCGCATCGACGTCTCGGGACTGGTCACGATCAGGCAGGTCCGACTCGGCACGCAGAACGTTGCGGGCGTCAAGCTGCCGGTGATAGAGGCGATCGACGTCGAGCGGGCGCCTTATGGCCGCATGGTGCGGCCGCATTGGGTCGATGCGCTGGTGCAGCATCTCGAAGCGGCCATCCGTTTGTCGGTCGAGGTCGAGGTGGCGCGCCAGCGTGTCGACGTGCTGCGCAAGGCGGTCGCGACGGTGACGCAGCGCGTCAACCTGTTCGACAAGGTGCTCATCCCCGAGACCGAGCGAAACATCCGCCACATCCTGGTCTATCTCGGCGATGCCGAGCGCGCAGCCGTCGTCGGCGCGAAGATCGCCAAGCGCGCCCGGCAGACACGGTCAGCGCCAGAGGCGCAGCCATGAGCATCGCTCCGATGTGCCGTGTCACGATCTGTGGACCGCTCGTCGAGAAGGACGCGATCCTCGAAGCCTTGCAAGGCCTCGGCGTCCTGCATGCGGTGCCGCTGAAGGCACCCGATCCGCTGACGCCGATCGATGCAGCCGGGCGACGCCGTGCCGAGATGGCCTTCCGCCATATCAGCGAAGCACCGGAGCAGCTGCGGATCTATCGCAAGGGAGCTCCCTTCGACGTCGACGCGGTGATCGCCGAAATCACGGCCAACCGGCTCAAGCTAAAGCAGCTCTCCGATCGTCGCGACGCACTCGTTGCGCGCATTGCCGATGTTTCCGATTGGGGCGAGTTCCGCTTCCCCGAACCGGCGGCACTCGGCGGTCAACGGTTCTGGTTCTATTGCGTGCCTGTCAGGCAGAGAACGGCGCTGGCCGCGCTGGCGCTTCCCTGGGCGATCGTCGGGCGCGCGCCGGACCGGCTCTTCGTCGTGGTGATCGCGCCCGATGAGCCGCCCGCCGACCTGTTGCCGGTGCCCCGCATCCACATGGGCGCGAAGCCGCTGAACGAGCTTCGGGACGAACTCGAAGCGATCGAGATCGAGATCGAGCGGACGGGCGCGGAGCGGGGCGAGCTGACACGCTGGCGGCTGCTCCTGGCAGAAGACCTCGCTGCTGCCGAGGACAGGGACGCCCGCAAGGCTCTCGCCGCCGAGACGCTCGACTGCGAGGCGCTGTTCGCCATAGCCGGTTGGGCGCCGCAGGCGAGCCGTCCGCAGATCGAGCGCTTCGCCGACGAGAGCCGCGCTGCGGTCGTCTTCGACTCGCCCGGCGAGGATGACAGGCCGCCGACCCTGCTGCAGACGGCAGATCCGCGCTTTGGCGCCGGCAGCGACCTGACCAATTTCTACACGACGCCGGCCTATCGCAGCTGGGACCCGAGTTTCATCGTCCTCGTCTCCTTCGCGATCTTCTTCGCCATGATCACGGCCGATGCCGGCTATGCGCTCGTCATCGGCCTCATCACCGCATTCTACTGGAAGCGGATGGGCGCGACCGCGAACGGGCGCAGGTTCCGCATCATGCTGGCGATGATCACGGTGGCGTGCCTCATCTATGGCGTGATGGCGGGGTCCTATTTCGGCGTCGCGCCACGCAAGGGCAGCTTCCTCGCCGCCATGGCGCCGATCGACATCACATCGTTCGACGCGATGATGAAGCTCTCGGTGCTCATCGGCGCTGTTCATGTCGGCATCGCGCTCGCCATGGCGACATGGCGGAAGCGGTCCTCGCTCGCCGCGCTCGGCTCCGGCGGCTGGATCCTCGTCATCGCCGGCGGCCTCGCGATGTGGCTCGGCGAAGGAGTTCTCAAGGCCGTGGGGCCGCTTCTGCTCGTCGCGGGGTTTTGCGCAGTCTTCGTCGGCGGTGCCGCCGGTCGCAAGGTGACCGGGCCGAAGGACTGGCTGCTCAAGACGGTCGACGGGCTGATGGGCCTGACATCGGTCACCAAGCTTTTCGGCGACATTCTCTCCTATCTGCGGCTGTTCGCGCTCGGCCTTGCCAGCGCCTCGCTCGCCACGACCTTCAACACGATGGCGACGGGGGTCGATCTCGCGCGGCCCGGCCTTGGGCTGCTGATGTCGATCCTGATCCTCGCCTTCGGCCACACCATCAACTTCGTCATCGGCATCATGGGCGGCGTCGTGCACGGACTCCGGCTCAACTACATCGAATTCTTCGGATGGGGCCTTCCTGACGAGGGCTACCCGTTCAGCGCATTCGCCAAGAAGGAGATCCGCGAATGAACGAGCTCATGGTCATTCTCGGCTGGCTCGGCGTGTTCTCGCCCGTCGGTCTCGGGGCGATCGGCAGCGCCATCGGCGTTGCGGTCGCGGGTCAGGCGGCGATTGGCGCCATGCTGGAGACCGACAGCGGCTATGGCCGGTTCGTCGGCGTCGCCGCCATCCCATCCTCGACGGTCATCTACGGCATCGTGGTGATGTTCGCGCTGCAACGGACGATCACGCCCGAGAACGGCGCCGGGCTGTTCGCCATCGGCATGCTGACTGGCCTCGCGCTGGCTTATGTCGCCATCTGGCAGGGCAAGGCCTGCGCCAGCGCCATTTCGGCGTCGAAGTCCAAGCCGGAGATCTTCGGCCTGGCGCTCGCGCCGGCCGCCATCGTCGAGGGCTTCGCGGTGTTCACCTTCGTCTTCGCGCTCGTCCTCGCCGGCAACATCAAGGGATAGGGGACCGGGATGGCAACGCAGCCCAGCAGCATGCCCGCCTCGGCCGGTGTCGAGGCCCTGATCGCGCGGCTCCGCGACGAAGGCGTCGCCGCCGGACGGAGCGAGGCGGAGACGATCACCGAAGCCGCCAAGGACAAGGCGCGCGCGATCGTGACGAAGGCCGAGGCTGAGGCCGAGGCATTGACGAAGCAGGCGCGGAGCGAAGCCGAGAGCTATCGCCGCGCCGCCGAAGACGCGCTGAAGTCCGCCGCCCGCGACGCGGTGCTGCAGCTCAAGCAGCGGCTCGTGCGCCGCTTTGCCGATGAGATCGCCGGAGCCGTGTCGAAGGCCATGGTCGACGAGGCGCTGTTGCAGAAGCTGATCGTCGCGCTGGTCGGCCGGGCGCGCGACGATGCGCAGATCGATCGATCGGAGGACGTGGAGATCGTGCTTCCGCGCGAGGCGGTCGCGATCGAAGCGCTGCGCCGCAGCCCCGAATCCGTCGACAAGGATCCGCTGACCGCTTTCGTGGCCGCCCGGACCGGCGACATGCTGCGCGAGGGCGTCCGCTTCAGCCGCGCCGACGACACGGAAGGCGGCATCCGCATCGTGATGCACGACAGTGGAATCTCGGTCGACGTGACCGATCGTGCCGTTGCCGGAGCTCTCCTCGTTCATCTGCAGCCGCGCTTCCGCGCACTGCTCGAAGGTGTCGTCTCATGAGCGGGCAGGAACGCTATGTGATGCTGATGGCGAGCCTGCCGGCCATCCGCTTCCTCGCCGACAAGGCGCTGCCAATAAACCAGGCGCGCCTCGGTGAGCGGCTGAAGCTGCTCGAGCCCGAGGATCGCGACGAACTGATCCGCATCGCCTCGATCATTTCGTGGAACCGGATCGATGTCGGCGATGACGATGCGGCCTATCTTGTCCGTGCCGAGCGCATTATCGCCGGAATTCGCAGCGGCCTTCTGCGTGACGCTGTGCAGGAGCGTCTCGAGATTCGCACGGTGATCGCCGCGCTCCGGCGCCGTGCCGCGGGGGAAGATGCACCGGCGGCAAATTCCGCCTTCGGCCTTAGCCGGCATGTCGAGACGATCCGCCGGAACTGGGCTGTGCCGGATTTCGGCCTCGCCCGGTTCTACCCGTGGCTGGCGTCGGCGAAGGAAAAGCTCGATCAGGGCGATGCCTCGGGGCTTGAACGGCTGATCCTCGACGTCACCTGGACGGCGGCGGCGCGGCGCGAATTCGGCCATGAGTTCGATCTCGAGGCCGTCGCCTTCTATCTGATGCGCTGGCAGCTCGCGGATCGCTGGGCCCGCTACGACGCCGACGCAGCCGCGTTCCGCTTCAAGGCGCTGCTCGATGCAGCCCTGTCTGACCGACACGAGGTGAGGGCATGACCGAGATCGCAACTGCGCGCATCACCGCTGTGCAGGAAGACATCGTTCGCCTTCGGCTGGACAACGCCTCGACGGGGCGGCTCGTCAAGAATGAGGTGATCTATATCCGCCCGGCCCGTGCGCCCGATGAGCGGCTGAAGGCCGAGGTGCTGCGTGTCGATGGCGACAGCGCCGACGCGCAGGTGTTCGAGAGCACCGGCGGCGTCGGCCTCGGCGACACGGTCGAGCAGGAAGGACGACTGCTGTCGGTAAAGCTCGGGCCCGGGCTGCTCGGCAAGGTCTATGATGGGCTCCAGAATCCGCTCGAAGCGCTCGCGGTCAGCCATGGACAGTTCCTGCCGCGCGGGGTGGCGGCGCCTGCGCTTGATCAGGCTGTGAAATGGTCGTTCTCAGCCATCCGCCGAAGCGGCGACAGCGTCAGGGGAGGCGAGGTGATCGGCACCGTTCCGGAAGGGCCGATCGTGCACAAGATCATGGCTCCGTTCGACATCTCGGAGCCGCATGAAATTAGCTGGATCCGCGATGGCTCGGTGACGATCGACGAGCCGGTCGCGCGCCTCAAGGGTCCTTCCGGCATCGAGCGCGAGATCACGCTGGCGCAGGACTGGCCGGTGCGCGAGCCGCTGCCGCGTCGGCTGATCGCCAGCGGCGCGGCAACGCGGCTCTATCCCGACGCGCCGATGATCACCACACAGCGCATCGTCGACGTGTTCTTCCCGATCGTCCAGGGCGGAGCCGCCTGCATTCCAGGCCCGTTCGGAGCCGGCAAGACCGTTCTGCTCAACCTCATCGCGCGTCACAGCGACGTCGACGTCGTCATCCTCGTCGCCTGTGGCGAGCGCGCCGGCGAGGTGGTCGAGACGATCACGGAATTCCCGCTCCTGAAGGATCCGCGCACGGGTGGTTCGCTGATGGACCGGACGGTGATCATCTGTAACACCTCGTCTATGCCGGTCGCCTCGCGCGAGGCCTCGATCTATACCGGCATCACGATTGGCGAATATTACCGCCAGATGGGCCTCAGGGCGCTGGTCATCGCCGATTCGACCTCGCGCTGGGCGCAGGCGATGCGCGAGACCTCCGGCCGTCTGGAGGAAATCCCCGGCGAGGAGGCCTTTCCCGCCTATCTCGACAGCGCCATCAAGGGCGTCTATGAGCGCGCCGGCGTGATGCGGTCCGCCGATGGCTCGGTTGGGGCGCTGACGATCATCGGCTCGGTTTCGCCGGCCGGCGGCAATTTCGAGGAGCCGGTGACGCAATCGACGCTCGCGGCGGTCAAGTGCTTCCTCGGCCTCTCCTATGACCGCGCTTACAAGCGGTTCTATCCGGCCATCGATCCGCTGATCTCCTGGTCTCGCTATCGCCAGCAGCTTGCCGCCTGGTCGGCGAAGACGCTGGGCGATGATTGGGCGGACAAGGTCGAGGCCATGACGGCGCTGCTCGTCCGCGGCGACGAGGTGGCACGCATGGAGCAGGTGACCGGCGAGGAGGGGATCAGCCTCGAGGATTTCGTCGCCGCCGAAGCTGCGCGTTTCCTCGACATGGTGTTCCTGCAGCAGGACGCCTATGACGCGATCGATTCCTCTTCGTCGATCGAGCGCCAGCGCGAGCTGTTCGGTCGCGTGCACCGGATCTGCGCCCGCAACCGGGCCTTCGCCGACAAGGATGCGGCACGCCAGCATTTCACCAAGCTGACGGGCCTGTTCAAGAACTTCAACTACGCCGCCCTGGGCTCGCCGGAAGCAGAGCGCTTGCTCAAGGAAATCGATGCGCTCGACGCTTCACAGTGAAATGTCGATCACCGGCGCTCGCGGCCTATTCCCCGGCGGCCGTTGGCAGCGCCGCCACCTGCCTGCGATCGTTCGTCCGCCTCTCCCGGAAGCGCACCAACTGCTGGTCGGCGATCACGCCGATCAGGATGACGGTGCCCATCACGGCGAAGTTGAGCGAACTTGGAATGCCGAGCAAATTGACGAGATTCTGCAGCTCCTGCAGGAGCACGACGCCGAGCAACGCGCCAATGATCGAGCCCTCGCCGCCGCGTAGCGAGAAGCCGCCGAGCACCGCCGCGGCGATGGCGTAGAGCTCGTAGAAATTGCCGTGGGCGGACGGGGCGATGGACCTTGTGTACATGGCGAAATAGATCGCCGACACCACCGTCAGCACCTGGCAGATCACATAGGCGGCGATGATGACGACGCCGGTCCGGATGCCGGAATAACGCGCCGCCTCCTCGTTCTTGCCGACCGCGTAGAGATGCCGGCCGAAGATCGACCGGTGCAGCACCACCCACATGATCACCGCGATGATGATCAAGGCAATGAAGGAGTTGGGCACGCCAAAGCTGCGGCCGGCCGTGATGAATTCGAGTTCCGGGAACTTCTGGCCGAAGCCGAAGCCAGCGGTCGAATCCTTGGTGTAGAAGCGCGCGAGGCCGCGATAGATCAGAAGGCCGCAGAGCGTCACCACGAAGGGTGGCAGGCGGAGCTTCGTGATCAGCAACCCGTGCACGAGGCCGATCACCACGCCCATGGCGAGGACGATGGCCAGGGCGATCGGCCAGGGCACGTTCTGGTTGGCGACCAGATCGACGAACAGCACGCCGGTCAGGGCGATAACCGAGCCGACCGAAAGCTCGATGCCGCCGGTCATGATGACGAAGGCCTGGCCGAGCGCCGATATGCCGAACATGCCGATGAGGTTGGCGGTATTGGCGAGATTGATCGGCAGCAGGAAGCGCGGATTGATCGCGGCGACGACGGCGCCGACCACCAAGATCAGGATGAGAAGCCCCAGATCCTTCTTTGTCATTCCATTCGTCCCTGCATCGGTGTCGCTTCCGGGTCGATCGATCGCCCCACTGCCAGCAGCAGGATGTTCTCCTGGCTGAAATCCTTCTTGTCGAGCGTGCCGGAGATGAGGCCTTCATGCATGACGGCGATACGGTCGGACACGCCGATGACTTCCTCCATGTCACTGGAGATCATCAGGACGGCGACGCCATTATCGGCGAGGCCGCGCATCAGCCTGTAGATCTCGGACTTGGCGCCGATGTCGATGCCGCGCGTCGGCTCGTCGAAGATCATGACCTTCGGGCTCATCGCCAGCCATTTGGCCAGCACGACCTTCTGCTGGTTGCCGCCTGACAGCGAGCCTGTCCGCGTCATCACGGACGGCGCGCGGATCGAAAGGCGCTGCCGCTCGCGCTCGGCCGTGACGACCTCCTTGCGGCGGGATACCAGCAGGCCGGTTGCATGGGCGCCGAGATTGGGCAGCGTGATGTTCTCGGCGATCGGCAGATCGAGCAGCACACCGGCGACCTTGCGGTCCTCCGGAACCAAGAATACGCCTCTCTGGATGGCTTGCGTCGCCGAAAGGAGGCGCACTGCCGCGCCGTTCAGCGTGATCGAGCCGGCAAGCGGCGCATCGATGCCGAACAGCACCCGCGCCAGCTCGGTGCGCCCGGCGCCGACGAGGCCGGCGAGCCCAAGGATCTCGCCGCTCCTCAGGGATATATCGAGCTCGTGATGCGGATAGGCCTCCGTCCGGATGCCCTTGGCCGCCAGGACCACGGCCCCCGCCTTCGCCTCATGCGTTCCGATCTGCGCCTTGAGATCGCGCCCGATCATCAGCTTCACCATGCGGTCATGCGTGATCTCGCCGCGATCGAGGTTTCCCACGAGCACCCCATCGCGCAGGACGACGACCCGGCCGACGGCGCGCTGAATCTCATGCAGCCGGTGGGAGATGAAGATGACGGCGATGCCCTCGCCGCGGAGCGCCTCGATCGTCTCGAGCAGCCGCTCGGTCTCGGAGATCGGCAGGCTTGACGTCGGTTCGTCGAGGATGACCAGCCGCGCATTCATCGACAGCGCCTTGGCGATCTCCACCATCTGGCGCTGCGCCAGCGACAGGTCGGCGAGGGGGGTCGACGGTCCGAAGCCGGCACCGAGACGCTGCAGCAGCGGCGCCGCCATGGCATGCATGCGGTCGTTGTCGACGAGATTGAGGAAGCCGCCGCGCCGCGGTTCGCGGCCGATGAAGATGTTGGCGGCAACGTCGAGATTGTCGAACAGGTTGAGTTCCTGATGCACGAAGGCAATGCCCGCCTTCATGCTCTCGGCGACGCTGAGGGAACTCCGCTCGACACCGTCGATCGTGATCGTGCCGGCATCGGGCGCCGCCACGCCGCCGAGTATCTTCATCAATGTCGACTTGCCGGCGCCATTTTCCCCAACAAGGCCGATTACCTCGCCCGGGCTGACCGTCATCGAGAAGTCGGACAGCGCGACGACTCCCGGATAGGCCTTGCGGATTCCGGCGAGCGACAGGAAGGGCTGGCGCAAATCCTGCGCGGCGGTAGCGGCGACACTGGTCATGGCGGCTCGAACCCGGAGGCAAATGGCGCCGGCCGCGAGCGATCGCAGCCAGACGCCAGCTCAACGTCACATGATCCGGCCGCGGTGCGATCCGCGGCCGGCGTCCGGGGCGTCTAGTTGCCCTGCATGGCCTTCAGATTGGCCACATAGGCGTCGATGTCGGCGGCGTGCAGGATCTGTCCGGGAACAATGATCACGCCATCGGCCGGGATGCCCGACTTGTCGCCCTTGAGATAGGCGGCCATCAGCTTGAAGCCCTGATAGGCCCACTGGAACGGCTGCTGCACCACGGTGCCGGCGACCGAGCCCTCCTTGACGCCACCGAGCGTGATCGGATCGTCATCAAACGCGATGACGGTGATCTTGCCGAGCTTGTCGGCATTGCTGAGCGCCTGGTAGATGGCGGGCGTGCTGTAGGAGTAGAAGCCGACCATGCAGGTGATGTCGGGGTTGGCGACGAGGACGTCCTCGACGTTCTTCTTGGCGACCGTCTGGTCACCGCCGTCAGAGCGGGTGTCGACGAGGGTAATCTTGGTGCCTTTTACGCCCTCATTGAAGCCCTGCGCGCGCTCTTTGTAGTTTGCCGCGTCGAGATGGCCGACGAAGCCCATGCACTTGCCGCCGTCCGGCATTGCCGCCTTGGCGATCTCACCGGCCTGCTGGCCGAGCGAGACGTTGGACGAGCCGATATAGGCGATGCGCTTGCTCTGCGGCGCGTCGGAATCGGTGGTGAACAGTGCAGTCTCGCCGGCGATCTTGTTCAGATTGTCGGTCGCGTTCGGATCGATGGCCGAAACCATGATCGCGCTCACGCCGGCCGTGACCAGATCATCCATGATCTGGTTCTGGATGGCGACAGTCGACTGGTCCGGATACTTGAAGACGAGATCATAATCCGGCAGCTCGCCCTGGGCCTTCTTCATGCCGGCCTCGGCGGCCTTCCAGAAGTCGGCGGCGATGTTGACGACGAACGCCAGTTGCTTCTTGTCTTCTGCATGCGCGCCGGTGGCGAAGCCAGCGAGCAGGACAGCACCCATCGCAAGTGATGTAATACGCTTCATGAGCATCTCCTCCCAAAGATGTAGCTCTTGAACCCGACGGAGCCTTTGGCATTCGTCGGACGTTTCCATGGGCGCAGAACGCCGTTGGAACTTTCGCGGCGGCTTGTCGCCGGCCGTTTTCTTTGGCGCCTCCAAGAGCGCGCCGGATCAGGCTCCTCCTTCCCGATCCGGTTTTAATAGTCGTATTAATAGCGCCCACGCGGCCTGATCGTCAATGAGAGGGAAGCGGCGGACACGCATCGTCGCGGGAGCGCTCAGCCTTCGAGAAGGAGCAGGCGCGGCCAACCGCCAACTCGGCCGGATTCGTGCCAACGGCATCCCGCTCGTGGCATCAAGAGCAGGAAGAATGGGGGCGCCACAGTCCCTGCCGCTGCGGATCAGCGGTATCGACGCTACTTTCGCGCGAGGACCAATTCGGCGAGGTGACGCTTTCTGGCGAGCGAGAGGGCTGCCTCGGGAGCAGGGAAGGGCTCATGGACGCGCCGGCCACCAAGGGACTCGCCGCAGCGGATCGAGGGACCGATGGCGGACCGCAGTCACCTGGACATGCTGGCCCGCGGCGCGTAGCGGCCTGCGACGGTCCTGCCAAATGTCGGGCCTCTGCAAATTCAGGACAAACCAGCGCTAGCTGTACCCATCGATCAGCTCGTCGGGTCTGCTTTCGGCGATGAGGCGTGGCTCGTCCACGATGACGATCGTCTGACCTTCGACCCGAATACTTGATTTCTCAAGGCTCGCGAGAGCGCGCGAGAAAGATTCGCGCGTCATGCCCAGTTCGGAGGCGATGAGCGTCTTCTCGTAAGGAAGTGTCACGCGGCCGGACCCGTCCTGGCGGGCCGACAGAGCGAGAATGTAGCAGCCGACGCGCTCTGCAGACGACCGCAGCTTCAGATTCTTGATCTGCCGTACCATCCGGCGGAACTGTCGCGCGAGGCTGCCGATCACCGCCTGCGCCAGGGCAGCGTCGGCCGCGACCGCCGCGCGAAAGGTCTCTGCCTGGAACAGCATGAAGCGCGACGGCTCAGGCACGCGCGCGCCCATCAGATAGGGCGCGCCGGTGACGACGGCAGCCGGAATGATGAGTTCAGGCGCGCGCACGGCCTCGATGAGCACCTCGCGCCCCTCCGTGGAGCGCCCGAACAACTGTGCCGATCCAGCCATCACGACGAGCTGGAACGTGGGCACGTCGCCCTGTTCGAACAGAACCGTGCCGGCGGGAACGCTATGCTGCAAGGCGCTCCCCATCAGCTCAGCGCGGACAGCAGGCGGCAAGCTCTGCAAGATCGGCAGATCGTCGGGCAGATCCATCGGTGTCACCACACTCACGTTGCGCACTCAAGATGTGATGTTTGTCACGAAAGTGAGTGACAAATATCACGTTTAGAATTGATGTGAATCAAGGAAGGCGCTCCGCCTGCCCATCATCGTCGCATCAGAGAGTCGAGGGCCTGACTCGCTCCCGTTCGCCAAGGACGATCGACGATGCAGACGAGTACCATCCCCAGGGCCAACCAGATACTCGGCATGAGCACGGCCGCTTTCACGGCATGTTTCGCGGTCTGGACGATCTTCGCCATCATCGGAATCCAGATCCGCGATCAGCTCGGCCTCAGCGAGACCGAGTTCGGCCTTTTGGTCGGAACACCGATCCTGACCGGATCGCTCATTCGCGTTGTCCTCGGCATCTGGGCCGATCGCTATGGCGGGCGCGTCGTATTCGCGGCGACCATGCTGGCCGCGGCGCTGGCGACCTTTCTGCTGTCCTATGCCACCACCTATCCGCAGATGCTCGTCGCCGCGCTCGGCGTCGGCATCGCCGGCGGCTCCTTTGCCGTTGGCGTCGCCTATGTCTCGCGCTTCTTTCCGCCGGAAAGGCAGGGAACGGCGCTCGGCATCTTCGGCGCCGGCAATGTCGGCTCGGCGGTGACGAAGTTCCTGGCGCCCTTCGTGCTGGTCGCCTTCGGCTGGCAGACGGTGGCCGAAGTCTGGGCCGCCGGTCTCGCGATCATGGCGCTGCTGTTCTGGTTCACCACCAGTGACGATCCGGTGCATGCCGAACGCCGCCGGACCGCCCAGCGGCCGAAAAGCGCATGGCTCGAGCTCGAGCCGCTGAAGAATGTCCAAGTCTGGCGCTTCTCGCTCTACTACTTCTTCGTGTTCGGCGCCTTCGTCGCGCTTGCGCTGTGGCTGCCGCAATATCTCATCAACGTCTATGGCCTCGACATCAAGTCGGCCGGCATGATCGCCGCCTTCTTCTCCGTGCCGGCGAGCCTCTTTCGTGCCTATGGCGGCCATCTCTCCGACACCTATGGCGCACGGCGCGTGCTGACCTGGACCTTCCTGGTCGCCATCGTCGCTACCTTCATCCTCTCCTATCCGCCGACCGACTATGTCGTGCACGGCGCACGCGGCGACTTTGCCTTCCGCCTCGTCATGGGCCTCCCCGGCTTCATCGTCACGATCTTCGTGCTCGGCTTCTTCATGGCCCTCGGCAAGGCGGCCGTCTACAAGCACATCCCCGTCTACTACCCGAACCATATCGGCTCGGTCGGCGGCCTCGTCGGCATGATCGGCGGGCTCGGCGGCTTCGTGTTGCCCATCCTCTTCGGCGTCCTGCTCGATCTCACCGGGCTCTGGACGAGCTGCTTCATGGCGCTCTTCCTGATCGTCGGCGTCGCCCTCGTCTGGATGCAGGTCGCGATCCGGCAGATGGAGCGGGCCGCAGCCGGCCCGGCGCTCAAGGCGCTGCCGCCTTTCCCGGAAATGCAGGGCATGCCGGTGCCGGTCGCGACGCCGAAGGTCGGCAAGGCCGTGCTCACCGACTGGCGCCCCGAGGATCCCGCCTTCTGGCGCGATACTGGCCGCGCCATCGCCCGGCGTAACCTCATCCTCTCCATTCCGGCGTTGCTTCTCTCCTTCGCGGTCTGGCAGGTCTGGTCGGTGGTGGTCGCCAAGTTGCCGCTGGTCGGCTTCACCCTCACGACCGACCAGCTGTTCCTGCTCGCCGCGCTGCCGGGCATTTCCGGAGCGGTGCTGCGCATCTTCTATTCCTTCATGGTGCCGATCTTCGGCGGCCGGCTCTGGACGACGCTGACCTCCTGGTCGCTCATCATCCCAGCCGTCGGGATCGGCTATGCCGTGCAGAACCCGGACACGCCTTATGTGGTCCTGCTGATCCTCGCGCTGCTCTGCGGCTTTGGCGGCGGCAATTTCGCCTCCTCCATGGCGAACATCTCGTTCTTTTTCCCCAAGGCGGAAAAGGGCAACGCGCTGGCGCTCAATGCCGGGCTCGGCAATCTCGGCGTCAGCGTCGTCCAGTTCGTGGTGCCGATCGCGATCACGGCGGGTGTCTTCGGCACGCTCGGCGGCGACCCGGCCATGGTGACGACGGCGGCCGGCCCGGCGCCGCTCTGGCTGCAGAATGCCGGCTTCGTCTTCGTCCCCTTCATCGCGCTCGCCGCCTTCGCAGCCTGGTTCGGCATGAACGACATCGCCTCCGCCAAGGCCTCGTTCGCCGAGCAGGCGGTGATCTTCCAGCGGCGGCACAACTGGATCCTTTGCTGGCTCTATACCGGGACCTTCGGCTCGTTCATCGGCTTCTCCGCCGGCTTCCCGCTGCTCGCCAAGATGCTGTTCCCGGATGTGAACGCGCTGTCGCTGGCCTTTCTCGGCCCGCTGGTCGGCGCGCTGTCGCGCTCCGGCACCGGCTGGCTTTCCGATCGCTATGGCGGCGCCCGCGTCACCATGCTCGTCTTCGTCCTGATGATGGCCGGCTGCGCCGCGCTGCTCTGGTTCATCGGCATCAAGGATCAGCCGGGCGCATTCTGGGGCTTCTTCGCCGCCTTCCTGCTGCTGTTCTTCGCCAGCGGCGTCGGCAATGCCTCTACTTTCCAGATGATCCCGGCGATCAGCGCCAGCGAAATGGACCGCCTGATGCCGGGGGCCGATGCCGAGACGCGGCGCCGGCAGGCCGAGAAGGAGGCCGCGGCCATGACCGGCTTCACCTCCGCCATCGCCGCGTTCGGTGCCTTTTTCATCCCCAAGGGCTTTGGCACCTCGATCGCGCTGACCGGTGGCGCCGGGGCTGCGATCTGGGGCTTCCTCGCCTTCTATGTGAGCTGCCTCGCCATCACCTGGCTCGTCTATGCCCGCAAGGGCGGCCTGCTGCACGACATCGAGCGGAGCCGCCGCGGCGCCGTTGCGCGCCCCGCCCGGGCGGCCTGATCAGTCAGCGAAACAAGGGACCACACCTATGTCGCACTTCCTCGACCGCCTGACCTTCTTCCGCAAGAACGTGGAGACGTTCTCGGAGGGACACGGCGTCGTCATCGCCGAGGACCGTTCCTGGGAGGACGGCTATCGCAAGCGCTGGCAGCACGACAAGATCGTCCGCTCGACGCATGGCGTGAACTGCACCGGCTCCTGCTCGTGGAAGATCTACGTCAAGGGCGGCATCGTCACCTGGGAGACGCAGCAGACCGACTATCCGCGCACGCGGCCGGACCTGCCCAATCACGAGCCGCGCGGCTGCGCCCGCGGCGCCTCCTACAGCTGGTATCTCTATTCCGGCGCGCGGGTGAAATATCCGATGATCCGCAGCCGGTTGCTGAAGCTCTGGCGGGCGGCGCGCGCCACCCTGCCGCCGGTGGCGGCCTGGGCCTCGATCGTCGAGGATGCGGACAAGCGGAAGTCCTACACGTCGATCCGCGGCCATGGCGGCTTCGTGCGCGGCTCGTGGGACGAAGTGAACGAGATCGTCGCGGCCGCCAACGCCTATACGGTGAAGGCACACGGTCCCGACCGCGTCATCGGCTTCTCGCCGATCCCGGCCATGTCGATGGTGTCCTACGCGGCCGGCTCGCGCTACCTGTCGCTGATGGGCGGCGTCTGCATGTCGTTCTACGACTGGTATTGCGACCTGCCG